>WNFB01001665.1_pt1 | contig 19119 bp, 16 predicted proteins | sample 5400501 | NCBI WGS metagenome assembly WNFB01 (sample SAMN13153341, study PRJNA577476) | soil metagenome | isolation source: 200 cm saprolite under Douglas fir tree site 2 hole 1 | place: USA:California | collected 2015-04-18 | reverse complement strand
CCACTTTAATCATGCGCCGCACAGTACGTCAAGTACCTAATCGCCCCCGCAAGCGGGGGAGGTGACGTCACGGCCGGACCGCCGGGGTTTCCATCGGCAATCCGCGCGCGCGCCACATCAGATAAAGCTCCAGCTCGACCAGCTCGGGCGCGCCGTACGGATACGACTCCGCCCGCAGGCCGATGATGCAGTTGCGCAGGCGCCGCTGCAGCGAGCCGATGCTCTGCCATTCGAGGCGATAGACCGGGTAGCCGGTCGGATGCGCGTGCGGCACCACGCTGCCGGCGAGCCGCTTGCCCCAATTGTCGTCGTGGCATTGGCTGCACGACAGATCGAGCTGGCCCTGGCGCCGGGTGAAGCGCTCGCGCCCCGCCTCGACGAACGGCCGGCTTTTTTCGTCGCTGCCCGCCTCGATCGGAACGCCGCGCGATTGCTTGCCCACGTAGGCGGTGAGCGCCAGCAGCTCCGGGCTTTCCCACGCGAGCGGCGTCGCCTGCTGGCGTTCGGTGCGGCACGTGTTGATGCGCTGCTCGAGGTCGACCGGCCGGCCGCGCGCGGGATCGAACGCCGGATAGCGCGCCGCCACGCCTTTCATGCTTGCCGCCGCGTCGCCGTGGCAGCCGGCGCACGCTTTGCCGCCGGGGCCGGCCGGCGCGTTCCACAGCGCTTCGCCCTCGAGCACCGCCAGCATGCCGGGATTGGCGCGATCGTCCTCCTGCATGGCCTGCGTCTCGGGCGTCATGAAGGCGCTGCCGGACTTGCGGTCGGCCGGGGCGATCTCGGCGGCCAGCAGGTTGATTGAACAAACAACGAGCAAAACGAGCGCGCTTGCGATCGAAACCCATGGTCCTGTCATGCCCCGCGCAGGCGGGGCATCCAGGAAACACCACAGCCATGATGGGGCGCGCTCGTGCGTCACCACACGGCCCGGCGATTACTGGATCGCCCGCCTGCGCGGGCGATGACGGCGGAGGTTTATTGCTGTCGACTTCATTCGACCACGATATTGGCGCTTTGCGTGCGCGTCTCGCCGTGGTCGTCCGTCCAGGCAAGCTCGACCGTGCCGCTCTCGGTGGCGACGGTGAAGAAGGTGATGAACGGGTTGGCGGCGATCGCCGGATGCAGGTCGGCGCGGAACACCTCCTCGCCGTTATAGCGGCACACGAAGGTGCGGATGATGTCGCGCGGGATCGCGGCGCCGGTCATGGTGTGGCGGTAGCCGGTCTCCATCGGATGCGAGATCAGCGTCTTGATCTCGATCACGTCGCCGCGCTTTGCCTTTGCAGGCACATTGACCAGGGCCTGCATCATGGGGATGCCTCTTCCTCGAGGCAGGCCGCCAGCGTGACCACGAGGTTCACGCTGTCGGACCAGAACGAGCCGTCGCTCATCTCGGCGATCGCGATCACCTTCTGGGAGTCCGCCAACCGCACGCGCGTCGATACGCTCGCCTTTCCGGCGCGCGGCCCGAGATGGAATGCGGCGACGTAGGGCTGCGGATTCTTTTCGTTGAACACGTGGATGCTCTTGACATAGTCGGCCGCCGTCATCGGGCTGTCGACCGTCACCGTCATCGGCACCGCGTTGCCGTTCTCCACGAGGGGCGGCAGGTCGAGCTTGACCTTGCCCTCGCGCACGGCCGCCTCGCCCACCAGCTCGCGGATCGCCGCCGTCAGCATGGCGGGGGTCGCCTGGGCAGGCTCGGCGCCTAGCAGCGGCGCGAGCGCGAAGCCGCCGGTCACCAGCAGGAACTGACGGCGAGTAGCCGTCTCACCGCGATCGCGACGGTCCATCGGGTTTCCCTGGTCGGGCACGCTTTCCGCAAAGATGGGCATGGCGTTCTAATCCTTCAACGTCGCCAGGAATGCTACCACATCCTCGATCTGCTGGGCCGACAGCACGGGCTTGTCGCGCCAGGGGGAAGCGACGCGGGTGAGCCCGTCGATGCGATAATAGGGCGGCATGATCGTATCCGGGTTGGCGCGCCGCGCGTCGACGATCCGCAGCCGCAACTGCCCCTCGGTCCAACGCGCACCGGCCCCCGCAAGGTCCGGCGCGAGGTTTCCCTGCAGCTTCTCCTCGGGGAACGGCCCCGCGTGGCACAGCAGGCACAGCCCGACCCGGCGATTGACGATGATCGCGCGCCCGCGCGCCGCATCGCCCGGCGTGTCGGTCAGCGGCGCCGGGATCGCGTCGCCCACCGCCTCGTAGGGACGCAGCGCCTCTTCGCCGCCCGCGCCGCCGGCGATGCCCGCCGCGACAAGCGCCGCGAGCGCGATTTTTTCATGTGAGCGCATTTGCGCTAGCCGAAGACTTCGGCGGTGATCGTCCGGAACCACGCGTCCGCATAAGTTGCCTCGAGCGCACGGTTTTCGCGCGGCGCATCGGCCGGGCTCGCCCCTCCGGCTCCCTCGACATCCACGAACTGGCCGTTCACCGCCTGGTACACGCCCACGATCGAGATGCCGTAATCGGGCGCCACCAGGCTGTAGCAGGTGTTGATGATTTTCCCCGCCGCCGGCGTCGCGCCGTCGAGCAGTTGCTTGACCGCGACCGCGCACGCCTTCGCCTGGGCGTTGGCCGCGAAGGCGGACTTCGCCATGGCGCCGCTGATCGCCGCGTCGCCGATGACGTGCACGTTGCGCTGCAGGGACGACTCGAAGGTGGCCGGATCGATCGGGCACCAGCCGGTGCGGTCGGCGACGCCGGCGATCTCGGCGATGCGCGCGGCCTTTTGCGGCGGGATCACGTTCGCGACCGCCGCCTTGTGCTCGGTGAAGTCGGTCACCAGCGTGTTGGTCGCCGGGTTCACCCTGACGACCTTGCCGTCGTTCGAGAGCGGCACCCATTCGAGCAGGCCGGCATAGAGTTCCTGCCAGGCCGCCTGGAACGAGCGCTGCAGCGGGAACGTGTCCTTGCTGTCGAGGATGAGGATTTTCGAGCGCGGTTTTTTGCTCTTCAGGTAATGGGCGATCAGGCTCGCCCGCTCGTAGGCGCCGGTCGGGCAGCGCATCGGATTGGGCGGAACCGAGATTGCGACGAGCCCGCCATCCTCCATCGCCTCGAGCTGCCGGCGCAGCAGCAGCGTCTGCTCCCCGGCCTTCCATGCGTGCGGCATGCGCCCGGCCGCCGCCTCGTCGTAGCCGGCGGGTGCGCCCCAGCGGAAATCGACCCCCGGCGCCAGCACCAGCCGGTCGAACGGCAGCACCGTGTCGGCGCCGAGCGTGACGGTGCGGGCCTGCGGATCGACCCGGGTCGCCGGCGTGAAGGCCAGCGTGATGCCGAGGCCGGCGAGCGCCTCGTAGTTGAACTGCTGGGCGCGCAGCGCGCGCATTCCGGCGATGACGCCGTTGCTGAACGGACAGGCCGTGAACGTCGGATTCGTCTCGACCAGCACGACATTGAGCTTGGCATCGAGCCGCCTGAGCGTACCGGCGCAGGTCGCGCCCGCAAAGCCGCCGCCGACCACGACCACGCGTGGTGCGGCCTGCGCGATCGCCGGCAGCGGCACCAGGACGGCGCACGCCGCGAGCGCGCGCTTGAGGAATGTCCGCCGGCTGGCCGCGACGCGACGTTTCATCAAAAGCCTATTGTTGCGCGCCGAGCCAATCGGCGACGGCGCGGGTCTCCTCGTCGGAGAAGCCCTTGGCGATGCGGTCCATGACGGTCGACGGTTTCTGTCCGGAGCGGAACGCCTGCATGGCCGCGACGATCTCGGCCGCGTTGCGTCCGGCAAGCCGCGGCACTTTGGTCTCGACCTTGGCGCTTGCCGGATGGCAGCCGGTGCAGGAGGTTGCGCCGGACGGCGGCGCCGGCGCCGCTGCACCGGCCGCCTGAGCGAGGGCAAAAAGGCAGGCGCCAGCGACGGCCGTCCCCGCCGCTCTCATGTTCGTGCTCCAAACAAAGAATCCGGAGCGGCGGGTTGCCCGCCGCTCCGGTTTGCTCACGCCATCTGGATGTTGTGGTTCTTCAGCGGGAACGAGCGGATGCGCTTGCCCGTCGCCGCGAAGTACGCATTCATCACGGCGGGCGCGGCCACGCAGATCGTCGGCTCGCCGACGCCGCCCCAGACGCTGCCGCCGGTCGGCATGATGATCGACTCGACCTTCGGCATTTCGTTGATGCGCATCGAATTGTAGGTGTCGAAGTTCTCCTGCTCGATGCGGCCGTCCTTCACGGTGCATTCCTGATAGAACAGGGCGGACAGTCCGTACACGAACGAGCCCGCGACCTGCCGCTCGATCTGCGACGGGTTGACCGCGTATCCCGGATCCGTCGCCGCCACGATGCGATGCACCTTGATCTTGTCGCCGTTGACCGAGACCTCGGCACACGCCGCCACGTAGCTGTTGAACGCCATCATCTGCGCCAGTCCGCGGTAGACGCCCTGCGGCGCCGGCTTGCCCCAGCCCGCCTTCTCGGCCACCGCGTTGAGCACGCCGAGGTTCCGCGGATGCTTGCTCATCAGCTTGCGGCGGAACTCGAGCGGATCCTGGCCGACCGAGTGAGCCAGCTCGTCCATGAAGCACTCGAGGAAGATGGCGTTCTGGTTGATGTTCACGCCCCGCCAGAAGCCCGGCAGGACGTGCGGGTTGCGCATCGAATGGTCGATCATCAGGTTCGCGACCGTGTAGCCGAACGCGTGCTCCTGGCCCTGCGGCATGAGGCCCTGGAACGTGAGCGGGTCCTTTCCGTTCTGCAGGTTCTGCGGGAAGATGTACGCGAGGATCGACTGGCCGGACAGGCGGATGTGCAGTCCGGTCAGGTTGTTGTCCTTGTCGAACGCGCCGGTGAGCTTGCACTGCATCACCGGATGGTAGCGGCCGTGCGTCATGTCTTCTTCGCGCGACCACAGCAGCTTCACCGGCGTGCCGGGCATCTGCTTGGCGATGAGGATCGCCTGGGTCACGTAGTCGTGGAACGCGCCGCGTCGGCCGAAGCCGCCGCCGGAGACGTAGGTCTTGTAGACGTCGCACTTGTCGGCCGGCAGGCCCGACGCCGCGAGCGTCGCCGCGAACGCGGCTTCGCCGTTCTGGGTCGGCACCCATACCTCGCACTTGTCCGCCGTCCAGCGCGCGGTGGCGTTCATCGGCTCCATGGTTGCGTGGTTCTGGTACGGATAGGCGTAGACCGCCTCGATCTTCTTGGCCGCGGCGGCGATCGCCGCCTTGGCGTCGCCGTTCTCGTTGCCGACGAATGCCTGATCGGCATCGAGGCCGGCCTTGAGCCAGTCCGCGATCGTGGCACTCGAGACCTTGGTGCTTTCGCCTTCGTCCCAGACGATCGGCAGGGCGTCGACCGCGGTCTTGGCGTGCCACCAGGTGTCGGCCACCACCGCGACGCCGGAGTCGCCCACCTGCACCACCTTCTTGACCCCGGGCATGCCCGAGACCTTGGCGGCGTCGAAGCTCTTGATCTTGCCGCCTTGCACCGGACAGTCGCGAATAGCGGCGTTGAGCATGCCGGGCAGCTTGAGGTCGGTGCCGTAGACCAGCTTGCCGGTGACCTTGTCGGGGGTATCGAGCCGCAGCAGCGGCTTGCCGATGACCTTCCAGTCCTTGGGATCCTTGAGCGCGACATCCTTCGGCGGCTCGAGCTTGGCGGCGGCTTCCGCCACCTTGCCGAAGGTCGTGTTGCGGCCCGACGCCTTGTGGGTGATCACGCTGTTGGCGACGGTCAATTCTCCGACCGGCACCTTCCACTCGTTGGCGGCCGCCTGCATCAGCATCATGCGGGCCGCCGCGCCGCCCTTGCGCACGTATTCGTGCGACATGCGGATGCCGCGGCTGCCGCCGGTCGAGAAGTCGCCCCACACGCGCTTCCGGGCGACGCTCTGGCCGGGGGTCGGATATTCGGTCGTGATCTTCGACCAGTCGCATTCGAGCTCTTCCGCGACCAGTTGCGCCAAGCCGGTCAGCGTCCCCTGACCCATTTCGGTGCGCACGACGCGGATCACGACGGTATCGTCCGGCCGGATCACGACCCAGGCGTTGATTTCCGGCGAGCCGTCCGCGGCGCGGACGACCGTGGGTCCGCCGAGCGGAATCTCGAGCCCCAGCGCAAGGCCGCCGCCGATTGCGGCGGTGCCGATGACGAAGGAGCGGCGGTTCAAAGTCGGTACGTAATTCATTGCTCCCTCCCGGCTCAGGCCGTGGCTGCCATGTGGATCGCTTCGCGCACCTGTTGGAAGGTGCCGCAGCGGCAGATATTGGTGATCGCCGCGTCGATGTCGGCGTCGGTCGGCTTCGGCTTCTCCCGGAGGAGCGCCGCCACCGCCATGATCATGCCGCTCTGGCAATAGCCGCATTGCGGCACGTCGTGGTTGACCCAGGCTTTCTGCACCTTGTGCAGGGTGCCGCCGGCCGCAAGCCCTTCGATGGTGGTGATCTGCTTGCCGACCGCGTCGCTGACGACCATTCCGCATGAGCGGACGGCGACGCCGTCGATGTGGACCGTGCAGGCACCGCATTGCGCGATACCGCAGCCGTATTTGGTTCCGGTCAGGCCGACGTTCTCCCGGATCGCCCACAACAGCGGGGTATTCGGGTCGACGTCGACGTCATGTGCAGTTCCGTTGATGGTGAGACGGGCCATTCCAATCCTCCCTGATCAAAACCGCCCTGGATGCGGACGCCCCTATCCCGGCCCGCGAACGCGTCACATACGCGTCACGCGCCGTATCATCCGCTGGGCGGCATGCGAACGAAGGGGGCCATCCTAGACCCATTTGGGCGCCGGTGAAATCGCGAATAAGTGATCGGGGCTCCCCCGAGCCTGCCGTGCGGCGCCGGGCTGGAATTACGGGCGAATAGCGAATAGCGAATAGACAAGCGACGGCAGCTATCCGCCACTCACTATTCGCTACTCACTATTCGCTATTCGCTAATCTTCGCGGCACCACGAGCGTTCCGACCAACACCTGCACCGGCTCGTTGTTCTGATTGAACGTGGTGGTGCGCACCTTGATCAGCCCTTGCTCCGGCCGCGACTTCGACGCCCGCACCTCGATGATCTCGCTCTCGAGGCGAAGCTCGTCGCCCGGGCGCACCGGCTTGAGCCAGCGGAACTCCTCGAAGCCCGCGCCGACGATGCCGCCGGCCGGCTTGAGCTCGCCGCCGACCAAAAGCTGCATGGTCAGCGCCGCCGTGTGCCAGCCGCTCGCCGCCAAACCCTGGAACAGGCTCTTGCGCGCGGCGTCCTCGTCGAGGTGGAACGGCTGCGGGTCGAACTTGGCGGCGAATGCCTTGATCTCGTCCGCCGTGACGCGCAGCGTTCCCGACCGAAAAATCTGGCCGGCGGCGAAGTCCTCGAGATAGTGCGTCGTCATCGTGATGCTGTCCGGACCGGGGGTCGCCGCACCCATGTGGGTGATGGGCGCCGGCTTGTCGACCTGAAACCTGGAATGCCGAGCATGATCGGCGCTCATGGGGCGCGGGGTCCCTCTCCCGGAGGCGGGGGAAGGTGATGGGCGCCCCCGGTCGGTGTTCTTGCGACGGCTTGGCGGGACGTGCGGCGGGGGCTAGCATCCCGCGAGGACAGTCATTCGGAGGCTTTCATGCGCATGCCGTGGAAACTTTTGGCCGCGATCGGGGTGCTCGTCGCCTCGCTGACCGGCGCCCGCGCCGAGGTCACGCTCCGCGCCGTGATGCATTCGGATCTCAAGATCGTCGATCCGATCTGGACCACCGCCTACATCACCCGCAACCACGGCTACATGGTGTACGACACGCTGTTCGCCATGGACGAGACGGGCGAAATCCGCCCGCAGATGGTCGACAAGTACGACGTGGGCGCGGACAAGCTCACATACACGTTCATCCTGCGCGACGGCCTTCTTTGGCACGACGGCGCGCCGGTCACGTCCGACGACTGCGTCGCCTCGATCAGGCGCTGGGCCGCCAAGGACACGCTCGGCCAGAAGGTGATGTCGTTCGTCGACAATATCTCGACGCAGGGCCCGAAGACCTTCACCATCAAGCTCAAGGAGCCGACCGGTCTCCTCATCTTCGCGCTCGGCAAGCCGTCTTCGAACGTGCCGTTCATGATGCCCAAGCGCGTCGCCGAGACAGACCCCAGCACGCAGATCTCCGACTTCACCGGCTCCGGCCCGTTCGTGTTCAAGCGCGACGAATGGAAGCCGGGCGACAAGGCGGTCTACGTCAGGTTCGACAAGTACAAGCCGCGCTCCGAGCCCGCCTCGGGGCTCGCCGGCGGCAAGACCGCCCATGTCGACCGCGTCGAGTGGCTGGCGATCTCCGACCACCAGCAGGCGGTGAATGCGCTGCTGGCGGGCGAGATCGACTATATCGAGGCGCCGCCGCACGACCTGCTGCCGCTGCTCAAGGCCGATTCCAACGTCAAGCTCGTCGACTTCAATCCGCTCGGCAACCAGTTCACCTTCCGTCCCAATCACCTGCACAAGCCGTTCGACAATCCAAAAATCCGCCAGGCGCTGTGGTACGCCTTCAACCAGCGGGATTTCCTGCAGGCGGTGGTCGGCGATCCCGACTATTACAAGCCGTGCAAGGCCATGTTCGTGTGCGGCAGCGCGCTTGCCTCCAACAAGGGCATGGACGGCCTGCTCGAGTCGAACGTCCAGAAGGCGCGCGAGCTTCTGGCCGAGGCCGGCTACGACGGCACCCCGGTGGTGCTCATGCACTCGACCGACCTGATCGTGCTGACCAACCTCGCGCCGGTGGCGAAGTCGCTGATGGAGCGCGCCGGCTTCAAGGTCGACATGCAGTCGATGGACTGGCAGACGCTGGTTGCCCGCCGCGCCAAGAAGGACCCGCCCAACGCGGGCGGCTGGAACGCGTTCCTCACCTCGTGGGTGTCGGCCGACATCCTCAACCCGGTGATGACCGGCTTCCTCAACGCCGGATGCGACAAGGCCATGTTCGGCTGGCCGTGCGACGCCGAGCTGGAAAAGCTGCGCGACCAGTTCGCGCGCGAGACCGATCCGCAAAAGCAGAAGGAGATCGCCGAGGCGGTGCAGGTCCGCGAGACCCAGGTGACCACCCACCTGTTCCTCGGCCAGTGGTACCAGCCCGCCGCCACGCGCAGGAACATCAGCGGCGTCCCGATCACGCCGGTTCCCGTGTTCTGGAACGTGGAGAAGAAGGGATCGTCGTGAACCAGAGATCAGTGATCAGATATCAGTAATCAGAAAGAGGCCGACGTGGCCTCCGATCTCCGTCTCTGATCACTGATTACTGGCCACTGACTGCTGATTAGGGAACAAGCCATGTTTCATTTGATGCGGATCGCCGCGCTTGCGTTCGCGGCGCTGCTTTCGGCTTCGCCCGCCGCCGCGCAGACCTTGCGGGTCGCGCCGCACTCCGACCTCAAGGTGGTCGACCCCATTTGGACGACGGCGCTGATCTCCGTCAATCACGGCTACATGGTCTACGACACGCTGTTCGCGCTCGACGACGAGCTGGCGGTGCAGCCGCAGATGGTCGACCGCTACGAGACGAGCGCCGACAAGCTGGTGTGGACCCTTGTGCTGCGCGACGGCCTGGAATGGCACGACGGCCGGCCGGTGACCGCCGAGGACTGCGTCGCCTCGATCAGGCGCTGGGCGGCGCGCGACACCATGGGCCAGAAGCTCATCTCCTACGTGGCGACTCTCGCCGCGCCCGACGCCAAGACGATCCGCATGACGCTCAAGGAGCCGTACGGCCTCGTGCTGCAGACGCTCGCCAAGCCCGGCGCCAATGTGCCGTTCATGATGCCCAAGCGCGTCGCCGAGACCGATCCGAACCAGCAGATCACCGACTTCACCGGCTCCGGGCCGTTCATCTTCAAGCGCGACGAATGGCGCCCGGGCGAGAAGGTGGTCTACGTCAAGAATCCGAAATACCGGCCGCGCGGCGAGCCGGCCTCCGGCCTCGCCGGCGGCAAGGCCGCCAAGGTCGATCGGGTCGAGTGGATCTGGATCGCCGACCCGCAGACCCAGGTCGACGCCCTGATCAAGGGCGAGATCGACCTGATCGAGGCGCCGCCGCACGACCTGCTGGCGCTGCTCGCCGCCGACAGGAACGTCGTGCTCAAGGTCACCAATTCGCCGGGGCGCCAGTTCGCCTTCCGCTTCAACGTGCTGCACAAGCCGTTCGACAACCCGAAGGTCCGCCAGGCGGCCGCCTACGCGTTCAATCAGAAAGATTTCCTCGAGGCCATCGTCGGCGACGCGAAATATTATCGCGAGTGCAAGTCGCTGTTCCCGTGCGGCTCGCCGCTGGAGTCGACCAAGGGGTTCGACGACAAGCTCGGCTCGGATTTCGCCAAGGCGCGCAAGCTGCTGCAGGAAGCCGGCTACGACGGCACGCCGATCGTGCTGATGCAGTCGACCGACATCGTCTCGCTCAGCAACCTCGCGCCGGTCGCCAAAGCGCTGATGGAAAAGGCCGGCTTCAAGGTCGACCTGCAGGCGATGGATTGGCAGACCCTGGTCTCGCGCCGCACCAAGAAGGATGCGCCCGGCGCCGGCGGCTGGCACGCGTTCCTCACCTCGTGGGCCTCGGTCGACATCCTCGACCCGGTGGCAACCGGGTTCCTCAACGCGAGCTGCGACAAGGCTATGTTCGGCTGGCCGTGCGATGCCGAGCTTGAGCGGCTGCGCGATGCCTTCGCCAAGGAGACCGATCCGGCCAGGCAGCGGGCGCTTGCCGAGGCGGTGCAGCTGCGCGCGGTCGACTACCCGACCCACGTCCAGCTCGGCCAGTACGTTCAGCCGGTCGCCATGCGCAGGAACGTGAGCGGCCTCCTCACCGGCGCGTCGATCGCCTTCTGGAGCATCGAGGTCAAATGAGCGACGCCAGTCAACGATCTCTACGCTGTCATCGTCCGCGAAGGCGGACGATCCAGTATCCGCCGGCCTGGCAAATAGACTTGCAACGGCGGCGTTTACTGGATGCCCCGCCTTCGCGGGGCATGACGAGCCCGAGATTGCCGCCGTCGGGGTGAGCCCTCATGCCCGGCTACATCCTGCGCCGCCTTGCCGCGACCCTCCCGGTGATGCTGATCGTCGCGGTGCTCGTGTTCCTGATGCTGCGCCTCACGCCCGGCGATCCCGCCGCGATCATCGCCGGCGACAACGCCAACGCCGACCAGGTCGCGGCGATCCGCACCCGCCTCGGCCTCGATCAGCCGATCGTCACCCAGTTCTTCATCTGGTTCGGCCAGATCCTGCGCGGCGATTTCGGCGAATCGTTCTTCTTCAAGAAGACCGTGGCCGAGCTGATCGTGAGCCGGCTCGAGCCGACCCTGGCGCTGTCGCTCTCCACCATCATCATCGCGGTGGCGGTGGCGGTGCCGCTCGGCGTGCTCGCCGCCTACAAGCAGGGCACGCTGGTCGACAAGGTCGTCATGGGGTTCTCGGTGCTCGGCTTCTCCGTGCCGGTCTTCGTCATCGGCTACAGCCTGATCTATCTGTTCGCGATCGAGCTGAACTGGTTTCCGGTGCAGGGCTATCAGCGCATCGCCGACGGCTTCGGCGGCTTCCTGCAGCGGCTGATCCTGCCCTCGCTCACCTTGTCGGTGATCTACATCGCGCTGATCGCCCGCATGACGCGCACCAGCGTGCTCGACGTCATGCACGAGGACTACATCCGCACCGCCCGCGCCAAGGGCCAGGTCGAGCGCAAGGTGCTGTTCCACCATGCGCTGAGGAACGCGGCGGTGCCGATCGTCACCGTGATCGGCCTCGGCATCGCGCTCCTCATCGGCGGCGTCGTGGTCACCGAGAGCGTGTTCACCATTCCGGGCATCGGCCGGCTCACCGTCGACGCCGTGCTCGCGCGCGACTATCCGACCATCCAGGCGGTGATCCTGCTGTTCTCGCTGGTCTACGTGCTGATCAACCTCATCGTCGATCTGGTCTATCGCGTGTTCGACCCGAGGATCCGCTATTGAGCGTCGAGCCCGCCCTCATTGCCGATACGGCCGCGCGCACGCCGCCGCGCGGCGGCTTTGTCTCCGGCCTGGCGCGCGACTGGAGCGTCGTCGTCGGCGCGGCGATCATCCTGTTCATGGTCGTCGTCGGCCTGGGGGCGCCGCTGCTCGGCACCCTCGACCCGGCCGACATCAACCCGACCTTCCGCAACCGCGTGCCCGGCACCGTGCAGACCATCCGCCGCGACGACGGCAGCACCACGACCTACAAGCACTGGATGGGCACCGACAGCCTCGGGCGCGACGTCTACAGCCGGGTGGTCTACGGCGCGCGCATCTCGCTCGCGCTCGGCGCCATCGTCGCGTCGATCAGCGTCGCCGTCGGGCTCGTCATCGGCCTGCTCTCCGGCTACATCCGCTGGCTCGACGGCGTGATCATGCGCTTCATGGACGGCCTGATGGCGATCCCCGCCATCCTGCTGGCGATCGCCGTCGTCTCGCTGTTCCGCGCCGGCATTTTGAGCGTCGTCATCGCCATCATCGTGCCGGAGATCCCGCGCGTGGTGCGCCTGGTGCGCTCGATCGTGCTCTCGGTGCGCGAGGAGCCCTACGTCGAGGCCGCCATCATGACCGGCACGCCGACGCCGCTGCTGCTGGTGCGGCACGTACTGCCCAACACGGTGGCGCCGCTGATCGTGCAGGGCACGTTCATCTGCGCCTCGGCGATCCTGGTCGAGGCGATCCTGTCCTTCCTCGGCATCGGCATTCCGCCCGACACGCCGACCTGGGGCAACATCATGGCCGAGGGACGCGGGCTGTTCCGCATCTACCCGCACAACATTTTCTTCCCCGGCATCTGCCTCGCGCTCACCGTGCTCGCCGTCAACATGCTGGGCGACGGATTGCGCGACCGGCTCGATCCGAAGCTCGCCAAGCGGTTTGCGTGATGGCCGAGGTGAAACCTGTCCTCGACGTCCAGGGCCTCACCGTGCGGCTTCCGCCCGGCGCCGACCGGCGCTGCGCGATCGAGAACATCTCGTTCGCGGTGTGTCCCGGCGAGATCACCTGCATGGTCGGCGAATCCGGCTCCGGCAAGTCGGTGAGCGCCCACGCCGTGATGGGCCTGCTGCCGCCCGGCGACCTCGTTCCCACCGCCGGCCGCATCCTGCTCGACGGCGACGACCTGCTGAAGAAATCGCCCGCCGAGCGGCGCCGCCTGCGCGGCGACCGCATGTCGATGATCTTCCAGGAGCCGATGACCGCCCTCAACCCGGTGATGCGGGTGGGCGATCAGATCGCCGAGGTGCTCAAGATCCACTCCGACCTCGGCGACGACGCACGGCGCGCCCGCGTGCTCGACGTGATGACCTCGGTGCATCTGCCCGAGCCCGAACGGCTGATCGACGCCTATCCGCACCAGCTGTCCGGCGGCCAGCGCCAGCGCATCATGATCGCGGCGGCGCTGGTGCTCGATCCGCTGCTGCTGATCGCCGACGAGCCGACCACCGCGCTCGACGTCACCACCCAGGCACAGATTCTCAAGCTCATCCGCGAGCTGCAGCAGCGCCGCGGCACCGGCGTGCTGTTCATCACCCACGATTTCGGCGTGGTCGCCGAGATCGCCGATCGGGTGGTGGTGATGCAGGAAGGCCACGTGGTCGAGCAGGGCGCGGCGGCGACGGTCTTGCGCGCGCCGCGCGACGACTACACCCGCATGCTGATCCGCTCGGTGCCGAGCCTCACGCCGCCGGCGCGCGATCCGGTCACCGCCACGCCCGTGGTGCTGGAGACCAGGGGCCTGGGCAAGACCTACACCATGGGCAGCCTGTTCGGCGGCCGGCGCGAGGTGCCTGCCGCCAAGGCGGTCGATCTGCACGTGCGGCGCGGCGAAACGCTCGGCGTGGTCGGCGAATCCGGCTCCGGCAAGACCACGGTCGCCCGCTGCATCGCGCGGCTGATCGAGCCGAGCGAGGGCGCCATCCTGATCGAGAACCGCGACGTGGCGAAGCTCGGCCCCGCCGCGCTGCGGCCGCATCGCAAGCGCGTGCAGGTCGTGTTCCAGGACCCCTACCGCTCGCTCAACCCCCGCCGCACCGTCGGCGATTCCATCATCGAGGGGCCGATGAATTTCGCCGCGCCGCGCGCCAAGGCGGTCGCGCGCGCGCAGGAGCTGATGCGCCTGGTCGGCCTCGCGCCCGAGGCGCTGGCGCGCTACCCGCACCAGTTCTCCGGCGGCCAGCGCCAGCGCATCTGCATCGCCCGCGCGCTCGCCATGGAGCCGGAAATCCTCATCGCCGACGAGGCGGTGTCCGCGCTCGACGTGTCGGTGCAGGCGCAGGTGCTCGAGCTGATCGACGACGTGCGCCGCCGCTTCGATCTCGCCGTGCTGTTCATCACCCACGACCTGCGCGTCGCCGCGCAGATCTGCCACCGCATCGCCGTGATGCACCGCGGCGCCGTGGTCGAGGAAGGCCCGACCGCGCAGGTGTTCGGCGCGCCCGCGCATCCCTACACGCGCGCCCTGTTCGAGGCGGCGCCGGGCCGGCATTTTGCGTTTGGTGGAACGGGACCATAGGGTGGGTTAGCCGCCGCAGGCGGCGTAACCCACCATTTAACCGGCGGATTTCGCTAACTAATCCGCCCTACGGCACGCGGATGACAACGGAGCGGCAGCTCGTATGCAAAGACTCGCCGACGCACCATCGCCCGCCGCGGCCGATCCGGTCGAACGGGTCGCCCGCATCGCCGAGCTGATCGAGATATCCGCGGCGCGCAACGAGGCGCTCGGGCAGCTCGTGCCGGAGGTGGTCGACGCCCTGCACGAGCAGCGGCTGTTTCGCCTGTTGCTGCCGCGCGCCTATGGCGGCGAGGAGGTCGACCTCGTCACCTGGTTCCGCACCATGGAGGCGCTGGCGAAGCTCGACGCCAGCACGGCCTGGTCGGTCGGCCAGATCAACGGCTGCGCCACGACCGCATCCTCCCTCGATCCGGCGGTGGCGCGCCGCATGTGGGACGGGCCGCGCGCGGTGCTCAGCTGGGGCCCGCCGGTGAAGGCGCGCGCCGACGAGGTGGACGGCGGCCATCGCCTGAGCGGCGAATGGATGATGGCGAGCGGCAGCCGCCACGCCACCTGGATCGGCCTGATGTGCCCGGTGCTGGACGCCCGCGGCGACCCGGTCGTGCTGCCCCAGGGCGCCAGCATGCGCGTGTTCTTCGTGCCGGCCGACGCGGTCGAGTTCATCGACAATTGGGACGTGATCGGGCTGATCGCCACCAACAGCGGCGGCTACCGGCTGAGCGACGTGTTCGTGCCGCACGGCTACTCGGTCTATCTCGAGCATCTGCTCGGCGTTAAGGTGGCGAGGCCGCTCTACACCTTCGCCCTCAACTCGCACTTCGCCGTCGGCTTTTCCGCGGTCGCGCTCGGCATCGCGCGCGCGATGCTCGACGCCTGCATCGCGCTGGCGGCCGACAAGCGGCCGCGCATGGCAAGGCTTGCCCTGCACGAAAGCCATCTGGTGCAGTTCCAGGTCGGCGAGGCGGAGGCGCGCCTGCGCTCGGCGCGCACCTACGTCGAAACGACGGTCGAGCGCATCTGGCATTCCGTTGTTGCATCCGGCGAGCCCACGGTCGCGCAACGCATCGAGATCCGCATGGCGACGACCTTCGCCATTCATCAGGCCAAGGCGGTCGCCGACACCGCGTGGGACATCGCCGGCGCCACCGCGATCTTTTCCTCGAGCGCGTTCGAGCGGCGCCGGCGCGACATCAGCACGCTGACCCAGCACCTCCAGGGGCGCCACTCGCACCTGCAGGAAGTGGGGGCCTATTTCCTCGGGCTCGAGCCGATCCTGCGCTACGCGTAACTCCCTCTTCCCGCTTGCGGGGAGAGGGTTGGGGTGAGGGGGCCCCCGCGAGTGCGCGCTTTCCTCAACGCCCCCTCACCCGGCCGCTTCGCGGCCGACCTCTCCCCGCAAGCGGGGAGAGGTGGCGCCCGGTTAACGTTAAAGAAATCCTTACGCGGTACCCATGCGGCCGACCATCGGCCGCAGGGATCCCCCATGTTCCGCGTGTTCAATTGTCTCGTCACCGAGCATGACTGGCGTCTCGTCATCGTGGCGGGCGTCATCTGCTTCCTCGCAAGCCTCACGGCGATCAGCCTGTTCAACCGCGCCCGCGCCACCGCGGGCCGCGCCCGCGCGGCCTGGATCGTCGCCGCCGGCGCCGCCACCGGGTGCGGGATCTGGGCGACCCACTTCATCGCCATGCTGGCCTACGATCCGGGCGTTTCGATCGCCTACAATATCGGGCTCACGGTGTTGTCGCTGGTGGCCGCGGCGGCGGTCACGGCCGGCGGACTCGCGGTCGCCGTGTACGATCCGGCGCGGTGGGGCGCGCCGATCGGCGGCGCCATCGTCGGCGGCGGCATCGCGTCCATGCACTACACCGGCATGTGGGCGGTGGAGCTGCCGGGCCGGGTGACCTGGTGGACCGGCCTGGTGATCGTATCCGTCGTTCTCGGCATGCTGTTCGGCATGGCGGCGCTCATGGTCGCCGCGCGCCGCGACAACATGCGCGCCATGGCCCTCGCCGCGGTGCTTCTCACCCTCGCCATCGTGTCGCATCACTTCACCGCCATGGGCGCGGTCGAGATCGTGCCCGACCCGACCCGCGTCATTACCGCGTTTTCGCTCTCCCCCGGCTCGCTCGCCGTGGCGGTCGCGAGCGCCGCGGTGGCAGTGCTGGGCATGAGTCTCGTCGGCGCGTTCGCCGACCGCCGCCTCGATGCCAACAGCCGGCTGCTGGCCACCGCCTTGAACAACATGACCCAGGGCGTCGTCATGTTCGACCGGGCCGAGCGCCTGGTCGTGTGCAACGACCGCTATCTCGAGATGTACCGGTTGCCGCGCGATGTCGTGAAACCCGGCCGCGCGCTGCGCGAGATCATCCGTCACCGCATCGCGAGCGGCAGCCTCGGCGCCGATGCGGAGCAATACTGCGCCGAATTGCTCGCCGCGATGGCGCAGGGCAAGACGGTCAATTCCATCATCAAGAACCCGGAGGGGCGCGACATCGAGGTGATCAACCGCCCGATCGCCGGCGGGGATTACTGGGTCGGCACCCATGACGACATCACCGAGCGGCGGCTGGCGGAAATGCACGGCGCTTCGCTCGCCGAGCAGACGCAGCATCGCGCGTCGGTCGACGCCGCGATCCGCTCGTTCCGCGAGAGCGTGGAGGCGGTTCTGCGCACCGTCGGCGACAGCGCCGCCGCCATGGGGACGACCGCGACCGGGCTGTCCGCGGCGGCGCGCGAGACCCTGCAGCGCGCGACCGGCGCGGTGCGCACCTCGAACGACGCCGCCGCCAATGTCGGGGCCGCCTCCGGCGCCGCCAATGAATTGATGGGCTCGATCGCCGAGATCAGCCGGCAGCTCGGCCAGGCGACCGAGCTGGTCGGCCTCGCGGTGGGCGAGGCGCAAAAGACCAACGACGACATCGGCAACCTCGCCCAGGCGGCGCAGGAGATCGGCAACGTGGTCAAGCTCATCCAGCACATTGCCGGACAGACCAACTTGCTCGCGCTCAACGCGACCATCGAAGCCTCGCGGGCGGGCGAGTCGGGCAAGGGCTTTGCGGTCGTGGCGTCGGAAGTGAAATCGCTCGCCGTCCAGACCGCCAAGGCGACCGAGCAGATTTCCGCGCAGATCGCCGCGGTCCAGGCCTCGACCGCCGCCGCCGTCGAAGCGATCCGCCGCAACACCGAACGCATGCAGGAAATCAACCGCTACACTTCGTCGATCGCCGCCTCGGTCGAGCAGCAGAGCGCCGCCACCAACGAGATCTCGCACAACGTGGCGAGCGCCGCCGGCGGAACGAAGATCGTGGTCTCCGCGCTGGAAGAGGTCGCCGGCGCCATGACCAAGACCGGCGCCTCCGCCGGCACGGTCCTGGAGGTCTCGCACGCGGTCGAGACCGCCGCCGCCAATCTGCGCGAGAAGGTCGAAGGCTTCTTGAGCAAGGTCGCCGCGTAGCTGCCGGGCGTCAGTAATCAGTAAGCGGTAGTCAAACCCACCACTCGTCATCGCCCGCGAAGTTTGTCCCCGCGAAGGCGGGGAGCGGGCGATCCAGTAAACGCCAACGTTTCAGATAAATCTGCAACGGTCACGTTTACTGGATGCCCCGCCTTCGCGGGGCATGACGGGTGAGAGTGTATTTCTGGCGCAGTGCCCGCTTGAAGCGACGCCTTCCCTTCCCTAGGATCATCCTCGCAGGTGAGCAAAAACGCGGCCGTGCGTGCCGGGTCATCGAGCCGGCATCCGCCGCGACAAAGGGATAAAGGGGAGGATGCCATGACGTTGTCCGCACGATTGCGTCTGCCGGCTCTGATCTGCGCCGGCTTTCTCGTTGCTCTCGGAGCGATCGAGGCCCACGCGTGGGACCGCACCCGCGCCGAGCTGTTCGCCGTCCTGCCGGACGGCTCGACCGGACCGGAAGGCCTGACCGTCGGCTCCGACGGCAACGTCTACGTGACGACCTTCGGCTTCAACAGCGGCGGCGGCGTCAGCGGCCCGGGGCGGCTCTTCGTCTTCGACCCGAACGGCAACCTGATCCGCCAAGTGAGCATCACGGGATCATCGGCGAACCTGCTCGGCCTTGCCTTTCACCCGAGTACCCACGCGCTGCTGGTGATCGACTTCGGCAACGCCAGGGTCCTGCGCGTCGATCCGGCGACCGGCACCGCATCCGTTTTCATGACGGTCCCCGACAGCGGCGCGGGCCTCAACGCCCTGACGTTCGACAGCCCGGGCAATGTCTACGTGTCCGACTCGTTCCTCGGGAAAATCTGGAAGACCGGCGCCGACGGCGGCGTGGCGACCGCGTGGGTCACGCATCCGCTCCTCGCCACGACGGGCGTCCCGCCGTTCGGCGCAAACGGCCTCGGGTTCAACAAGAACGGCCACGCCCTGTTCGTCGCCAACACCGGCAACGACACGTTGGTGAAGATTCCGGTGAGCGGCGGCACGCCGGGGACGCCGGTGGAGTTCACCAACAGCATCAACGGCGCCGACGGCATCGTGCTCGACAAGAACGACAACATCTGGGTCGCGGCCAACCAGGCCGACGAGATCGTGGTCGTCGATCCGACCGGCAAGGCGATCGCCAAGCTGGGCGATTTCCGCGGCGTTACCGCGGACGGCGTGCCGCAAGGCCTGCTGTTTCCGG
>WNFB01002603.1_pt1 | contig 19123 bp, 18 predicted proteins | sample 5400501 | NCBI WGS metagenome assembly WNFB01 (sample SAMN13153341, study PRJNA577476) | soil metagenome | isolation source: 200 cm saprolite under Douglas fir tree site 2 hole 1 | place: USA:California | collected 2015-04-18 | reverse complement strand
CGCTACAATTACTCAGAGAACGTGGCTATCGCATTGGTCTGCTTTCCAACACCTGGTGGGCTGCTGAATGGCACAATGCTGACCTTGCCGCTCACGCTCTCACTGACCTACTCGACGAAGTTGCATATACCTCGGATTTGTCGCACTCCAAGCCCCACCCATCCGTGTTCCTGGACGTGGCCAGGCGCCTTGATGTGGAGCCAACAGCTTGCGTGATGGTGGGCGATCGTATGATTGACGATATCTCAGGTGCTCTCGGGGCAGGTATGCGTGCAATCTGGAAGAGGACGGATTATCCCTGGCCTAAGCCGGAACATATACATCCTACTGCTACTATTACATATCTTGCGGAATTGCCTGAGTTGCTCCGCTCATGGAGTGGGAGATGAAAATCCGGGTAGCAAGCCTATCAAGGATCACCCGAACGTCATTATCTGTCGCCATCCCTAAGACATCTCAACCAGGATTACACCAAAGATCACGAGAGCCAGGCCCACAAACTTCGCAAACGTCAAATTCTCGTCCAATAGGAGACAGGAAAGTACGAGAATGACACAGGGGATGATTACTTGCACATATCTCTCAAGCATACTATGATAGGATGAAAGATATTTCTATAAGTATGGGAGAAATATTATGGGAAGTATCATCCCGACACTTGCTTACATTATTGATTGGGGCTGGCTCCGTATTGGCCCACCTTACATCTACATCAATATCGATCCCGCGATTGTTCATATTGGTCCACTGGCTTTGCGCTGGTATGGACTTATGTATGTCGTTGGCATCACGATAGGGCTGCTGGCCGTTCGAGGCTATACCGCGCGCAAGGGCATTAGCCGGGATATCGTGTACCGGATCCTCTGGTGGTGTATTGTCGCGGGCCTGATCGGTGGTCGCCTGTATTTCGTAGTTCAACAGCCTAATTTTGTTTCGTACTACCTGGCTCAACCTCAACACATACTGGCAACCTGGGAGGGCGGCATGGCTTTCTTCGGAGCCCTCTTCCTCGCCATCCCTATGCTCTTCTGGCGTGCCAGGGTTGAGCGTATTAACCCACTTGTGGCACTTGATGCTGGTGTGTTGTTTGCAGCAGCCGGGCAGATATTTGGGCGTATCGGCAACCTTATTAATGGCGATATCATCGGTTATCCAAGCACACTTCCCTGGTCAACAGTCTACCAGAATCCAAATAGTTTTGCGTGCTTGAACCCTGCGACCTGCAACGTCCCCGTTCAACCTGCGGCTGGCTACGAACTGCTCGCTAATCTTGTCTTACTGGCACTGCTGTTTTTCCTTTCGTATCGCCTGCGCAGGCCTGGGGTACTTATGCTGGTCTACCTGTTTGGCTATGTTATTACGCAGTTCCTGCTCTTCTTCGAACGCGCTAATGTTGTCGTGAGCTTCCTGGGCTTGAACTGGGGCTTGAAACAGGCTCAATGGACATCGCTCGTGGTGTTCATCCTCCTACTGCCTCTAACCTTCCTGGTCTTTCATTTCTCGAAACCGATACCAGAGGGCAAAATCGCAGCCACCTACGGCATTCCACAGAAGCCTAAGCATGAAGCAAAAGTGGTGGAGGAAGAGGAACCAACGAAAGTGGACGAGAAATCAGCCATAGAAGAAGCGGAGCCCATAGAGGCCAGGCAATCAGGGGAGGGTTTGGAACACAAGGCGTAAAAGATGACGAAAACCCATAAGGCAGAATCAGGCCCCTGCGAGCAATGATTGGATAGTCTCGAGCAATAAATCCTGCGGACAAGGCTTAGGGAGATAAGCATGAGCGCCCAATTCCTTGCCACGTTGCTTATGTTTCTCCGAGGAACGCGAAGTTAGCAAGACAATTTTGAGTCCGGGGAATCGTCGATTTGTACGAATAATATTGAGCACATCATATCCATTCAAGTTAGGCATCTCTATGTCTAACAAAAGCAAATCGGGGGATTCTTTCGCAAGGTGCTCTAATGCTTGCACGCCGTCCACTGCTTCCAGCACATCATAGCCCTCGTGGTTAAGGGTCTGAGTCACAGATCGCCGGATATATACAGAATCATCCGCAATCAGTATCTTACGGCGCACCTGGACGGGAGGTTGCGAATGGGGCAATTCATACTTGTTTAAAGTACCTATTACTATGTCTACTTCCCCAGCGTGCCGTTGTATTGTTTTCAATCTGATCATTTCAGGTAAGTTCACAACTAATAGCACATTACCGCTACCATCAACTGCCATGCACGTTATGCCTGGACGCACCAAATGAGTTGCAAGCGGCTTCATCGGCAGCTCCACCTCTCCAACTATTTCGTCCACCTCTACCGCAATTTTGGGACTATCTAACCGGAGTATCAATGCAGTTCGAATCGTCTTCCCCGTAAAACTTTTCTCAGGAAGGAAACCCAGCAGTGTATTGAGGTGATACATTTCGAATGAACCGGCAAAAGGCTCATCCTGGGGGGGCAGTTCCTGCGAGTGCGCTTTGTTAGTCTCCAGTTTGTTATAGAGTATGCGTTGCACTTGTGAGAGTGGTGCGATGACATACTGGTCGCCCGCCCGCACAAGCAGACCATGGATAATACGCTGGGAATGGGGGAAACAGAGACGTAAAGTCATTTCCTTACTGGCATGTTCTTGCACAGAGATTGAACCATACAATCGATGGACAGTATCTCGTAACGCAACCACCGCCTCAGGAGAGGCAGCTTGCGAGAAGCCTGCCTCAATTGTCACCTCGTATCCCATAACATGGGCATTGAGCCAGATACGTAGTCTTTGTTCGTCGCCTCGCTCGGATTCCTTAGCGAAAAACAAACCCTCAGCGATACTACTACTTACAAGTTCCAGGAAAGGAGTGGCCAACATCTGCAGGATATCGACATCGATCTCAATCGTTTCACTTGAAAACTCGAATTGTACTCTCTCCTCTTGCGCCCCAGTCATCAGCTCTATAACTTGTTTACAACGAGCTACCAGGGTGTTGAATGGCACTGACCGCAGCGAAAACGCATCGTCGCGCACAATGCGCGCCTGGTTCACCCGGCGTGCTGTAACAGCATTAAGATGCGCAAGCGCCTGGTGTAACTGAGAGGTGGCTGTTGCAACATCGGTAATAGCTTCAGAGAATGAATGTGCCAGAACACTGGCCTCCGTGAAACGATCAATTTCCATCTCATCCCAAATGGCTGTCTCTTGAATCAATAATGGTTGAAGGAGATCATTACTCTTCGTATGCTGAACATAGCCGGTACGTTCCCTGGCCTCCTGCAAGATGCGCGCAACGAGCGAGGAGGGTGGATGCACAGTATCGGAGATCATACTATCTGTTGCGTTGTTCATTGAAATAGACAGGCTAGAAAGTAATGGCTCTAAACGGCGCAAGCGAGCCTGGGCGGTGTGCAATTCGTTAAGAGCCATCTCAACCTGTTTCTGGGCATTCTCTAATGGAGCATCCAGCTCTATCAACTTCTCGGTGTGCTGTATGAGTCTATTGAGGTGTTGTAAATCAACATGGATCGAGGGCGAAGCAAGATCGCTATTTAGCAAGGGTTGAGATGCCACGTGGGAGGATATATCCCCAGCAACTTCAAGTGAAGCGGAAGCGGAAGTATGCGCGGCGTGCAAATCGATACTGAGTTCCCTATACTCATTTTCGAGTTCCAGCAGAGGTTGTTTACTTTCGTATCCATAGCTGGCTATACTCTGTAGAGTTGATTCCAGGGCTAGCACTGCATGAACCAGGGCAATCAAACCCGTCAGGTAAACTACGCTCCCGTCCTCCACGAGCCTGATCACCAACTCTATATAGCGAGCAATAGTGGACATCGAATCACAGCCAATTGCTGCCGCTGTTCCTGCTATCTTGTGTGCAGATCGTTTCATAGCCTTAAAGCTCGGGGAATCTACTTGATCGTCTTGCTCTAACCGCTGAAGAACTAAACGCATAGCAGCAATATCTTCACCAACTTCGGTCGTGAAGATAACAAGCATTTCATCTTCGGACTCGATCGCTGAGGATTGTACTGCGTATGGCTGGTCCACCAGAGAACCTGCCGGCATCCCTTCCTGGGGCAATGGGTTATCAGTTGTGGGTTCTTGAAGAACATGAAAAGCCCGCAGCACCTCCAGGTCTTCGGCAGAGAGTTCATCCTGATTAAATGGTGAGTTTGCATCATGCATAGTGGGCAGCCATTCCTATCTGCTGTACCAGGTCGGGGAGTAAGGTCGATACATCCAGTACAGGAGCCTCAGTATGTACCCCACTCACTACACCTGTTCGTATGGGCGTATAGAACATGGATGGTCCTGTAGATGGAATAAGCTGGTTAAACTGAACAGTGGTAGTCAGCCCAACGGCAGGAACGAGTAAACCAACTTTTAAATCAGTATAGCTTATTACCAGCAATATTCCATCCAGAGGAGAAGCATCTGTGCCATAGAGGTACATATCAAGATCTATTACTGCAATTGTTTCATCACGCCACGCTAAAACACCACGCATCCAGCCAGGAGAGAAAGGTAGTTGGGCAAAACGATGTGGAGGCGACACAACCTCGACGATGGCCTTCAGAGGAATCAAACAACTTCCCCGACTCAGTTCGCAATCGAGGTACTGGTCCTGGTAATCTTCCTCCCTGGAAGGAAACCGGGAAACTATGCTTGCGCGCTCGCGTGCATAGTTCCAGAATTCGTCATCATTCATCTGCTCAAGGTCACGCGCCGCCGAGCCGTCTAGAGGAAACATTGCTAGCCAATCGTGGGATTACTTAGATGAGCATGTACTATGGACATAATATCCTGTGTTCTGAACGGCTTGGTAACATAGTCCTTAGCACCAGCAAGACGACCTTTGAGACGATCAATTACTCCATCACGCTTAGAGAGCATGACAATAGTAGTATTACCAAACTGTTGCTTAGTCTTCAAATGGCGGGCTACTTCATACCCATCCATCTTGGGGAGGCCGATATCAAGTATTACCAGGTCTGGGATGGGGTGGCGTCTTTCGTTTAGCGCACGAAGCGCTTCAATGCCATCGGGATAGCTTACGGATGCAAAACCTTCACGCCTTAGGCTGGTTTCCATGATCTTACGCACCGTGAGAGAGTCATCAATGATCATCACCAGTTTGCCCATAACTGTTATCCTCTTTCTATCTCCACACTACCCCGTAACCTCAGCACATTCAGGACACAACACACATCAGGCCCTACACGAGCAAGATCACTCTAAAATATTAGATGGAAAGCTACCCTGTTTCCTTAAACTGATTCGTAGCCACTTATAGAACTAGATCTTGATACAATGTGTGAGTAGCGGCTTCCGTAGGGCAGGGAAATATGGATATTGTCAAAAACACTGGTCCCCTGGTAATAGTAACATATGAATATGCTAAGTTCAACACATAAGCATAAAAATGTAATTAAAAAACTTTGATATAAGCCCTACAATGTAAGATTGCAATGATTCAGCTTATATTCCACCGCGAACGGTTACCGGCAGTGTAAAAGTAAAGGTGCTTCCCTGCCCAACTACACTTTCTGCTTTCATGCGACCTCCATGGGCTTCTACTACGTGACGAGCAATGGCCAGACCTAAACCACTACCTACTCCACCTGGACCAATAAAATCGGCCCTGGATCGTGCCTGATTTACTTTATAGAAACGCTCAAAGATGCGAGGCAAATCCTCTTGACGGATGCCGATTCCCGTATCACGCACAAAAAAGCTTTGTGTCTTCCCTCCCGGCTCCAATTGCGTTCCGATTACCACTGATCCGCCGGAGGGTGTAAATTTGATAGCATTATGAACAAGATTGACGAGAACACGCACAATCTGTTTACTGTCGGCGGCAACCAATGTCTTCCCCTGCTCTATCTCAGTGTTCAGCGCGACACGATGACGTTGGGCCAGCGTCAACATACGCGCCATCACTTCGCGTACCAGTTGTTCCGCTCCTATTGGCTCGATCGTCATAGGCATCTGCCCCGATTCGATACGTGAAAGCTCGAGAATCTCCGATACCAGTCCCGTGAGATGTTGTATCTCTGTTTCAATTTTCTCAACAAACGTTTGCGCTTGTTCGGGATCTGTATCAATGGCTTCTTCCAGCGTCTCAACCAGCAAGCGGACAGAAGCCAACGGGGTCCGCAGTTCATGCGAGATGTTGGCGATAAAGTCACGCCGTACACGCTCCAGGCGGCGCAATTCGGTCAGGTCTTCAATAGCTATCACGAAATAGCGATACGTTTGTTTTAGTGCAGTACTTCGTTGCCCGTCACTGATTTCCTGAGGCCTATGCGCCAGTGGTGTGACAGAGATTTTCCAGGTAGTGCTTGAATTGCCCCTGGTACGTTCCTCCTTAACTGGACTTTCGGTCTGTATACTCTTCTGTACAAGTTGTAAAATAGCACTGTCAGAAATGAGTTGATCCAATTTTATACCACTCAACGGCTCTTGCGCTTCCAGCAGTTGAACAGCCTCTTGATTATAGTAGTGAACGGACAATGCATGATCAACTATTAAAAGGGGCCAGGGTACCGTTTCAAGCAGGGCCTGGAAGAAATGTTGATAATCGATAGCGGTATCATCAAATTTCATAGTCATTGTCGGTGTCACTCAGACGAGCCAGGGTCAGACAGTTGCCGTTGAGCACCGGGAACCGCAAGGATCACGACCTGGTCAGGGAAGACAGCTCGGACTTCCAGCCGACCACCGAGCGCTTCAACGTAGCCGGCGAGAGATCGTAGGAAGATGTTCGGGTTACGCTCGAAATGCGATACATTCGACTGCGTGACGTTCATCCTCTCAGCGACGCTCTCCTGGGTAGCGCCGCGAGCCCCGCGAAGCTGACTGATAGTCAGCTCAGCCTCAATGGCCTGCTCACGCTGCTCAATCCGGGCACGACGCTCCGGGTCCGCCTGCAGCTTCACGCTGATTTCGCTCCAGGGCTTATGTCCACTCATAGCAATTCTCCTTGGTGTACTCGACGTCCCATGAATTCCTATACCTACCCCTATTATAAACCGCAGTTCATATGAAGTCAAGTTCATACCATAACTTTTTGATCACACTACCGCCTATGAAGCGTCTCCCCCTATCATTTCGCAGCTATACGAGGTATTCTTGAGCTATCAAGGAGCGAACCGAATTGCTTCAGACAAGACGAAGGGCCACCGCGTACCTGGTGGCCCTGCATTTTGGCTCCTCGAACAGGATTCGAACCTGTAACCTACCGGTTAACAGCCGGCCGCTCTACCGTTGAGCTATCGAGGAACGAATTCCAATCTCAGGTGAGAAGACAGCCTTACTCAACTCACGCAGGAAGTATATCAAGAGTTCGTATGCTTTGTCAACACTTCTATTTGGAGATAAGCAAGGTATCAAGTGAGACAAGCTGAGGAGCCACTTCTCAAACTCGATTCTGAACCTGTTCCATTCCTGATCTTCACTTGCTGTTGCGAGCGTCGCGCCAGCGTACCAGATCTTCGACGGCATCGTAATTCCAGGTTCCGCTCATGCCCAGAATAAAATGCGACGCGCCTGCAGCAACATAGTCGTCACGCTCTGCATCGCTGGTCGTCCTGCCAGCGGCACAGGCCCGTTCGATTTCGTGCGGGTCGCGGTTAAACTCGGCGCACCAGTTATCCAGCACTTCCATTTTATGGGCAAACGTGGCAAGATCAGCGAAAAAGTGGGTCATATTCGCGTGTTTCGCGGCAATACGCAGCGTCTTCTTCTCGCCGCCGCCGCCGATCAAGATGGGAATGGGTCTTAAGGGCTTTGGCACATCCGCTTCCCAGCGATGTTTGATGATTTCAAGCGACCGCTCCAGCGCGTCAAGGCGGCTGCCTGCCGTACCAAATTCATAGCCATATTCTCTATAATCACGCTCAAACCAGCCCGCGCCCATACCCAGGATGAGACGTCCATTGCTGATATGATCGACCGTCTTTGCCATATTGGAGAGGAGAGCAGGGTTGCGATAGGTATTGCAGGTGACAAGACAACCCACCTCTACCCGCTGTGTGCTGGCTGCCATCGCCGTAAGGAGTGTCCAGCCCTCGTAATGATTGCCTCGCGGGTCGCCAGACAGGGGGAAGAAGTGATCCCAGTCCCAGAGCGTATCAACGCCCATCGACTCGAAGCGGCGAACTGCTTCAATGTATGATGAGTAGGTCGTATGTTGCGGTTGCATTTGTACACCAACACGGATGCGGCGTGTTGAGGATGATTGGGTCAAGTGTGTTTTCCTTCCGTTAGCTACGATTGTTTAGTTACTCTTGTATTGTAAGCTTGTTTCGCTCATGTTGCAAGCATAAGGTGTAAGTTCCCCGAGTTCATTCGTCAATGCTCGTGGCGTTTTCATGACGCGCCCTCGTACTACTGGTAGTAGAGAGGACGATCCTTGACCAGCATCTGAGGAGTAGATATCCTCATTGTCATATAGCGGGCGCGGGAAAACCCCCGTCTTTTAAGCGGGGGATGAGAGCGCCGTTCCTTGTTTGGGGCTTGGGCATTGGGGCATACGTGGGATCATCCCAAGCCAGAAATGCATCGATGGCCCGTCGGATAATTTCAGCCATAGCCACCCCCTCGTGTTCGGCACGTGCCCGAAGCCGCTCTAACTGCTGATCGGTAACATAGACATTTGTTCGTCTCATGGGTGTTTCCTCTTGATATGTACTATCTATCAATGTATACTTAGTATAGCACAACAAACGAGAAAGGACACGGGATGCTGATCTACGAGTACAAGCTAGACGGTTCCAAAGAGCAGTACGCCGCTGTTGATGAGGCGATACGGATTGTGCAGTTCATCCGTAACAAGTGCTTGCGCTTGTGGATGGATAAGCGCGGCATCAATGCCTACGATCTCAATGTCCACTGTGCTGTACTCGCAAAAGACTATGCTTTCGCTTCTCATCTCAATTCTCAAGCTCGACAAGCCGCAGCAGAGCGAGCATGGTTCGCTATTTCACGCTTCTATGAGAACTGCAAGCAGAAGAAGCCAGGCCAGAAAGGCTATCCCAAGTTTCAGCACGACAATAGAAGCGTAGAATACAAAACGACAGGCTGGAAGCTAGAAGCCGATGGCAAGCATATCACATTCACGGATGGCTGTGGCATTGGACGCTTGCGGTTAGTTGGCAATCGAGGCCAGAAGATCGAAGCCTTTCCTCTGAAGCAGATCAAACGTGTACGGATTGTCCATCGTATAGATGGCTACTACGTGCAATTTGGCGTCAAGTCAGAGATACAGGTTGTCCATCAACCATCAGGAAGACAGGTTGGGATCGATATGGGCCTCCTGTCCTACTATACTGACTCTGAGGGCCACACGGTAGATAACCCTCGCCACTATCGTAAAGCGGAGCAGAAATTGAAGCGGTTGCACCGACGCCTTTCCCGTAAGCAGAAAAAGTCTCAGAATAGAAAGAAAGCCAGGAAAGCCCTGGCAAAAGGCTATCTGAATGTACAGAGGCAGCGTGAAGACTTTGCCAGGAAGCAGGCAAGCACGCTTGTCTCATCTAGCGATTTGATTGCCTATGAACATCTTCAGATACGCAATATGGTCAAGAACAGGCATCTAGCCAAGAGCATTCATGACGCTGGATGGGGAACATTTCTCCGCTGGGTCAAGCACTATGGTTGTGTGCATGGCATCCCTGTTCTTGCTGTCGAACCACAGTTCACCAGCCAGGATTGTAGCGCTTGTGGAACACGCGTCAAGAAGTCTTTGAGCGTACGTACACACATCTGTCCTGGTTGTGGTGTGGTGCTCGACAGAGATCACAATGCCGCACTCTGCATCTTGCAGAAAGCACGAGCAATGTACCCTGGGGCACAGGGGAACATCCTCTTCCTCGGAGGAGGGAACGCTTGGGGAGAGCCGACCTCTACGGCAGTGTCAGCGATGGCAACGCAGCAAGCCGGCTCGCGGAACCAAGAACACCCCGTGCTTTAGCCGGGGGAGTGTCAGATATGCAACAAATCAATCAACCAGAGCGCAACTACCAAAAAGATGCTCAAACTGATCACGGCAATCACCGGATCGATGAGCGGAGCGCTCTGCAAGCTTCCACGCGGCTTTAAACGCTGCAGAAGCGTGGGCAAAACCAGGCCGCAGATAGCTGCTAGCAAAAGAGTAAATCCAAGGCCTAAACCAATGGCTATTGCCAGCAGCCACGAATGGAAGAGGAGCATTGTCAGCAAACCTACCACTATCGTCGCTAATACACCCCCAATGGTGCCAAGACGAAGTTCACGGAACACGCCACGCCAGAAATCAAAACCGTGAGTGGAACGCAATTGCCAGCCCGCCACTCCAAGCGCCTGTGAACCTACACTGCCACTTGTGAGCAGCAGCATGGGAATAAAACAAATCATGCCATTGAGCGCTAAAGGAGAGCTTAATCCGGCCATGAAGCCTGACAACTGGGCATGTACGGTACTGGTAAGGACCTTACCAAAGAACTGGTAGAGCACCAGGGCAAGGACAAAGCCAGCCACAACGTTTACCCCCAGCCATCTTGCCCGGCTCAAGACGGCACGCGCCGAGAAATGCTCTTCCTCTTCAAATTCCTCGACGCTTGCACCGGCAATTTCAGAAAAATCTTCCGCCTGCTCTTCATGAAGAACGTCAATCACATCATCGACGGTGACCAACCCCACGAGGTGATTCTCTTCATCTACCACCGGGACACCCAGCAGGTCATATTTGGCAATGACACGTGCTACTTCCTCCTGATCGGTGTTGGTCGTGACCTTAATGACGTCTTTATCCATCAGGTCTTTCAGACGAGTGGTTGGTTCTGCTACTACGAGTTGGCGCAGTGAGACCACACCTACCAGGTGCTTCTCTTCATCTACAACGAAGAGGTAATAGATCATCTCAATGTGTTCGGAGTGTTGACGCAGGTAGGCAAGCGCCTCTTCAACAGTGAGGTCTTGCGACAGCGAAAGCACTTCGTTGGTCATAATACCACCCGCGGTCTCCGGTCCATAGCGAAGAAGCTCGCGGATAGGCCGTGACTCGTTGGCAGGCATCAGGTTCAATAGACGCTCCGCCTCTTCACGCGGGATCTCAGCCAATATATCAGCAGCATCATCCGGCGGGAGCTTTTCCAGTAGATCGGAAGCCTTTTCTGGATCCAATTCGCTCAACAGTTCGGATTGCAGTGGAGTCTCCACTTCGTTTAAGGTGTCGGCCGCCGTCTCTGTATCCAGGCGCCCCAGCATGGCTCCAGCTTCATCAACGTCGAGCTGCTCCAGGATATCGGCGATGTCAGCCGGACGCAGGTCGGCCAGCTTGGTGTGGCTGACGTTTAGTTGTACTTGTGGCACAATGCCGCCAACGCTTGCACCGGCCCCCGCGAGAGCAGGTGTCAACTGACCCGTGCCAACCCTCTCCACCTGAATCGGTTCTACATAATTCCAGGTGATGGTTCGATCAGAGAGGTGAATTGGCATTACACGACCGAGTGCTTCGATAGGGGCGAGAATTCCCAGGCGGCGCAATAGCCCACTCGCACTGATATCGACACCAATCAAGCGCGCCGTCCCTTTAATTTGCGCCAGCTTCAAATCATTGACCTTGACGACGCGAAAACCCTGTGTGTCAACGATCTGCTTATCCAGGAGATCACGCTTGAGCAATAGCTCGTCCGGATGCGGTGTATAAGAAGCAATGCGAGGCTGCTTTACAGTCAGATATATCTTTGATTTTTCCAGGCTATCTACCTGAAACCAGGGAATGATCAAATCACCATTGCCCAGTGTAGCGGTAGCTACAACAAGGGCAGTTACCGCCGGAAACGGTTCATTTAATGAGACATATATATCTTTTAGAGCACCCAACCGGCGTCCCTCGATATCATAAACGCTTTGACGTAAGAGTGTGCTTAAAAAAATCATTGTATCACCGCCTTTGCTATCGCCAATAAAATCCTTAAACTTATCCACAGTGCTGTGGATAAGTGGAAAAAGCGTCCACCCTTGTAACAATTGTTACAAGACACTACGCATAATGAAGCAATGCATCAAAATTTATAGAGATGCAGCTTTTGAGCATGTGAACGTGCATTCCATGCAAAATGTTTAAAGTGTGTAGGGGGGACTGCGACTTAGAGGGTTCCATATAGAAACCCAGGCAGGACTTGCTGGCAGGTGGGAGAGTCCTTACTCGACATCAAAGATGCGGACTCATCGAGTAAGGAAGAGGTGAAAGCACACTAGAGGTGAACTAAGACCGGATTCGAGGGATCAATGGTACATCACATTTATCCAGCCATCATACTCGATGAGGAGAAGAATAATCCCGCGAGCAGGCACGCGAAAACGGCACGCCTACTATGACTAGGGCCAGCGTCCATGTCCCTCACCTCCTTTGCCCAGACGGTCGTAGCCTTCACCAGGGGCGACGTTCCCATAACGTCTGAAACCTCTCCTGGTGCGCCATCACAACCGTGGGTATGACAAAAGTTTAATGCTCTTTAGAGTATAGCATGACAGGCAAGGATTGAGCAAGGGTGATAGTGTACATAGTACAATTGGCTTTTGAGTATGCTTTGCGGGATACAAGCTGGTATATTATTGCCTGTCTTGATGGCCTCTTATCGAGTCAAGCAGCATGCAATATAGAAAGCGCGGCACCTGCCTAACCAAGTACCTTTCCAATAGTCTGTAGCAGTTCATCTAGTTCGGCAGGCTTTTTTACGAAGATAATCTCACGCTCTTGAAGTTCGGGGGTAGGTGCATCCGCAGTGAACATGACAACTGGGATGTCTTCTAACTCCTCGTCGGCACGAAGTTGGTCATAAAGTTCGATGCCATCCATGCTCGGCAGATGGTAGTCTAAAAGAAAAAGATTTGGTTTCAGACTTCGCACCATTTTCAATGCCTGGAAGCCATCTGTGACGAACAGTGCCTGATAGGGCGTCTCTTGTTGAAGAGCCTGAACGATGAATGCGCCGAACTCCTCTTCATCCTCTACCACGAGGACAGTTTTCACAGGGGCCTGGTCTTCTACTGAAGATGGGTCTTGATTGTAAGCCATTTTTTCCCTCTGCATCATTCGGTAGCCAGTGTTCAGTAGCTACCAATAATCACCATTAAAGTATATCACGTTGAGGAAACCGTAGTACCTATCTAGTCGATTACTTTTCCAATGATGTGCAGAAGTTCATCGAGTTCAAAAGGCTTCTTCAATGAGAGGAGCCTACGCTTTTTCACCTCTTGTGTTGGTAGATTTGCGCTGATCATGATGGCTGGGACATGTTCTAACCCACTGATAGCGTGAAGCGCATCGTAGAGTTTGATGCCATTCGTATCAGGCAGTCCATAGTCTAGAAGAAATAGATTCGGTTTCAGATTATTTACCTTCTTCAATGCCTGGAAACCATCAGTGACGAGCAGCGCGCGAAAGGGCGTCTCCAGGTCAATAGCCTGAACGATGAGTTCACCAATATCCTCGTCATCCTCCACCACTAAAACCGTTTTCATACTGATCTGGCCTCCGGCTGGAGATAGGTGTTGATCGTTCGACATAATCATCCACAAAGCATGTAGTTAAACGCAAAAAAAGCCTCTAGGCTTACACGATGTAGGAGAGCAGGATGTTTCAGATGGATGTGTTTGATAGTCTGAAGTTGCAGGCTCCCGAGTTGCCTTTCCATACACATAGTTACCCAGAAGTCAATAATTCTGTATGCTGGCTGAGTGCTTGAGTGCTTTTCACCTTGTTTACTGCATTAACATGATATAGAATGGATGCGAAGGAAGGAGGCTTTCTATGTTTTGCTCACAATGTGGTACTCATGCTGAAGATGGAGCGCACTTCTGCCAGAATTGTGGCGAGCCACTCCAGGCACCTGGCGGCGTTGTTCAACAATCCTATCCATATAGGACACCTGAGGATTCTGTAGTACCAGGAGCCTCTCGTCGCTCCACTACCAGTAAGTCGCAAGACCCCTACAAGGAGCAGATTCAGCAGCTCAAACTAGAGATTCGACAATTGAAGCTGGACCTTAAGCAAATCACGACGCAGATGTCTAGCATTCGATCGCGGTACTATGAGACGGCGGCGTTTGTACCAAGGGGCCTTCTTCGATGGGGCGACAAAGCTATGGAAGATTTCCGTCTCCTGGGGCCGCAACAGCAGAAAGAGCGCCTGCAACAACACATTATGCAACTTGAGCAGGAATTGCTCGCCCTGCAACATGCACAGGCGCAATGGAAAGCGCAACAGTAGGGCTGTCCCATTGCGATTCGTGGTCACTGAGAGAGGAAACAAAGAAAACGACTATGAGTACTTTCCATTCTAAGGATACAAAAGCATATCAAGAGCCTTCACACTCACCGATGCATGCTCCACTGAGCCTGACATCTGCAGCGCATGGGCTTCCTACTTCTGCAACGCTTGCCATGAATGAGGCTGTGGCTAAGCGTCGTTCAGCGGGCCGTGAGACGATTCATCTCGGCTTTGGAGAAGCCGCATTTCCGCTGCATCCCCGGCTGAAAACTGCCTTCGCTGAGGCTGCAACACGCACTGGCTATGCGCCTGTGCCTGGGATACCTGCACTGCGCCAGGCCATCGCGGCATACCTCACATGCAAGCGTGGGTTGACCTTTTCCCCTGATCAGATTGTGGTTGGCCCAGGAAGTAAGCCGTTGCTCTATGCTCTTTTGCAGATTCTCGAAGGGGATGTGCTATTGCCAGTTCCTTCGTGGGTCAGCTATGCTCCAATGGCAAAACTTGCGGGGCGGCGAGTGATCGAGGTGGAGACAGATCCAGGTGATCGTCATCGCCTGACTCCGCAAGCACTTTCGCAGGCGGTGGCCCAGGCTCGCGGAGATGGTGCTGATCCACGCATCCTGCTCGTGAATACCCCAAGTAATCCGACCGGGTGTATGTTTGATCGTGCTGATGTTGAAGCTCTTGCTCTTTGGGCACGTGAGGCAGGTGTGACTCTCATTAGTGACGAAATTTATGCTGAGCTTGCCCATGGCTGGCGCGAGCATGTCTCACCGGCACGCTTCTATCCCGAGGGCTCAATTGTGACCGGAGGACTCTCGAAAGCCTTCTCGGCCGGTGGATGGCGGCTCGGGTATGCGGCATTTCCTGCAACGACAGGAGGCACACGGGCTGTGGCTGCCCTACGCTCCCTGGCAAGTGAAATCTGGTCAGCCGCAGCCACGCCTATACAGGAAGCCGCTCTTGCCGCCTTCGCCCAGAATGCGTCAGTAGAGCAATATGTGCAACACTCAGCTCGCATTCACGGTTATATGGCTGGCCAACTCTATGAGACGCTTACGAGTCTTGGCGTTCCCTGCCCGCGTCCAGCAGGCGCATTCTACCTCTATCCAGATTTCTCTCCGTGGCGCCTCGCGCTCGTGGAACAGGGCATCAGGACAAGTCTAGAACTAGCGCACTATTTGTTGGAGGAATGGAATATCGCCACTCTGCCGGTTGCTCGACCAGGCAGATGCGTTACCACCGGTAGGCGAGGTAGGCGGGCCTACACTCCCGCTGCCAGCGCTTGAACGTGCACAGGCAAGATTGACAGAAGTCATTCATTATTTCTCAAAGGCTCGACCCTTATAAGCACGTCTCCCTTCTGCACCACGTTCCCATTAGTCGCTACCAACTCAACTACACAGCCTGCGACTTCGGACTGGATCTCGTTGAATACTTTCATCGCTTCAATGAGGGCGACCACTTGTCCAACATTCACTACGTCGCCAAGGTTAACAAATGGGGGAGATGCCGGTGAAGAGGCGATGTAGTAGACACCCGCCAGGGGTGCAAGCATCGCAACACTACGATCTTCTTTTACCGCCTGGCCTGCAGCGCCGGGAACGACCTGGAGGCCCGAGTTAGCCAGGCTCAGCTTCCCAGTGGGTACAGAGACCATCATCATGTGTGGTCGTCGCTTGATGATGATTTCTGTACCAGCTTCGGTTAATTCGAGTTCGCCGATGGTGCTGCCTTCGAGCACTTTAATGAGTTCTTCGACACGCTTGATCCAGGGTGTCTCATGCTCGTGTATATCCATTATTTCTTTACTACTCTTCGTATCGTTTGAAAATGAGGCAAGTGTTATGGCCGCCGAAGCCCATCGAGTTTGACATGGCTACGTTTACCGTTGCCTTGCGGGCTTTGTTTGGAACGTAGTCGAGGTCGCATTCGGGATCGGGATGGTGCAGGTTGATCGTCGGAGGTATGACACCTGTCAGGATTGTCATAATGGAGATGACGGCTTCAACCGCTCCTGCGGCTCCCAGCGTGTGTCCGAGCATCGATTTAGTGGAACTGATCGGCAGGTGATAAGCATGCTCTCCGAAGCAGGTCTTGATAGCCTGCGTCTCGGTCTTATCGTTGTAGGGAGTCGAGGTACCATGAGCATTAATATAATCTACCTGGTCAGGACGCAAATCTGCTTTTTGCAGGGCACGGCGCATTGCTCGCACAAGGCCTTCACCAGCAGGAGCAGGTTCAGTAACATGATACGCATCACCGGTTGAACCATAACCAACCAGCTCGGCCAGAATCTTCGCTCCCCTCGCTTTGGCAAATTCCAGATCCTCGAGGATCAATATGCCTGCCCCTTCACCCATCACAAAACCATCGCGGGTAGCATCAAAAGGACGGCTGGCGCCCTGTGGATCATCATTGCGACGCGAAAGTGCATGCATATTATCAAAGGCGGCCATAGAAATGGGGGTTATCGCCTTCTCAGCGCCGCCCGCGAGCATCGCTTTGGCATCACCCCTGCGAATCGTCTCCCATGCCTCGCCAATGGTGTTGCCGCTCGTAGCACAGGCGGAAACAGCGGCCCAATTCGGTCCTTTTGCTCCGGTCATAATCGAGACCAGTCCCGGCGCTCCGTCTACAATCATCATGTTGATGAAGAATGGGCTGATGCGGTCCGGGCCTTTTTCATGGAGGACAGCGAACTGCTCGTGTAGCGTAATCAAGCCTCCAATGCCACTGCCAATATAGACACCAATGTCATCTGCGTTCTCATCAGTAATCTTTAAGCCCGACTGTTCAAGCGCCTTTTTAGTAGCGGCAATAGCCAGGTGCTCATATGGATCAGCGCGGCGTACTTCTTTGCGATCCATGTACAGGGTAGGGTCAAAATTTTTAACCTCGGCACCAAAATGGACGCGGTGCCGGCTAGTATCATAGCTCTCGATCTCTGATACGCCGGACCTGCCCTGGCAGAGGGCTTCCCACGACGGCGCCAAATCGTGACCTACCGAGGTAATCAGCCCCAACCCGGTTACAACTACACGAGACATAACGTCACCTCCTTAATTTATATTCCTAATGCTACGGCTTCCTCTTGCAGGAAACGGGTGTACGTCTCACCACGAATAAATCCTTCATGCCTGAGCAACCGCTTATGGAACGGAATAGTCGTCATTACACCTTCAATCACAAACTCATCGAGCGCGCGCTGCATGCGTGCAATTGCTGCTTCACGTGTATCCGCCCAGACAATGAGCTTGGCTAGCAACGAGTCATAGTGCGGTGGGACCGCATAGCCAGCATAAAGGTGACTATCAACACGTACTCCAGGACCTCCAGGCGGCAAATATTTCTCCACCACACCTGTTTGCGGCCGGAAGTCATTATTGGCATCCTCCGCAGTGATACGGCACTCAATTGCATGGCCGCGAAACTGTATATCGTCTTGCTCGAGCTGCAAAGGCAAACCGGCCGCGATACGAATCTGCTCCTTGACCAGGTCGGTACTTGTGACCATCTCTGTCACCGGGTGTTCCACCTGCAAGCGGGTATTCATCTCCATGAAATAATAGCGATCCTGCTCATCCAAAAGAAATTCGAGCGTACCCGCATTGCGATAGCCAATTTGTTTTACCGCCCGGATGGCCTTGGTACCAATTTCCTGGCGTAATTCTTGTGGCAAGTGCGGACTTGGAGACTCTTCAAGTACCTTCTGATGTCGTCGCTGGCACGAGCAGTTGCGTTCACCCAGGTGTACACCATGCCCAAAATTGTCCACCAGTACCTGAATCTCAACGTGGCGGGCGTGCTCCAGGTAACGCTCGAGATACAACCCATCATCACGGAAAGCCTCGCGTACCTCATTCTGGGCTGTTGTAAATACACGTTCGAACTCGTCCAGGCGTTTCACCAGGCGAATACCGCATCCGCCTCCGCCGGCGGCAGCTTTGAGCATCAATGGGAAGCCAATTTCTCTAGTCGCTACTATCCCCTCAGCAAGTGTGCGCAAAATGGGGGTACCAGGGAGGGTTGGCAGCCCCATCTCGGCCATTGTTTCGCGAGCGGCTACTTTGTCTCCCATGAGCGCCATAACCGAAGCAGGGGGTCCAATAAAGGTAATATGGGCATCCGAGCAGATTTCTGCAAAGCTGGTATTCTCAGCGAGGAAACCATACCCGGGATGGATGGCGTCTGCGTTGGTTATCAACGCAGCGCTGATTATATTGGGAATATTCAAATAGCTCACGGGTAAGGAATCGCGATCAGCTTCCGAATGAGCTATAATGTTGCGGATACCCATCTCACGACATGCCCGGATGATCCGCAACGCAATTTCACCACGGTTAGCGATCAATATTTTACGAAACATACATACAAGGCCCCTTGTTAGCTGTGTTCTTTTCAGGCGGGAACAGTGTATGCTATTATATCACGCTCGGCTAAGATGAGGCTAGTTCTCATCTCCGAGGGCGACCGCAAGGGTCCCCACCCCGCTCCACACCGCCCCCGCCCTTACAATGAGGACGAAAGGAGCGTCACCTGCCACGTATCATAGTAAGGGCGGGGGTGGTGTGGAGCGGGGTGGGGACCCTTGCGGTCGCCCTGGGGGGATGCCATGTGTCGGGGAGAGAGGATCGCCCTGGGGGGATGAGGGACCCTTGCGGTCGCCCTTGGGGGGAAGGAAGAGGTCACATCCAGCACATTTACGCATTTCCTCGCAAGCGTGCAGCCTGGGCCTCGGCGAAACGGGCCTCGTCACGGCGACGAAGTTTCTTCAGTGATTCGGCTTTGCGCAGCCAGTTGTCGGGATCATCTGGTCGAAGGCGAATGGCCTCATCAGCGGCTTTCAAGGCCTCTTCAAAGCGTCCTAATTGG
>WNFB01001660.1_pt1 | contig 19147 bp, 18 predicted proteins | sample 5400501 | NCBI WGS metagenome assembly WNFB01 (sample SAMN13153341, study PRJNA577476) | soil metagenome | isolation source: 200 cm saprolite under Douglas fir tree site 2 hole 1 | place: USA:California | collected 2015-04-18 | reverse complement strand
TCGGGATCGGCGGACATCGCCATCTGCACGAGGCCGACTGTGTATCGTGCCGGAGGCTGGGGATCGGTCATGGGGGAGAACACTACTATGTTCCGGGGGCGAACGCACCGTCACAGCTCGACCCGGCAGCAGCAGCTTACTTCTCGAGTCGGTAGCCCGCCTTGCGGACGGTGAGGATGTGTCGCGGCGCCGCGGGATCGGTCTCGAGCTTGCGCCGCAGCTCGGCCACGTGCGTGTCCACGGTGCGGCTCAACACCGCCGCGCTGTACCCCCACACCTCGGTGAGCAGCTCCATGCGGCTTGCCACGGCGCCGCCGCGTCGCAGCAGCGCGACCAGCAGGTCGAACTCTTTCGGGGTGAGCGCCACCGGCCGGCCGCTCCGCAGCACGGAGCGGGATGCGGGGATGACTTCCACGGCGCCGAACTGCTCGGGCTCGCCGGCGCCGTCTGCCGGTGGCGCGGTGCGCCGCAACAGCGCTTCCACGCGCGCCAGGAGCTCGAGCACGCCGAACGGCTTCGTGACGTAATCGTCCGCGCCCAGACGCAGGCCACGCACCTTGTCGGCCTCTTCGCCGCGCGCGGTGAGGATGAGGATGGGCATCCGGCGCCCCTCGTCCCGTAGCGCGCGGAGCACGCGGTAGCCATCCAGCCCCGGCAGCATGAGATCGAGAATGATCAAGTCGGGCCCTGCGTCACGCGCGCGGGCGAGCCCTTGGGTCCCGTCCTCCACGACGACGACTTCGTAGCCCTCGATCTCGAGGTTGTTGCGCAGGCCGAAGGCGAGGTCGGCGTTGTCTTCGACCACGAGAATCCGCGTCATGCGGTGGCCCCCGCGTCGGCCTGCACGGTCCCGGCACCGGACGCGGCGTGGGCCAGCGGAACCAGCGGCAGCTCGATCACGAACCGGCTGCCCGCCGGACCGCGCTCCGATGCGGGCGCGTCCTCCACCCAGCTGCGACCGCCGTGCAGCGCCACCAGCTCGCGCACCACGGACAGGCCGATGCCCGTGCCTGCGACCGCCGAGCCGCGGTCCCGCTCGAGTCGCCAGAACCGGTCCCAGATGCGCTCGCGCTCGGCCGCTGGAATCCCCGGGCCCTCGTCGTCCACCGAGACCCGCGCGCGGCCGTCGGCCACGGTGAGGCCGAGGGTCACGGTCTGACCCGACGGCCCGTACTTCACCGCGTTGTCGAGCAGGTTGAGGAGCATCTGATGCAGGGCGTCGGCGTCGACTGGAGCCACCACGCCGTCGGTGAGCTCGGTGCACAAAGTGACGCCGCGCGCGGCGGCGAGCGGCGCGAACCCTTCGGCCGCCTCGCTCACGAGCGGCGCGAGCGGCGCCGGCGCCGGTGAGAGCCGGGCAAGCCGCCGCTCCGAGCGGGAGAAGTGCAGCAGGTTCTCCACCAAGTGGGTCAGTCGACGCGCCTCCTGGTCGATGATCTCGAGCGAGCGCTCGCGCTCGTGGTCGGAGCGGACGCGGCCCAGGAGCAGGGTCTCCGAAAACATGCGGATCTGGGCGAGCGGCGTGCGCAACTCGTGCGACACACCCGACACGAAGTCGGCACGCAGTCGCGACAACTCGTACTCGCGGCGCAGCTGCAGCAGTGCGGCGACGACGAGTCCCGCCGTGAGCGCCAGCAACGAGAGCAGCATCGGCACATTCGATCGCGGCATCCCCCCGATTACGAGCTTGGGTGCCAGGTCGGGTCGGAGCGCCACCTGAACCTGCAGCCGGCCCATCATCGGTTCCTGGAACGAGTCCCGCGCGGCGAACAGGGGTGCGTATTGCACGGGGGAACGGTACAGCTCGACGCCGTCCGCCCCGGTGACGATCGCGGACCCCAGGGAATCGTAGCTCACGCCCCCCGTCAGCGGCCGCGGCAGCAACGGAAACTTGTCTTCGTCGGCTGTGTACAGCGGTTCGAACCCTCGCGGATCCTCTTCGATGCCGACGATGGTCCGGGGGGCCCCGGACTGGTCGTTCACCACGGTGTAGACGATCGCGCGCGACAGGCCGTCCACCGTGCGCACGATCGCGCCGAGGTGCTCCTTCGGATCGTAAACCGTGCGGCTGTGCACGGGCAGGGTGTCCCGCAACCACCGTCGCACGGCTGCCGACGGTGCCCCACCCGCCGTTTCCAGCCGGCCGCCCCGCAGGTCGTATCGGAAGGTGTAGCGGGCGAGCTTGCGGAAGTCGGCCGCGTGGGGCTCGCTGCTCACCGGCAGGTGGTTCGGCGCCGGAAGCTCGGTGTCGGGACGACCGGCCTTTGCCCGCGAGAGGGCGTCCAGCGCCGGCCAGAACGCGTGATAGTACACGGCCATTTCGGTTCGCTGCGCGAAGCGCGCGGCGGCGAGGCGCGAGTAGTCGCGCAACACGCGCTCGGCTGTGGCCTTGTGACCGAGGAAATTGCGATACGCTTGCAGGGCGATAGCGCCCGCCAAAGCCAGCGTGAGCAGCAGCAGCGCGGCGACAAACAGCGCCCGCGGACGCGGTGGACGGGAAGCAGCACTCATGGACGCTCGGGAGAGATGCACCGGATCTCGGGGAGTTTCAAGGTAAGCCCGGCGACCGCGGCAGACCGCCCCCCTGACGGTTCTCTGACACGCTCCCCACTGCGCCTCCACCCGAGGCGCGGCGGCCTCGTCTACCTTTTTGCTTCGATCAGGGTCGTGGTCGAAGTGTTGACGGCCCACTTCGCCCGACCGGTCAACCCGGGGAGCAGTTCGTGCCCCGGGTTTGGCTTATGTTCCATACGACATGGCATTCACGCTCGCCAGTGCCGCGTTCGGAGAGGGGGCCGCCATCCCGGCCAAGTACACGTGCGACGGCGTAGACGTGTCCCCGCCGCTCAGCTGGAGCGGCGCGCCGGCGGGGACGCGAGGGTTCGCCCTCATCGTCGATGATCCCGACGCTCCCGCCGGTACCTGGGTCCACTGGGTGCTGTACAATCTGCCGGCGGCCGTCTCCGAGCTCCCGGAAAACATCGCCAAGGTCGAATCGCTCGACCTGGGTGGGGCGCGCCAGGGGCGCAACGACTTCCGTCGCCCGGGCTACGGTGGCCCCTGTCCACCATCGGGACCGGCCCACCGCTACTTCTTCAAGCTGCACGCACTGGACGCCCCATTGACGCTCAAGGCCGGTGCACAGAAAAAGGATGTGGAGGCTGCTATGGAAGGCCACGTGCTCGCCACGGCGCAGCTGATGGGAACGTATGCGAGGCAGAAACGATGAGAGGCGTGGTCGCACTGGCCGTGAGTTGTACGGTCCTTGGGGGCGTGGGGTCCCGCTCTCTGCTCCCTGCTCCCCGCTCCCCGACATTCTCCGTCGTCATCCTACCCGCTGACCTGCGGGGCCTCATGAGCGCGCTCTGGGTTGAAAACAATCGTCATTGGGACGAGCTGGCCGACCAGAACACGCTGACGCAGCTGCTCGGCACCGGAAAGCCGACGCAGCGGGAGTACCTCGGCTGTCTCGTGGGAGACGTGGCAGGTGACACGCTGTTCGTGCGACGGCTCGTACACGCGGAGAATCTGAAACAGCTGCAGTTCGCGGTGGCGGGGGACTGCGAGAGCGTGGAGCGGCTGGTGGGCACGTTCCACACGCATCCCTACCGCGCCGATGCGGCCGGACGTGCCGTCAAAGAGCGCGGTGTGTCCGCGATGGACTTGAAGACGTTCGCCACGGCGTCCGACATGGTCACGATGGTGATGTGGGATCTGGACTCGCTCGACGTGGCGACCAAAGCCGGGGACGGCAGCGTGCGTCACCCCGTACCACTCGCCGTCCGTTAGCTGGCCGGGCGCACGTCCGCGTCGAACACTCCCGTCAAAATCCGGCCGCTTCGCTTGACCTGAACCCAGATGCGGTAGTGGCCGGGCTTCGGAAAAGCGTACGGGAAGGACACAGAGCCGGGAGCGGGGAGCGGTTCCCCCCGATGCGCACCGGTCATCGGGGTTGCACCGCCGGGTACCGCTCCCCGCTCCCCGCTCCCTCGTTCCAACGCCGTCAGCCTCGCGCTCAGGAGCCCGCGAACGGTATCCCCCGGCTGTCGCAGCGCGAAGGTCTCGAGCGCCGCGAGTGACACCGTGCCGGCGGGATGGAGATGGACGAACACGGCGCCGTCGTCGCGGGTGAGCATTGCGTGGCCTGTCATGCCCATGTACGGCTCCAACCGCGCAGGACGACCGGAAGGATCAGTGACGACGAAGTGCAAGGGAGCATCGCGATCCACGACGATTGGTGCCGGGCTCTTGTCCCAGATCATGGTGGAGCCGTCTATCAACTCGACGACATTTCCCGTTTCCCGTTTCCCGTTTCCCCTTGTCCAGGCGTCGTCCGGATGAGTCGGCCGCCACGTGCCTGCCCACGCGTCGACATCGACCGTGGCGACGAGCGTCTCCGCGAAGCCGCTCTCGTGCACGATGTCGGCGTACGCCCGGTAGCGCCCCCGCTCGAGCGGTGGTAGTGACGCCTCGAACGTCAAGGAGTCGAGGGGGAGCGGATGGAGGTGCGCGAACGCGGCGAGCGTCCCGTCGCGCACGAGGAACAGGTGCATCAGGTGGCCGTGGTCGGGGACGAGTGGCGTCCATTGCCGCTTGGCGTTGGTCCACGAGGAGTCGTCGATCGCGAGGCGCAGCACCTGGGCACCGCCGGCCGTCCGCACGGTGGCGGTCGCGTGCAGCGGCTGGAACAAGCCGGAGCGGTACTCGGAATCCACGCCGTTCCACCACGCTCGGCCGCCCACCAGAGCGAGGGCGAGCACCATGGTCGCGACACCCATGGCTACTCGGGAGCGGAGCGTCCGTCGCCGGTCGGGCACGGCTCCGGGCTCGAGACCGCTCTCTCGCACGGCTGCACCGATCAGGGTGACAGCACCAACGAAGAGAAAGGCACTGAGCCCGAGGAGCGCGGCGCCCAGTGGCATGTCGAGGGGAAGACGACGAGTGGCTACGGCCATCACTGGAACGAGCGCGGTGCCCGACCCCGCGGCACCTTCGACCGTGACCTGCACGCTGTACGACCCGCCCCTCATCAACCAGAGGGCCGCGCTGTACAGGGTCGAGTCTCCTGGTACGTGTTGGCCGACGTCGGGCGGTGGCGGCGCGGCGGTCTGGGGATCCCAGTACACCGGTAGGACGAGCACGCGTCGGGGGAGAGCGCCCTGGGGGAGTGGGGAGAGCAGGCGCACGGTGATCTGGGCGAGCCCGGGGACCACTCCAGGGGTGCGGACAATCACGCGCACCGGGTACGGGCCCGCCGTGCCTTCAAAATACGTGTCGGGACTGCCGACGTGGGCGGATGCGATCAGCGCGATGACGGCGACTGCGGCGAGCCGGCCGGCGCGCCCCGTCATCGCCGCAGACCCGCCATCCAATTCCCCCACCACAACCCGATTCGGGCGGAGCAGACCGCGAGCACCGCGGCGATTCCCAGCTTCACGGGGGTGACCGGGTCTCCCTCAATGCGCCAGAACCGGTAGCGCCATGGCCCCAGTCGGCTGGAGTAGTCCCATTGGTCCACGCCAAACCAGAAGTTCCGCGCGTAGGGCGTGAGCAGGAACTCGGCGAAGAACCATTGAGTCACGAAGAACACGGCCAGGAACGTGGCGCCGCCGAAGAGCGCGAGCCGCCAATCGCGGCCCGGGCCCCACCACTGTACGACGATATCGAGCGCGGCCGCCGCCACCACGAGCAGCAGTGGGAACGGCGGTGCGACCATGTGTGTCACCGGGTTGAACACGGGGGCGAGTTTCGGCGTCGCCGGGAAGAGTTGCAGCACCCAGATCATCACCAAAGAGATCGCGAGGTACGCGGCCGCGGTGGCGGTCGCCGCCCACCTGAGCCGCGAGGCGCGGGCCACGGCGATGAGCACGAGCGGAAAGGCTGCACCCGCGACCTTGTAGTAGAGCCCGTTGTGCGCGGAGTTAGGGAAGGCGATCTGCTCGATTCCCATGATCGCGATGTTCTGAATCAGGATTCCGGCTCCGAACGCGACGAGGAGTCCCGTAGCGCGCCGGCTGGCCTCGCCGGTGCGGTTCTGGAGCGATTGCACCAGGAACAGGGCGCCGAGCTGGATGCCCGTGAAGCCGAGGGCGAGCATGACGTGGGGCGGCGACAGCACTTTCACGTCGAGCCCGTAGGCGTTGTGCCACCAATTGTCGAACGGGCCCGACGCGAGCATCGCGATGGCGCCCCAGATCGCGACCCACGCGCCAAGCGGGCCGTGGAAGCCCCAGAACGTGACGCCGGTAGCCTGCTCCTGCGCGGTTCCCGCGAACGTCGTCTTCAACACCAGCCAGCCGCATGCCGCGCCGGCCAGGGCGCCGCCCAGGTAAATCGCCAGGTGGGCGGGTGTCCAGAACGTGTCGCGGCCGATCGTGCGGTGCCACGAGATATCCCAGATCACGCCGACCACCGCGCTGGTGGCCGCGATCACAACGGCGGCAACATACCACGGGATCCGGGGCGCACGCGTGCCGATGGCAACGCTCATCACAGCTCCTTGCGGGGGCTACCGTCGACCTTCATAATCTCGGGGCCGTCCCGGCGTCTGCATCCAAGCTACACCCCAATCCAGACGAGGGTCACTGAATGGCTGGGCTGCTGGCCAAGGAACGGATCATCGCCGGGCCGGGCTTCAATCGCTGGCTCGTGCCGCCGGCGGCGCTGGCGATCCATCTGTCCATCGGCATGGCGTACGGGTTCAGTGTCTTCTGGCTCCCTCTCTCACGTGCGATTGGAATCACCCAGTCCGCTGCGGACGACTGGAAGATCAGCACACTCGGGATCATGTACTCGCTGTTCTTCCTGTTCCTCGGTTCGTCCGCCGCCGTCTTCGGGCGCTGGGTGGAGCGGGAGGGTCCACGCAAGGCCGGCGTCGTGGCGGCGTTCTGCTGGGGTGGAGGGTTCTTCATCTCGGCTTTGGGCGTCTACCTCCATCAGATCTGGCTACTGTGGGTGGGCTCGGGCGTGATCGGGGGGTGCGGGCTCGGACTGGGCTACATCTCTCCCGTTTCCACACTGATCAAGTGGTTCCCCGACCGGCGCGGTATGGCCACCGGCATGGCAATCATGGGCTTCGGTGGCGGCGCGATGATCGGCAGCCCCCTCGCCGACATCCTCATGCGTCACTACGCGACGCCGACGTCGGTCGGTGTGTGGGAGACCTTCGTCACGTTGGGCGTCATCTACCTCGTCGCCATGCTATGCGGCGCGTTCGGGTACCGCGTGCCTCCCGACGGATGGCGGCCGGCCGGGTGGACGCCGCCGATGCAACAGAACGCGATGATCACTACGCGCCATGTGCATGTGAGCCGGGCGTGGCGCACGCCGCAGTTCTGGCTGCTGTTCACCGTGTTGTGGATGAATGTGAGCGCCGGAATCGGCGTGATCGGGATGGCATCTCCAATGCTGCAGGAAGTCTTCGGCGGCAAGCTGATCGGTGTACCGGCCGCGTTGAAGGATTTGCTCGGCGATCAACGCGCCCAGGTGGCGACCATCGGGGCGGGCTTCGCCGCACTCTTGAGCCTATTCAATATCGCCGGGCGGATCTTCTGGGCATCCCTGTCGGACTACCTTGGCCGCAAGCGAACGTACTTCGTGTTCTTCGCGCTCGGCATCATCCTCTATTCGTTCGCACCGGCTGCGGGGAGGATCCGCAGCATCGCGCTCTTCGTCGGGATTTTCTGCATCATCCTCACGATGTACGGCGGTGGGTTCGCGACGATTCCCGCCTACATCGCGGACCTGTTCGGTACGCGGTTCGTCGGTGCGATTCACGGACGCATTCTGCTAGCGTGGTCTGCGGCGGGCCTTCTGGGACCGACTTTGGTCAACCGGCTGCGCGAGTATCAGCTCTCGCGCGGCGTGCCGGCGGCACAAGCCTACAACACGACGATGTACATCCTCGCCGGGCTCCTGGTGATCGGCTTCTTCGCAAACCTGGCGGTCCGGCCCGTGGCCGAACGGTACTACATGACCGACGCGGAGCTCGAGGCAGAGCGGCGTCTGGCGCACGAAGCCGGAGGAGCAGCGCGATGAGCACGCCCGTCGGGCCTACCAAACCCGCCGCGTCGAGCTTCGTGCTCGTCGCGGTGGCGTGGACGCTGGTCGGAATTCCCCTCGCCTGGGGCATCTATCGGACACTCCAGACCGCGGTCAAGCTGTTCTGAAAGCGAGCGAGCGCGCCCGACTCGAGCGCGCTCGCGACCTGCCAACTCCGTTTGGCGCCTATGCCTTCTTCGCGATCATCCCGGCGCCCATCTCCGAGATGTAACCCAGCACCGCCCCCGCGACGAGGGCGACCGCCACCATCAAGTAGCCCTTCGGGTCCGCTGGGGCCGCCCAGGCCGTGACGGCCGCACCGCAGAACGCCCCAGGGATAAAGGAGAGAGCCGGCAGCTTCGACTGGATGACCAGGATGAAGGCGACAATGCCGATGATGACCCAGGCGTAGCTGCCCATGTTCATCATCCCGATCAACGTCATCGCGAGCCAGACCCAGACGACGCCGGAGAGGGTGGACGCTATCGTCTTCTGTAGTCCCTGCGTCTTGCCGCCTGCGGCGAAGAAACAGGCCCACGCGACGATGCCTGCCGGAACGGCGAGGCTCGCCATCGCGCCGACCTTGACCCACAGAGCAATCAGCACACCGATGCTGACTGCCAGCGCCATCAGCATGTCCATACGATCCAGCCTCCTCTATAGAGGACGAAAGCGAAAACGGCTCCCGCGCCCCCTCGTTGAGGGCGGCGTGAGAGCCGTTCCACCGACTGCGCGGATCAGCATGTGTGGCATCCACCCTCTTCCCGACGACAGCACGGGTCAAACGAGAAGATTCCGGTGCGCCTGAAGCCGCCCCACGGTAGGGATGCCCGCTGGAACTGTCAAGCCCCGGCGGCAGCTAGCGGCCGTGGGCGTACTTGAGCGCCGCCTCGGTGCGGTTCTTCACGCCGAGCTTCGAGAAGAGATGCTGCACGTGGAACTTCACCGTGTTGTCGGACAGGCCGAGCCGCTCGGCGATCTGCGGGTTGGTGAGCCCGCCGGCGACCAGCGCCCAGACCTCGCGCTCGCGCGGCGTGAGGTCACCCGGCGCGCCCCCGCCCGCGCGACCTTCGATCCAACGACGCGCGGCCTGCGGAAACACCAGCTGTCCCGCGTGCACCTGCCGGATCGCCGTCAAGGTCTGTTGGGGCGACTCGGTCTTCAACGCGAGGCCTTCGGCGCCGGCGTCGAGCGCCGAGCGGAGCGACTCGCCGTCGTTGTAGGCGGTGAGCACCAGGACCTTCGGGGGTGTGGTCCGGTCGCGCAACGCGGCGATGACCTCCGTCCCTTTGATGCTCGTGAGCTCGAGGTCCAGGACGACGACGTCGGGCTTGTGCTGCTCGACGAGCTTGACGACTTCCGTGCCGTCGGTGGTCCAGGCCGCGACTTTGATGTCGGGTTCGCCGTCGAGCAGCGCGCGCAGGCCTTCGATCACGATCGCGTGGTCGTCGGCGAGCAGCACGCGGATCATGGTCCGCGCCTCATTCGGCGGGCAGCGCGACGGTGAGCGACGTGCCTCGCCCGGGCGCGCTCTCGAGTGTGAACGTGCCGCCGAGCATCTCCACGCGATCCTGAATGCCGCGCAGCCCGAAGTGTCCCCCCTCCACGCCCACGTCCTCTTCGCGCGCGAGCACTCGCTGCGGCTCGAAGCCGCGACCGTCGTCCGACACGGTCAGGGCGATGGACAGGCCCCGCCGCTCGACGCTCACGCGCTGCCGCGTGGCGCCCGAGTGCCGGTGGCCGTTCGCGAGCGCCTCCTGCAGGATCCGGTAGATCGCGATCTTCGTGGGCAGGGCGCAGTCGCCGAGCTCGCCGGGGAGCTCGAGCTCCACGCCCTGTTCCGTCAGCGTCTCGTGCTGGACGGCGAGGCCCTCGATGATCTGGCCCAGCTCGCGACGCTCGAACCCCGGTGGGCGGAAGGCGCCGATGAAGTTGCGGATCTCGCCGAGCGCCCGCTCGAGCAGCCGCACTGCCTGCCGGGCGCGCTGCGCAGCAGTAGGGTCTGCCGCGAGCGCGCGCTCGAGGACCTGGAGCTGCGACAGGGCGGCGAAAATGTCCTGTACCGGCCCGTCGTGCATGTCGAGCACGATGCGCTGCAGCTCGCGCTCACTGGTCGCGAGGAGGCGCCGCGACGCGGCGCGTGCCTCGGCATCCCGCACCTCGGTCACACTCTGCCTCGTGGCAGCGCACGCTCGATCCGCTCGGCGGCGAATCCCAGCGCCGCTCCGAGCGCGAGAGCGATGGCCACGCGAATGCCGCCCTCGATGCTGACAGCCCGCAGCCCCATCGCGACGCCCGCCCCGGCGAAGGCGCCGGCCGTATAGGACAGGAGGGGCAGCTGCGCCTGCAGCACCATCCCGAATGCCGCGGCGCCCAGGACCAGCGCCTGGACGATGTCCTGGCCTCCCAACGCCCGCGAGACGCCGTGCGCGAGCAGCGCCCAGATCACGCCGGAGATCGTGCCGGCCACCGTCTTCTGCAACCCGGGGACCCCGCCGCCCGCTGCCAGCGAACAGCCCAGGGCGACGATCACGGGCCACAACGATAGATTCACCCTCGCGATCTCTGAGATCGCGGTCCAGACGGCCACCACCGCCGCCAGACTCAACCCTCGGGCGGTCATCGCGTTCATCGCTTTGCCTCCTTGCGTGTGAGAACGCGGTAGGCTTCCATCGCGAAGTACTCGGGTAGCCCCAGCCGGTCCGCCCGCGCCGCGGTCTCCAGGTTCCGCGCCTCGACGCGCTGCCAGAACTCGCGCTCGTCGTGTCCGCCCGGGAAGGGCGCCGTGTCTTTCTGAGACTGATGCTTGAAGATGGCGAGGATCTTGGCCCGCAGCTCGTCCTGCGAGAGCGGCACCAGCACGTCGGCTTCGGTGAGCGGCCACTCCTGCCATGCGCCGCGGTACAGCCAGACCTCGGGCGGCTCCGCATCGTACTGCTCGAGCGCGCCTGCGACCGCCGCCTGGCACATCCGATGGGTGCCGTGCGGGTCGGACAGGTCGCCCGCGACGAAGACCAGATCGGGGCGCGTCTCGACGAGCAGGGCCCGCACGATCGCCACGTCCTCTGGACCGATCGGATCCTTGCGGACCTGGCCGGTGCGGTAGAAGGGCAGGTTCAGAAACCGGGCCGCGGTGGGCGGCAGGCCCACCGACTCGAGCGCCGCCACCGCTTCCGATTCGCGAATCACGCGCTTCAGATCCTGTACCGCCGGTAGGTCGACGTCGCCCGGCGCTTTCCGTTCGAAGCTCGCTTCCACGTCCCCGCGTACGCGCTGGGCCACCGCGCGGTCGAGGCCGAGCGTCGTGGCCGCGCGCTCGACGAAGTCGAGGTGCCGCCGCACGTCGTGGTCGAAGACCGCGATGTTACCGCTCGTCATGTACGCCACGACGGTCGCGTTTTCGTTCTCCCACAGCTTGCGCAACAGCCCTCCCATCGAGATCACGTCGTCGTCGGGGTGCGGGGAGAAGACGACCACCGACTTGCGCGTGGGCAGCTTGCGGCGCCCCCGGATCTTGTCCCGCAGGCTATTGAAGATCGCGCCGTTGATGGGACCGGCCGCGCCGTACTTGGAGAGCAATGGGCTCAGGTGATGTTCCGTGTAGTCGCGCGCCGTCAGCTTGAGGATCGCCTTCCCGGTCTGCTCAGCGAGCCACACCACCGCCCGCTCGGTGAGCTCGGGCGTCCACTCCACCGGGCCGAGCACCCACGGCGTCTTGATGCGCGTCAGCTCGGCCGCGGCGGCGAGATCGAGGTAGGCCGTGGCGTTCGCATGGCGCTGCAGGAACGTGGCGGCCACGTCCTGGGACACCTCGCCCTCGACCGCGCGCGCGACGATATCGGCCTTATGCTCACCCGTGGCGATCAGCGCGATCTCCCGCGCCTCGAGGATGGTGGCGACCCCCATCGTGATCGCTTCCCGCGGCACATTGTCCTCGCCGAAGAAGTCCGCCGACGCATCCTTGCGGGTCACCGTGTCGAGCGTCACCAGGCGGGTCCGCTCGTCGGGCGACGAGCCTGGCTCGTTGAAGCCGATGTGCCCGCTCTTCCCGATCCCGAGCATCTGGAAGTCGATCCCGCCGGCTTCGGCGATGGCCCGCTCGTACGCGACGCAGTGCTCGGCGAGCGTCTCGCGCGGCACGCCGCCGTCGGGGACATGGACCTGCTCGGGCCGGATGTTGACGTGCGCGAACAGGTTCTCCCACATGTAGCGCCGGTAGCTGTGGGGGCTGTCCGGCGGCATCGGGTAGTACTCGTCGAGGTTGAAGGTCACCACGCGCGAGAAATCCACCTCGCCCGCCTGGTGCCGGCGGATCAGCTCCCGGTAGATGCCGAGCGGCGTGCTCCCCGTCGCGAGGCCGAGCACGCACCGTCCTTTGGCGGCCGTTTCCCGGGCGATGACCTCCACGATGCGGTCGGCCAGGCGCAACGCGAGATCGTCGTGATCCGGGACCACGACGGTGCGGATGTGCTCGCGATCTCGCCGGCCTTCGATGGGACCTCGCGGGGCGCGCCCAACGCGCGGCGTGGGGGAGGCTTTCGGGGGCGTCACGTGGCGTTCCTTTCGTCGGCGACCAACGTCCATTCCCGGAACAATAAGCCCGCCTGACGCGGGGGGCAAAACCGCGCCCGCGCTTAGCTTGACGGTTTATGCAGTTTGTCGCATATGTAGTGCGCGCCCCCTTGTGCCAACGGATGCCCATCGTGATCGGCGGCTCGTCTGGCCGCCCGGTCGTGTCGGGGTGCGCGTGGGAGCCTCGGGTGACGCAACCGGAGACATTCGTCGAAGGCAGGCGCGAAATCCTCCGCCAGGCGAGCGTTGCCCTGGGCGGCCGTCCCGTCACGGTCTGGGAGGTGTCCGTGCGCGCGGAGCTCGAGCCCCAGGCCTCGAGCGAGCCCGCACCCACCCATCACACCTCCAAACTGGACGTCGATGCCACGCTGCGGCGCTGGAACATCGCCATCGTGCAGGGCAGCCGTTGGGTGGGGTGTCAGGGCGCGGCCGACGGCTTTTGGGTGGTCGCCCCGGTGCGCTCGCGGCCACCTGCGCCGCCTCCCGAAGGCCGGGAGCGCCGCAGCCGGGAACGACTCACCTTGGAGCTTGCAGGGCTGTGCCTCGGGCTGCTCGACCGGCGTGAGCCGACACCCGGCCACCTTCCGGCCGCACGATCGGATCCGCTGAACGACATCACGACGCTCCCGGGTATCATCGCGCACGAGCTGTCGAATCCCCTGACGGCCGCGCGCGCCGGCCTGCACCTCGCGATGGAGTCGCTCGGGCGCTGGACGGAGGTCGCCGCCGGCCGGCGGCTCGAGCTGCTCGACGAGCTCGGCCAGGTGGTGGAAGATATCGACCGCTCGGCGAGCTTCCTGCGGGCGGTCAAGGATCGGGCGCGCGGCGCCCTGGCGCGGTCGGAGCGGTTCGACGCCGTCCGCGTGGTCCGCTCCTGCTGCACCCTCGAGAGCCGTGTGCTCAAAGAAAAGAAGATTCCTCTCGAATTCGACTCCACGCTGGAAGTCGTCTATCTGAAGGGCGACCCCAACGCGCTCTACGATTTGCTGGTCAACCTGATCCGCAACGCCGCCGACGCGAGCGCCGCCCGGCCGGCACCCATCCGCGTCGGGCTGACCCAGGTGGGGAACGCCGTTCGGTTGAGCGTGCGGGACGAGGGAGCCGGCATCCGCTCCCAGGACCTGGAGCGGATCTTCGAGCCCGGCTTCACGACCAAGCCCTTCGGCGAAGGGAGCGGTATGGGGCTGGTCGTCGTGCAGAGCGTGGTCCGCAACATGTTTGCCGGCAGTGTCGCGGTCGATTCCACGGTCGGTAGCGGCACCACCGTGACCGTCACGCTCCCGATTCCTGCGCAGCGCGCCGTCGATTCGCGGTCCGAGGCTCCCCCCCTGGCGTCGTAACGGAGGATCCATCGTGCGTCTACACGTCCTGGCGGCGGCCGCCGCATTCGCCGTGCTTCCTGTCCGACCCGTGTCCGGACAGGATCTCACCGTCGACACGACTGGGGCCGGCGCTTTGATCGACGAGGCGCTCAACCGCTCCGAGGTGATGCAGAATCTCCAATACTTGAGCGATGTCATCGGTCCGCGGCTCACCGGATCGCCAGCCGCCCGCCGGGCGAGCGATTGGACGCTCGAGCGGTTCAAGGCCTACGGCCTGGATGCGCGCCTCGAGCCCTGGCAGTTCGGCGGCACCTGGACGCGCGGACCGATGCGGGCACGGCTGACGGCGCCGCGTGCGCACGACGTGATTGCGGCGAGCTGGGCCTGGGCGCCGGGTACCGGCGGCGTCACCGTCACCGGGCCGGTGGTACGGATCGACGCCACCACGCCGGACAGCTTCGCTGCGTATCGCAGCCGGGTGAAAAAGGCTTGGGTGATGACCCGGCCGCCGTCGCTTGTGTGGAACACCGACGGGCTGCCCATGACCGCCGCCGACTCGGAGCGGCAGCGCGACTTCTTCCGTACTGTCTTTACGCCCTACCGCGACCTCGATTCGACCACCCGCGCACGCATGCAGCAGTTCGCCAACGATCTGCCGTACCTGTTGCGTCGCGCCGGCGCGCTCGGCATCCTCCTGGACGCGAGCAAGGAGCACGCGCTCCTCAACATGAGCGGCTCCCCCAACCGCATCCTGCCGCTTCCCCAGATCGCCGTCGCCCACGAGGACTACGCCCTGTTCGATCGCCTGCTCCAGGCGGGCACGACGCCGCGGCTCGCCGTGAGCATCTCCAACACGATCACGCGAGACTCCGTGCCGCAGTGGAACACCGTGGCCGAGCTGCGCGGCAGCGAGCGCCCGGGTCAGGTGGTCATCGTCGGGGCGCACCTCGATTCCTGGGACCTGGGAACGGGGACCACGGACAATGGCACGGGCGCCATGTGCACCCTCGAGGCGGCTCGGATCATCGCGCGATCCGGCTTGAAACTGAAACGCACCATCCGATTCGTGCTCTTCACCGGGGAAGAGCAGGGCCTGATCGGCTCGCGCAAGTACGCCGAGGCGCACGCCGCCGAGGCCGACTCGATCCAGGCGGTCATCGTGCTCGACAACGGCACTGGCGCGATCACCGGGCAGGCGCTGCAGGGGCGGACGGACCTGGAAGGGCTGTGGCGCGCCGTCCTCGCTCCGGTAGCGCGGCTCGCCGCCGATTCGGTGGTGAACCGGAACAAGACCGGCACCGACCACCTCTCGTTCCTCCCCTATGGCGTCCCCGGCTTCAACTTCAACCAGCTTGAGCGCGGGTACGGCCACACCCACCACTCGCAGTCCGACACCTATGACATGGCCGTCGCGGCAGACCTAAAGCAGGCAGCCGCCGTCATGGCGGTGTCGGCTTACGAGCTCGCGAACGTCCCGGGGCTGATTCCGCGCGGCGACCGATCGGCCCCGACACCGGTGCAGGCGGTGAAGGTGAGCGACAGCTTGATCGTGAAAGGAACTCGCTAAGCCGCTCATTCCGCCTCAGCTAGCAGGCTCTCGACATCCAGCGCTCGCGTCGACATGGCGATGGCGCCGTCGGCGGCCCGGGGCCATTCGCTCTCTGGTCGGTCGCGGTACAGCTCGACGCCGTTCCCGTCGGGGTCCCGCAGGTAGATCGCTTCGCTGACGCCGTGGTCGGCTGCTCCTTCGAGTGGCACACCGGCATCGAGCACGCGGCGTACGGCCCCGGCGAGGGCTTTGCGGTCCGGGTAGAGAATCGCGAAGTGGTACAGACCCGTCGTGCCCCGGGGAGGTGCCGGGGCCCCACGCCCCGCCCACGTGTTGAGCCCGATGTGGTGATGGTAGCCTCCCGCGGAGAGAAACACGGCGTCCCGCCCGTAGCGACTCGTGACTTCGAAGCCGAGGACGTCACGGTAGAAGGTGAGGGCGCGGTCCAAATCCGACACCGTGAGGTGCACGTGACCGATGCGGGTGTGTGGGTGCATGCTCATGTCCGTGAAAACGCCGCAGGGTTCCGCCGGTTAGATTCCTCCCCATGAACAGCATTCCCAAGATTCCGACGCCCGTCAACGAGCTCGTGTTGTCCTACGCCCCGGGGACCGCGGAGCGAGCCGAGCTCAAGCGGACCATAAAAGAGCTCTCCGGCCGCCAGCTCGAAATCCCCCTCGTCATCGGCGGCAAGGACGTCCACACCGGCAGGACGGTGGACGTCGTCATGCCTCATTGCCACCGCCACGTGCTCGCTAAGACGCATCAAGCGGGGCCCGCTGAGCTCCAGGCGGCCATCGCGGCGGCGCGGGAGGCCTGGCGCGACTGGTCCGCGTGGGGGTTCGAGCGACGGGCCGCGGTGTTTCTCAAGGCCGCGGATCTCCTGGCCACGCGGTACCGGCCGATCGTCAACGGCGCGACCATGCTCGGCCAGTCGAAGACCGCGCATCAGGCGGAGATCGATGCGGCCTGCGAGCTGATCGATTTCTTCCGCTTCAACGTGCACTTTGCGGAGCGCATCTACGCCGAGCAGCCGTTATCCGTCTCGGGCGTGTGGAACTACCTCGACTATCGTCCCCTGGAGGGCTTCATCTATGCCATCACGCCCTTCAACTTCACGTCGATCGGCGGTAACCTGCCCACCGCTCCGGCCATCATGGGCAACACCGTGGTGTGGAAGCCCGCGGCGACGGCGGTGCTCTCGAACTACTTCATCATGCGCCTGCTCGCCGATGCCGGTCTGCCGCCCGGCGTGATCAACTTCGTGCCCGGCCCGTCGGCGCAGGTGTCGGAAGGCCTGCTCTCCGATCGCGCGTTCGCGGGGATCCATTTCACCGGCTCGACGGAGGTGTTCCAGGCGCTGTGGAAGCAATCGGCGGCGAAGCTCACGTCTTATGCGGCCTATCCGCGACTGGTCGGCGAGACGGGCGGTAAGGACTTCATCCTCGCCCACCCGAGTGCGGACCCGGACGTGCTCGCGACGGGCATGGTGCGCGGCGCCTTCGAGTATCAAGGACAGAAATGCAGCGCCGCGTCGCGTGCCTATGTCCCCGACGCCCTCTGGCCCCAGGTCAGGGATCGGATGCTCGCGATGCTCGCTGAGGTGAAAGTGGGAGACCCGGCGGACTTTCGGAACTTCATGGGGGCGGTGATCGACCGGAAGGCGTTCGACAAGATCAAGGGCTACATCGACGCGGCGAAGCGAGACCCCGGCGTCAAAGTCCTGTTCGGCGGTGGCACCAACGATACGGACGGCTACTTCATCGAGCCCACCGTCCTCGAAGCCCAGGACCCGGCGTATCGCACGATGTGCGAGGAGATCTTCGGACCGGTCCTGTCGGTCCACGTCTACCCCGCGGCCCGCTGGGCCGAGACGCTGCGCCTCGTGGACCAGACGTCGCCCTACGCGCTCACCGGCGCGATTTTCGCGCAGGACCGGCGCGCGGTCGAGGAGGCAAAGGAGACGCTGCGGTATGCCGCGGGGAACTTCTACGTCAACGACAAGCCCACCGGTGCGGTAGTGGGGCAGCAGCCGTTCGGGGGCGCGCGCGCCAGCGGCACGAACGACAAGGCGGGGAGCCTGCTCAACCTGATCCGCTGGGTGAGCCCCCGCGCCGTGAAGGAAAACTTCCTCCCGCCGCGGAGCTTCAGCTACCCGTTCATGGCCGAGGCGTGAGCACCGGGGGCGCCCGGCCTCCCATCCTGGTGCTCGCAATGGGCGGCGTGTTCGCGCTCCTCATCGCTTCCCTGGTGATCGGGTCGCTCACCACACCGGAATTCCCTCCCTACGCGCCCACTGTTCCCACCGCCCACCCCGCGGTGGTGGGCGACTCCCTGGTGGAGCCTGCGACCTACACCCTGGACGCATCGAGCACCGATCGCTGGCGCCGCTTCGACTTCCGGCGCAACGCCGCTGTGGACTCGGGACCGTGGGACATCGCCTTCCGGCGCTTCCACCTGATCACGGCCCCCGGCGGGGGGATCGTCGATCTCGGCCCCGTGCCGTTCGACTCGGTGCGGCAGCTGCCCGCCGCCGGGTACCTCCCCAACACGGAAGCATCGGACACGACCAACCCCGGTGTGGGGAAATGGTACGCCTACAGCATGCTGAGCCACCTGCTGACTTCGAAGCACCACGTCTATGGAGTGCGCACGGCGGCGGGGGGGTATGCGAAACTGGAGCTGCTCGCCTACTACTGCCGGGACGTGGGTACGGCGTGCCTCACGTTCCGGTACGCTTACCAGGGGAGTGGCACCCGCGGCGTGGCCCGTGTCGCTCGGTAGCGAAGAGCCCCCGGCCTGGCTCGACCGGGGGCTCGCGTTGTCGGCTTGGTTGGCGACTTACTTCGGCGGCAGAATCTTGAACATCCCCGTGCCGCACACCGGGCACACGCCCTTCAGCGCGGGCCGGCCGTTCGCCATTTTCACCTGCTGCGGATTCGAAATCTTGCGCTTGGCCTTGCACTTCACGCAGTAGCCTTCATCCGCGGCCATCGGGGCTTTACCAGCCTTCGCCATTGCGCTCCTCCTTCGGGGGCACGGCAGGGGGCGGGGTGCAGCGGGTGTGGTCAGGGGCGGCTCCCCCGGTACACCCCCTCCCGGGACGGAGACAACATAATACCCCGTGCTCAAATCGTGGGAGCGAGGTCTGCGGGCGGGGCGTCCGAGAAGCCGTTCCGTTTGTGACTTCCGTCACAAAACGGTTTGGTCGCTGACCCTCCACAACGGCACAGGACAACGACTTCCGCCGGTCGGCCGTCCTTCCGGGGGGGTACTGCCAGCTCCCGGCCGTCCGGGGTCACGATCTTGACCGGACCCTCGACGATCAGGGGGCCGTTGGGCTTGGGGGTGATCCGGGTGGTGTCCATGGTCGAACGATAATCGCACGGTCTTCGTGACGTCAGCGCGAGACTGCGCAAACTGCACGGCCGGGCAGGGGCCGTGCAGGTTTCCACCACGTCACAGTGGCCCTCGTGGGAACGGCGGCGCGATGGACAGGGTATCTTCCACGCGCTTCCATGAGAGCTCTGGCGCCTTTCCCTCTCCCATTGTCGCTGCTCGCGCTGGCCGGCTGCGTCTCGGAGCACGGGCCGCTCACAAACCGCATGGCGCAGTCGACCACGCCCTATCTGGCCCGGGCCGCCCGCCAGCCGGTGAGCTGGCA
>WNFB01004793.1_pt1 | contig 19149 bp, 19 predicted proteins | sample 5400501 | NCBI WGS metagenome assembly WNFB01 (sample SAMN13153341, study PRJNA577476) | soil metagenome | isolation source: 200 cm saprolite under Douglas fir tree site 2 hole 1 | place: USA:California | collected 2015-04-18 | reverse complement strand
CGTTCTCAAAACGATTGGAACCTGCATTTCAGCAAGGACATCCCTTTGGAGTTGAAAGTGGATATGGGGGCGGGGCAGGGAAATCTGCATTTTCGCGACGTTCCTCTCACGCGGTTGGATCTGAATATCGGAGCGGGACAAATGGACGTCGACTTCACCGGCGACCGCAAAACTGATTTGACGGCCGACATTGAAGGGGGCGTGGGCCAGGCCACCATCCGCCTTCCGAAAAACGTCGGCGTCATTGCTCATGCCTCCGGCGGCATTGGTTCCATCGACGTGCACGGCCTTAAGCACGATGGAGATTCCTATACAAACGACGCTTATGGAAAATCTCAGGCGACCATTCTCTTAAAAGTGGAAGGCGGAATCGGCCAGATCACCCTCACCCAGGAGCCCTGAATTCGCTGGACAAATTCGCCGATGCAGACGGCCGCGCTGATCGCGCGGATTCGTCGTTTGCCCTGCTTTGACAGCAGACGTATAATTTGAAGTTTAGGCAGTACGCTCGAAACGCGCTGTCTAGGCTTCCCTTTGGCGACCAAAGAGATCACGCCCGCTAGCACGGATGTCCGGCCGGAGCAGGAGTCCATCCGCGTCCGCGGCGCCCGCGTCCACAATCTCAAAAACATCAGCGTCGAAATTCCGCATAACGCCATTACAGTTGTCACTGGCGTGAGCGGCTCCGGAAAATCCTCGCTCGCCTTCGACACCATTTACGCGGAGGGCCAGCGCCGCTACGTGGAATCGCTGTCCGCGTACGCGCGGCAATTTCTCGAACGCATGGAAAAACCGGACGTCGACGAGATTTCAGGGATCGCGCCGGCGGTGGCCATCCGGCAGAAGAATTCCACGCGCAATCCGCGTTCGAACGTGGCAACGGCTACAGAAATTTACGATTATTTGCGGCTGCTTTTTGCGCGCTGCGGGCAAACTTTTTGCATCAAATGCGGGACCGAAGTGCGGCGGGACAATCCGGACGAAATCGCCACGCGCATTTTATCGCTTGCGGCGGGCCGGCGCTTCTTCGTTTTGCACCAGTTTCGAATCGCGACGCCCGCGGGGTCGGCCGTTTCGAAACGAGGCGCCAAGAAAACTGTCAGCGCTCCGCCGCCGGAACTTCTTCGCCAGGCGCTGCTCGATCTGCAGAAACGCGGTTTCAATCGGCTTTACCAAGCGGACAAAATCCACGAATTTTCGTCGCCGGAAACGCTGCTCGATGTGGATTTTTCGAAACCCGTCTACGTTCTCGTCGACCGTCTGGCGGTCAATCCGGAGTCGCGGGCGCGGCTCGTTGATTCCATCGAAATTTGCTACCGCGAAGGGCAGGGCGAAGCCATTCTCGAATTCGTAGCAGACGGCGCGGGGAATCCCGCCGGACGGCTGACTTTTAATGAACGATTCGAATGCAAGAACGACGGCACTCTGCACCAGGAACCCGAGCCGCGGCTTTTCTCGTTCAACAATCCGTACGGAGCCTGTCCGCGCTGCCAGGGTTTCGGAAATACGATCGATTTTGATTTGAATCTCGTCGTTCCCGATCCGAGCAAGTCTCTCGATGACGGAGCGATCGAACCGTGGACCAAGCCGCGCTACCGCGTACTCTTCCAGGAGGCAAAGAAATGGGCGCGCGGGCGGGGAATTCCGACCAACGTGCCGTGGCGCCAGCTCAGCACTGAACAGCGCCGGTTGATTCTCGAAGGCGATCCCGAGAACGAGTACGAAGGCGTTAAAGGTTTTTTCAACTGGCTGGAGCGCAAGAAATACAAGCTGCATGTGCGCGTTTTCCTGAGCCGCTTCCGCGGTTACGCGACTTGCCCGGAATGTGGCGGAACGCGTTTGCGCGCCGAGGCTCGCGCCGTGCGCGTGGCGGGAAAAGCCATCACGGAGGTATGCAGACTCACCGTAAAAGAAGCGCGTGCTTTATTTTCCACCATGCAACTCTCCGAAGGGCACCTGAAAATCGCGGACCGTATTCTCGAAGAGATTCGAACGCGCTTGCAGTTTCTGGATGAGGTCGGTCTCGATTACCTCACCCTCGACCGCTTGACCTCTACGCTTTCCGGCGGGGAATCACAGCGGATTCAGCTCGCTACGTCGCTCGGCTCGCATCTCGTTGGCGCACTCTACGTGCTCGATGAACCTTCTATCGGCCTCCATCCGCGCGACACGCAGCGGCTCATCGATATTCTCAAGTCGCTCCGCGACCTGGGAAACACGGTGCTCGTCGTGGAGCACGATCCCGATACCATCCAGGCGGCAGATTGCATCATCGATCTTGGCCCCGGCGCGGGCGAACTCGGAGGCAAGCTGCTTTTCGCCGGCTCTTACGCGGCCATGCTCGAAGAGCATAAGTCGCTAACGGGCCGGTACCTCAGCGGGAAACTGCGGATTCCTGTGCCGAACGTGCGCCACAAACCGACAGGGAGATTCCTGCGCCTCTACGGCGCAAGTTTGCACAACCTCCAGAATCTGGATTTGATGATCCCGCTCGGAACGCTCACGGTGGTCACGGGAGTCAGCGGCTCCGGCAAGTCCACGCTGGTTCACGATGTGCTCTATAAAGCCCTCGCGGCGCAGCGCGTCGGCGGCAACGTCAAGGAATTCTGCGAGCGTTTGGAAGGCGATTCGGACGTCCGGGAAGTGGTCATTGTGGACCAATCGCCGATCGGCCGCACACCGCGTTCGAATCCCGCCACCTATCTCAAAGCGTTCGACGCGATTCGAGAAGCATTTGCCGATACGCCCGATTCAAAACGGCGCGGTTACACGCCCGGTCATTTTTCCTTCAACGTGCCTGGAGGCCGCTGCGAAACCTGCCAGGGCGACGGTACGGTCACGGTTGAGATGCAGTTTCTGGCGGACGTCGAACTTATTTGCGAAGAGTGCCGGGGCACGCGGTTCAAGAGCGGCGTTCTGGAAGTGCGGTATCACGGAAAAAATATTCACGAAGTCTTGCAGTTGACGGTTCGCGAAGCGCTGGCTTTTTTCGTCAACGTGCCCAAAATAGTTTCCAAACTCAGGGTCTTGAATGAAATTGGGTTGGGTTACTTGCGCCTCGGGCAGTCCGCGACAACGCTTTCCGGGGGCGAAGCGCAGCGCCTGAAGCTGGCCGCGCATCTGAGCCAGACGGACAACGAGGGCATTCTCTACATTCTCGACGAACCGACGACCGGTTTGCATTTCGATGACATCGCGAAGCTCCTCAGCGCGTTCCGCAAGCTGCTGGAGGGCGGTGCTTCGCTGCTGGTCATTGAACACAATCTTGACGTCATCAAATCGGCGGACTGGCTGATCGACCTGGGACCCGAGGGGGGCGACCAGGGTGGCAAGATTATTGCGACGGGGACACCCGAGCAGGTAGTCCGCAACACGCAATCGCACACGGGCCACTTTCTCTCTCGTGTCCTGAACGGAAACGGCCAGGCAAAGCGTCCCGCTATCGGCGCATCCAAACCAGCAGGCCCTTCGGCTACAATTTCCAACGGAGCCAAGATTCCTCCGTCCGAACCATGAAGCTCGTTCAACTCCGTTCGAATGCGATGCAGATTTTCATGTGTGGCTCCGTAGCCTTGGTAGGGGCGCAGCATGCTGCGCCCCTACCGGGCAACCAATCGCCGCCTAACGCCCAGTCCTCGAAGCCCAAGCCTGCCATCCAATCGAAGACTCAAAAAGTCGCAAATCCGCTCAACGACTTGCTGGATGAAGCTCAGCGCGACATCGACAAAAACAATTTTGAGGCTGCGATCGCGCCGCTGCAAAAAGTTATCGCGGAGCAGCCTGAATTTGCTTACGCGCACTTTCAGCTCGCCTACGTCTACACCGCACTTAAGAGAACGGACGATGCGCGCGACGAATATGCTCGCACCATCGCTATCGACCCAAGAATGTCCGAAGCGTATCTCAATCTTGGGATGATGCTCTTAGACAAGCAGGAAGATGCCGCCGCTGTAGCGCCGCTTCGCAAAGCAGTGGAACTTCTTCCGGCACAAAGCCGGCCCAGATATCTTCTGGCAGTTGCGCTGGACCATTCTGGGGATCGGGCCGGGGCTGCGGAATCATTCGAAGCGCTACTCCATCTGGATCCCAATGACATTACGGCCATCGATTACCTGGGCTGGGCGGCGCTTCGTCAGGGCAAGACTGACGATGCAGAGAAAAGATTCCGGCGCGCGCTGGAAGTTCAGCCGAAAGAGACGGAAGCGCGGAGAGGGCTGGCGCAGAGCCTTGACGCTCAGAAAAAACCCGAAGCCGCTGGCGCGTACCGGGATTATCTCGAGCTCATGCCCAATGATTCCGAAGCCCGCGCTCGACTCGTCCATCTTCTCGTCGATCAGAAACAGAACGACGCGGCCCTCGCCGAACTCGATCGCCTGGACGCCGGCAAGCAGCCTACGCTCGAGTCCCTCAAGCTTCGCGCGGACGTCCAGATTGCTGCGAAGAAGTGGGAGGATTCGATCGCCACCCTTCAGCAGGCTCTCGCTCTTGCCCCGAATGACGCGCAATTGCACGGCGGTCTGGGGCGCATATTGCTCCAGAAACGCGACTTCGTTGGCGCGGAGAAAGAGCTGCGCATCGCGTTGCGTCTCGACGGCGAAAATCGTGCTTACTGGAAAGACCTTAGTTCGACATTTTTTCTGGGAGGAAATTATCCGGGGGCGCTGGCGACTCTGGACGAGATAGCCAAAATGGAACAACCGGGCGCAGGCGTCTGGTTTATCCGCGCGATTTGTTACGATAAGCTGAACCAGCCGAAGCTTGCTTTGGAGGCTTACCAGAAGTTTCTCGGGCTCGATCAGGACAAAAACCCCGATCAAGTCTGGCAGGCCAAGGAGCGGAGCAAAGTGCTGCAACGCATGCTGGAACGGAAAAGGTAAGCGGATGAGGGCCGGCGGGACGTCCCTGGGGGCAGTGTGCGGCCTGTTTTTTTTACTATCCATCCAGCCTCCGGGTGCCACGGAGAGCCTGGCCGATCTTCAGGCGCGCTTCGATCGCGAAACAAGCGGGGTTCACAAGGCTAAATTGATGGAAAAACTGGGGAACGCCCAGTTTGAAGAAGCGCGCCGCGTCGGAAAAGCCGGCGACTATACCGCCGTGGGCCTGACGCTCGAAAAATACCGGGACAATGTTCGCGCGGCGGTCGAGGCCTTGAAGAAACAACACCCGGACGCCGAAAAACAATCCAACGGCTACCGGCAACTGGAGATGCACCTGCGGCTGGGGATTCGGGAGGTTGACGATACATTGCTGGTATCGCCAGAAGCATACAAGCCGCCCCTGCAACTCGTCCGGCAGGATTTGATTGGCCTGGATGACGAGTTGCTGAAAATGCTTTTTCCCCGGCGGCCACTGGAACATCGCGGGGCGACACCTCCCGCGGAGAAACAACCATGAAATTCAAAATACATTTTCTTCTCCTGGCTTCCTTCATTCTGGCCGCGGCGGCGCTCGCGCGAGCCGGGGCTCCGCAGGAGAAGGACTATCTCTCGGCGGTGGAAGCGGACAAGATTCGCGATGCGGAAACGGTCAATGAGCGCATAAAACTTTTTCTGACGTTTGCCGACGATCGCTTGAAAAAGTTTCAGTATGAGTTGGACCATCCCTCCTCGAACCGCCATGGCGACATGCTGAATTCGCTGCTGAATGCTTACGTTGGGTGCGTGGACGACGCGGCGGACCTCATCCAGCTGGGGATCGAAAAGCAGGACAATATCCGTCAGGGAATTGACCTGATGACGGCGCGCACGAAGGGATTTCTCGTCGTGCTGGAAAAACTATCCACCGACGGTGCCGAGCGAGAACTTTATAAAGACAATCTGGACGACGCGATCGAGGGCACTCGCGATGCGTTGAATGACGCGGAAAAGGCGAAAAAGAGAGTCGCCCCGCCGCCCGTCCGGCGAAAGAACTAGCTCTTGAGGAACTCGAACAACGAGATGAAAACGAGCCGCCGCAAGACTTCGCTGGTTCCTGGAGGAGGACCTCTTTTTCAGCGAATGTTTACGCGGCTGGGTTGCGATGGGAGGCCGCCGCGGTTCCGCGTGGAGTTTTATCCTTATTCAAGTTTGGTGCTGACGATTCGACGGCGGGAGGAAGTCGTTTACGTTCGCTTTTCCGACCTCTTGCGGCGAGCGCCGCTGGCCGTCCTGGAAGGCGCGGCTGCGCTGCTGCTGGCGCGTGTGTACCGGCGCAAGGCTTCCAGGGAGCTCACCGAGCCTTATCTCCAGTACGCGCAGTCCAATCGAACGCGCAGCCGCATGAATCGCATGCGGCGCGGACGTGTTCGCCAGGCCGCGACGAGTCCGCGCGGAGACCACTTCGATCTGGACAGGCTTTTCGATGAGCTGAATGGAAAATACTTTGCGGGGCGATTGCAGCGCCCGCACATTGGATGGAGCACGCGGAGCTGGCGGCGGCAATTTGGCTGTTACGATCCCGGGCCAAATCAGATTTTGATGAATCGCCGGATGGATCGCCCGAGGATTCCGGCTTGCGCGGTGGAATATGTTTTGTTTCACGAGATGCTGCACGTGAAGCACCCGACACGTCGCTCGGGCTGCACCATGGTTTCTCATTCGCGGGAGTTTCGAGAAGAAGAAAAGCGCTTTGCGGAATTCGAACGTGCGCGGCGCATCCTGGACCGGCTGGCGCGCTGATGTGAATAGCTGGAGAATGCTGGAGATTCACTGCTTTTTTTCTTTTTCAACTTCCTTGTAGAGCTTGTCGATTTTTTTTCTGACCTTGTCGCCGTCTTCGGCGTGCGGGTATAAATCCATATAGCGCTGGTAGGATTTGATGGCTTGTTTTTTCAGGCCCTTTTTTTCCTGGGCTTCGGCCAGGAATCGAAACGGGATGGCATAACCGGGTTTCGCCGTGGTAGCGTCCTGAAAACGATCAATGGCGGCATCCAAATCGCCCTTCTTCATGTAGTACTGTCCCACTTCGAGGTCTTTTTCCGCGCGCAGCGGATCCCATGTGGGCTGGTCGGGAGCGTTTTGCGTGGCGGTGTCTTTCCGTTGCTTGACAGGGGACTTTGGTTTCATGTCGTTGGGTGGGCTAGGTGGTTTTGATGAGGACTCCTGAGGCGGGTCCTGCGCGCGCGCAAGGAGCAGAAAAACTGCGGCGAGAATTGGAATTGTCCCGTTGAATCGCATACCTGTCACGGAGGTCTCCCTGTACTCCGATTCGGTCTAGTATGATGGAAGTTGTCTGGCGATTGTAGATTTGTGTCGTGAGCCCCAATGGAACCCCGCGAAAAAGCCGCGCAGCTTCCGGAAAGTCCGGGCGTCTATCTGTTCAGGGACGCCGGCGGGACGGTGCTTTACGTTGGAAAGGCGCGCAACCTGCGCAGCCGCGTGCGTTCGTACTTCCTCGAATCGCGCTGGATTGACGCGAAGACGGGTTCGCTTGCGCGAGAGATAGCCGATCTCGAAACCATTTTGGTGGGGAACGAACGCGAAGCGCTGGCGCTCGAACACAACCTCATCAAGCAGTACCGGCCGAAATTCAACGTCGTCCTTCGCGATGACAAGACCTATCCGTACATCAAATTCACGGCGGCGGAAAAATATCCTCGCGTGTACTTCACGCGGCGCATCAAGAAAGACGGGTCGCTTTATTTCGGGCCGTATTTTCCTTCGAGCCTGGCGCGCCGGATTCTTCATTTTGTGCACAAGCGGTTTCTCGTTCCTTCCTGCACGGTTGATCTCACGCGCAGCCACCCGCGGCCTTGTTTGCAGTATTACATCAAGCGGTGCCTTGGACCTTGCGTCGCGGGACTGACGACGGACGAACGCTATGCGGAAGCGGCGCGCGATGTGCGGTTGTTTCTGGAAGGGCGCAGGCACGATTTGATCAAGAGTCTCGAAGAGCGCATGGCGGCAGCGGCGGAGAAGGAGTTATTCGAACAGGCGGCCGCTTATCGCGATTTGTTGCGGACGCTGGAAGATATCGAAGAACGGCAGCGCATCGCCGCGGCGCAGGGGGATGACACCGATGTTCTTGCCTATTACGCGGAGCCACCGCTTGTTGCTGCCGACCTTTTTCACTTGCGCGGCGGGCGTGTGGTGGACCGCCGGGAATTCTACTGGGAAGAACTGGAAGAGTTTGATCCCCAGGAGTTCGTGACTTCTCTTCTGAAGCAGCTCTATCTGGAAGCGGAGTATTTGCCGAAAGCGATTCACGTCTCGGCGGATTTTGAGGATCGCGAACTGTTGGAGGCGACGCTGACGGAGCGCGCCGGTCACAAGGTGGAAATCTTCACGCCGCAGCGCGGGACCAAGCGGGCTTTCCTCGATCTCGTTGAGAGCAATGCGAAACATTCATTCGAACAGCGATTCCGCGTGTTGAGGCCCACGTCGAAGGCAATTGGCGAGGCGCTGCAGAATTCGCTCAATCTCGCGGAAGAGCCGCGACGCATCGAGAGCTTCGATATTTCCCATATCCAGGGAACGGACACCGTGGCGTCCATGGTGGTTTGGGAAAAGGGGCGCATGAAGAAATCGGACTATCGCAAATTCATCATTCGCGGAGATGAAGGGAGCGGCGAAGAAGGCGCAAACGGAAATCCGCTGCGGCAGAACGATGATTTTGCAAGCATGCGCGAAGCCGTCAGCCGAAGGTATCGCCGATTGCAGGAAGAGAAAAAAGAATTACCCGGGCTGATCCTGATCGACGGCGGCATCGGGCAGCTTCACGCCGCGGCCCAGGCACTGGAATCGCTGCAAATCATCAATCAGCCGGTGGCGAGCATCGCGAAGAAAGAGGAGATTCTTTATGTGCTGGGGCAGGAAGATGAGCCGATTGTGCTGGAGCGACATTCGCCGGTGCTGCACCTGATTCAGCAGATTCGCGATGAGACCCACCGATTTGCGGTTACGTTTCACCGGCAGCGGCGTGGGAAACGGCAGACGGAAACGGCGCTCAGCGAAATCCCCGGGGTGGGCGCAAAGACAGCACAGAAACTCTTGAAGGAATTTGGAAGCGTCGCCAATATTCAGAGAGCGGGGCTGGAAAAATTGAGCAGTGTTATTTCGCGGAAGAGTGCGGAGAAAATCCTCGGCCAACTTGGGGATTTGCGACCCCAGTAACCAGTTTGTGTGCTGCTTAGCGGTTAGGCTGCATTGCGCGCCTCGCGGTGCTATGCTACGGTTTCTGTGGAGGTTGTTATGGCGGACAATGTAGGTTCCAAGGTGACGTATTTCCTGGTAGGACTGGGAGTTGGAGCTCTCGTCGGGATTTTGTTTGCGCCGAAGTCCGGAGAAGATACACGCGATTATTTGGCGAAGAAAGCGGATGAGGGCAAGGATTACGCGCAGAAGAAGGCCCGCGAGCTGCGGGAACGCGCGGATGAATTGATCGAGCGCAGCAAGGAAATTGCGGTGAGCAAGAAGGATTCGATCTCGGCGGCAGTAGAAGCCGGACGCGAAGCCTATCTGCGCCAATCGAAGTCGTAAGGATTCGGTAAGGCGGTAGCACGGGTTCCGTCCCTCAATGGGGCGCGCGGGGCAGCTATGCAATTCTGGCTCGAATTTTTCTGCATCGTCGCGGCGGTCGCGCTGGTTGTGCAGGTGGTGATCCTGACGATGCTTTTCTTTCAGCTTCGCAGGACGACGGAGAATGTAAACCGCCTGGTGGGCGATTTGCATTCGCGAGTCGGTCCAATTTTGACGCGCGCGCAGATTCTTCTGGACGACACGCAGCCGAAAATCTCGAGCATGGTGAATGACGCGTCGCACATCGTGTACCTGGCGCGCGGACAAGCACAGAAATTGGACCGCGTGTTCACCGATGCGGCGGACCGCCTACGCGGGCAGTTGGTACACGCGGACCGTATCTTGACGGGGACGCTCGAGGCCGTGGAGGATGCGGGCTCGAAATTCAAGCACAATTTCTGGCGGCCGGTGCAGAAGGCGTCGGCGCTGGTGCAGGGAATCAAGGTCGGCCTCGATCTGCTCCGGTCGCGCCGAGGCCGCAGAAGCGGCGATGAACCGCGCGAACAGCAGGAAGAAGAACTGTTTATCTAACGAGTTCCAAGTTTTCGTTGCTCAGTAAGAGAAGAAGTTCTTTGTCAGGCGGTTTTTTAATCCCCACCAATATCTCTTCTCCGTGAAACTCGCCGAAATGAGCGCTTGATCCTTCGCTTCGATTCTATTTGTCCAAGCTCCCGCGAAATCTCGAAGTTTTCGTTGTTCTCCAAGAGCACATAATCGAGGTCTCGCTGTTCAGCGGATCCAGCCGCCGCCGAGGACGATGTCGCCGTCGTAGAAAACGGTGGCTTGGCCGGGGGTGATGGCGCGCTGCGGAGCGTCGAACGTGACGCGCGCGGTGGTGGCGTCGAGCGGCTCGATGGTGGCGGGCGCTGGCTCGTGCTTGTGGCGGATTTTGGCGAGGGCGCGAAGCGGGGCGGAGGGATTTTCGCGCGAAATCCAATTCACGCCTTCGACTTCGCAGACTGTCTTTCGGAGGACATCGTCTTCGCCGACGACGACACGATTCTCCTTGGGATCAATCGAAAGAACGTAGCGGGGCTTGCCGGCGGCAAAGCCGAGACCCTTGCGCTGGCCGATCGTAAAATTGTGAACGCCATTGTGGCGGCCAATCACGTCTCCGTTCTCGTTAACGATTTCTCCTTCTGCGTTTTGTAAAGAAAATCCGCGCTCTTGTGAATACGCCTGGATAAATTGCACGTAGTTGCCGGTGGGCACGAAGCATAGCTCCATGCTTTCAGGCTTTTCCGCGACGGGCAAATTCACGCGGCGGGCCAGGGCGCGGACTTCATCCTTGGTGAGTTCGCCGAGAGGAAAATCGCTACGCGAAAGCTGTTCCTGCGAGAGGCCCCAGAGGAAATAGGATTGATCCTTGGTTTCGTCGCGCGCGCGGAGCAATTCCCAGCGGCCGGTTTGATCGTTCTTGCGAATTCGCGCGTAGTGGCCGGTGGCAAGACGCTCGGCGCCAATCTGCCGAGCCATGCGCAAGAGCGGCTCGAACTTCACGTCCGTGTTGCAATTGGTGCAGGCGATGGGCGTGCGGCCGGACAGATACTGATCCACGAAAGGACGCACAACGCGAGCCTCGAATTGCTCCTCGAAATTCACGACATAGTGCGGAAAATTCAGGTGCTGCGCCACGGCCTTGGCGTCATAGACGTCATCGAGCGAGCAGCAGCGGTGCTGCGCGGGGCCGGCGCCCTGCAGTTCAGGGAGGCGACGCTGGTTCCAGAGCTGCATGGTGAGGCCGACGACGGGGCGGCCCTGCTGCAGCAAGAGGGCGGCGACCGCGGAAGAGTCGACACCGCCGGACATGGCGACGGCGACGAGGCCGCGCTGGGTTTCGGCGCGTGCGGGCAGGGTGTCGAATTGGGTGGCGGCCATCATCTCCACTCTATTATATCGGGTAGCGTCTCGAATTGTTTGCACCGCGATGGTAAGGGCGCAGCATGCTGCGCCCCTACAAAGGCGGGACCAAAGTGAGGGGCGAGGATCATTGGTGAGCCGTGGCTTCCTTGCGATAGGTAGGAGATAGTTCGCGGAGCTGGGCCACGGCCGCAGGGACTACCCTCAAAGCAAAATCGATGTCCGCGGAAGTTGTGTGGCGGCCAAGGCTGAAGCGCAGGCTAGCGCGGGCTTCTTCCGGTGGCAGGCCGATGGCGGTGAGAACGTGGGAAGGCTCAACAGCTCCAGACGAGCATGCTGCGCCGGTGGAACAGGCGAGGCCTTTGAGGTCGAGAGCAATGAGGAGAGCTTCGCCTTCGACGCCGGGAAAGACGAGATTCGTGGTGTTCGGAGTGCGCGGTGCGCCGCCGGCGTTGACGCGCGATTGGGGAACGTGTTGCAGCAGACCTTGCTGCAATTTGTCGCGGAGAGAGGAGACGCGCTGGGCGTCTTCTGCGAGGGACTTGCGGGAGATTTCTACGGCCTTACCGAGACCCACTATGCCCGCAACGTTTTCTGTGCCGGGACGAAATCCGCGCTGGTGATGCCCGCCGTAGAGAAGCTGGCGTAAACGTGTGCCGCCGCGTACGTACAAAGCGCCGATGCCTTTGGGCGCGTAGAGCTTGTGGCCCGAAAGGGAGAGCAGATCGACTTGAAGCGCGTTGACATCAATCAAGATTTTGCCCGCGGATTGCACGGCGTCGGTGTGAAAGTAAATGTCAGCTTCTTTGGCAATGCGGCCGATTTCTTCGAGTGGCTGGACGGTGCCGAGCTCGTTGTTGGCGTGCATGATGGTGATCAGAACGGTTTCCGGCCGGATGGCGCGGCGCAGTTCCTCGAGGTCAATCTGGCCTTCGAGATCGGTCGGCAGATAGGTGACGCGCACGCCTTCTTTTTCGAGCGCTTGGCAAGCGTTTAGAACGCCTTCGTGCTCGATGGCCGTGGTGATGATGTGCTTGGCGGTTTCGCCGGAACGCACAGCCAGGAGTGGCTGTGCCACAACTCCGAAGATGGCGTGGTTATCGGATTCGGTGCCGCCGCTGGTGAAGACGATTTCCTGGGGGCGGGCGCCGATGAGCGCAGCGACTTGTTCGCGGGCGGTTTCGACGGCGGCGCGGGCGCGCTGGCCGGGCGTGTGGATGGAAGCAGCGTTGGCAAATTCGCCGGAGAAATAGGGAAGCATGGCATCGAGCACGGAAGGCTCGACGGGCGTGGTGGCGTTGAAATCGAGATAGACGCGGTTCATAAGGCTACCCACAGGATACCACCAGGCGGGGAATTGAAAGGGGATTGGGAATACGGAATAGGGAATAGGGAGTAGGGAGTAGGGGTGGAGAGCACACAGGTCGAGTTCCAGAATGGGAATTGTTTGGGTACACCCCGGCAGTTTTCGTAAGAGTGGCAAACAAAGTAGTTGCGGGATACGGAACTTGGAAGAGCGTACGCAAGATGGGAAGTAGGCCGGAGACACCGTCGAGACGGTTGCCAGTTGAAACGTCCGAAGGTCTGAGCCTCCGAACGGTGGGAGAGTGGAGCAGGGGGAAGAACTTTTGGCTCGAAGGATGTGCCCCCCTGTTTTTTGTAAGTGTTGCAGCTAAAGGACTTAAGGCACTTTTGGGAGGTTAGAGGTTTGGAGATTAGAAGTTGGAACGGAGAGACGGCGCCCCCTCCCCCCCATGTTTTCGTAAAGAATTGAGGCGACTGGGTTTAGGGGGTGGGGGTCGGCAAAAGAATTGAGGGGAAAGGAGTTAGGGAGCAACACAGGGAACGGGCTGGCTTGGCGGCCGTGTCGTCGATAAATCACCACCCATGCTAACATGGATTATTCGATTTGTCAAATACTATTATAGTACTGGTATTTAGCGAGTTGACATCTTTTGTTCGAAAGATTTTGCAAAGAGAAGAAAACAAAGGGGTAGAGCTCACTGTGCGTCGTGGGAATGGTTTGCGGGAGGGTTCGGGTGAGAGCAAGAGAAAGAAAAAGAAACGTCAACTACCCCACCCTTGCACAACCCGCAAGAGTGGGGCACCCGCAGAAAGAAACCACAGGCAAAATCCGAAAGGCTGTCCCACCCGCCAAGAGACAGCGCAAGTCGTTCGATTCTGAAATCATTGCTCATTGACATCTATCCGTTCATAATCCGGCGCAGTGGAGGTATTCACGAGATGAATCCCAGCCATGCTACATCGATGAGTGTTAGGTGGGCTATCCCTGTCCTTGCGTTAATGTGCGCGTGTGCCGCGGTGCCTGGGCTCTCCTCAGCCCAAAGCGAGGATCGCCACGACGAGCACACGGTGACTTCTTCCGCTCTGTCGTCGTTTCGCTTCGAGATTGTGCAATCGACGCTCACTGTCTTGCAAACCTTCAAGTTGGATAAGCAGACTGGAAATGTGCAACTACTGGTCAAGAAACTCGACGGTAGCGACGGCTGGGAGGACCTCGAGGTCGTGGGCCTAAAGGCAGGCGTCCCGAAAGGGAACCACTTCCAGATTTTCATGTCCGGGATGGCCGCTAAATTCACGTTCCTTCTCGATACGGATACAGGGGCCTGCTGGCATTTTGTGTTTTAAGAAGATGAAAAGACTAAGGAGAAGACATACTACTTCTCGAAGATGTGATCGATGTCTCGGCGGCGATGCGTCGAAAGTGAGTAAGGCTGTGAGGCAGATCGAGATTCAGCTCATTCCACTTGAGAGAATAGCGGAGCCGATCTTTGACCTCTCGCAACTGCCTGTAGAAATAGCGCCGGGAGTCGAAGTCGCAGACGTTTCGGCCCTGCTTCCGCCATCCGAATTTGAATACATGCAGGCGGAAGTCGGGCGACACCAATTGCGCTACTTTACTTCCTCTATCAAATACGGACTCGTTCACCGATATGAGTTGCCTGTTCTGGACGACGAAAACGCGAGCGAGAACAAGAATAAGATGGAGTTATTGAACAACATATTTTGCTTGCTGAGATTGATCCGCCCCCACAGGAGACTGGGTGGCGTTAACGGTTACATCTCGGGTGACAAGCCGACTTTCAGCGGGACTACGTTCCCTCACGACACTTTAGACGTACCCGAGGCGCTGAAGCTATTTGCCATTCGCAACAAAGATTTGAACGAATTGATCGGACTGTTGCCGACTTTTCTTAAAGCGATGCTAGGTGCGTACTGGCCATTCCGAATGGCCGTGCAGTACTACTACATGGGATATGAAGTGAACGACTGGAAGGGTCGGTTTCTGTATTGGGGATCTTCTGCGCTTCACGCTCTGTATTCGCACAAAGAACAAAAGATCGTTCCTAGAGTGAAGGCGTTCTTAGGAGAGAACACTCTTATCTACGAACCCACAGAGCACCCCGACTTTGAATTTCTCCCGCCCAACCCACTAACTATTAAGGATATCTTGGACGATGTTAATGAGGTCAGGAACTGTATTGCGCACGGCGACAAGATTCCCGACAGGTATTTCGCCCCTGGAGGAGGAAGGCAAACTCTCAGCGGAGCGGCGAACTTCTTAACAGTCTTGGATGATTCTCTGTCATTTATTATCAGGGAAACTCTCCTCAAGATTCTTCGGTACAACCTTGTGGAAAACTTCAAGAGCAGGCACGAATACTCACAGTTCTGGAAGAAAATGGGCGTCTAGGATCCGGCAGGTTGCGCACCCTCTTGGGGTTTCGTTTTTCAAGCTCGGCCTCCTTCGTTCGAAATGACTGGATGGGGTGGGCGGGTGGCAACGGTATCGGCAGCGGGGACGATTGAGTTCGCGCAGACATTCGTATCAGCAGGATGCAAACACTTTGACAGAGGGCGAAGCACCTCTTACACTGACGGCATGGAAGTAAAACTTTCCCCCGAACTGCAAGCCAAGCTGGACAGTATTGCCGCCCAGCAGGGGCGCGATAGCGCGTCGCTGGTCCATGAAGCGGTGGAACGCTTGATTGGTTACGACGAGTGGTTTATGCGCCAAGTGGAAGAAGGCTTGGCGCAGATCGACCGGGGAGAAGTGCTTGAACACGACGAAGTTGCCGCTCGAATGGAAAAGCTCATCGCCGAAAAACAACGCCGTAGCTAATGCAAGTCCGCTGGACCACCGCTGCCGCGAGTGACCTGGAAAACATCGCAGATTACCTCTTTGAAAAAACGCCGGAAAACGCCGCGCGCCTGATACGCGAGATTTGCGATGCGGTTTTCGCGCTGAGAATTTATCCAAACCGAGGCCGCCCCGGCAAGAAATCAGGAACACGCGAACTGGTGCTCCCCGCACTGCCGTATATAGTCGTCTACAAGGTCGAGGGCGATGTTCTCCACATTGCTCGTATTTTGCACGGCGCCCCGCAGTGGCCACGATGAAGCAGGGAATGCCGGGCTCTCCCCCCGAACTCCCGTTTCAGAAGGCGGCCCCTACAACGGCGAAGACCGGAACAAAAGAAGGAGAGGACGCTACGGTTACATGCCTTTAGGCTGTTGCGACCGCCTGCGCCGCCTCAAAATCTTCTGGACGGGGTTTGTCCACCGCCTTGCTAGTCCAGTCAAAGGCAAACACACGCGCTCGTTCTTCCAAGTATCGTGCGTTCGACAGTCGATCCGGTTCGCCGTCTCCGGGGAATCCTACTCCGTCTCCTTGCCCTAAGACCGCAATTGTGTTCAGCAGCGGATAGTGCTTGCGTTTGCAGTAGTTATTTATCATGCCCAAAGCCTTAGCCTGTCCTACTGCCACGATTCCAGTGAGACCCGCAATATCTCCGTAAGTAAGAACCTTTTGCATCCGTGCTGCCAGCGCAAGCACTGGCCAGATTAGCATCGCTTGTTGGGGATTGTTCAGTTGGCTCATTTGCGGCCTCCAAGTGCGGGGATTTTATCACGCAAAGTAAGAAAAGAGCCGGGAAGTAGAGAACGCACGAACGCGTTAAGTGCCTGTGTGCTGGGGGCTATTGGTTTTGCTTTTTGGGGCGCCAGTTGACGAGGTTGCTGGTGTAGAGGGCGATGCAGAGAAGGTTGGCGGGGACGAAGCCGAATTGGGCGGTGCGGATGCCGATGACGCAGACGACGGCGCTGTTGATTCCGGCAATGACCCAGCCTTGCCAGAGCTTCTTGCCGATCAAGACGGTGGCGAGCACGGTCAGCACGCAGGATAGATAATCGAGCCGTATCGCGTGGAGTAAGTTCAGCATGTCGAGTAAGTGAACTAGAGCAAAAACTGGCGGAACTACTTTCCAGAATACTCTTAGTTCAACGATTCCTTTTTTCTGGCTGGCCGAGCCAATCGCCCCGCCGATAGCAAAGCCTGCGGGACTCTTCGGGGCCGCGCACACACGCTGTGTGCAAACGAACGCTTCAGTGCCGTCAAATTGGGAGCAATTGGCCGGCCAATCGCCCGGCGACATGGAACAAAAGCTTGTTTCGAACACGCTGCTAAGTCTTTGCGTGTGTAGCAATTAAGGCAGCGGTAGCGAACGGCCGAAGGAAAGGGTCAGAATGCTCAAGCTAAAAGTGCTCACTCTGAGCCAGAATGTGTCACCTTGAAACGCTTCCGAGCGAGGATGCGACAGGAAAGGTCTGAGGCCGAGATCTACAGAGCCACGGGAATACTGAATGGAGGCATGCTGATGGCAAAGGAGGATAAGGCTCTCCAAATGGTTCTGTGAGGCGAGAAGCAAGACGCGTTCGTGTTAAAGTTCCGGGCTACAGGAGAAAACGGTGGCGTACGCTGATTTGAGGGAATTTGTGCGGAAGTTGGAGAAGGAAGGGGAGCTGAAGCGGATTCGCGCGGAAGTGGATCCTATCCTGGAGATTGCGGAAGTGGCGCAGCGCGTTGCTCGTGATGCAAAGCGGTGTGCGGATTCCGTGGGCCCGGCGCTGTTGTTCGAGAAGCCGAAGGGGTCGCGGCATCCTTTGCTAATCAATGCGTTCGGTAGCGTGCGGCGGATGGCGCTGGCATTTGAAGTGGAGGAGATTAACGAAGTCGCGGAGCGTATCCAGGGATTCCTGAAGATGGAGACGCCGCAGGGATTCTTCGACAAAGTCAAGATGCTGCCGAAGCTGGCGGAGCTGGGATCGTTTTTTCCGAAGAGCGTGAAGTCCGGCCCTTGCAAGGACGTGATACAGAAGGGAAGCGACGTAAACCTTTTTGATTTTCCGATCCTGAAATGCTGGCCGCAGGATGGGGGGCGATTCATCACGTTTCCGCTGGTATTTACCAGGAATCCGGAGACGGGAAAACGAAACGTGGGGATGTACCGGATGCAGGTTTACGACGAGCGGACGACGGGGATGCACTGGCAGACGCAGAAACACGGGGCGGAGCATTTCCGGCGAGCGAAGGCGAAGAATCCGGAGGGCAGAATTCCCGTAAGCGTAGTGATTGGGGCTGATCCGGCGACGGCGCTGGCGGGGATGCTGCCGATTCCGCCGGACCTCGATGAAATGATGTTTGCCGGGTTTTTGCGGCGAGAGCCGGTGGAGATGGCGGCGTGCGAGACCAACGACCTGGAAGTGCCTGCGAACGCGGAGATTGTTCTGGAGGGTTACGTCAACCTGAATGAGATGCGCACGGAGGGGCCGTTCGGAGACCACACGGGGTTTTATTCGTTGGAAGGAGAGTTCCCGGTTTTTCACGTGGAATGCGTCACGCAGCGCAAGGAGCCGATTTATTTGACGACAGTGGTGGGGCCGCCGCCGCAGGAAGATTTTTACATGGGATACGCGGTGGAGCGAGTGTTCCTGCCGGTGATGAAAATGCAGTATCCGGAAATCGTGGACGTGGCGATGCCCGCCGAGGGAATCTTTCACAACTTGATGATCGTGGCCATTCGGAAGTCCTATCCCGGCCATGCGCGGAAGATAATGAACGCGATTTGGTCGCTGGGGCAGGCAATGTTCACCAAAGTAATCGTGGTGGTGGACCACGACGTGAATATTCACAACTACAATGAAGTGGTCTGGAAGACTCTCTGTGCGCTGGATCCCGAACGGGACGTGCAGTTTTCGCTGGGGCCAGTGGATACACTGGATCACGCCGCGCGGATGCAGGACTTCGGATCGAAGATGGGGATCGATGCCACGCGCAAGTGGGCATCGGAAGGTTTTACGCGGCCGTGGCCGGATGAGATATTGATGGACGAAGCTACAAAAAAAAGGGTCGATGCCCTATGGAAATCGCTAGCGCTGGATAAAACGTGACAAGAACTCAGCGCGACATGAATCGCACGCAATGAGTCCACAGTGTGAAGCCTCCGGTCGACATGAAGGGAGTTTAAAAAAACCGCTCTGCAAGCTGAAATAAGAAGTAGTACTTTTACGAGTCGCGGATCTGATTTCAAAGGATAACCGTCCCTGCGTACAGGGGGAGGGGTAAGTAAAACCACAACTAATTGTGGCTACGATCTACGACACCCACAAGATGAGCGGGTACTACCGGTCAATACCCCCCGAACTGCCTAGAACTACCCGTATTGATAGGACAACAGCCCTATAGATTCCCTTGACGCTCGGAGTGATAGAATGTCATAAAGCTCCCACGGGCTGTTTCCCCGGAAGTCCGCAGCGCAAGCGGGGAGCAGCGAGCGGTCGTGATAGCAAGTGTCATCGGATGCCGGGGTGGCGTTCCTCGTGAACGAATCGCGCGAAGTGATGAATGTACGGCAGGCGTCACAGTATCTGGGCATCTCGCCGGATACCCTGTACCGTTACATCACCGAAGGCGAAATTCCCGCATTTAAACTCG
>WNFB01001658.1_pt1 | contig 19151 bp, 22 predicted proteins | sample 5400501 | NCBI WGS metagenome assembly WNFB01 (sample SAMN13153341, study PRJNA577476) | soil metagenome | isolation source: 200 cm saprolite under Douglas fir tree site 2 hole 1 | place: USA:California | collected 2015-04-18 | reverse complement strand
CGCGATGGCTCAAGACCCCGTCAAGGTTGATCCAAACCACTACAAAGTGGAGTTCGAGAACGCTCAAGTACGCGTGCTGCGGATTCACTATGGCCCGCACGAAAAGTCCGTGATGCACTACCATCCTGCTACCGTGGCCGTCTTCCTGACGGAGGTTCACGGAAAATTCACGTATCCGAACGGAAAGTCCGAGGAAGTCCAGGCGAAGGCGGGAGAACCTAGGTGGGGCAAGGCGGGCAAACACCTTCCCGAAAATACGAGCGACAACGCTTTTGAGCTGATACTGGTGGAGCTTAAGGGCAAGCGCTAATTGAGGCGCCAGCCGTCGGCGCGAGACGACCAGGCCCCCACTCTCGGCAGACAAATGTAAGACCGCGCCCGGAACTTGAGCGCGGCGGCCACGCGTCCTGCGCAGCCCGCACTACAGCAGATCTCCGAACATCTGCTTGTAGTGACGGTACCAGTCGCTCTGGAATCTCTCGGCGGGATCGTAGCCCCGCTTGGCGCGGAGAAACGCCGGGAATTGCGGGTAGCACGCCTCCACCTGCTGGCGCGTCGCGAAGCGATGGTAGGTCAGGTAGTAGCTCCCGCCGTAGCGGACCCCTGCGTCGATGAGCTGTCGGAATTCCGCGGCCGCGCGCTCGAGCCCCGCGGGGCTGTGGACGACGTGCAGGTTGAAGACCACGCACGCGTACGGCTCTTTGGCCCAGGCAAGGAAGCTCTCGCCGTCCCGCTCGATGAGACGGATGGTGCCGTAGATCAGAGGGGTGCGCTGCGCGCGGAACTGCTCGCGCACGTCCGTGAGAAAGCGGACCAGCGCATCCCTCGGCGCATAGATCTCGGTGATCAGCTCCGTGGCCGGCTCGGAGGCCCCGAGCCGGCGGTCCAGGGCGTGATGGTAATCGTCGAGGTAAGGACCGAGCTGGTGTGTGTCCGACCAGTACACCTGTCCTGAGGTCGAGAGGTAGTAGCGTGAGTAGGCCTGGAACGCCCGCGTGCGGTCGGCGTGCGCGAGGTAGATGAGCTCGTTCCAGTCGTCGGCGGACAACTGCTTCTGTTCTGCTCGGATCGGCGTGCTGGCCGCGACGGGGCGATAACAAGAGAAGACCCCCTTCCGCAGAAAGTCTGGGGAATCGGGGTCCGTGTGGTACTGGAAGTCGCCGTAGGTGAACCCCGCGGCGCTGCGCTGCTCGAACGCCGGCATGAGATCCTCGATCTCCAGGATCTGCACCTGGCGCTGCACCTTCACTCTCGGCGCGAGGCGCAACCGGACGGACGTGATCACCCCGAGGAGCCCGTACCCGCCGATCGCGAGTCGAAACAGCTCGGCGTTCTCCTCGCGACTGCAGGTGCGGGGGATCCCGTCGGCGTCGACCAGCACGAAGGACTCGACGTCTCCGATAAACGGTTTCAACCGCAGGCCGCGGCCGTGCGCGTTCGCCGCCAGTGCACCCCCGATACTCAAACGGTCCGCTCCGGTCTGCTTCTGTCGGATGCCCCACGCCCGCGCCGCCCCTTGCTGCGCGTCCACTAGATAGCGCATCAGCTCGGGCCACTGGATTCCCGCCTCGACGTCGATCAGACCGCGGGCAGCGTCGAAGCCGAGCACCCGCTGCATCGACCGCATATCGACGAGCGTCGTCTCACTGCCAAACTGTTGCCCTCCCATGGCGTGCCGGCCGCCCGCGATACTCAGCGGGCGGCCCTCCTGCCTGGCGCTCTGGACGAGCTGCACCACCGCGTCAGCGGAGGCCGGCTTCACGACCCGGTGCACCCGCGTGGCATTGAGCTGCGAGTGGATGTCGTTGACGACGACGCCGGGCGCGGACCGTTCCCCAGCGCAGCCGTAGGGCGCCAGGGCGATCGCGGTGCCGGCGGTAGCGCCGGCCTCGAGGAACTCACGTCGCGTCAGCATCGAGCCTCCGCAAGCCAAGAAACAGGAGCCACAGGGCCACCGCCTGGATGAGATGGTACAGCGCGTTGTGATCGAAGTACGTGGGATGCAGTGCGATCCTCGCCTGCTGCACCGCGGCTGCGATGAACATGAGGCCGAGCCCTGCAACGGCGACCAGGATGCCCCGCTCGCGCGCGCGAGCATGCGCGACGGACAACACGACCAGCAAGAACACGGCGGCCGGGAGATAGAAAACCACCGCCGCGCGGAAATCCTGCGTGATCAACAACATGAGGACGCAATAGGCCGCAAACGCCGCCGCCGCAGCGATGGTGATGCGCCGCGCCGTGGGCACTGGGAACAGCACCCTCGCGCCGATCGCCCAGGCGCTCGCTGCCGTGACGCCGATCGCAATCAAGGTGATGCGCCAGAGGATCGCGTTCCCCAACGTTCCGACGTCCAGGAAGAAACCGTGGACCGTCCCTCCAGCGAGCGACGCGACGGCGGCCGACCCGAAGAAGAGAGCGTCCTCTCTACGCCGGACCAGATGGGCGAAGAGCGCGCACTCGATCGCAAGCGCGTAGTCCGTGAAAGCGACGTCCGGCTCGGTCATCCCGCGGGAACGGCGGCGGGGGAGATCGAAGGCCTGTGGTAGCGGCCCACCACGAAGAGGAACGTCGCGAGCACACAGTGGAAGAAAATCGGAATGGTTCCCCCGAACCAGCGGCGTTCGGGATGTAGTGCCATGCTCGCCACGTATCGCACCGCCATCCCACCCCAGTAGAGATAGCTGAACCACTCGAGAAACCGTCCCATGGTCCTCCGTGGCACGACGAAGAATCCGCGGCGCCTCGTAAAATCCGTCGCCACCTTCGCGAGCAAGACGATGATGAAGACTTGGACGGGAAGTAGGATCGGGTAGGGGATGACCCCCGAGTACCACTCGTTCATCGGTGGCAGAAACGGGACCGCGAACGCGGCCACCAGCGCCTGGCCCGCCACCCGCAGGCAGAACAGAAACAGGAGAAACCAGAGTACGGTCGCGTACAGAGGAGCGTCGCCTGCTCGCTCACGTATCACCAAGCGATCGCCTCATGGTCACCGGTAGCGCACCGGCCTCGACACAAGAAAAAGAAAAGCCGGCCGCGTGGGTGCCCACTCAGCCGGTTCGCAATTCGCTCCGCTCAAGGTATAAGCGAGCCGCACGACGTCGCGCCCTGAGGTTCATAGCATCTGAGGTACATTCCAATATGCTCGGCGCGGGGTCGGCCGCAAGCCTACCCCAGCCCGCGCCGGTCGAGGCTCCGGTAGTGAATCGCCTCGCTCACGTGCGTCGGCACCAGCTCCGTCGCGCGGTGCAGGTCGGCGATCGTGCGCGCGATCTTGCGGGCGCGGTTACGGAAGGAGGTGGCAGTGTCGCGACCGCCACAGTTCCACTTACGCTTGATCACAGGGCCCGTCACGTGCCGTACTTGTCGTAGAACTTGTTCGTCAGTAGTTCGAGCGGGTCGTATTGCCGCTTCGCCGCGAAGCAGCCGTCGATCTCCGGGTACGCATGCCGCAGCTGCTCGGGTGAATAGAAGAGCTGATAGGGCAAGTAGTACGTGCCGTTGGCGCCCAGCACGACGTCGATCAAGTCCCGCGTCGTCCGCTGCAGCACGAGACTTTCCGTCTCGTTGAATCCCTGGTTGAAATACAGCACCAGCCCGAACATGTCCTGCTTGGCGTAGGCCAACGCCGTGACGTCGTCTTGGTGAACGACGCGGATGGTGACATTCAGCAGGTTGGCCCCATTCCGCTGAACGACCGCTCTCAGACCGTCTACAAACTCGCCCATCTTGTCGTAGGGGACGAAATACTCCTGCAGGATGTCGGTGTCCCGTAGGCGGTTCTCGAGGTAGCGCATCGAGTCGTACATCTCCTGATTGCGGGAGACGAGACAGCCGTCCTTCGGGGTCATCGCCTGATTGCGCGAGACACAGGCGTGCAGCCGCGGCTCGAGGCTCTTCTCGAGCGCCCAGCGGATGCGTCGGCCCAGGCCTCCGGTCTTCGAGAAGTTGATCACCAGGCGCTCGAGCGCGTCGTGGGTGTCGGGCGTGAGCGGCGGAATGGGGCCGCCGTATCCGGTGCGTTCGTAGACGTGAATCGCTGCTTCCCGCAAGTACGTCGAGGGGGAGACCGAGAGGCGCCCGTACACCAGGCCAACGGCATCACTCCCGTCGACATGCTGTTTGTAGTAGTCCGCAAACTCCCGGTAGTCCATATACGTCGTGCGCAGCTCGTACATCTCGTTGTCGACCACCTCGAGGTCGACGTCGAGGATCACGCCGAACAACCCGTAGCCGCCCAGCACGTGGCGGAACAGGTCGGCGTTGAGGGTGGGGGTCGCCATCTTCACCTGCCCGTCGCTGGACATGACGCGCAGCGCCTTGACGGTGGGCGCGATGGGGCCGGGCCGGTGGGAGATGCCGTGCGCGTTCACGCTCAACGTGCCGCCGACCGTGAAGATGTTGATCGACTGCATCGCCTTGACCGAGAGCCCCTCTCGATCGAGCAGCCGCTGCACGTCCGCCCACACTGTGCCGCTCTGTACGTTCACGATCTTCCTAGTCTTGTCCAGTGCGATCCGGTTCAACCCCCGCATGTCGAGGACCAGACCGTCCTTGACGAACGTCTGCCCCCCCATGCTGTGCCGCTGGCCGGCGGCGGTCACCTTGAGGCCGTTCTCCCGGGCGAACCGCAAGGCGTTCCCGACGTCTCCATCGCTGGTGACCTTGACGATGCCGTAAACGGGGGTACGGTTGAGATGGCTGGCGTCGTTGATGGACCCGCCGCGCTGCTCGAATGGCAGGGCGGGGTTGGCCGGGTGCGTCGCGATGCGCGTCGGCCGGGTCGGCTCCACGGAGGGCGGGAAGACGAAGTCGGACTCCTTCTCGCCCGCGGGCGCCGCGGCGTACTGCACCAGCTTTCGTATGGTCACGACGAGGGACGCTGCGATCGCGGAGGCAAGCGAGAGCAGCAGAGTGCGTCGCTTCGGACTGAACGCGCGTGCGCTCATTTCTTGGCCCTAGGGGAGGCTAGACGCCGAATGCCAACCAAGTTAGCGACTATCCAGAAGTGTGCGTGGGGGTTCGCGGCGCTGTTCCTCGGGGTCTACCTGCTCGACTATGTCCCGGGCATCATGGATGAGCACGGCAAGATGTTCGGGTTGTTCTCCATGACCCGGATCGTGGACCTCGGCCACCTTCTCGCCGGGGCGCTGGCGATCGTTGCCGCCTGGTCCTCGCCCAAAGTTGCCCGAATCTACTTCTACGTGCTCGGAGTCGCGTATTCGATCGACGTCGTCACGTATTTCGTCTCGCACCTGCACGCCATCAGTCCCACGACAAACTTCCTCGTCAATCTTCCGCACATCCTGATCTTGGGTGCCGCTTTTTGGATCGCGACGAAGGTCAATCGGACGCGCACGGAGTCAGCGGCGCCCGCCTAGCGGCCTTCCTACGAGGTCCCGCCGTCCACGCGGTCGCGCGGAGGCTCCTTCCCGTCGCGAAGGTGCTCCTGCTCCTCCTCATCGCGTGGATCTGCATCGGCGTGCTCACCGTCTCCGTCATCGAGCTCCGATGCCGAGGGACGCCGGCGCGCCCGGAATCCCCCCCGCGCTCGCCGGAGCGCTCGCCGCTCACGGGCGATCTCCCGGAGTATGCGCGACCCGAGGAGGACACGTACCTCAGTTATCCCGAGTGGTATATCGTCTGGAGTTACCTGGAGAAGGCCGCGTTCCAGGCGACCCACCTGCCGAGCGGATTCCCCTACTTCAACGCCATCGGCCAGTACTGGAGCGGCTACTGCGCCGTCAACCGGCTGGTCCAGGGGCGCTACCCCTTCGACGTCGGGGACCACGTGATGCTCGTCGTCATCGGCACGAGCTTCACGGTGGAATACGCCATCAAGGCCGCATACGAGAACACCGTCGGCAGGGTGAGTGAGTGGCTCAGTTCGCACGAAGCGGTCGAAGAGGACACTTATGCCTCCCGGGTGGCGCAACAGTACGCCGATTTCGTGCTCGTCCGGCCGTTCTACGAGTTCTCCTTTTTCAAGCACTTCACGGGACTCTGGCGAGAGACCCACTTGTGGGGACCGCACGTTGTGCGCAAATGGGAGCGCAAGCTCTTCCTGAGCGTTGACTACGTTGTCGAGGCGTTCTACTGCGCGCTCATCCAGCTGGCGACCCACCTCACCTACGGGGTGGCGGGCAGCGACACGTATGCCTGGATCGAGAACGCGGGGGATTCAGTCTTCGCTGCGAACCCGCACGTCCGGCGAGTGAAAGCGGTAGGGCGTGACGCGTACCTTGTGATCATCCCCCGCTACCAAGAGTTCACGCCCACAGCCATGAGACTGGCGCAGCGAGGAGTGCGGTTCGCGGAGGTGGCGGGGAACCGCGAGATCATGGTCTCGGCGCTCGCTCCACGCTCATTCACCTACGACCTGGATCAAGGGAAGGCGCTGTTTTCCGCCGATGTCCTCACGCAGCCGCAACGCAAACGGCTGGTCTTGGAGGCACCGGTGCGGTCACTCCATACGCTCCTGGCGGCGCTGTTGAAGCGAGGTCTGGAAGTCGAACATATCTACGACTACTGAGCACGCGCACGCATCGCCGCTTCAGTTCGCGGTTGCGACTCGGCCGCGAGGCGCACGAAGCGCGGGTCGGCTCTCAGGGCGTCGGAATCGGCGGGTCGCAACCAAAACCACAGCGCCGCTCCGCGGGGCTGCACGCGCTACCGGGACCGACGTGCCCCTGGACCTGGCACGCGCGGCGGCGCTCTACCGGCGGGCGTGCGAACTGTGGGGAGCCCCATGTGTGCCAAAACCTGGCCGTCGCATACGTCACCGGTTCCGGCGTCCCGCTCGATTCGGCGCAGGCGGCGACGCTGTCCCAACAGGCGTGCGACGGTGGGGATGCCTCGGGGTGCTTCAACCTCGCCTTACACTACGTGCACGGTTCGGGCGTTTGCCCAAGACCTGGCGCGAGCGGCAGCGCTCTCCAGCGGGCCTGCGATGGTCGCGAATTCCAAGCATGCACGAACCTAGGATGGGCATACGAGCACGGCACTGGCGTTCTCCAGAACGACGAGCCAGCGGCAACACTCTACCGGAAGGGGTGCGACGGTGGGGACGCCTTCGGGTGCTTCAACCTCGGGTTGGCCTACCGGCACGGTTCCGGCGTTTCTCAAGACACGGCCCGGGCGGCGGCGCTCTTTCCTTCGGCTCGGGTGGATCGGTACGGGCTCCCCTCGCAGGGGCACGCGGGGGCACACTCGGCGCGCAGGCCCCGCTCAGCTTCGCATCCCGCCTCCGCGTGGACGAGCCTTGCCAAGCCCGGTACCAGCCGGCAACGTGGAACATCACGTGCAGGCCACGGCAGGTTTGTTGCAGCCGAGCCCGTGGCATAGATCCTACGATACCGGAGTGCCGCCGCGGAACATGGGGGCGCGCTGACCGCCGTCCCGTAGACGCTGCGCCCGGAGCTTCCAGGCCAGGAGGTCCGCAAGAGGTTGAGAGGAGGGGAGAGCAGGCGTGATGTTCACGGGACAGGGGAAGATCTCGCTCTGGCTCAAGATCCCATATACCGCCTTCGTGGCGGTGCTGGTGCCCTTCTATTGGCGGACCTACGGGCCCGTGAACTTCCTATGGTTCTGCGACGTGGCCCTGCTCGTTACCCTGCCGGCGCTGTGGCTCGGGAGCCCGTTCCTGAGCAGCATGCAAGCCGTGGCGATCGCGCTGCCGCAGTGCCTGTGGGCCGTCGACTTCACGGCTCACCTCGCGGGCATCCATTTACTCGGCCTGGCCGATTACATGTTCGACCCGCGAATCCCACTATTCGTGCGGGCGCTCTCATCATTCCACGGATGGTTGCCGTTTCTCCTGCTGTGGATGGTGTGGCGGCTGGGTTACGATCATCGGGCGCTGCCCGCCCAAACACTAGCCGCGGCGGCACTGTTGGTGGTGTGCTTTCTGTTCACGCCGCGTCCGCCCCATCCGGCCAACAACCCGAATGTCGCGGTGAACCTCAACTGGGTGTTTGGACCCGGCGAGGAGACCGTCCAGACGTGGATGGCTCCGGGCCTCTACCTTTCCCTGCAGATCGTCTTCTACCCGCTCGTCATCTATCTGCCGACCCACCTGGCGTTGCGCAGACTGTTCAAGGGCCCGCACCCGAATGAGCGCCATGCTCTGCATCAAGACACTCCGGCCTCGCCCTGAAGCGGAGTTGGCCAAGGGCAGGTTGGCGGCCTGGCGATTGGCAGCTCGGGCGAGGCAGTGCCCAAGGAGAACAAGATGAATGAGACAGCGACGGCGTATCGGAGTCGGGCAGCGCTGCGGCTGGGAGCCATTGTGTTGGCGGCCCTTCACGGATTGGGGATCTACGCGTACGTCGCACGGAACGCGCTGAGGCGCGTCTGGCTGTGGGATAACCCAGACTACATGCTGTTCTTGTACGCGGCGTACTATCACCTGCACATCATCATCTTGGCCGGACACCTATACGTTTGGGGTCCCTACCTGATCTTGCGTCGATACCGCGCACGCTGGTGGTCGCTCTACTACGTCAGCCTCGCGAGCGCCTATGTCTTCACCGTGATTCCATTGCTCACGGTGCAGCGCGTCGCGGCGATCTATGGCACGCTCGCGTACCGAGTGATCGAGGTCCACTTCCTCCTCCTGCTCTTGTATTTCGTCTTCTACCTGACCGGGTCCCGCTCCCGCTCGACCATTGTCGGGTTGCACATCTTCTCCGGATTCCCCATCGCCGTGCTCTTCTTCCTCACGAGGGCGCTGCCGCACTCCGAGGTCGGCACCATCCTCATAGCCATTCTGATGTTTCACGTTGTCGCGGCCTGGTACGTAGGGCGGCCCACGGGAATGGTGGGGGCGTCCTCGGCGGAGGAGGTGCGGCCTGGCGGACAGCCAACCTGGCCGGTGTGGGTAGTCGATGGCGCCGTTCTCACCATCATCGCCGCGGTGACGCTGCTGAATTTTCAGCTCAACCTGCTGTACGGCAAACAGGTGTTGCTCGGCGTTCTGAACAAGACGGACTATCCCCCGCGCGTGGACGCCGGAGCGACGACATCGGCAGCGCCGACACCTGAGCAACTCCGATTCCGCACCATTGACGGCTCCTGGAACAACCTGACGCATCCGGAGGTGGGCAAGGCCGGGACTCCGTTAGGTCGGTACGTGCCGGCGAGCGCGACGACACCACAGGACGTGTATCGGGAGCCGTCCGTGCTCAGGGTAAGCGAACGGCTGCTCAAGCAGAACCAGTTCATTCCGGCCGCGACGTCCAACGGGACCATCAGCGCGCTCGCCTTCGCGTGGGTCAACTTCTTCGTCCACGACTTTTACGCCCGTGGCACCGAGTTTTCGCGAACGGCGGTTGCCCAATACAAGCTACCAGTCGGTGACGGTAAGTACGTCTACATGAGCAAACTGCCAGAGTACCCGGAAGGCAAAGCGGGATCGCATCGTTCCCAGGCCACGCACTGGTTTGACGCTTCGCAGGTCTACGGGTCGGATGAGGCGTGGGCCCGCCAGCTCCGGACCACGACCAACACCGGCGCTCTCGGCGCCAAGCTGCGGGTCTGCGACGACGGTCTGCTGCCGCAATACCAGCCGGGGAAGCGCCCCGCACCTCCCCTCGAGCTGTTCTGCGGGCCTGCGGGCGTGTCCGCCTACGGCCCGGCCGTCTTCCTCACCGGCGACTCGCCGCGGTCGTCGCTGCACATCGGCCTCTTGGTCTTCCACCACCTGTGGGCGCACGAGCACAACTACATCGTAGATCAGCTGGCGGAACGCTATCCCGCGATGACGAACGACGAGCTGTACGGCACCGCGCGGCTCATCGTCGCGGCGGAGATCGCCAAGATTCACACGGTGGAGTGGACGGCGCAAATGACGTCCGATCCGGTCACTGCCGACTTCGTCCGCCGGATTTGGGACGAGCGAGTGGGGGATCCCACGGCCTATCGGCCGGACCGGGCGTATGCGGTGTCCGAGGAGTTTCTGGCTTCATACGTCCTGCACGAGATCGTGCCACCCGTGTTCAGCATTGTCGACACCGCGGGGCGGGAGGTCGAACGGCTCGCCTTCGTGAACGACCTCTTCGGCTTGGGAGGACAGCAGAAGCTTGAGCAGTACGGGCCGGCCCAACTGTTCAATTCGTTCGGCCGCAACCCGATGGGGTTGATCTATCCGTTCAACGTGTCCGACCAGTTCCGTCGATTCCGGGGTTTCGAGCCCCTCGTTCACACGCGGCCGGCCGACGACGCTGGGTATCTGGATCTCGCGGCGATTCCCCTCGCCCGTGAGCGCGATGCCAGGGTCCCGAAGTACAATGACCTCCGGGAAGCCGTCAATGAACCCAGATTGACCAGCATCGACGAAATCTCCAGCGATCCGGAGGTCGTTGCGGCGCTCAAGGAGCTGTATGCGAGCGTCGACGACATCGAATACGGCGTCGGCTTTAAGGCCGAAAATCGGCCCTCCACGTGGGCCTTGACCACCACGCAAGTGGCCACGTTCCTACCCGTGGTCGTCTACCGACTGCTTGCCGATCGCTTCTACACCAAGGACTATCGGCCGGAGATCTACACGCCATACGGGATCGAGCGCCTGCGAACGGTCAAGCTCTACGACATCATCAAACACCACTTCCCATCGGTAGTCCTGCCGCAGCGGGATGCTCGCATCTTCTTCATGTGGCAACGCTAGGTCGCGCAGGCAAGCTGCCTGAGCAGATGCTCAGAACGGATTCGACGCGCAGGGGCGGAGCCATGGGCGGGGTGTTTGCAACCTGGCGCAGATTGCCGAGGCTCGTGCTGGCGCATTGGGCGTGGAACCTGTTCGCGGTGTACAGCCGACACCTCTGAGACAATGTGTTGCGGATCCAACACGAGCGGTGAGCTAGGCACGGGCGACACCGTCGAACCGACATTCGGATGAGAAAACCGTTCACGGCAGAACGGACTTGACTCCAACTGCTTCGTCTCGGCTCAGGTGTGAATTGACCGGGCTCAGGGTAAGATGAACCTCGTCAATGGCCGGCTCGCCAGACGGCGGCGAAAGCCGAAGTGGCATGGGATCAGGAGAGTCCTGGTTCGAGCCCAGGAGGGGCAATTCGAGGCGCGATGCGACGGCTTGTATCGCGCTTCGCGTTTTCCGGGGCAGAAGTGGGCGTCGCAGCCAAGTCGTTCACGTAGAGGTCTGCAAAGTCCCTCGGGGGATACAAGGTTAGGTGCACGAGAGGACGCGGGCACCGCTCGGAAATCGCACCGCCCGCTCCCCTCTCACCCCGCCCGACGAACTCCTGGCTACGCGCGTCCTGGACCACCAGCGCGAGGCCGGATGAACGCGAAGTAGCCATAGGCCAGCAACAAGGAAGAGGTAGATCGCTACCATCGACCAGCCCAAGGCGTTCACAGCGCGCGAGAGCTGGGCAGACAACGCTACCCCCAATCCGGCCAGCGAGCCGATGCATGAGCCCAGGACGATGGCTCGCTGCGCAGCCGCGTCTTCCACCTGCCGGGCTAGGAAGATCACCAACCCTAGCTCGACGAGAGCGGTGCCGAAATAGCGCGCCATGTAGATGCCCGCGGCATCGGTGGTGACGCCGTCCGGCGCGAGGGTCGCCGCCGGTGCGACCAACGTGCTACCCGCAATTCGCGGAGTTCCTCCGCGCCAAGCGTCGCCACGATCCCGACGAGAGATTCCAAAGCGACTGGTACCGTCACTACAAGCACATGTTCGCCGCCGTACTGTAGTGCCGCTAGGCGCGCAATGCCCTCTGCAGATCCCGCATGAATGCCAGAAAAAACTCCTGGAACACGCAGGCTCGCTCAGATTTCCCTGTGCTGAACGTGAAGAGTAGGTCCCTTGTCTTGGCGGCAGCCTTTCCGATCTTGAATATGACCACGGTCCTGGCTGCCCTGGTGGGAAACGACAGCAGCCCACCGAACGTCGAGGACCCTACCGCTATCCGCGGCACTTGAGGCGTCGGAGCGTGTGACGTAAAGATCTCTTCGACCGGCTTGTCGACGTTGTCTCTCAACCTCAGCAACGTCCCTGCCGCAGCCTGTACAACCTCCCCGATGTTGTGGGCGACGTCGAGAAGGTGGACGTCCTTGGGAAGCCTCCCGGCACAGTAAGTCATGACGCGCTGCTGCGACCTTCTGGCAGCTATGTACCTCCAAGGAAGAGCGGCCTCGCCGAACGTCCGTAGGGTACACTTTGCAGCTCCGGTTATCGCAGGCGGAATCTCCTCTCCGAAGAATCTCCGGTTGACCACTTGTACCATCTCGTGAGCGACGACGTCCTCGTCCGCGTTGGCCCGCAACAGTCGTGCGATGCAGTCGACGTCTTCTTGCGTGTAACCAGTCGAAACCTTGTCCTCGAGATAGGCCCGTCTTCCCGCGTACGAGGGATCGGAGGTCGATTCGAGGGGCAAGAACCACAAGTCGCGCTCGTCGTCGTAAAACTTCGTCGCCCGAAAAAAGAACCTCACCCACCACGGCAAGGTCCCGCTGCTGTACGCGTGGAGGCGGTCGACATCCCCTGAGGCCTCGATCCACTTGATGTGCTCTGGATCGGACACCATAATGACATCGATCACATACGGGATGTATATCCGCAGAGGGTGGAACCAGGACTTGATGAGGTTCAACACGAGGCAATGATCAGTCGGCGAGCGCGCCGACGTCAAGACCTGGTTTCACGGCTGGAGGCTCCATGAACAAGCAGCAACTCCTGATCGGGGTCCCCGAGCCCCTGATTAGGAACGTGCCAGCGTTTTGCACGCATTTCTCCGGACCGCAGCGGACACAGATGTCAAACCGACAGGGCGCCGATGCTCGTCGGGACGCCACTTGCGGTCATATTGTCCGTTTTCAGGGCCCTGGGGCCGCCGCTCTGGATCAGGAGACTCCTGGTCGGCTCGATGCGAGCGGCTCAATCGACCCGATGTGCAGATACTCCGGGGGAGACTCTTCGTTCGTGCGCATCGGTTAGTGGGAACCCTCCACCGCCCCGTGAGACTCCTTCGTCTCAGCGTAGGCCGCTTGGGCAAACCGGATCCCCATCGCCCGCACGGCCTCCTTGCCTCGGATCGTCAGGTCCGTGATGAATTCGAATTGCTCACGACTCTCCTTCACGTAGGCCTTCAGCCGGTAATGGGTGCCCCAGGGCTTCTCGTGCACGATCACGGTCACTGGGGTGTCCGCCTTCCGGTACGAGCTGCCGCCAGCCACCTCCGTCAACCGCCGTTGAGCCGCTGCGGCGTCATGGTCGGGGTGGAGGTAGAAATCCGCTACGCACAAGAGGCTTCTGTTGCCGCTGGTGGCGTTGGAGACGCGGGTGGACCAGAACTTCGAATGCGGCACGATGACCTCCGTGTCGTCCGCCGTCACGATTCGCACTGCGCGCGAGTCGATGGACTTGACCTCCCCGTAGGTGCCATCCACTTGGATCCAGTCGCCCGGCTGATAGGTGTTCTCGAGGACGGTCGCCAATCCAGCCAAGAGGCTGCTCCCGTAGTCCTTGAGAGCGAAGGCGAGGCCCAAGCCGACGCTTGCTACCAGCGTCACGACGTTGCGAAGGGTTGGCTCGACCAGAATCGGCACCGCGACAACGACGGCGACCGTCCCGAACACGAGGCGAGCGAGCGGGATGAGCCGCAAGATTGAGAGACGCAGCCGGGGCTGCACGTGCTCGGCCCAATGCCGGAGCAGCCACCGCACCCCGGCCGACAACAGCTTCGCCGCGAGAAATACGGCCAGGACGAGCAGCACGTGTTGCCACGTGAGCGGCCGGAAGAAGCCCCAAGCCTCAGTGTTTTCGTTCATCGTGAACATACGGCCTCCTGGGTGCGTTACTCCTTCGTGATGCTCACTTCCTTCAACACCTTGTTCGAGAACCAAAACACGAGCCACGCCACGATGAGGAGGTCCAGCGCGGCGCCGAATGCCTTTAGTCTTGAATTGCCTGCTCGAGAGTTCGCCGGCCTCGGGTACCGGGAAGCAGCTTGCTGATTACGCGCCGCGGGAGAGAGGCCATCAGATCGCGAACATGCCGCTCCGCGTAGGTCACTACTCTCCGAGTCCCTCGACAAAATACGTCACCAGTCTCTGTCTTCGGCTGTAAACGGCTGACTCCGCTCTAGGCGAACCCGCTATGGCGGGGTTCTTGACGGGCTTCATGAGGAGCGCGCAAGGACCCTCGTAAGCAACCAGGGAGTGATTCGTACGGACGAATGCGTGCCCCCAGGTTGGTTCCGGCGAGCACCGGAACGAGACTTTCCGAGAGCAGCTCGCGGAATTCAGGCAGATTCTCCAGAGAGACGTCTACGTAGTATTGGACCGCCCACCTGGTGCCACAAGAGAGACGACCGCCCATGCGGAGTCCAATCCGCAAGGGCGGTCTGGACGATCCATTTCGTACCCTACTGGATGGCGGGACTCCGAGTCGTACTGCGACCTAGTCCTAACCGAGCCGCAAGGCGCAGTGCACCTGCGCGCGTCTCTGCGTCTATCACTGTCGAGCTCGGCGCGACCACCGGCCGCCCTCCATTCGGCTTCCTCGGCAGATCGCCGGCCCGGAAGAACACATGCCTGCGGTTCTTGCGTCCCCGGAGCCTCCCTTGCTTGTACAAGTGCAGCAGCTGCGCTCGGCTGTAGCCCGTCATCCGCTGCTGCCTGGTTGGTGTTCAGCACGGCTTCGTCGTGCGACGTCAGGACGTCTTCGAAGTCCGCGACAAACTCCTCACAGATCTTCGCACCGCCCAACAAGACGCCTACCTTCTCCCACTCGGCACGCCGAGCGGTCCATTTGGCGCGAAACTCTTCGCGTGTCATCGGCCACCTCCATTGCTGATCGTTGAGAAGTGACCCGGGACCGCACAAACTCGGACCGACTCCGACATCCAGCGCGTCGACTCACGACAGACGGACGACATGATCTCGCGGTTCGTGTACATTGGGCGCTCGCTCGGGGGTAGTCCCCGACCTATCTTGGCCCCTATGGGCGACCTTCTGGCTCGTCTGCACACCGCCCTCGGCGACGCCTGCCGCATCGAGAAGGAACTCGTCGGTTGCGGCATGAGCCGGGTGTTCCTCGTGACCGACGCATCGCTGCAGCAAAAGGTAGTGATCAAGCTCCTGCCGCCGGAGTTCGCAGGCATCGTCCTCGACGGTCGCCGCAATGCCCACTGATCGACCGGCACGACGACTACTGGACGCGCCGACGGTCGTCGCCATTGCGATCGTCGCCTATGTCCTGGCGGACGTTCTCCACGAGGCGGTGGGTCACGGCGGCACCTGCGTCCTCACTGGTGGCAAACCGCTCGTTCTCTCGACGGTACACTTCGATTGTGGCGGTGACTCCCGGTGGGTGGCCGCAGGGGGCACGCTCGTCAATCTCGCGGCGGGCGCCGTGAGCCTCGGGCTGCTCCAGCTGGCGCGGGACGCGTCGGCGCACCTTCGCTATTTCCTCTGGTTGTTCATGACGGTCAATCTGCTGCAGGGCGGCGGATATTTTCTTTTTTCCGGCGTAGCCAATGTCGGGGACTGGGCAGCCGTCGTGGCAGGACTGCGCCCCGTGTGGCTGTGGCGCGTGGGCCTCGCGCTGTTGGGGTGCTTGACCTACTTCGGGTTCGTGTGGATCGCGCTGCTCCAGATGGGACGGATCGTCGGGGGTGAGAAGCCCGAGCGCTCTCGCCGTGCCGGCCAGCTCGCTCTTGTGCCTTATCTCACTGGCGGGATCGTCTCGTGCTTGGCCGGCCTGCTCAACCCGGTGGGTATCGTACTGGTCGGGATCTCGGCCGCCGCTGCATCGTTCGGCGGCACGTCCGGACTCGCTTGGATGATGCAGGTGTTCCCCAGCGAGTGGATCCCCAAGGCACCGGCGCCCCCGCTCATTATTCCTCGACACTGGGGCTGGATCGCCACCGGCGGTGCCCTGCTCACCGCGTTCGTCTTGGTGCTCGGACCTGGCGTGCGGCTGTCCTAAGTCTGTGCTCGGGATTGCACGAACTTTGCTGACTACATGGCGCGGCTAGGTCCTGCGGCAAACACTCCGGCAAAGCGCCTTCGAATCACTAGGGGCGGAGTCGGTTAGCGCCGGGCAGCGGATGACCAATCCGCTAAGCATTCGTCGTCGCGTTCGCCGTCCCCTGGCCTCGGCGAGGAGACGTGGCTAGCGCCGTAGCTCGAATCTCCGTCTAGCCTCGCCCACGACTTGGTCGAACGCCTCCAAGGAGGCGCGGTCCCAGTCGTAGCAGTTCGTGGGGATGCACTCCCAATTGGGGCCGTTGCCTCGCAAACGGAACTCCTGGGAGAAGTCCTGGCATCCCGGGCACTGCCGGACTTGGGTGAGGATCCACTCGTGCACCTCTGCCCCACTCCTGACCTCGGACATAGCTCCCTAGGCCGGTCTTACTTCCACTCCCAGACTTGGGCGCGGGTGTTCCCTTGAGCATCCACTTCGTATTCGAAGACCCCGGCAACGCTGTTCAGGCGTGACCATCGGGAGGACGAACTCTGATAGTACACGGCGCCCCGATAACTCACGGCACCACCCTTCTTGATCGTGCCAACGCCCTGGCCTACCCACGTCGCCACATCCCCCTCCTTGCCCATGATGATGCCTTGCCCCTCGCCGTAGAGGGTGCCGTCCGGTCGGATAGCTGCCCAATACGTGCCCGTCTCTGTTTCGTCCACACCCAGCAGCTTCCCATCGGCCGTGAAAGATGACTCCATCTTTGGGCCGCCGCCCGAGCTCGGCAGCACTCTTTGAGAGGTCACCTTGCCTGATGTTTCAGCGATCTTGTCGCCTTGCATACCGCCCCTCTTTCAGAACCCTGCTGGATCAAACGAGCTCAGTCCCAGCTCGACTCAGCCGGGGCCGAGGGTCCCTCCCGCAGACCCAGAGCACTCGTCCACTCCGCAGTCCCGGTGCGCCGCGATGGTTTGCGCCTTTCCTGGTTCCGCTCCACGTCGCGCAGGCGCGCGGCCGCGAACAGGAGCCTCGCCTGTGCAACTCTTAGCGTCCCTCTGGACTCACCTTGCAGCGACCTTCTTGCGGGGGTCGTCCGCCTTGTTGACGTAGATCAGTCGCCAGGGCCCGATTCCGTGCAGTTGAAGGACCGTCTCGCCCTTGGCCTTCGCGTAGTGGTGCGTCCCTGCCGGGATCAGCCCGAACGCGCCAGCGGGCAGCGTCTTCATTTGCGATTCGTCGAACTTCTCGCTCATGCCGACCATCAGTGCGCCGCTAATGACGGTCACGTGCTCCGTGGCTGGGTGGAAGTGCGGAGCGATCTGATAGGCGTCCGGCATGAGAAGCCGCATCGTGAAGGCGGCGGACTTACTCGGATCGCCTTCCAACACCGCCAGCTTCGCGCCGGCAGGTAGTACGGCGGGCGCCGGTCCCCACGTCATCTGATCCGGCAGGACGACAGTCACTGTGCGCTGCGTCTGCGATGCCCCACGCTTCTTGGCCTGTGCGAAGGCCGTGGTCAGCGGTACCACCAGCGCGAGCGTTAGCAGGGCGTACCTCGTCATGGGATCGATCCCCCCTCGAAATGGACTGTGCCGGAACGTGCCCACCGGCGTTGGGCGGCGTGCCCAGGTGCCGAGCTGTGGCGGCGGACGCTCTAAACGACGGCCGCGCCCACTACGTTGGCCGCGGGCACAACCCTCGTTTCGCCGTCCACCACGAGACGGAGGTCACCGTTCGAGGAGACCAACGCGTTGAAAATGTCGTAGATGCCCGAAGCGAAAACTTCCAGGCCCTCCACCCTGACGTCGGTCGGCAAAGGGCGATCATCTCCGCGATTCAGGATTTCCTTCACCCGAATCGGACCCATGTTGCAAAAGAGGACCTGACCTTCTCCACCTCCTGCAAGTGCGAGCACTCTGACGTTCGGCAGGTCGGCCCTGATCTCCTGGCCGTGGTGTATGCTCGCCTGTTCCATCTTCTCCACGAGTCGAAAAGACTGCGACTGTGATGTCACGCGGGCTTCCATAGGTGCCTCCGGCGATGTCTTAAGCCTGCTCTCCCACGGTACTCAGACTGCGGTTAACGGCCGCGCGGTTCAGCTCCAGCCACTCACTGGCCAGCGCCCGGAACGCGCCCTCGTCGTGGTCCCAGGTCCGGACGACCTCGTTCACCACCTGCACTCGGACGCCGAGCAGGGTGCCGACGTAGTGCTCCCTGCGCCAGTGCCTGTCTAGCTCACGTGCCAACACACCCGGTTTTCCGTACGTGGCGAGGGCCAGGAAGCAATCGTTCCAGTTATGCCCACTCGCCTGGAGGCCGCGCGTCACGCCCTCGGGCCCCAACGTTTCGAAGGCGGCGGTCAGCAGAGCTTTCTGTCGGGGATTCATCGTGCCCTCCTCGGAGCTTGTGATACGCGCCCGGGAGTCGGTCCTAGAGGAGCTTCCGGCAATCTCGGATCGGGGTGGCGTCGGGGGAGGCGTCAGAGCGAAGCAAAGCGACCGGCGGCTACGTGACTCTCGGGCTGCAGTTGGGAGGATGGCGCACGGGACGGCAAATCGCAAGGGACCATGCCCACGCGTTCCCGCCAGACGTCGCCGTCTCGGGTGGGGCGGATCACGATACGATTCGTTGGTGCATCGAGGTTTCGGTTTTGAACGCTCGCGCATGGTTGATGGACAGGTGCGCTCGGACGTGTCCACCGGAGGTTCTGGCTGGCGCTCGAACACACGGCTAACGACTCGCGGGATTTCGTCATCGGAAGTGATCAAGACGCTACAAAGGTCGCCAACACTGCTGCGAGTTTGGGGTTGATGTCTAGGCGCTCGTAATTGCGAGTATGATCCGGACCTAGGGCAGCGGAGCGATTCACGCCCGCTGTACCGCCTCCACCGCTGCCGTCAGCACCTCCTGCAACTTGGCCCAGTCTCGTCGACCGAGCCCCGAACGGAGCCGTCGCTGCGCTCGCTCCCATGCCGGCGTTGCCCGCTGGAGGGCGCGCCTTCCCAGTGCCGCGAGCTCAATGCGGCGCTCCCTGGCGTCGCTTCCTTCCACGCGGCGAATCCATTTGGCCCGCTCTAACGGTCTGAGCGTACGACTGAGCGTCGTACTATCCACCGCCAGGAGGTCGCCGAGCGCGCCCTGCGTCATCGGCGCGCCGGCCGTGGCCAAGACTTGCAGGAGGGTGAACTGCGTGATCCGGAGTCCACTCGGC
>WNFB01001656.1_pt1 | contig 19155 bp, 17 predicted proteins | sample 5400501 | NCBI WGS metagenome assembly WNFB01 (sample SAMN13153341, study PRJNA577476) | soil metagenome | isolation source: 200 cm saprolite under Douglas fir tree site 2 hole 1 | place: USA:California | collected 2015-04-18 | reverse complement strand
GTCACAGAGGTATTGGAACCGCCACTCATCGAAAGTGAGAAATTGGAGCCTCTGCTCTCCGAGGCAGAGCAACCACTCGTGCGTCTTCCTCAACCCGAGTTGGACACAAAATTAACCGGGATTCTCGAACAAGAGAATCCCTATGATGAGGAAAGGGGGTAGGGACGCGATCAATCGCGTCCCTACCTTTTGCTAAATCTCTTCCAGGGTTGCGTCGTCTTCCTCCGCCTCTGCTTTATCTACCTCGAGTTCACCGGCTTTGAAGGAGGAAATATTACCACGGATCTGTTCTTCAAGTGCGGAGGCAACATCACTATTCTGGCGTAGGAAGTCCTTAGCGTTTTCGCGACCCTGACCAAGACGTATATCGCCAACATTGAACCATGCACCGCTCTTCTTGACGAGGCCCATCTCTAAGCCAAGGTCAATCAGACCACCCTCGCGAGAAATACCTTCGCTGTACATGATATCGAACTCCGCGACACGGAACGGAGGCGCTACTTTGTTCTTGACTACACGCACGCGAGTACGGCTTCCCATTACCTCCTGCCCTTGCTTGATCGAGTCGGTGCGACGAATATCCAGGCGGACGGAAGCGTAAAATTTGAGCGCTTTACCACCAGAAGTCGTTTCAGGATTACCAAACATGACCCCAATCTTCTCACGCAACTGGTTGGTAAAGACGACAGCAGTGTTGGAGCTACTGATCACTGAAGTGAGCTTACGCATGGCCTGACTCATCAGGCGGGCTTGTAAGCCGACATGCGAGTCACCCATCTCCCCTTCGATTTCGGCACGAGGCGTTAGCGCCGCCACCGAGTCGATAACAACAACGTCGATTGCATTACTGCGTATAAGTGCGTCCAGGATCTCAAGCGCCTGCTCGCCGGTATCCGGCTGCGAAATCAGCAGGTTATTGGTGTCAACACCACAATGATCCGCATAGGTGCGATCAAGCGCGTGCTCAGCATCAATAAAAGCGGCATAGCCTCCTGCTCGCTGCGCGCTGGCAATGATATGCTGGCAGAGGGTAGTTTTACCGGATGCCTCAGGTCCATAAATCTCGGTGATACGACCTCGCGGTATACCTCCCACGCCAAGGGCGAGGTCCAACGCAATCGATCCTGTGGAGATCACTTCAACATGAATCCTTGACACCTCTCCCAGTTTCATAATCGCGCCTTTGCCAAAGCGACGTTCAATCTGGTTAAGCGCCTGTTCGATAGCTTTCTCACGCTCAGTCGTAGCAGGAGATACAGTCGCACTGCTTCGATCAGCTATAGCCTTGTCCTTCTTATTTATTGGCATTCTTCTAATAATTACAGGGTACAGGATACAGGCAGAGTCATTAACCTCCCGTTCACCACCCCTGTATTCCTCCTTTTATTTTGCTGCCAATCCCCTCAAAGGGAGGGGAACTCCCCGTCGCCTCTTTTACGGCGCGAAACAACGAATATCCAGCTTGCTGCCAGCTATTCGTTTTTGCTTCCCTGTTAGATATTCTCCGGCATAGTTACGAAAGCGGAAATAGGCCTCTCTCCACACCTATTCTCCAAGTGTAGAACGAGTGTACCATAAGCACAAGAGCATGTCAAGCCCCTACATCTCACGTCTACCTTCGAGAGCCCGGCTCAGTGTACCCTCGTCAGCGTACTCCAGGTCACCACCCATGGGCAAGCCGCGTGCCAAGCCTGTGACTCGCACATTGAATGGTTTTAACTCCTTCTGGATATAGTTTGCAGTGTATTCACCCTCGAAGTTGGGATTCGTCGCCAGAATGACCTCGCGCACCTTGCTGTCACGCACACGTTGCAGAAGTTCATCGATCCGCAAGTCTTTGGGACCAATGCCCTCCACAGGTGAAAGCGCTCCATGAAGCACATGGTACAACCCCTTGTACGCCCCAGTTTTCTCCAATGCAAGCACATCGAGAGGTTCCTCCACAACGCAGATAAGTTCCTGGTCGCGATTAGGGTTGCTACAGGTGACACACGGATCGGTTTCGGTAATATTAAAGCAGCGCGAGCAATAGATAATACTTTCTTTGACGCGCATGATAGCTTCTGCCAGGCGGCGAGCCTGGTCGGAGGGACTGCGTAAAATGAAAAACGTGAGACGTTGTGCCGTTTTTACGCCAACACCCGGCAGTTTTGAAAATTCTTCGATAAGTGCCGCTACTGGCGGTGCAATGTCGCTCATAGACTATAAAAGTCCTGGTAGTTTAATGCCGCTGGTGATTTTCTGCTGCGCTTCAGCTACTTTATTATGGGCATCCTTGGCTGCAGCCAGCACCATAACTTCCAGATCTGCAATGTCTTCCGCACTAAAGGCTTCAGGGTCAATCTTGACAGCAGTGATTCCAAACTTGCCGCTCATGGTAATAGTAACAGCGCCACCACCAGCGGTGCCGGTGAACTGGCTGGCTTCCAGTTCTTCCTGCATTTTCATGATTCTCTCTTGAATCCTTTGGATTTCACGCATGTTCATAGCAAAATAGCTCCTTACTTTGGGCGAACGTCAACGATTCTCGCCGAAAATGTCTTCATGACTTCCTGCACGACAGGATCACTACGAACCTTCTGTTCGATAGTATCTTGCGGCTGTACCACACTAAAATTCTCTTCCATAGAGCCCGTTCTGGCAAGTGTAGCCGTATCAGTCGGACTGGCCTCGTGCGAAGATTGATTCGACTCAGAGAGCGGCCCTGGCGTTCCTACATCTGAGGTATCCTGATCTGGATAAGATGGCAAAACGGATGGCCCGCGATGCGCTGATTGCTGTGAAGCAATAGTTGGCGCGGCGCTCGTCGAATATGTAACGGAATCAGGTATTGGAACAGTCGAAAGGAGCTGACCAGGAGGAACCAGGCGTACGAGGCATGGTATCTGAAATTCTGTAGTCAAGGCCCACTCCAGAAATTTATAGCGATCATTCGCTTTCAGATAATTATAATGACCTTCTTTATCGAACTGTACGACAACAACAGTCTGCTCCGTACGACTTTCAATACCTATAATCTTACAAGAACGTAACATCGATAGCATTGCAGGGCTCGTCTTTTGCCTTGTCCGCTTTATCACGCTTTCCCAAGTATCGCTCACCCGTTGCACAGTCAATGCTAGCTTACTGCCATCACTTTGAGAATGCGATGGTTGAACCTCCTTTTTCTCCTCGACAGGAGAAACGGCTGCGTCAACGCTTTCCACGATGTTTTTAGACACTGTGGATTTCTGAGCCTGTGGGAGCCGAGGTAAGCGAGTCTCTAAATGATCCGATCCCCCCGCCTGTGCCACTGGTTGTGAGATGGCGGGACGCAACTGAATCGATGGAACAAGCTGACCAGATTGTGTACGACGATGTACTTCGATACACTCAAGTGAAGCCAGTTCCAGGCCAAGTTGAGGAGTTCCCTGGTTCTTTTGCAGGAGATCATTCTGCGCAAAGATGCGTGCACATGCGGTCAGCTCCTCAAGTCCAAAAAGCTGAGAGAGCTGCTTTACCTCGCGCGTCTCATCTTCCGTGAGATCCAGAATCGCAGCTACATCCGCGCCAGCTCTGGCAAGCATCAAGGCACGCCAGTATTCTACAACCTGGCTATTAAGCTGGCGTAGATCTGCACCAGCTTCCGAAAGTTCATGAATCAGGTGCAGTACAGCAGAACTGTTGAGTTCTGCTATAGACGTGATGAGCCTGAAAATAGCGCGAGGATCGGCTAAGCCAAGCATAGACTGCACCTGTGCCAACGAGATTTCTTCTCCTGCATAGGCAAGGGCCTGATCTAACAGGCTGAGCGCATCACGCATGCCTCCAGCGGCGATCCTGGCGATAAGCTCGGCAGCGGGTCGCTCGAGCTTGATATGTTCCTGCTCGGACACATAGAGCAAACGCTCAACGATCTGCCGCGTGGATATACGCTTAAAATCAAAGCGCTGGCAGCGCGAAAGGACAGTGGGCAGCATTTTATGCACATCCGTCGTAGCCAGGACGAAGATAATATAGTCGGGCGGTTCCTCCAACGTCTTGAGCAAGGCATTAAAGGCCTCGGTGGTGAGCATGTGGGCTTCGTCCAGCACGTAGACTTTGTATTTGCCAGTGGAGGGGGGCACCATGACCTTCTCGCGCAGGTCACGGATATTGTCGATACCACGATTGGAGGCCGCGTCAATCTCAATCACGTTGAACGAGTTGCCCGCTGTAATCTCACGACACTGCTGGCATTCGTTGCATGGTTCGCCGTCTTTAGGATTGCTACAATTGACTGTTTTGGCAAGCAGACGGGCAGTACTGGTTTTGCCGGTACCTCGAGGACCGGTAAAGAGATAGGCATGAGATACATTGTTGTTTTTCAGGGCATTTTTGAGCGTGCGAATAATCGGCTCTTGACCAACAAGATCATCAAAAGTCTGTGATCGCCACTTGCGGTAGAGCGATTGTGAGGCCATGCTACAACTCCCGCCTGTATTCCTTATGACGGGCCACTTACCCCCGCCGGAGTTGAAAGAAGATGCACAAAACATAGAAAACCGATTTTCGCCCGGTCCTGCCGATCAGCGCAATCAGGCTCCCCTACGGCACCCAGAGAGGTCCACTTACCGTTGCTTCCTCACGGACCTAGCGGGGTTCACAGACATCTGCCGCGTAGGACCCGATTACGCCGATCGGCAGGACCGGAAGAAAACCGGCCTGTTCCACCCACATATGTTCGTTGTGGAACAGCCACATTCTACTCCTTTAGTGGGCAAATGTCAAGCAAGATTCGTTCGCCAATACAGGTTCATTGTACGTGTATGCTATACTAGTGACGCAAGACCCCGTTGTCTAAACTGGAGAAAGGCAAATAGAGCAAATGACCACAACCTATATACCAGGCACACAAGTTGATCATTACGAAATTATTTGTCTGCTGGGGCATGGGGGCATGAATCGGGTGTATCTTGCGCGTGATGTATCCAATCAGCAAGAAGTTGTTCTCAAATTCCCAAATGATGATTTAATTGGGAATATTGCTGTCTTTGAACGCTACAAGCGCGAGGCCGAGATCGGCAATCGCCTGCATCACCCGTATGTGCAGCACCTGCTCAATACCAATGAAAAGCGCTCGGAAGAGTACCTGGTGGTGGAGTATATCAAAGGGCAAACCCTGCGCACCGTACTCGAAGAGTATGCCCCCAATCCATTGCCGGTTGGCGAGGCGATCCGCATCACGTTACAAATTTGCGAAGCCCTGGTAAACTGCCATGAACAAGGTATCTTTCATCGTGATATTAAGCCTGAGAATATCATGATACAGGAGGATGGTAACGTCAAAATCATTGATTTTGGTATCGCTCTGCTCGAAGGTGCGCGGCGCGTGACCTGGCGCGGCTTATCCGATACAGTTGGTACGCCCGATTATATGTCCCCGGAACAGCTCAAAGGCCAGCGTGGTATGGCTAGCTCTGATATTTATGCTGTCGGTGTGATGCTGTATGAAATGCTTAGTGGTCATACACCGTTTGAGGGAGAGAATATCTTTGCTATTATGAACCAGCATGTCTCGCATGACCCGCCCTCGATCCTTCTAACGAATCCGCAGCTCTCGCCAGCACTGGCTACCGTAGTGATGCGGGCCATACGTCGTGACCAGGATAAGCGTTACAAGTCGGTGAGCGATCTCCTCCAGGATCTACGCAACCTGGAAGAGGTCAAGCCAGTGCCCTATGAGCCAGAGGCGCCAAGCCTCAGCCGGTCTGGCCGAACGGCGATCATAGCCACCCTCATTATCATCGCCATTCTCCTGCTGATTAGTGCGCTGGGCTTCCTTGTGCAGTTCGTCCATACGGCTGGCCATTAAGATCGCGGCCCCGCTCTGGCCAGGGTGCAATATACCAGGAGAAATAGAGTACTGATGCAGACCCAATCACCCCGACCTATCTATATTATCGGCGATGTCCATGGCCACCTGAAAAAGCTTCTCAAGCTGCTGCAGGATGCACGACTGATAAATGCTGAGCACTCCTGGAAGGCGGGCACAGCGACGCTCTGGTTTATGGGCGATTTTGTGGATCGTGGCCCTGACGGCATTGCTGTGCTGGACCTGGTGATGCGCTTGCAGACCGAAGCCGCTGCCGCTGGTGGCTCTGTGGCGTCGTTGCTGGGCAACCATGAAATGCTGTTGCTCGCGGCTTACCGCTTCGGCAGGCGCTCAACGGGACTGGGGAGCAATTTTCTGACCCGCTGGAAACTGAACGGCGGAAACCGCAAGGATATCGCCAGTTTGACGCAGCGCCACCTTGATTGGATGGCTCATCTGCCCGCGATGGCGCTGGTTGGTGATTACCTCTTCATGCATGCGGACGCGCCCCTCTATATCAAATGTGGACGCACCGTTGATGAGGTGAATGCTGCTTTCCACAAGCTGTTAAGCCGGAGCGATGCGTTAGCCTGGGAAGAAATGTTGGAAGATTTTGCCCGGCGTGGTGCGTTCATACACACGACCATGGGCGAAGAGTTCGCCCGTCGCTTTTTAAGCATCTTCGGCGGGAGACAGCTGGTACACGGTCATACCCCCATCAGTTCCATGCTCCGCTGCCCGCCCAGAAAGGTAGATAGCCCCTGGATATATGCAGGTGGGCAGTGCGTCAACGTTGATGGTGGCATGTTTCTCGGCGGGCCTGGGTTTGTGTATCAATTACCTGCTTCTGGTGTATCAAGCACCCCCCCAGAATAATTTGTATAATTTGCATACTCATATGATTGCTTACCTCAGCAAATTATCAAAAAAAGTTTCATCTCTTCCCTGTGGTTACTCAGGTGTAACTTAAGTGTTGTACAAAGTGCATAAAATAATACGATGAATTTTTTCTATTTTGTATGTGGCACCTCGAGGTTAAACTACCTATACTTTGCTAGTTAACACCAGTGAAACACGGACAGCGAAATGTGGAGGGGCCGATGGAGAGCTTGCAAGGGTAGGTATTTTGGAGGAAACCCGTTGAGAGCTGCCTGGATCGCGTAGGGGCGGGAGCGGTGCGGAGCGGGGTGGGGATGCTTGCATCGCCCCAGCCAGGGTAGCGTTCTCCCACCAAGGGCGATGCAAGCATCCCCGCCCCTACGCGGCAAAAGCAGGCGGATAAATATAAAGGAGCAATCTGAAGCAATGAAAAAATTAAGCCTATCACTGTTGCCGCATAAGTATGCTGTTTGTCAGTTCCATCCCGATAAACACATTCCATACTGGGCATTGTTGGGTGACTTTGTCTCCCTGACACGCACACCTGAGGAGCTATCCATTGTCTGCCAGCAGGACAATGTGCCAGATGACACAGAGGCGGAGAGAGGATGGCGCTGTGTGCAGGTGCAGGGAGCCTTCGACTTTTCCATAGCGGGTGTCAATGCCTCGCTGGCTATTCCACTTGCCAACGCGGATATCAGCGTCCTGGCGATTGCTACTTATGCGACCGATTACTTACTGGTCAAAGAGGAGAATGTGGAACGGGCCTTACAGGTTCTGGAGCAGGCCGGTCATTACATCGCGCGCTAGGGTCACAAACGACCATCGTCAAGCAAGATACTTGCCGATCAGCAGGCTATATTTCTCCTTTACCCCGGCTGGAATACTGCTGGGATCTGTGAGAATGGCCGTGGCAAGAGCACTGGGGCAACCACAGGTGTTGGCGTTGCGATCCGCAGGTATTTTCCTGGCAACATTGCGTAGAACGCGTTGAGCATTAGCTACATTAGCGCTCAGGTTGCTTACCACCATTTCGACCGTGACCGATTCCTCAGATTCGTGCCAGCTGTCGTAATCGGTAGCACAGGCGATGGTGGCGTAACATAGCTCGGCTTCACGTGCCAGCTTCGCCTCCGGCAGGGCTGTCATACCAATGAGATCCATGCCCCAACTACGATAGGTAAGCGACTCGGCTTTCGTGGAGAAAAGGGGACCCTCCATACAGACATATGTGCCACCCTCGTGTACCATAACATCCCCCAGTTCGTGTGCCGAGTCGAGCAAGAGTTTGCTGAGTGTAGAGCAAAACGGCTCGGCAAAGGTGCAATGTACAACGATACCACCCTCAAAGAAGGAATTCACACGGCTCCTGGTACGATCAAAAAGCTGGTCGGGAATAACCAGGTCGCGAGGCGCAATATGTTCGCGCAGGCTTCCGACAGCGCTGACCGAGATTACCCATTCGACGCCCAGGCTCTTGAGCGCCCAGATATTGGCACGCACGGGTATTTCGGTAGGCGAGATGCGATGCCCACGGCCATGGCGAGGTAGAAAGGCCATTGAAACACCCTCGACTTTGCCAACTGTGATAATATCGCTTGGGTCTCCAAAGGGCGTTTGTATTGCGACCTCTTCGACGTCGGTCATCCCCTCCATACGGTAGAGTCCGCTACCGCCGATCACACCAATGGTTGCATGTGGCATAAAGAAAGTCTCCTTTAAGGCATTTTACAACGACCGCCTTCTGCGTTACTGTCACGATGCGGCTTCCTCCCTGATATCAGTTCGATTGCCCTGGCAGCATTGTAGCAGAATAAGGGGAAGTAGTCGAGAGCGCAAAGGATGATAGACTCTGCCTTTCACCCCCCCGCGCTCGAATTTCGCCAGTCGAAATAGGTGACTGGCTTGACATGTGGCGAATCATAGGCGATGGTGATGATCTCGTGGTTTTGCAAGGCCAGGTCCCCTAGATTCCCAATGTAGCGTTGTGCCGGTTTTCCATTGTCCGAGGTCCAGATATAAAGCTGATGACTATCAAGAGGGTAGTCTAGAAAGCTGGTACTCGTCAGCACTGAAGTCTGTGAAGTCTGCGTCCAGATATCGATAAACTGGCCCACAGTATAAGTCCCCTGCGAGGGCGCTTCCACATGAATCACGCCATCAAATCGATGAGTATGCAGCCAGTAAAGGCAATTCCCTCCTGCAGGAATGCCGATATGCGACGGAATCAACACTGCTTGGCCGTTCATATAGATAGCCAGGTGTGCGTGGATATGCTCGGTCGCATGCTCACCTTGATCACAGGTAATACCGTCTACCGGCTTGAAGTTCTGTGTAGACCCACTCGCGAAAGACGGAAGCTGAGGTAATTGCGGTGCCCAGAGGAATGCTAAAACGGCAATGATTCCGGCGGCAAACAAGGACCCAACTATTGCCCTCTTTAGATTCTGCTTGCTCCAATTCCAGCCTTTCTTCACGAGACTAAAGAGCAGGTACATATTTCCAAATAATGGCAGTGCGAGGAGAAGCGCCTGTATGTTTGACAGGGCCATGACCGTCGGATCACCGTTGATCTTCGCCTGTGCAAACATTGCTCTCTGAGCGAGAAGTGCGCTCCACGTAGTACTCACTATTGTCGGTTCGTACATGACCAGGAAAAACAAAAGGACCGGGAGCGCGATGATCGTCACGATGATGTAAGACATGAATATGACCTTCACCCAGGGCTTCAGGTTTAGCAGCTTGTTTCCTCCAGGAGCTGGGATCGGTAGTATACCTCGTAAAAATGGCGCTACGCGTGAGATTACACCCTGCACAAACGGGCCCATATATGAGAAGAGATCCGGAATGCCCATGAGGTCGGCAAGCGCCCAGTAGCCATCAAAGCGCACCAGGGGACTGAGTTCAGTGATGATTTGCACGTCGGTCAGTAGCATGACCGCAAGGAAAAATGCTTGCCTGGTGACAAAATAGAGAGCCATGCAAACCAGGGCAAAGATGAGCTCGAAGTAAAACCCGCCGATGTCCGTACGTAATCTGGCCCACCGGTCGAGCCGATAGCTGTCGGTAGTATCGGTATAGAAGATGGGAAAGACGAGATAGATACCAGCACCCATTTCCCGGACCTTGCCACCACCATACCGTAACGCTGAGGCGTGACCAAATTCGTGGAAAACGCCTGCGATTAGGAAAAGCACTAGCAACATGAGTAATTGTCCCGGCAAATAGATGACTTCATTAATGGTACGTACCATACCATGCATGAAGTACAACCACCCGTGTACAACAGACATGAGTATCAGGAAAAGAACAAAGATGGGCGGCACATAGAGAAACTGCAGCACCTTGGTAATCGGATCGATAATGCGTGGACCAAGCACCTTTACGTTCTTGACCCCAAATGATGCACGCACTCCACTGCGAAGCACGACTGCGCCATCCGCACTTACGACCAGCCCTATTGGTATGAGCTTGGTTTGTATAATTTGCCGTACATGCTCTGGATTCACAATCCAATCTGTCTCCTCCGTTACTCTCGCGGCTATCTCCTCGAGCGTACGCTCACCGTCAAGTTGTTCAAGCACGCGGTAGAGAAGTTCCGTGAGTTGGATAAATTGGTCGTCACGCTCGATAAGCCATTGCCGATTCTCGAAACCGCTCTCTTGCAGTTCGCCAACGAGTTGGACATTCGGAGCAAGTGCAGGGCGCTCTGGCACCTCCAATGTAGAGATTGGCCGCACCCGCCGGGTTTGAGAAGCTGCCTGAGAGGCAGCAAGATCAAAACTGGATTCCGCAGCTTCATTGTTGTTTGCAGGCGGCTTGTTTTTGATCATTATTCGTGGTGCTCCCAAGACCATTCATAGCGGTCGACGTTGACGCCAACCGCTACCTTTAGTTTTTGAGACACTAACTCCACGGAATTAACTACATGGGATCATTTTAGTACGGTGACCTGGTTATTCATTATTGCAATATTGTAACAAACCACGTTGACGGTGCTGTTTTTAATCTCTTGAGCAACCACTGCTTGGAAGCAGGCCTGTTGAAAATGCGTATGGCTAACGACCTGGTTATTCATTATTGCAATATTGTAACAAACTACGTTGACGGTGCTGTTATTAATCTGCTGAGCAGCAGCTGCTTGGAAGCAGGCCTGTTGAATGTTTGTGGGATTCTTGAAGAAGAAGAACAACCACCCTTTGTGATGACCACGGTGGCACATTAACTTGCGATCGGGGAGTTCCACCACGGTTTGCGATTCGATCTCCTTGAGACTTAGCACTTTCTTGGACATTGGTTCCCTCCGTGTAAAGCAAAATAAACGTCTTAACAAACCGGTGCGGGAAGTCCCGTCTCCATTCATGGGACGGGATGAAAGCACCGTTCCTTATTTGGGGCTTGGGTAGTGGGGTTTCCACTTTCCCTGCACTGTGATAGAATACGAGAGTAGAGCTTACGCGAATAACCGTGGTGGGTTGCTCGCAGGTACGGTACAAGCCCGTTGGCCTGCATCGCTCACAAGCACACGGCACTGAAGTGTTTCGCTTGCTCACATCTGGCCTCCTGTGTTGGCGCAGGGTCAAGGCAAAGACTTGTAGCACCAACGTATCTACACAACCAGGGATACCCTGGGAAGTAGTAGTAGGGCCGACACGCCCCTGAGCATTTCGGTGCTCTGTTGTCTGAGTCAGGTTGTGCATGCAGCCACCTACCTTTCGTAGGGTTCCTCCGGGAACACGGTCAGTGCGCTATCGATGCTCAGAAGCCCGTCCCATTCTATGGGACGAGGAGTGTCACTGTAATCACGTCACCATGCCTGTAGCTTCCTTCAGGGGGTCTATGTTAGGATCCCCCATTGTAACTATTCAGGTCTCCCTGCTGCTTGACTCCTCACTGCCTACGGCAGTTCGCCAGGGGTAGGGAGTGGGTGTGGGCTGTGCCGCCTGCGGCGGCACAGCCCACACCCACTCCCTACCTGGGTGAGCCGCCGCAGGCGGCGAGCAGTCCTGAATAGTTACCCCCCATTTTCAAATACTGAGGTATCCTGATCGAGCGAGCATTCTCCTTCTAGTTTGTATGCACTATTGTACACAATCATATACTGAAAGATCTTACAAGTTGCGGATAAAAAAATCAAGATTTTGGATAATAATTTTGTTAAAATAAATATATAGATCAGTTGTTTTCTCTAAATACTTGTGTTTTGATTCCTGTTTCGTAACTATGCAGGTCCCCCCACTGCTTGACTCCTCACTGCCTACGGCAGTTCGCGAGGAGTATGGAGTGGGTGCGGGCTTTGCAGCCTGCGGCTGCAAAGCCCGCACCCACTCCATAGTTGGGTGAGCCGCTGCAGGCGGCGAGCAGTCCTGAATAGTTACCCTATTTATGAATTAATCTGCTCTTTATCCCCCTGCGCTCGAATCTAGCCAGTCGAAATAAGTGACAGGCTTGACCTGTGGCGAATCGTAGGCGATGGTGATGATCTCGTGGCTTTGCAACACCAGATCCCGTAGATTAGCCCTGTAAGGCTGTGCTGGTCGTCCATTGTTTGAGATCCAGATGACAAGCTGATGGCTATCGAGAGGGTGGCCCAGCAAGTTAGTACTGGTCAGCACTGACGTGTGTATGGTCTGCGCCCAGATATCGGTAAACTGACCCAGCGTAAAGGTTCTCTCCGCGGGCGCCTCCACATGAATCACGCCATCAAACTGGTGGGTATGCAGCCAGTAAAAACAATTGCCTCCTGAAGGAATACCGATATACGCAGGGATCAGTACTGCCTTTCCGTTCACATAGATAGCCAGGTGCACATGGATATGCTCGGTCGCATACATGCTTCGATCGCAGGGAATGCCATCCACCGCCCTCTGCTTGGGTCCAGTTACCAAAGACAATTGCGGTATCCAGAAGAAGGCCAGGAGGGCAATGGTCGCGACGGCACCCAGCGCACGAACTATGCGCTGCTTCGGTGTGAGCTTGCTCCAATGCCCGATTGCCCTGAGCGGTCCCCGGCCTAGTATGTAGAACAGGTACACGGTCGCCCATAGTGGCAACGAGAGGATAAGCTCCTGCACGACCGATGACACCATGCCCAGAATATTTCTGTTGCTCAGTGCAGAGGTGAATGCTGTATTCTGTGCGAGAAGCGCATACCAGGTGGTCATCAGTGTGGTAGGTATGTATATGACCGTGAGAAACAAGAGGAACGTGAGTGTGGAGATAGTGACGATGATGTAGCTCACGAATACCGCCTTGACCCACGGCTTCAGGTTTGGTAACTTGCTTCCCCTCCAGGCGGGAAGAGGCAATACGCTCCGCAAAAATGGGCCTATTTGTGAGAAGAAGTCTGGTATGCCGGTGAGGTCAGCCAGCGCCCAGTAGCCGTCAAACCGCACAAAGGGCATAATCTGGAAGATGATATCCAGGTCAACTAGCATCACGATTAAGAGAAGAAACTCTTGCCTGCTGACCAGGTAGAATGCTATGACGCCGAGCGCAAAGATAAGGCTGAAGTAAAACCCACCGAGGTCTGTACGTACCCTGGCCCATCGGCCGAGCCGATAGCTATCGGTAACATCAGTGTAGAATGCGGGATAAACCAGGTAAATGCCCACGCCCATTCCCCGCACCTTGCCACCTCCATACCGAAGCGCTGAGGCATGACCGAACTCGTGGAAGACACTGGCTATGAGCATAATTACTAGTATGATCAGCAATAGCCCTGGCGTGTAGAAGGAATCTCGAATGCTATGTGTGAGGCCATGTACGAGATACAACCAGCCGTGAGCAATAGCTGCGATTACCAGGATGGGAATGAGAACAGGTGGCGCGTAGAAGAACTGGAACACTCTGGTGGTTGGGTCGATGATGCGGGGGCTGATCATCTTCATACGCATATTGACTGCTAACGGAGAGCGCTGTCGATCCTCATTAGCCCCTCCAACCCGAGGCGCGACTGACCCATCGACTGAGGCAACTAGCCGCATTGGGATGAGCTTGGTCTGGACGATTTGTCGCACATTGTCGGGACTTACTAGCCACTCCGTCGCCTCCGTTACACTCGCAGCTATCTCCTCGAGCGTATGCTCACCGTCAGCTTGCTCAGCAACGCGATAGAGAAGCTCTGCGAGTTGGATAAATTGGCCATCGCGTTGGATGAGCCATTGCCGGTCCTTGAAACCACTCTCCTTCAATTCACCAACGAGTTGGACCTTGGGGGCAAGGACAGGGCGATCGGGCACCTCCAGAGTAGCAATTGACTGCATTTGCAGCGCTTGAGTACCTGGCTGGCTGGCGGTATCTATGGCCTTCTCAATGGAATAAGTCAACTCCTGTTCTCCTTACAAGGAACGCAAATCAGTGCTTTCATCCGTCGCTTGTTTTATAGCAGAATATAGTGCATTGCTGTTTGAAGGTGGCCTGTTCTAGATCATCAGTTGAGATACTCCTAAACGCTGTGTAGCGGGCCGAGCTGGCACGGTCCGCTACTTTTGAGAAATGAACTAGACGATGTGCTACAGACTGCACGGCAGTAGAGCTAGCCAACTTTTTGTGTTGCAATTGCGATGGCAGTACAGTTAGTCGTAGCCGCACTCTTGCTCGCGGCTGCAACAACAGCAGGACAGACATTGACTGCGATTGCCAGGTTGAGGATTAGGAAAGGACCCGTAAAGGTACTCCCATCGAGCACTTCACGGTCAGGGAGTTCCAACACACTCTGAGCCTCAATCTCCTTGGTGCTTAGCGTCTTCTTCTCCGACATTAGTTACCTTCTTTGTAAAATAAACAGAACTGCTACTCACTTTGTATAGCAGAACTGCTATTTATGCAGATGAACACAATAATCCGGATAGCGGAAAAGCCAGCCAGGCCGATAAATCGGCGATGGCCGCGATAAATCGGGCCCTACGGATGGCCGGATTAGTTCGTGAAAGAGCATAAATAACAGTTCTGTTACAGACTGCACGGCAGTAGAGCTAGCCAACCTTTTGTGTTGCAATTGCAACGGCAGTACAGTAAGTCGTAGCCGAAGCGTTGCTCGCGAAAGCAGTAGTAGCAGGGCAGTAATTGGTTGCTACTGCAGCGTTTATGAAAGTACCCGAAAAAGTACCCCCATTGAGCACTTCACGGTCAGGGAGTTCCAACACGCTCTGAGCCTCAATCTCCTCGGTGCTTAGCGTCTTCTTCTCCGACATTAGTTACCTCCTTAGTAATGTAAACAGAACTTTCAACGTAAGAACATCTCAGTGCTTATAGTTTCTATCATGGTTCCTAAGATAGAAACTCTACTTTTACTCTACGTACATATTTCTCTCTAGTAGGCTTTCTCCTTCTAGAGAAGCTCTAGCCTCTACTATATACCTACCTACATTATCAAATATAATCGAAATGTTTACGTTTGTCAATGTGAATTTACATTGATTATGTAATCTCTGCTTGCTTCTACCGATATCGATAATGGCCCTCTAGTGCGGCCTCACCAGATGCTCACCCCATTGCGTACGATTGCGAGCGCACATCACATGATGCAAAATAATGAGATGGGTAAGCCAAGCGTCAAGGGGTTGCTCCGGCTTTGAACATTGCCCACATAGAAACACCCTGGCGCTCTTGCCCGAATACTTGCACCATGCCATCGGTAAGAATGGTTTTCCTTGCAGGTGCTTGATGTACAATTTCCTAAATAGCCCAAAAAAGGGTACAATAGTGGAGAAAGAAAACTCACCAGCTTGTGGAAAGGGCCTTTGAATGGAACATGCATTACTGCAAAAACTTAAGCAGCGTCCATTGCTCTGTGATGGTGCAATGGGTACACTTTTATATGCGCGCGGAATCACCTACGAACAATGTTTTGATGCGCTCAACCTGTCACAGCCGGAACTGATTACGAATATCCACCGCGAATATATCAGTGCCGGTGCTGACATCATTGAGACCAACTCGTTTGGTGCAAACCGAGCAAAGCTCGAGACTTATAACCTGGGAGACCGGGTGCGTGAAATTAATTTTCGCGCGGCACGCCTGGCACGCGAGGCACGCGAGATCTCCGGTCAATCGGTCTTTGTTGCAGGCGCAGTCGGTCCCACAGGACGTCCTCTGCAAGCGCCGGATGAACATCGACTGACTGAGCTGCGGGCTATATTCCGCGAACAGATCGAAGCCCTACAGGAGGGCGGAGCCGATCTGTTGATACTTGAAACATTCTCTAGCCTGGCTGAACTACGCCAGGCCATCCTGGCTGCTAAAGAGGTCGGCGGGCTTCCTATCGTTGCTCAAATGAGTTTTTATGAAGATGGCCATACCCTCTCTGGTCAGTCGGCAGCAAGGGTTGCTGCTGTTCTGAGCGATATGAGTGTAGACGTGATGGGCGCTAACTGCAGCGTGGGTCCTGCCGCCACACTTGATGCACTTGAAGAGATGATTGCCGAGGTAAATCAACATCATGATGGCGCGCAAATCGACATCCACTTGTTCTCTGCACAGCCGAATGCAGGATTGCCTACGCGCATTGGTAACCGTTTCTTCTATGTAGCCACGCCCGATTACTTTGCAGACTACGCTCTGCGCTTCGCCAAAGCTGGGGTTCACCTGATAGGTGGATGCTGTGGTACAACACCGCACCACGTTGCGTCCATGCGAAAAGCGCTGGATGAGCATTATGGCGTGCGTGCAACAATAACGACCGACATTCAAGAGAAGACCGCGCTGTCAAAGTCCATAGTAGCATCTAATGGCCAGGCAACCATTGCCCGGCTGCTTGAAGAAGAAGTTATCCTACCCCAACATGGCTCAAAGACTTACCTGCAAGAAAAGCTGGCAGCAGGTGAGTTTGTCGTAAGCGTCGAACTCGATCCCCCCAAGGGCTTGAATCCGGCCAAAATACTTGAAGGTGCGGCGCTGCTTCAAGAGGCGGGGGTCCATTGCATCAACATTGCCGATAGCCCAATGGCGCGTGTACGTATGAGTTGTATCGCTCTTGCGCGTTTGATCCAGGATCACCTGGGTATCGAGACGATTATTCACTTTACTACGCGCGACCGCAACCTGATGGCGCTGCAATCAGAGCTGCTGGGAGCGCACGCCCTGGGCATTCGTAATATCCTTGCTTTGACAGGAGACCCTCTGCGACTGGGCGACTATCCGAATACAACAGGGGTATGGGATTTAGACTCCGTAGGGTTAATGCAAGTAATTCGTGGCATGAACGACGGGCATGATGCGGCTGGCTCATCGATCGGCGCAAAAAGTTCATTCCACATAGGAGCAGCGCTTAACTTGAATATGACCGATGAACAGACAGATCAAGAGATTGAAAAGTATTGGCGCAAAATAGATGCAGGAGCACAATTTATTATGACCCAGCCTATTTATGAAATGGCGCCTATATTACGCTTTTTGGATCGGGTGGGGAAACCTCCCATACCAATGATCCTGGGTTGCATTCCCTTACACAGCTCACGTCATGCCGAATTCTTGCATAACGAGGTCCCTGGCATAACCATTCCTGATGATGTGCGCACGCGTATGCGTGTGGCTGGTGAACATGGACATGAAGAAGGGTTGAAGCTGGCGCAAGAATTACTGATAGCAGTACATAGCCTGGTGCAGGGAGTATATCTCATGCCGTCTTATGGACGCTACGATATCGTTGGGATACTGGCTAAAATGCTGAACGAACAGCAGGATGCTTCTGTAAGCACGTAGAAGCGAAAAATATTTGACTTGGTTTGGCTAGTATGCTACACTTTATGAGGTTTCATAGTTGTTTTTTACACTAGTTCTGAGTGTAATTTTTCCAGTACCAGAAAGAAGGAGGTCTGGCCTATTAACAGGGATATTCGGGGGAACGACCGTTCGCGAGAAACGCGGGTCAATGAGCGAATACGTGCGCGTGAGGTGCGCCTGATCGACGAAAACGGCGAGATGATCGGAGTAATGCCTCCACAGCGTGCGCTTGACATAGCCCGTGAACGGAATCTTGACCTGGTTGAGATATCGCCTAACGCAACCCCCCCTGTCTGCAAACTGATGGACTACGGTCGATACAAATATGAGCAGGCAAAAAGGGAGAACGAGGCGCGTAAACATCAGAAGATTATAGCTTTGAAAGAGATTCGTTTGAGTCCACGTACCGACGAACATGATGTAGATGTAAAGACACGCAAGATTCAAGAGTTTCTAGCTGAAGGGGATAGAGTCAGGGTCAGTGTCAAGTTTCGTGGACCGGAGATGCGTCACCCCGACATTGGCCGTAAGCTGCTTGACGGAATTGCAGAAGTATTGAAAGGTACGGCAGTGATTGAGCGCTCTCCTATAATGGAGGGGAAGATGATGTCGATGATCGTTTCCCGTGCGCCTGGATGGGAGCCGCAGAAAAGGCAGGCTCCTGCACCTGCTACCAAAAAACACCAATCAACGCCGGCAACCTCAAGCGACGCTGCAACAACTCCCATACCCGCCCTCGTCTCAGAAGGCGGCGAGGCGACAGGCTTTCCAAACGAGTAAAGACCGATAGCGTCTCATCAACAGTTGGAGCCAGAACGAACGCAGCATGTTCGATGCTGATTTACAGGGGTGCAGTTTTCCTGAACTACACCCCTGTATTTTTTGTGACATAAGGGCCGTTGACTTTAATAAACATGGACTACTACGATAAAATTAGTGCTGTCAAGATCACTGTGAGCGTCATGGAACCGACATTGTGGTCACCAATGGGGAGTCTTTTTCCCCAGAGCTGGAGCTAGTGCAGGATCTGCTCGCCATTGTGACCGTCTTTAGCGCACGACTGCACGGATTACGTTCACACACGAACGCCATTCGGGCGGCTGCTCTGGGAAAGGAAGGCAAGGATGATCAAGGCACACAAGATCAGATTGAATCCAACGCCTGAGCAAGCCGTGTATTTTGCCAAAGCCGCTGGAACAGCGAGATTTGTGTGGAATTGGGCGCTTGCGGAGTGGAATCGGCAGTATGAAGCCGGTGAGAAACCGACTGCGTTCAAGCTCAAGAAGCAGTTCAATGCAATCAGACGGGAGCAATTTCCCTGGACCTGGGACGTGACCAAAAACGCCTCCGATCAACCCTTTCTGGACCTGGGCAAAGCTTTCACCGCGTTCTTTGAGGGCTTAAAAAGCGGGAAACGGACAGGTCGTCCCACGTTCAAAAGCAAGAAGCGAAGCAAGGCTAGTTTCTACCTTGCCAATGATCAATTCGAGCTTGGGGATCATCGCATCTGGATACCCAAACTGGGATGGGTGAATATGGCGGAGAACCTGCGCTTCAAAGGGAAGGTGACCGGCGCGCGGATCACCAAAACCGCCGATTGGTGGTTTGTTTCCCTGACGGTTGAGATAGCAGATGAAATGCCTGAGAAGAGACCTGCTGCCATTGGCATCGATGTTGGCTTGAACAGACTGGCCACCTTGAGTACGTCGGAAGGATAC
>WNFB01004520.1_pt1 | contig 19157 bp, 22 predicted proteins | sample 5400501 | NCBI WGS metagenome assembly WNFB01 (sample SAMN13153341, study PRJNA577476) | soil metagenome | isolation source: 200 cm saprolite under Douglas fir tree site 2 hole 1 | place: USA:California | collected 2015-04-18 | reverse complement strand
TTCGTGGCCACATTGCAAATCATCCTTTTCGACCAGGTAGACATCTTCAACCACGTAGTCAACCTGCAGACCTATTTCCCCGCCATCGTCTGGTTCAACAACGCAGAACTATTCCTAGTCAGCCTTGTAGTTCTTCTGTTGACACGGCCGACAAACTTGCGCCTGGGAAAGGCCTCGAGCTGATTTCGGTCCCTTATCGACGGACCAGCGGGACCTGAGTGGCCCGGGGCTTCTCGCTAATCGAATCCAGGTACTGCTTCAGTGATTCGTAGAGCGCCCAGTAGACCTTTTTGTCTCTGAGGTTCTTCACAATCGCGAAGGAGCCTTCTTCCACCATCACGACGAATTCCGCAACCTGCTTCGTGTTCACGTTCTTCTTCAGGTAGCCTTCGGTCTGAGCCTTCCTAAGGTATTTCTCCGTCTCCTCGATCCACATCAAAAGCACCGCTTGGATTTTGTCTCGGAATACGGGGTCGACCGAAGACATCTCTTGTGTAAGGTTGTTGAAGGGACACCCAAGTGCAATGTGTTCCTCTGGCGTGGTATCGATTATCTTTCTGAAACGGGTGATTATTCCCTGGACCGGGTTCTTGTAGGCAGCAACGGGCCTGATCCATCTTTCCAGCGTCATCTCTTTGAGGACCTCGTCGACTAGGGCATAGCCCAACTCGTTCTTCGAATGGAAGTGGGAAAAGAAAGCTCCCTTGGTCATTGAGGCCCTGGCAACGATTTCGTCGATGCTCGTGGCCTGGAATCCATTTTCATAAATTTCAATAAAGGCTGCTGATAAGATGGCGGCCCTGGTCCTCTCCGGGTCCCTCATTACGGTGATGCGTCCAATTACACCTATTTAATATACTGTTCGGTATCCTCATGATAATGTAGAGTGAACAAATAGTTTCATGAATGGAGCGTGCAGCCCGGGCCGACTGCGCGCAAGATTTATTACCCCAATCCAAAATACCGTTTGGTATGTCCGGTCCGGAAGGAAGCGCCCCGTCTGCAGGTGCTGAAGGTGCATGGCCTCGTGCTACTGGAGCGATCCCTGCTCATGCTGGTCTTGCTTTTGTAATAATCATCGCGGCTTACTTCCTGGACATCATAGACGCGTCGATAGTCCAGATAGCGTTGCCTTCGATTCAGAAGTCTTTCACCGTCTCCACGGCCGACCTTCAGTGGGTGTACGGGGCCTATGCGATAACCCTCGCGGGCTTCCTCTTGCTTATGGGGAGGGCCGGAGACGTCTTCGGCCAGAAGAAGATCTTCATCGTTGGGCTGGCGGTCTTCACTGCAGCATCGTTCTTGGGCGGACTCGCTCCCAATCTTCTGTCTCTTGTGGTCTTCAGGGCCTTGCAGGGAATCGGAGGGGCGATGACTACCGTCACCGCTTTCGCTATTTTCCTGGGGCTGTATCCCGAAGGGCCTGAAAGGAACCGGAGGTTTGGAATCTTTGTCGCGGTCCTCTCCGGGGGTTTCGTCGCCGGGGCTTTCTCCGGTGGGGTCCTGACTACCTACTTCGGTTGGCGTTACGTGATGTTCGTAAACGTGCCAATTGGCATAGCGACGATCCTCCTCAGTCAGAAGTACTTGCCAAACGCCAGTGGTTGGGCCAAGAATCAGCACCTCGATGTGCCGGGCGCGGTGACTGTGACAGCTGGTATCATCCTCTTCGTCTACGCGTTGACGAGCGCCGCTACTCTCGGGTTCGGTTCTTTGCTGACCTTCGGCCCGCTACTCGTCTCGTTTGCCTTCCTGGGGGCCTTCGTGTTCATCGAATCCAGGTCCAAGGCACCCTTGATGCCGTTGTCATTCATGAGACGCGGGTCGGTCCTCGCCTCGAACACCCTTGCGCTGGTGCTCACTTCGATCGTGGGGGGCATCTCCTTCATACTCACCATTTACCTTCAAGAAATACTCGGATATTCGGCGATTTCCGCAGCATTCGGCACTCTCCCGCCCGCACTGATATTCTTCCTGGTGGGTGGATGGGGTGCGTCCCGCCTACTCAACAGGCTAGGAGCCAGAAAGACTCTGCTCCTATCCTCCGCATTGGTGACCCTCGGGGTCTTGTTGCTTACTCCAATTTCGCCGCAAGGGAGCTACTGGGGAATCGTCCCGGGCATGACCGTGTGGGCTCTAGGCGCCAGCATCGGGTTCCCCGCCGTCAACATAGCCGCAGTAGCAGGCATAAAGCATGGCGAGGAAGGCCTGGCCTCCGGAGTGGTCAGCACTTCATTCCGGGTGGGATTCCCACTCGGCTTGGCGGTCCTCCTGACCGTTGCGGGTGTCTTCGACCCCCCTGCGGCAGCAGGCGCCGGCGCACTCGCAGCTGCAGCGGCGGTGGTGGCCGGCTTCCAATACGCCCTCTTTGCGGGAGTACTGCTTGGCGCGTTAGCCTTCCTCCTCGCCCTGCGCATCAAAGACCCACCGCCAATGCAGTGGGGAAAGCCCGAGGCCACCCAGGACCCCCAGGAATCGGTCCCCTCTTTTCCTGAATCTAATCCAGTCCCTTCTTAGTCTCTAATACCTTAGGGTCGTTGGTCAGTATCCGCAAGTAAAGTATCATTGCGTTTGCATGACCGTGCCCCAACCCAATATCTGATTTCAGCCAAGACAGAAGTTCGGCGTGCTTTGCGATTATCTTGCCATACTCAATCATACCCTTCTTCTTGGCCAACGCAAGGAAGTCATCGGGGGACATCCCTGTCTTGGTCTGAATGTTGTCCAGATAGGCCTTGAAGGTCATCCCGCGCCTTCCCTGTCTTGGCCTGGTTTGTATGAGACGATGTTACCGTCCTTGTCGTCCACGATCACTTCCTTCTTTTGAGGGGCAATCCCCGAAATCTCGGCGAGGACCTTCCATTTCGAATCGGGTTCCATGGCCACCACCGACGAGATCGTGATCCTATCGTAGCCTGCGTCCTCTCTAAGGAACTTCTTGGCGACACCCATGACTTCTGTTATCGACATTCTCAATTGGTGAGCACCGACAAGCATCCTACAAATAGAGCGCTTTCAACTTTCCGAAAGCGTCTCAGACCGCTTCGATGAGAGATGATACGGAATAGAAAATAAGGCGTAGCCGTTGGACCACCCCCTAGGCGTCTTAGATGGAACTCAACCTCGTGTACGCAGGACCTGGCGACGTCGAGCTGCTGGTCGCGCACAGACTGAGCCTGTTGCGTGAAGTGCATCCCGAGCTCGAGACGAAGATAGAGGAATCGGGAGAGTGGACTCGGGAGTGGATAAGGAAGAGGCTCGCCGAGGGTAGTCTCATCGGTCTCCTCGCAAAGGCACAAGATGGGAAGGTGGCAGGGAGCGGGTGCATCTGGCTCAGGGACGATATGCCCCGGCCAACGAACCCTCGCATGATCGCGCCGTATCTGATGTCCATGTACACTGCACCGGAATTCCGACGAAAAGGCGTGGCGAGGTTGATTGTGCAGAGTGCCCTGAAATTGTGCAAGGAACGGGGTTACGAGAGGGTCAACCTCCATGCCTCCGAAGTGGGGAAGCCGCTTTACGAGAGCCTGGGGTTCTCGCCCACGACTGAGATGAGAGCCAAGCTCTGACCTGAACTGACGATTCACATTTCAAGGGCCTCTCCAAACCATTGTGGCTTGGTGTCGATTCCAGATTATCTGAAATCTCATCCTGTTGCGCTTCTCCTCGCTCTAACTCCTGGCATTCCCGAGTACCTCTCTAGCTCCAGTCCAATCAACGCGATAATCCTCAACCCTTTCATGTTCCTCTTCCAGCTTTTGGCCAACCTTGGTTTGTACGGGTCCGGCGTGCTCCTGATTTACGAGGCGAAGGTCAGATGGAAAAAGGGATGGGCGACCGTCTTACTACTTGGAGCCGCCTATGGAATCCTCGAGGAGGGGGTTGCCCTGAGTACCCTGTACGACCCCAAAGCCAACCCAGTGGGAGACCTCGGCGTCTATGGTCATTGGGCCGGGGTGAACTGGATCTGGTCCGCAGGTATTGTGCCCTTCCACGCTCTATGGAGCATCTCTCTTCCAATCCTGCTGCTGGGACTCGCGCTCCCGGAGACAGTAGGGAAGAACCTCCTCTCCAAGAGAAGGATAGGAATTGTGGCCGTAATATTCCTCATCGACGTACTTGTCCTCATGGCTTTCGTGTCCAGGGTCTCAGGCTACTGGATGGGCCTGCCCATCTTGGTTTTGAGCCTGATCTTCGTTGGCGTACTCATCTTTGCTGCGCGCCGTGTCCCCGCCGGTGCCCTGGCCGCCAAGCCGGTGATTCGAGGCGCATCGAACAAGGTTCTTGCCATCGTGGGCATCGCATTCTTCCCCGTGGTTCTCCTTACGGAGAACATCCCGAGGGCGGCCGGTGTGCCGGCGGCGCTTGACTTCGTTCTTGTGCTGCTTGTGCAGGCGCTGTTCCTGGTCTATGTCGTAAGGAGCGCTAGCATCAGCGAGAATCGGAGGGGATTGCTTTCCCTCGCTCTTGGGTTGATTCTACCTCTCGCTGTTTTCGGCGTGATAGCTGAGGTCGCTCTACCTATGACCCTTTTTGCCGACGCAGCCATGGTCCTTTTCTTCACAAGGGTTTGGATGAAAGGGACTCCGAGGGAGCCCGGCAACCTCGAACCTCCTAAACCAATCCCTCAATCAGCACAATGAAGATATGCCCGCACCTCGGACCACTCCAAGTTGTATCTCCGTAACCTCCTGGTGGTGGCACTTTGCACATCATTCGTAGTTGGCTTCGTCGTCGTACTGAACTACGCTACGGCGGGGGTCGGGAAACAGGGACTGACCAATCCGGTCACGACACAGACCACCACATGCCCCACCCAGTCATCAACCTGCGTCAGCTTCTCGATTACTTCGGCTCGCCTTGTCACTGTAAATTACACCGATGTGTTGGGCCCAGGGAGTTACGCTACCCTCACCTTGGGGTTAAACGCATCCGGAGGAATGCCGATTGCAAGCGTCAAAGTATTCGTAGGCAACCAGTCCGCGGGTGAGGCCCAAGGCCCCTTCCAGCCAGGGGTCAACAGGGTGTTGAATCTGACACTCCCGGCTACGATTTCGGTGTCCCCTGGTAAGGCGTACACAATAAGCGTCGAAGGGTACTTCGGGAGCGGCTCGGCAGTCGTCTGGAAGTCGGTCAAGATAACGGCCAGCTGAAGCAAGGCCCTCGATTCAGCGAACTTCCAGAAACCTGTTCAACCCCGATGAACGGCACGTGCTCCCGTTTTCAAAAACATCGGTTCAAGAACCCACGAGGCCATACCACACGCGTTGATAGGCGGAATAAGGCGCAAGCTGACGTCAATCGACCACGAAAGGCTCTGGGACGCGAACCTGGATCTCCAGCCAGAGGTTGAAGAGAGAACGGAACTCCCCATCGACAGCGCGAACCAGCTGACAGCTTCACGAGCGGCGGCAGAGTTCAGTCCCAAAACGAACATGTCAGACTACTATGCAGGAGTGGTCCGAGCCGCCATAACGCAAGGGGGTCGGTTCGGCGACCTCCAAATCTCACTCCCATGGCTTAGGAAGATACTGGCAGGTCTCGAATGGAGAAGCGTGGAACCAGAAACGCTGTGGGACGAGTCAGATTCATCCGCCCCGAGTGTTGCCAACGCCCAAATTCCAGTCTATGACGAACTCTTTCATTCGAATGGCTAGCCAAGGAGACAGAGAAGTACCTTAAACTAGAGGAAGGCCAGACGGAGTTCACCGAACCACTGCGTCGGGTTCTGCGGGGATCTGAGCTTACCTATACGGGCCGCTATCGCTCTTTCCGGAAAAGTAGGTCCTTATCCTCGCCTCTATCATCTGCTTAGGCGCCGCTCCTATAATGCCGTCCACAGGTTTTCCATCCTTGAAGATCATTATTGTAGGGATTCCCTGAATGCCGAACTGCTGAGAGACGGTGGGATTGTCGTCGACGTTCAGCTTGAAGAAGGTCGCCTTTCCGGCCATTTCCACGGCAAGCTGTTCAAGCACCGGCGAGACCACTTTGCAAGGGCCGCACCAAGGCGCCCAGAAGTCCACCACAACGAGCGGGTGACCATTCACGGCCTCTTGGAAATTCGATTCCGACAGGTCGACCGTCTTTCCTGCTGGCTGCGCCACTTGGCCAGACTCTCCTTTGGAACGCTCTCGGAGCATCTCTTCGAACTTCTTCTCGTTGATCCGCTTCACTTCGTCATCGAACACCATTTTCATTCACCCGAAGTAGTCTTCTAGCTCCTCTAGAATAGACTTTACTGATAATTCTCTCAAGTTTAGAGCCTCGGAAATTCTCTCCACCCCTCTGTCGTGCTCGTCTAGTATATGGAATAGTACCCTCCTGGTGTCCAACTCGTCGAATTTGCTCGCGACCATGGATGCCTCCCGCATAGCGAGGTTCCTGACTCCCAACAGTTCGAGCCGCTCCCGCTCGATCTCGTCTATCCTCCCATCCACTTCATCCAGTGCTTCGGAGAGCAAGGAGAGCTTCTTGTTTTCATCGTTCCCCTCGATGGCATGCTGGACTTTGTGCCTGAGCTGGGACACTCCCTGAGAAGTCTTTTCCTTCCCCAGCTTGGCCTCGAACGCGATTCCTCTCGCTATGAACAAGTTGGGCCCGACATCCATTGTAATAGAAATTCCCCTGGCGAGCGAGTACAGCTTCCTCCTTGGTCCGTTGGGGCTGTCCTCTGATACGGTCTTCACAAGCCCGGCCTTCTCCATCGCTGCCAGATGCTTCGCGACCAGCGGCTGCCCGAGCCCGAGCTCCTTCGAAAGCTGGAGTGCGTAGGCCGGCTGCCTGACGGGGTTCTCCATCACCTGAAGGACAGAATCAAGTTCTTGATTGTCCATGATTATCAGTCCTAAACAAAAAAGTAGGGAGGGCCCTACTTTAGGGCGACCCTCCTTGACCCTTCCTGGGCCTTCGGCTCCTTCTTCGGGAGCTTCAGTTCCAGGACTCCGTTCTTCATGGTCCCTACGACCTTCTCGGACACGACTTCCTCAGGCAGACTCAGGGATCTTTGGAAGTAGGCGCGTGTGCTCATGCTCTGCGTGCCGTTTTTCCCCTTGCTCTCCTTCTGCGAATTCTTCTCGGCCTTGAGTTCGAGCTCATTCGAGGTGACTTTCACCTCGACCTCGTTCTTCTCGAAGCCGGGAAGCTCCGCGGTCAGGACGTATTGGTCTCCACGGTCTTGAAAGTCGACCACTGGTTCCCTTCCTTGGACCTCCGCCCACATGGACTTCATGGAGCTGGGGAAGAGAGGTTGCATGAACTCCTCGAAGGGCCTCATGAACTCCTCGAATATTCGAGGAAATCCGAGGCTTGGTAGTGCGAGTGCCTTGGAGTCGTTGTCCTCCTGTCTACGGGACCTTTCCTTGTTGTTCTTTGTAGTCATGTGCATTTCACCTTTGGTATATTACTCTAGGTAGTATACCTATATAAGATTTACCCGGTGGAATGCCCACTCTTCGGGTTCCTAGGACGCGTACTTCTCATTCAGGTAATGAAGAAGCCTGTCGGGGTTGTACGACTCCCCGAAGACCTTCATCTGCAGGGCCTTGGGCGAATAGGTCGCCCCGTACCTATGTATGTTGTTCCTGAGCCAGTTTCTGACCTCCATGACGTCGCCTCTCTGCAGGGCCTCTCGCACCAACTCGCCGTCCTTCATCTTGTGCCAGATCATCCCCGCTACCACGTTCCCCAGGGTGTATGTCGCAAAGTACCCGAAGGACCCTCCGCTCCAGTGAACATCCTGCAAGACTCCTTCGGCGTCGTTCTTTGGCCTCATCCCCAGATATTCCTCGAAAGTGTCGTTCCAAAGGGAAGGTAGCTCCGACACCTCGACATCGCCTGCGATGGCTTTCTTCTCTATCTCGTACCTGAGCGCCGTGTGGAAGTTGTAGTTCAGCTCGTCGGCTTCCACCCTGATGAAGCTCTTCTTCACCGTGTTGAAGTATCTGTAAAGCTGTTCGTCGTCGTAACCGTCGACGAAAGTGAGGTTCTTCCTGAGCGTCGGGTCGAGGAGCTTCGCGAACTCCCGGCTCCGACCTACCATGTTCTCCAAGAACCTGGACTGAGATTCGTGTATTCCAAAGGAGGCGCCATCCCCCAGCGGCGTGTACGCCAGCTTTTCGTCGACCCCCAGTTCGTAGAGCGCGTGCCCAGCTTCGTGGATGGCCGCGAAAAGGGAGCCCTTGAAGTTCACCCCTTCGTACCTTGTGGTTATCCTGACGTCGTCCGAAGCGATGCGTATTGTAAACGGGTGCGTCGAGACGTCCATCCTGAACCTGTCCTCTGGCATCTTCAGCATGCTTAGAACCCCCTGGTTGACTTTCTCCATTGGCTCGGTCTCGTATTTCGCCGCCTCCAGCGGATGCTTTGCAGGATATACCCCGGCCGCCATGACCTTCTCGACGAGCTTCTTGCTCGCGGGTATCAGCTTGGCGTAGACCGCATCCGCGTCGCGAACCGTGAACCCCTCCTCGAACATGTCCAGGAGGGCGTTGTAGGGGTGTTTCTCGTAACCAAGCTTCTCCGCCACCTTCCTCTCGAGCTTCACAATCTTCTCAAGATGCGGCCTGAAGAGCTTGAAATCTGACTTCTTGCGGGCCGTCCTCCAGACCACCGTTGCCTCGGTCGTAACGCGCTGAATCTCATCCACCATTTCCGGCGGGATCTTCAGGAAGAAGTCGAGGCCCCTCCTAAGGACGCGGACCACTCCCTTCTCCATGTCGTCCAGGTCCCTGGCCTTCTCGGCCTTCCTGACTATTCCATCGAGCTCGACCGTCGCCTTCTGTACCAGCATTGCGAGCTGCCCTGAAGCGATTCCTCTCGGCGTAGCTCCGCCCTCTGGCATGTGCGTTTCAGTGTCCCACCCCATCACAGCCATCGAGTGGTTGATCGCCCAGACCTGCCTGTACCTCTTCAGGATGTCTCGGACTATCGGATTCTTAGCCAAAACGCGAACTCCTACCGTATGTCGGGTCGATTTTAACGGTTTTCAGTCGTAGCGGAAGATTCTTGTTTGAGCGATGTTCTTGGAGTTCCATGACTCCGGAAGAGGAGGAGACCTGGAGACGGGCGCTCGGCCGAATCAGGGAGGAGAAGGACAAGTTCTTCCTCACCGGCCGCGAATCACCACTTCCCCTAAGCGTGAAGGCCAAGTTCACAGAGCTAAAGTATTTCGACCCCGACCCCTCCTTCAGATTCGAAGCGAAGCTCCAGAGGGCCCAGAACCCGGACGCGGTGATTATGGCGACCAGCAAGGGGACACGACAGCTCTTCAACAGGATGGGCTACTTCGACCTTGACATCCCCGGGAAGACAGTCCGACTCCACGCATACCAGTCGGCCGAACGGACCGACCCAAACCTCTTCATTCCGTTCAGGGACGCCACTTCCGGCAAAGAGACCTACGGCTCGGCTCGCTACCTGGACCTCGAAGTGGAGCATGACGACGAGTACGCCATCGACTTCAACCAGGCGTACAACCCCTACTGTGCGTACAGCGAGGACTTCGTCTGCCCCTTGCCGCCCAGGGAGAACTGGCTAATCGTCCCGATCCGGGCCGGAGAAAAAACATACCACGACTAATCAAAAATCACGATATCTGGAAGGAGAAGATCTTCGACCCGGCAGCGACGAACACTCGTCCGTCCCCTGTCGCCGGAGTCGTGAACCGCGTGACCTGTCCGGTGCTGAACGAGAAGAGCGATGTCCCCGACTTCGCATCGTACCCGTGGAGAATTCCACTCGAAGTGTCAATCGCCCAGACCACATTCCCCGTCACTATGGGAGGCCCTGAAGGGAAGCTTGGGCCCCTCCAAAGTACTTGGAATGAGTGAGGGGAGTAAGACAGGGCCACCAGTCCGTCGGAGCAGGGGACGAACACATACTGCCACGTCGCCGCGGTCCCAGCGTACACGGACGAGCAGACGTCGGCCGAGTAAGCCTGCCCACCAATCCCTCCAAGGTTGGTTGTGTTCAGAAGGTACCCCACCCCTTCCTTCCCAATCTGGAAGATTTCGTCCTGCCCGACGAGGGTAGGTCCGACCGAGCCCAGGTCGGTGTCCCCGTTGTTTAGCTGCAGCCAATTGGATGGGGCGAAGTAGTCGAGCTGCTGCAAAGTCGGCGAAAGCTTCACCACTGCGTTTCCATAGTCGAAGTTCGTCGAAGACGCCCCATTCCCCGTTGCCACGAATAGATTGCCCATTGAGTCGATGGCTCCTCCCGAAGGTGCCCAAATCCCCCCCTCTCTGCCCGTCGGGACTTGGTATGAGAACAACGCGCCGCTACCGTCTGTCTTGATCCCCACGACCCACCCATGGTACTGGCCGCAGTCCCCGTCCAGCCCTCCGTAAGGGATGTACACCATGCCGTTCCCAAGAGACAGCGCCCCCCGCTCTTGCTGAACCCTTACCGTTGCCCCCGGCGGGTCAGCCGGCTGTGAAAATATGATGCTGCCATCCGTTATACTCAATGCAACAAGATAGTGCAACGTCGCCGGTGCCTCGTACGCCACGACGTAGATGGTCTTTGTTCCTGGGTCAATGACAGGCGTCCCAGTGATTCCGCTGGGGCTTATGTTCCCGCATGGAAGAGACGACCCATCCACCGGGGTACCGATGTGGGTCCTCCAGAGCACCGCCCCGTTGGTTTCGTTTAGGGCATAGACGGAGTCGTTTTCAGTGGCCACAAAGACCAACCCTGTGAATACAAGGGGCTCCGCATAGGCCGCTCCATCGAGCTTCTGTGACGCCCAATCTGCTTTCGCACAAGTGACCAGGCCAGGGGCATTGCCCACACGCGAGTTATTTCCATGGTACGTCGTCCAGTCCACCAGGGGAAAATTCGTCGCCGGACAGCCACTCCTAGATGTGGAAGTAGTGGTGGTTGACGTTCTCGTTGTCGACGAGCTCAAAGACGTGGTCGATGAGGTCTTACTAGTGGTCGAAACATTTCCGGGAGGAGAAGACAGCAACGCAAAGGCGGAGACCGCCACCACGACCAGAACCGCGACCCCTAGAACTGCTCCCCGGTTCACAATGCGGGAATCTCGGCTTCGCCCATTAAGGGTTCTCAGGTCCCTGATCACGTCGTGAAGCGAAGCCAAAGTGCTAAACGTGCTGCCCGTAAGGAGGGCGGTGTTGATAATCGCAGTCCTAGGTGCCGGTAAGATAGGCGAGGCCGTGGCCCGGTCTTGCGCGAAGTCCCCCAAAGTCTCGCAGGTCATAGTGACAAAGAGGAACGTAACTACTCTCAGGCGCCCCCTCCCCAAGAAGATCCTGGCAACAACCGACAACACCGCAGCTGCGAAGAAGGCGGACGTGGTGATACTGGCCGTCAAAGCGGCCGACGCAAAGCACCTGCTGGACGATATTTCCAACGAAACCCACGGCAAGGTCGTAATCTCCTTCATGGCAGCGATCTCCCTTTCAAGGCTCGAGCGCCACCTGCCAAAAGCCAAGGTTGTCCGCGCCATGACAAACATGGCGGCCATCGTCGGAGAGGCTGCAACGGCATATTCCCCTGGACCCAGCGTCACGCCTGCTGATCTGGAAACTGTGAAATTCGTTCTTAGAAGGCTCGGCGAGTCGGTCGAGCTCCCTGAATCCCAACTCGACGCCGTGACCGCACTGAGCGGGAGCGGACCTGCATACATCGCCATCCTTATCGACGCAATGGTCACCGCGGGCCTGAAGGTGGGGCTACCACGGGACGTAGCTTTCAAGCTGGCGACCCAGACCTTGGTCGGAACGGCCAAGCTCCTACGCGAGACAGGCATGGGCATCACAGAGCTCAGGGACGCAGTCACCACGCCAGCGGGGACGACCATCGCAGGCATCTACGAACTCGAGAAGGGCTCATTCCGAACCAGCGTGATCAACGCTGTCGAGGCCGCCACCATTGCCGCGGAAAGGGTAGCAAAGAAGTTCGATACCGAACACTAGGAACGAACTGAACAAACGTTAAACCCGACTCGCGGACGGCCCGTGTGCGATGATAGGAGGCGTTCCCCGGGAGACTGCCGAGGGAGAGAAGCGCGTCGCCATCGTCCCGGAGTCCGTTCCGAAAATCGGACAGCTAACCATCGAAGTTGAGAGGGATGCCGGAGCCAAGGCCGGGTTCTCCGATGCCGCCTTCATCGAGGCTGGCGCCCGCGTGGTGGATGACGCCGATCGCTTGTATGACGATGCAGACCTGATTCTGAAGATTCAGGCTCCGACCGTTGACGAGGCGGCCAGGTTCAAGGCAGGCGGCGCTCTTGTTTCGTACCTCTATCCCCTGAACAATTTGCCCGCGATGAAGAAGCTATCGGAAAGGGGAGTGACCGCCTTCGCGCTTGACCTGATGCCGCGAATCAGTCGCGCACAGGCCATGGACACGCTTTCTTCACAGGCGACTCTCGCGGGCTACAGGGCCGTCACAATGGCCGCCGACATGCTACCGAAGATCTTTCCGTTGATGATGATGGCGGCTGGTACGATACCGCCCGCTAGGGTCTTCGTTCTGGGCGCCGGCGTCTCCGGACTACAAGCAATCGCCACAGCCCACAGGTTGGGCGCAGTGGTGGAGGCCTACGACGTGCGTCCAACGGTGAAGGAGCAAATTGAAAGTCTTGGGGCGAAGTTTGTCGAGCTGCCAATCCAAGCCCAAGAAACGCAAACTTCCGGAGGTTACGCGAAGTCCCAATCGGAAGATTTCTACCGGAAACAGCAGGAACTCCTTGGAGAACGTATGAAAGTGGCTGACGTAGTAATTTCGACTGCTCTCGTCCCCGGAAAGAAGGCACCTCTGCTTATCTCTGAGGACGCGGTCAAGTGCATGCGGCAGGGCTCGGTCATAATAGATTTGGCAGCCGAGCAGGGTGGAAACTGCGCCATAACGGAACCGGGGAAGACGGTCGTGAAATATGGAGTTGTCATCAGGGGACCCTTGAACGTGCCGTCGGACATGGCGCCCCAGGCAAGCCAGCTATTTTCGCGGAACATGGCCGCCTACGTTGGCGCGATCGTCAAGGATCAGAAGGTGAACCTCGACACGCAAGACCAACTCGTGAAGGATCCTATGGTCCTGCTCAGAGGCGAGGTGGTGTACAAGCCATTGAAAGACGCACTGGAGCGGAGCAACTAACGACCCCCATCTCCCCCGGCGACCTGGAGGTCGACCTGCTGATCTTCATCCTTTCCACACTCCTAGGTCAGGAGCTCATCAGACATGTGTCACGCCTTCTCCACACTCCCCTGATGGCGTTGACCAACGCGATCTCTTCTGTGTCTTTCATTGCGGCGCTCATAGTGCTGGCTGAATCAGTGGACGCGACAATCTCGCTGCTCGCCGGAGTCGCGGTTGCCCTGGCCGCAACCAACATCGTGAGCGGGTTCCTGATCACTGATCGCATCCTGAAACTTTTCGAGAAGAGGAAACCCAAGAAATGAGCGACATAATCGTCGAGTATCTCTACATAGTGTCGGCAGTCCTATTCGTCCTTTCTCTCAAATTCATGAGTGAAGTCAGGACATCTCGTCTTGGCAACCTCTGTGCAGTTGCAGGGATGGGCTTAGCCGTGGTGGCAACGCTCGATGCATTTCAAGTGGGGCGCGTCGACCTGCTCGTCGGCGGCGTTGTAATCGGGTCGGTAGTCGGAGCGCCCATCGGCCTCAAAGTGGCGATGACCGGAATCCCCCAAAGGACCGCGATGTCGCACGCCTTCGGCTCGCTGGCGGTGGCGCTTGTTGGAGTAGCGGAGTATTACCAGGGCCAACCTGGGATTGACACCCTCACTCTATCTGTCCTTTCCGCCGAAATGATTCTCGGATTCCTGACTTTCACGGGGAGTCTCATTGCATTCGCGAAATTGCAGGGGATAGTCAGTGGGAGGCCGATCTTGTTCCGGGGCAGGACAGTTGTCAGCTTGACGACCTTGGGAGCCGCAGTTGCCTCTGGGGTGCTTCTGGTCGCATACCAGGACCAACATATTATTCTTCCTCTGTTGGCGGCCCTCGCACTCCTGTTCGGATTCCAGCTGGTCATCGCGATAGGCGGGGCAGACATGCCAACGGTCATTGCAATACTCAACTCATTCGCCGGACTTTCTGCGGCAGCTCTGGGGTTCGTGCTCAACAACAAGCTGTTGATCGTGGCGGGGTCTTTGGACGGCTCCTCAGGGCTGATTCTCGCCCTGATCATGAGCCAGGCGATGAACCGCTCCTTCGTCAACATACTTTTCGGCGGTGTGGGCGTAGTCAAGGGCGAAGCTGCAGTCAAGCCGGGGGAGGCAGGGAAGACAGCCCAGGCATACACGGTCGAAGACGTGGCGACTGTGCTTGCGAGTGCACGCTCGGTCGTATTCGCTCCCGGCTACGGGATGGCTGTTGCCCAGGCCCAGCACGTCGTCAAGGAGCTGGCTGATGTGCTCGAAGCGAGGGGGGTCGACGTGAAATACGCGATACACCCCGTCGCGGGCCGGATGCCGGGACACATGAACGTCCTCCTCGCGGAAGCGCAGGTTCCCTACGACAAGCTTTGGGAGATGGAGAGGATCAACCCGTTGTTTCCAGAGACGGATGTCGTGATAGTGGTAGGTGCCAACGACGTCACCAATCCAGCTGCCCGCACGAAGACCGACTCGCCTCTGTACGGGATGCCGATCCTAGACGTGGACAAGGCTAAGACTGTCGTCTTCATCAAGCGCTCGATGAACCCCGGCTTCTCAGGTGTAGAGAACGACCTCTTCTACAACCCCAACACCATGATGGTCTTTGGCGACGCGAAGAGGGCGGTCAGCGAGCTGGTCGCCGTGATGAGGAAACAGAAAAACTAGGGTACTCGCTGTAGTACAACGATTGCTTGATTAGTAAATCATCGCGTCACTAATGTCCAACTTGTCGCCGGTGGAAAGGAACTTGGGTTCGGTCAACCCCGCATCTTCGGCACGGTCCAGGACCGCAAGCTGCGATGCAAAGACAGAATGGAAGATCCTCTCTGAGTCTGACTTGCCGCGGGCTGCAATTTGGCGGGAGACGTAGCCACGGGCGGTCAGGGCTCTTGCTAGCTTCTTTGATATTCCGGCGGGGTCGAAGCATCCAAACAGGTTGACTGAGTCTGATTTCTTCAACGAAAACAACTCCAGGTGGCTGAATTCCTCCAGCAACTCTGCGTGCGCCTTGGTGCCCAAGAATTCGTAAGTTTTTGCGGCCGTGTAGAGGGCCACTGGATAGGCCATCGAATTACCGAGGAAGTAGGTGGTCCCTCTTCCGAATGAAATGTTCTTGCGGTCCGATTGGGCGCTCTCAAACGCTCTTTCGAAGTCACAGGAAATATCCACCATCGTCATCTTGAGAACCGCGAGCAGCGAGAGGCTGAAAGAGAGCATACCTGGCGTCTTGGGGACATAGGTCATTGGAAGTGCCACAATCTGGTCGGTCAGGGCGGCCAGTTCGCTCTCAGGAACGGCCGTCAGAGCTGTGGTCTTCTTTGCCAACCTCCTGACTCTTCTCGCCGCAAGGAGATTGGACAACGTCCTGCCTGAAACCGAGATGAAAAACACATCCCGCCCCTTTGTGATTTCCGGGACTGTGGCGACCGTGTAAGGGTCAATCCCAATGCAGCCTCCCTTCGACGCATAGAACCCGGCAAGAGCTGCGGCATAGGAGTCGCCGGCTCCAACGAAAATCGAACCCTCCGATGCCTTCGGCATCTTCGATCTGGAGAAGTGCTTCAGGGCCTCCGGCTGTCCTTCCACTTCCCTCCGTATCCGGCGAAGCTCTCCTCTGGCCACAACCCCCGGGGCTGGACGGCTCGAGTATTAATCACAGGTCTCATTCTTATCTACGACAGCTGCACGTAAAGCCCACAATGTTGGCGCGTCATCGGGCTTGAACTTGGGTCGGCCGACGACACGGACGGGGCTAGATATGGTGCAATCCGAAGTCTTCGCTTCGTTGCCAGTTTACAGGTTTCCCCGGGCCCTCCGCCAAGGCACAATCCTTTCTCGACCGAACAGGTTCATCATGATGGTTAGGACTGGAGGCAGAACAATCCGATGCCACTGCCCTACAACCGGGAGGCTGGGCGACCTGAAACTGGAAGGATTGCCATGCCTCTACTCGACGTCGACTAGCGACAAGAGGAAGACGGCGCACACTGTGGAAGCCATTTCGACTTCTCCGGGAAGTAAGAGCTGGGTAGGAATCAACCAGACAGCAGCCAACAGATACTTCGAGTTCTTCTTGAGAAACGGGGCACTCGCTCGTCTAGCCACGGGCCAAGTGCAAAGGGAGGTCAAGCTCGGCAAATCAAGGATTGACTTCCTTATTGGAAACGCCTACGTCGAAGTGAAAACGCCTCTGATAATGCTCCCGGCGAGCGTAGAAGTCGCCCGAGTGAAACGAAGCAGGTTCGACTCGTTCGACCGATTGATCAGGCACATGGGGGAATTACAAAAGTCGTTGTCAAGTGGCATGCGAGCCAAAATTGTCTTGTGCTTTCTCTATGATGCAAAGCCCTTCAAACCTCCGCCTCCCGATGGCACTAACTCAAGGATTCTTGCAGCCGCACGGGCTGCCGAGGAGGCAGGTGTTGAGCGATGGCAGGTTAACCTCAAGGTTGACGCCGAGGGGGTCTCCCTAATCCGTTACTTCAGAAGCAAGCCCTACACCGGGGAAACCCCGGACTAGCGCCCTACGGTGGGGCGAGCGGAGTCTGGGCGAAGTCGAAGCAATCCGACATGCCGTCGGCGCTCGCGTCGCGTGCGTTCATCGGCTTAATTCCGAACGTCGTTTCGCAGAACTTGACGAGGCTCACATGCGAGTGGACGGCCTTGGAAATGTAGCCTCTCTTGACGTAAGGTCCCAGGACAAGGCATCCGACTCTTGAACCGTACCGGAACTGCGTCCCGTTGTAGGATGGATTTGCGCCGCCACCGTTCCATGTCTCCACATTGGGCGGGTTCACGTGGTCGTACCACCCTCCCCAATCGTCCCAAGTGACGAATATTACCGACTTTTGCCAGAGCCCTCCTGCCACGAGGGCAGCAACCTGGTCTACAGTCCACTGCATCCCCACGGTGACATTGCCGTTGAAGCTCCCGAACGGCGGGTGTTCGTCGAACTGTCCCGGCGCCCAGACCCAAGAGACGTTTGCAAGGTTGCCCGTGCTCGCATCCGCCTTGAACTGGGCCGCGGTATGCTTCCACTTCAGGTTGATCCCGGACATGTAGTTCATGGCGAACCCACCGTAGCTCTTCCATGTCCGGCCCGCCTTCTCAAGGCTGAGAGGAAGCGAGGAGGGGAGCATGAAGCTCGCAGTCCCGAAGTGGGGCGGATTGTCAATCACCGGTGAATCCGCGGCGACAACCATCAGGTGGTTTGGGGTCGACGGGCCTGCGACATCCGTGTAATAGTTGTCGCAGAGAGCGAACTTCCTTGCATAGCCAAAGTACGCCGGAATGTCCTGTTCCACAAACTGCTCCCTGACCGACGTGGTCTCTCGAGTGAGCCATGCGGCGTGAGTGTGATTGGGGTCGCTCAAAGGAGGGTTCGGTGACCTCGGCATTGCAATCCCATTGGCGCCGGGGAATGTCCCGAAGTAGTTGTCAAACGTGTGATTCTCCTTCATTATGATGACAACGTGTTCCACCGCAGCGGTTGTCTTCCCCTCGCGAGGGGGCAACACAGCCTGCATACTCAACTCCGAAATCCCCGCCTATGGCGTCCTTCCGCCAGCTGGGGGCGGATAAGAGCATGCGGACAAAGGGGCCGGGCATTGAGCGGCGCTATCAGGCTTGACACACCCGGCAGTGAAGAAGTGGTAATTGGAACTGGGAGATCCACCGAGCCACACGCCGTCAGAGTCAAAGTAGTTTCTGAATTCAACATTGCAATTTCCAGAGCAACCATCAGAGACCTCGGGATTGCTCCCGCTGGCGTTAGGGTCGACCACCATTTCTACAATTTCGTGGCTGAGCGCCAACGCGTACGAGTTTTGCTCATCCTTGATTGTCAGGCCTTGCCCCATCACATTGACGAAGGCATAGGGGATCCCTCCGGGAGAGATATTGTGGTACCCTAGGATGCCTTGGTTCACGTCCGCGTCCGTGTTCACCACGCCCTGAGGGTTGAGGAAGACCAGGCACGAATCCGGACCGAGGCCACGACCCTTGGCAAGCTGGTCGACCCATGCGGCTAGAGACTGGTCGTTGTACTTCCCGCCTACTACCGATGCTTGCAGAGGGATAGTGTCTATTGCCACCTCAAGGCTGTTGGGGCCATATTGAGAAGCATAGGATGAGATCGGAGGCGCGCTCAGCTTGGCATAACCCATCGCAGTCCCTAGGTCCGTAGCGGGCACGTTGAAGTCCATCCCCGACGATGAGAAGTTCGCCTGGACGAATCTCAGAGTCCCCGCGAAGAGAGGTGCAACGGCCGTCTTCCCTGCCAGTGGAGGCTTTATTTTTGAAACTGCCCTGGCCAATTCGTCAGGTACCAATTCCGCGAGAGCAATCTGCCCTAGCCTGTGCAGGACACGCATCGGGACTAGGCTCGCGAAGCCTTCAATTGGTTCCGTCGCGGGGAAGAACCCAAGTTCTGGGCCCTGCAGAAACTTTGCATTCTTCAGCGACCGGGTAGAACAGGTAAGCGCCACTATACGCTGAAGCGCTCCGGGACACTTTAGTTTTCCGGAATAGAGTTACTTAATTGAAATTCACGTTCATGGCGGCTCAGGATGGCTCCGGCTTGGAATCCAATTTCGCTTTCTCTGCATTGACGAACGCTGTGACAATTCCATGGGCGGGGTTGGCTTGCAGAACCCGAAGTTGAACGGACGGATTGTCACGCAGAGTCTTTCTGAGCTCTTCCATTAGTCGATTCGAGTCCTTGACTCCCTCCCTGTTCGCTTCCGATACCACAGACTCATGGTCGCAGACAATGGTGAACCCGCCGAGGGAATCTATCAGCTCTTCGATGGCGAAGAGTATTGCTAGGACTTCTGCATCGTCGCTCTCCGTGGCCTCGACCCTTTTTGCATTATGTTCGCCGCTCCCTTCTACCAGGTAACCGACGTACGCTTCCCGCGGAAGACCCGGGTCGTGCATGTTCAGTATCTTCGCATCGACGTAGACCTTGGGGGTCTTAGAGAAAAATTGACGGACTTTCAACACTGTCTGA
>WNFB01001655.1_pt1 | contig 19161 bp, 16 predicted proteins | sample 5400501 | NCBI WGS metagenome assembly WNFB01 (sample SAMN13153341, study PRJNA577476) | soil metagenome | isolation source: 200 cm saprolite under Douglas fir tree site 2 hole 1 | place: USA:California | collected 2015-04-18 | reverse complement strand
GACGACGATCAATATCTCGATCGACACGGGTTGCAGCAGCCAGGCGATCGCAGGGTCCTCGTTCACGCGGCGCCCTTGGCCTCCACCGGGCGTACCCCTAATCGCCAAAGGCGGGGAAAAGTTCCAATCACGCGGAATCCGTCTCGACGCGCGATCACTTGCGCACCGGCAAGCGCCGCCGCCACAGCGCCCACAGGCACAGATTCCATCCCATGCTGGCGAGCAGCCAGAGCACAAACGCGGCGGCCTTGCCGAGCGGCACGGCCGCAACGTGCAGGACGACCAGGGACGTGCCGAAGCCCACCAAGCCGGTCAGGCCGTTGGCGATCACCGCGGCCGAGACCGCGCCGCCGACCCGCGGGTGCAGGATCAGCGCCATGCTGGTCATCACCACCGGCGCGGTGGCGAGAATGCCGGTCGCGATCGGGCCGACCCGGGCGCTCAGGCCCACCACCGCCGAGACGATGGCGCACACCAGCAGCGCGCGCAGCGGCGCGTCGTACCAGCGACGCCGATAGATCGGCATGGCGGCGTGGCGGAAGCGCGCGACCAGCGGCAGGCATACGGCATAGACGCCCGCGTTGAGCAGGAGGACGCTCGCCAAGGTCCATTCGATCGGCCGCAGGATCGCCGCGAGCACGACCCACGCCGCGAGCGCGCTCAGCAGGCTCACCGCCAATCCGCGCCGCTGCGCCAGCGCCGCGTAGACGAGCCCAAACACCGCGTTCGCCGCGTTGACGGCAAGGCTGCCGAGCGCGCTTGCGGCGATGAACTCCGGCGGGTGATCGAGCGCGAGGAAGAAATACGCCGGCCCGGCCCCGATCGGCAGGGTGAGGATGAGCGCGCCCAGCAACGGCCCGGCGCGCTCGGTCGCCATCGCGGCGCCGGCGACGATGCCGGCGGTGAGGACGATCTTGGCGGCGAACGCGCTGACGAACAGGAGGTCGGCGGACATGCGCCTTTCCGTCCGCCCCCTCCGGAGCTACCCGCGCGCGAAGCGAACGTCGACGGGCGGTCCGCTGCGGATCGTCTGATAGACCACGCAGTAGCGCTCGGTGAGCTTTTGCAGCTGGTCGAGCTTGTCCTGCGGCGCATCGGTGTCGAGGGCAAAGCTCAGGCGGATCGCCGCAAAGCCGACCGGCGCGTCCTTGGCGACGCCGAGCGTGCCGCGGAAGTCGAGATCGCCCTCCGCCGACACGGTGCCGGCGCGCAGCGGAATGTCGAGCGCGGTCGCAACCGCCTTCAAGGTCACGCCCGCGCACGCGACCAGCGCCTCGAGCAGCATGTCGCCGGAGCACAGCTCGAGCCCCGAGCCGCCGGTCGCCGGATGCAGGCCGGCGACCGCGAGCGCGCGCCCGGTCTCGACCTTGCAGGCGATGTTGGTGTCGTCGAGCGTGCCCTTCGCCTTGAGCGTGATGACCGCCGCCTTCGGGTCGCTCTTGTAGCGGTCCTTGATCGGGGCCTGCATGGCCCGCAGCGCTTGCGCATCCATGTCGATCTCCTCAACAAAAAAATCACCACCACAGTGCCGCGCCCGCGGTCGCCTTGGTCTCGCCGTCGTCGGTGATGAGCGCGCGATCGAGCGAGCGGTCGAGCGCTGCCATCACCCGGCGCTTGGCGAAATCGTAGGCCGCCGACTGGCGGTCGCGCGGGCGCGGCAGGTCGGTTTCGATCTCGGCGAACACGCGGCCCGGGCGCGGCGACATCACCACCACGCGGTCGGCGAGCACGATCGCCTCGTCGACGTCGTGGGTGACCACGACCAGCGTGGGCTTCGCGTCCGCCCACAGGTCGAGCAAATGGTCCTGCAGGTCGATGCGCGTGAACGCGTCGAGCGCGGAGAACGGCTCGTCGAGCAGCATCACCTCCGGCCGGTTGATCAGCGCGCGGGCGATGGCGACGCGCTGGGCCTGGCCGCCCGACAGTTCGCGCGGCCACATCCGGGCCTTCTCGGTGAGCCCGACGCGCTCGAGCGCGGCGGCGACCCGCCGCCGGCGTTCCGCCGCCGGCAGGTGGGCGAGACCGAAGCCCACGTTGTCGGCGACGGTGAGCCACGGCAGCAGGCGGGGCTCCTGGAACACGATGCCGATCTTCTCGTGCGGCGCCGTGATGGCGATGCCGTCGAGCTTGACCATGCCCTGGCTCGGCGGGTCGAGACCGCCCACGAGGCGCAGCAAAGTCGACTTGCCGCAGCCCGAGCCACCGATGACGACGACGATCCGGCCGAGGTCGACGCCGAGCGACACGTCGTGCACCGCCCGCACCCCGTTCGGATAGGTCTTTCCCACGTGGTCGAGGACGAGCATGGGCTATCTGCGGGCGCCAAAGGCGTCTTCCCAGCGCAGGAACGGCGCCGCGCCCGCGGCGAGGATCGTGTCGGTGAGCTTGCCGAGCACCGCGAACGTGATGATCGCGGCGACGATCTCGGCCGGCTTGCCGAGCTGCTGGCCGTCGATCAGCAGATAGCCCAGTCCTTCCGAGGCGCCCATGAACTCGGCGGCGATGACGAACATCCAGCCGAGCCCGAGGCCGGCGCGCAGCGACACCACATAGGCCGGCAGCACGGCGGGCAGCAGAATCCGCCGCACCATGTCGGCGCCCGACAAGCGAAACACCCGGCCGACTTCGACGATCTTGCGATCGACCGACAGGATGGCACCCAATACGCCCAGATAGACCGGGAAGAACACGCCGGCGGCGATCAGCGCCACCTTCGAGGTCTCGAAAATCCCCAGCCACAGGATGAACAGCGGGATCCAGGCGATCGACGGGACGGCCCGCAACCCCTGCAGGGTCGGATCGATGATCCGGCGCACGATCCCCCAATAGCCGGCGAGCGCGCCGAGCAGCGTTGCGGCGACGGTGCCGACGCCGAAGCCGACCGCAACGCGCGACAGCGTGGCCAGCACGTGCCGCTGCAGCTCGCCGGTTTCGGCGAGGTCGGCCAGCATGCGGTAGATGACCGAGGGCGGCGGCACGAGCCGCCCGTCCGATAATCCGGCGCGCACCGCAAGCTCCCACAACACCGCAAGCCCGATCGGCAGCGCGAGGCCGAGCGCCGGCCGCGCCAGCCGCGCGAGCCGGTCGTGCTGCGCCCGTTCCGTCGAAACGGAGGGTTCTGCCGAGGCGGTCATGCCGACAACAGACATGGCGTGCGACCCGAATGCAACAAGAGGGCGTTCACCTCGCCCCGCTTGCGGGGAGAGGTCGACGCGCGAAGCGCGTCGGGTGAGGGGGCCTCTCAGGAAAGCGTGCACTCGCAGAGGCCCCCTCGCCCCGACCCTCTCCCCGCAAGCGGGGAGAGGGAGTTCACTGCCCCGGGATCGGCACGCGGTCGTCGATCAAATCGTTGACCGCGCCTTTCACGTCGACGTTTGCGGGAATGACGCCGGCCTGCTGCAGCGCGACGCCGGCGGCGAGGATCGACTCGCGCTGCGGCGCGCCGATCCGGTTGTGGGTCAGCTCGGTGCGCTCGTTGAGCTGCTTGTCGACCACCGCGTCGGGCAGCTTGGTCACCGCGATGAACACGCGCTTCACCTCGGCCGGATTGGCGAGCGAATACTTGCGCGCCTCCTCGTAGATCGCGAGCACGCGCTGCACGAGGTCCGGGTGGTCCTTCAGGAATTCCTGGCGCACGTTGAGGATGCCCCAGGTGTTGGCCTCGCGATTGCGGTAGAACAGCCGCGCGCCGTCCTCGACTTCGGCCTGCGCCATCATCGGATCGAGGCCCGCCCAGGCATCGACGTCGCCGCGGATCAGCGCGGTCTTGCCGTCGGGATGCTGCAGCAGGATCGGCGTGATGTCCCGCTCGGAGAGTCCCGCTCCCTGCAGGGTGCGCACCAGGAAAATATGCGGGTCGGTGCCCCGCGTGACGGCGACGCGCTTGCCCTTGAGGTCGGCGGGCTTGGCGATCGGCGTGTCCTTGCGGGTGACGAGCGCGGTCCACTCGGGCCGCGAATAGACGTAGATCGACTTGATCGGGTTGCCGTTGATCTTGCCGACGAGGGCGGCCGCGCCCGCGGTCGAGCCGAGGTCGATCGAGCCGGCGCTCAGGAATTCGAGCGCCTTGTTCGAGCCGAGCGTCTGCACCCAGCGGATCGAGATGGTGTCCTTGGCGAACTCCTTCTCGAGCAGGCCCTTGTCCTTGAGCACCATGGAGACGGGATTGTAGGTCGCCCAGTCGAGCACGATTTCCTTGGGCTTGTCGGCGGCCTCTACGGCCGCCGGCAACAGTCCGGCGGCAAGGGCCGCGGCGAGTACGCAACGTCGGGAGAGCAGGGACATGAGAACCTCCACACGGAAAACGGCGGCGCGTTCCCTGGCGCGCAAGCCGTCGATTGATGGAGGCGGGACAATTGGCCCGCCGTCAGCTGGCGGCGGGGCGGGCCCCGCGCTTTAGCTGCATTTGTTAAGCGCCCGCAAGCTGCTCGCTCAAATCGGCGCTGGCGTTGATTTAGGAAGCCCCGCATTCGCCGTCAATGAGAAAGTAATGATCGCCCGAATGCGCTATGTTGGGAGAGCGTTCCCCGGCGCGGCAAGACCGCAGGCTAAACGTTTTTTGCCGCACCGGCGCGGCCGTGACAGCGGCGGCCGTCTCGGCTAGAGCACGTCCCGTTCCTTTCGGAATCGGGACGTGCTCTAGAGACTATTGCGTGGCGCATGTTCTTATCGGCGAACCGGTATCCACTTCGCCGGAACATGCGCTAATCGGATGCGCCATGGATGATGTCGCCGACCACGCGCTTGGCACCGTCGACCTGTTCGACGCGGCGGCGATCGCGGCCGACCTGGCCGAGCTTGCCGAGGTCCACCACGGCCGCGAGCGCGAGCTGCGCACCGCCGTGGCGCAGCTCCTCAAGGCCGCGCTCGCGGACGGCCGGGCCCTGGCCGAACGGCTCCTGCTCGAAGACCGCCACGGCCGGCGCTGCGCCGAGCGGCTGTGCTCGATGCAGGACGAGCTGGTCCGCATCCTCTACGAGTTCGCCGGCCGGCATCTCTACCCTTCGCTCAACCCCTCCGAAGCTGAACGCATGGCGGTGATCGCCACCGGCGGCTACGGCCGCGGCCTGCTCGCGCCCGGCTCCGACATCGATCTCCTGTTCCTGCTGCCCTACAAACAGACCGCCTGGGGCGAGTCGATCGCGGAAGCGATCCTCTATTGCCTGTGGGACATGGGCCTCAAGGTCGGCCACGCCACCCGCTCGGTCGACGAGTGCATCCGCCAGGCCAAGTCCGACATGACGGTGCGCACGGCGATGCTCGAGGCGCGCTACCTGCTCGGCGACCGCGGGCTCTACGACGAGCTCACCGCGCGCTTCGGCAAGGACATCGTGCAAAGCAGCGCGCCCGAGTTCGTCGCCGCCAAGCTCGCCGAACGCGAGGAGCGCCACCGCCGGGCCGGCCAGTCGCGCTATCTGGTCGAGCCCAACGTCAAGGACGGCAAGGGGGGGCTGCGCGATCTGCACACCCTGTTCTGGATCGCCAAGTACGTCTACCGCGTGCGCGAGGCCGAGGAACTGATCGATCGCGGCGTGTTCGATCGGGAGGAATATCAGCTGTTCCGCCGCTGCGAGGATTTCCTCTGGTCGGTGCGATGCAACATGCACTTCCTCGCCGGCCGCGCGGAGGAGCGGCTGTCGTTCGACATCCAGCGCGAGATCGCGGTGCGGCTCGGCTACACCCGGCATCCCGGGCAGCAGGACGTCGAGCGCTTCATGAAGCATTACTTCCTGGTCGCCAAGGACGTCGGCGACCTCACGGCGATCCTGTGCGCGGAGCTGGAAGACCGCCAGGCCAAGGCGCTGCCGGTGCTGCGGCGCGTGATGGCGCGGTTCCGCCCGCGCGGCCGCCGCACGCTGAGCGAGACCGAGGATTTCGTCGTCGACAACAATCGCATCAACATCGCCGAGCCGGACGTCTTCCGCCGCGATCCGGTCAACCTGATCCGCATCTTCCACCTCGCCGACCGGCACGGGCTTGCGTTCCATCCCGACGCCATGCGGGCGGCGACGCGCTCGCTCCGGCTGGTCGACGCGCGGCTGCGCGGGGATGCCGAGGCCAATCGCCTGTTCCTTGAGATCCTCACCTCGCGCAACGACCCGGAACGGGTGCTGCGCCGCATGAACGAAACGGGCGTGCTCGGCCGCTTCATCCGCTCGTTCGGGCGCATCGTCGCCATGATGCAGTTCAACATGTACCACCACTATACGGTCGACGAGCACCTGCTGCGCTGCATCGGCGTGTTGGCCGAGATCGAGCGGGGCGGCCAGGACGAGACCAAGCTGGCGACCGAGCTGATGCGCACGATCCAGCCGCAGCATCGCGCGGTGCTCTACGTCGCGCTGTTCCTGCACGACATCGCCAAGGGCCGCATCGAGGACCATTCGCTCGCCGGCGCGCGCATCGCGCGGCGGTTCTGCCCGCGCCTCGGCTTCTCGCCGGCGGAGACCGAGACGACGGCGTGGCTGGTCGAGAATCACCTGGTGATGTCGACCATCGCCCAGTCGCGCGACCTGTCCGACCGCAAGACCATCGAGAATTTCGCCGGCCTCGTGCAGTCGCTCGAACGCCTCAAGCTGCTGATCATTCTCACCACTGCCGACATCCGGGCGGTGGGTCCCGGGGTGTGGAACGGCTGGAAGGCGCAGTTGCTGCGCACGCTCTATTACGAGACCGAGCCGGTGCTGACCGGCGGCTTCTCCGAGGTCAATCGCGCCCAGCGCGTCGCCATGGCGCAAAGCGAGTTCCGGGCGGAGCTCACGGATTGGCCGGCCGCCGACCTCGACGCCTATGTGGCGCGCCACTATCCGGCCTACTGGCTCAAGGTCGACCTGCCGCACAAGCTCGCCCACGCGCGCTTCGTGCGCGAGGCCGGCCGGGCCGGCAAATCGCTGGCGACCGAGATCAATCTTGATGCGGGGCGCCAGGTGACCGAGCTGACCGTGCTCGCGCCCGATCATCCCCGGCTGCTCTCGACCATGGCCGGGGCCTGCGCGGCCGCGGGAGGCAACATCGTCGACGCGCAGATCTACACCACCACGGACGGCATGGCGCTCGACACCATCGCGCTCTCCCGCGAGTTCGAGCGCGACGACGACGAGGTGCGCCGCGCCACGCGCATCGCCGAGGGCATCGAACAGGCGCTCAGCGGCCGCGTGCGCCTACCCGACGTGGTGGCGAAGCGCGCCGCGCCGAAGAGCCGGCTCAAGGCGTTTGCGATCGAGCCCGAGGTGCTGATCAATAATCAGTGGTCGAACCGCTACACGGTGATCGAGGTCTCCGGCCTCGACCGGCCGGGGCTGCTCTACGACCTCACGGCGACGCTGTCGAAGCTGAGCCTCAACATCGCCTCGGCGCACGTGGCGACGTTCGGCGAACGCGTGGTCGACGTGTTCTACGTGACCGACCTGCTCGGCGCCCAGATCGTCTCGCCCACCCGCCAGGCCGCGATCAAGCGCGCGCTCATCCAACTGCTCGCCCCCGCCCCCGAGGGCGCCAAGCCGGCGCGCGCCGCCGAATAACACTTGGACAGGCGCACAAAGTCGACCGGCCCCCACCTTTCACGCGGGGGCCGGTGTGCCTGCCTCGGCCAAATAGTCGGGCGGCCGGCCGGATCAGGAGTACTTCGCCTTTTTCTTGTGGCGGTACTTGTGCGTCACGACCGGCTGCGGCGCCGGCCTTCCGAACGTCGACTCGAGCGGTGTGATCAGGAAGGCCCTCAGGCCCTCGCCCACCAGGCGCGGCCCCGCCTCGTTCGAGCTGATCGGCGGTGGCGGCGGCGGCGCGTAGCGCTTTTTCGCCTTGGCCAAGGCGAGCGACGGCGCGGACACCGCAATCACGACGGCGAGCAGAAGAGCGCTTTTGCGCATAAAGAACCCCCAAAGTTGCACCACCGGTCATCCCCGGCGCCGGCGCATTATGCAGAAAATAATGGCGCCGCAAATACCAGTTCGCGCTGTTCAGCGATGACAGTGCCTTGGCCGGACCGAGCGCGGCACGCCCCGCTTAACCCCCCCTTAAACCGCGGTCCGTAGCGTGCAGAGCGAGCCTGTCGCGGCCGCGTGACGGGTCGATTCCGCGGGACGGGACATGGGGTCGGGACGGCGAAAGGGTCGGGCGCGCCGCGAACCCGCGCCGGATGCGTCCGCCGCCACCCTCGACGTGCGGCTTGATTCGCAGGATCGTCCGGGCGGTCCCCCCAGCGCAAAACCCGATGCCGACCGGCGCCGGCGCGGCGGCGACAGCGCAAGGTCGCGCCGCAGCGAGGCCGGTGGCGGCCGCGGCCGCGGCAAGCGCCGCTCGCCCGTCAGACGCCTCGCCTACTGGGCCGTCGTGCTCGGGCTGTGGCTGCTGATCGCCGCCGGCGGCACGATCGCCTGGGTGGGCGCGCATCTGCCGCCGATCCAATCGCTCGAAGTGCCCAAGCGGCCACCCTCGATCGAGATTCTCGGCGCCGACGGGCATGTGCTGGCGATGCGCGGCGACATGGGCGGCGCCGCGGTGCCGCTCAAGGAATTGCCGCCCTATCTGCCGCAAGCCTTCATCGCCATCGAGGACCGCCGGTTCTATTCCCATCACGGCGTCGATCCGTTCGGCATCGCGCGCGCCATGGTGGCGAACGTCCTGCGCCGCGGGGTGTCGCAGGGCGGCTCGACCCTGACCCAGCAGCTCGCCAAGAACCTGTTCCTCACCCAGGAGCGCACCGTCGCGCGCAAGCTCCAGGAACTCGTTCTCGCGCTCTGGCTCGAGCGCAAGTTCACCAAGGCGCAGATCCTCGATCTCTATCTCAACCGCGTCTATTTCGGCTCCGGCGCCTACGGGGTCGAGGCGGCGGCGCAGCGCTATTTCGGCAAGTCCGCCCGCCAGGTCTCGCTCGCGGAAGCGGCGCTGCTTGCCGGCTTGGTCAAATCGCCGTCGCGGCTGGCGCCCACGCGCAATCCCGACGGCGCCGAGCGCCGGGCCCAGATCGTGCTCGCCGCCATGGCGGACGCCGGCCTCGTCACCGACCGGATGGCCAAGGTCGCGCTCGGCGAGGCGCCGCGGATCGTCAAGCAAGCAGCCGGGGGCTCGGGCAATTACGTCGCCGACTGGGTGATGGATGTGCTCAACGACCTGATCGGCCGGGTCGAGCACGACATCGTGGTCGAGACCACCATCGATCCGGTGCTGCAGGCCGCCGCCGACAAGGCGCTTGCCGAAGAGCTGGCGCAGAAGGGCGAAAAATTCGGCGTGAGCCAGGGCGCGATCCTCGCCATGACGCCGCGCGGCGCGGTGCGCGCGCTGGTCGGCGGGCGCAGCTACGGCGAAAGCCAGTTCAACCGTGCGGTCGCCGCCAAGCGTCAGCCGGGCTCCGCGTTCAAGCCCTTCGTCTATCTCGCCGCGCTCGAGCGCGGGCTCACCCCCGACACGGTGCGCGACGACCGGCCGATCGCGCTCAAGGGGTGGAGACCCGAGAACTACGGCCACGAATATTTCGGCCCGGTGACGCTGACGCGCGCGCTGGCGCAGTCGCTCAACACCGTGTCGGTGCGCCTGACCCTCGAAGTGGGTCCGACCGCGGTGGTGCGCACCGCGCATCGGCTCGGCATCGCCTCGAAGCTCGAGCCCAATGCGTCCATCGCCCTCGGCACGTCCGAGGTGTCGGTGATGGAGCTGGTCGCCGCCTATGCGCCGTTCGCCAATGGCGGCACGGCGGTGACGCCGCACGTGGTCGAGCGCGTGCACGCGCCCGACGGCCGCGCCCTCTACCGCAGCAATCTTCCCGACCTCGGCCGCGTGGTGGAGGAGCGCCACGTCGGCATGATGAACGCGATGATGCAGGAGACGCTGGCGAGCGGCACCGCCCGCAAGGCGGAGCTTCCCGGCTGGCAGGCGGCCGGCAAGACCGGCACCAGCCAGGATTTCCGCGACGCCTGGTTCATCGGCTACACCGCGCATCTCGTGACGGGCGTGTGGCTCGGCAACGACGACAGCTCGCCGACCCGCAAGACTACCGGCGGCGGGCTGCCGGTCGAGATCTGGAGCCGGTTCATGAAGGCCGCGCACCAGCGCGTGCCGCCCGCCGCCCTGCCCGGGCTCACCGGCGGCTGGCCTAATCTATGGCCGGCGCCGCCTGCGGCTCTGCCGCCGGGTCCGCAGGTGCGCGGTCCCGACGACAACCGGCCGCCGCCCGGCAGCAGCGCCGGCCTCGACGGCTGGTTGCTCGACCGGCTGTTCGGCCGGCGCTGAACCCGCTGGAGCATTTTCCGGAAAAGTGGGTACCGGTTTTCCGTAGAAAATGCGACCAAACAAAAAATCCTACTTGAATTCCACCCGGTCGAATAGCGCTCAGGGCAGATCCGCCTCATCCGACCGCGCCCCGGGATATTGCCCGGCGGCGTCCGCCTCCCCGTAGCGGTGCAGGTCGGCGCCGTGCACGTCGAGCCAGACTTTCGCGCGCTGCATCGCCGGGCAGTGCCGCGCCAGCAGCCGCCAGAACCGCGGCGAGTGGTTCATCTCCTTAAGGTGGGCAACCTCGTGGGCGGCGAGATAGTCGAGCACGAAAGGCGGCGCCAGGATCAGCCGCCAGGAGAACGAGAGGACGCCCGTGGTCGAGCAGGAGCCCCAGCGGCTTGTTTGGTCGCGCACGCTGACGCGCCTGAGATCGACGCCCATGCTGTGCGCATAACGCCGCGCCGCCGCCTCGACGTCGCGCCTGGCCTCGCGCTTGAGATAGTCGCCGATCCGGCGCGCGAGATGCCGCGCATCGCCGGCGACGCACAGGAGCCCCTCGCCGTTCTCGCCGATCTCGGTCCACACCGTGCCGCGCGCCTGCGGCCGGTGCGCGATGCGATGCGGAACGCCGCGCAGCGGCAGTTCGCGGCCCGGCGCGAACGGCGCCGCCTCCGGCAATCGGCGCAGGCGCGCGGCGATCCACGCGCCGTGCCTTTGAGCGAATGCCTTCGCCTCCTTGAGGCTGCCGCGCGGCGGCATGGTGAGGACGACCTCGCGGGTCGCCGCCTGGATGCGCAGCGTGTAGCGGCGCGCCTGCCGGTGCCGGCGCAGCCGCACCGGATAGACCGCGGCGTCGAACGCGACCTCGATCGCCTGCGGTTCCTTCGGCGGGCGGAAAAGCAGCGCGCGCAGCCGCATGGGGCCGGTCCAAAATCTCGGGAGCTATGTCCGAATCAGCGTGTGGTCGGCGTCAGCGGTACGACCGCTGCGGGCCAGGTTCAAGCCTTGGCGGCGACGGCCCGGCGCAGGAACCGCCGCAACGTGCTGCCGTCGTTCGACAGGACGAAGTCGGCGATGCGCGGCGCGATCTCGGCGCGGAAACGCGAGCCGTTGAACACGCCGTAATGGCCGACGTCCGGCTGCAGGTAATGCGCGCGCCGCTCGGCCGGAATGTTGATGCACAGGTCGTGCGCGGCCTGGGTCTGGCCGACGCCGGATATGTCGTCGTTCTCCCCCTCGACCGTCATCAGTGCGACGCGGTGGATGCGCGACGGATCGACCGGCACGCCGCGGTGCGTCATCTCGCCTTTCGGCAGCGCGTGGCGCACGAACACGGTGTCGACGGTCTGCAGATAGAACTCCGCCGCCAGATCCATGACGGCGAGGTATTCGTCGTAGAACTCGCGGTGCTTCTGCGCCGAGTCGCCGTCGCCCTTCACCAGATGCAGGAACAGATCCTTGTGCGCCTCGATGTGGCGGTCGAGGTTCATGCTCATGAAGCCGTTGAGCTGGAGGAACCCCGGATAGACGTCGCGCATGAAGCCCGGGTTGGGGAACGGCACCTTGGTGATCACGTTGCGGCGGAACCAGTCGATGCCGCGCTGCTCGGCGAGCTTGTTGACCGCGGTCGGGTTCGAGCGCGTGTCGATCGGTCCGCCCATCAACACCATGGAATGGGGCAGGCAGGGATCGTCCTGCGCCTCCATCAGGGCGACCGCGGCGAGCGCCGGCACGGAGGGCTGGCACACGGCGATCACGTGGGTCTCGCCCTCGAGCCGGTGCAGCATCGAGATGACGTAGTCGATGTAGTCGTCGAGATCGAACGGGCCCTCCGAGAGCGGGACCATGCGGGCGTCGACCCACTCGGTGAGGTAGACCTCGTGATTGGGCAGGAAGGCCTCGACCGTGCCGCGCAACAAGGTCGGGTAGTGGCCGGACATCGGCGCGACGATCAGGATTTTCGGCTGCGGCCGGCGCGGCGCGCGGGTGAACACGCGCTCGAAATGCAGGAGCCGGCAGAACGGACGCTCCCAGACGGACGCGATATGCACCGGCACCCGCTCGGCCCCGATCACGGTCGAGGAGATCTCCCATTCGGGCCGGCCGTAGCGCCGCGTCGAGCGCTCGAACAGCTCGCAGCCCGCGGCGATCGACTTGCCGAACGTGGTGAAGGAGAGCGGATTGATCGGGTTTCTGAAGTAGAGGCGCGTCACATCGGCAAGCGCGCGGGACGGGTTGAGGGCGGCGTGGCTCAGCTCGTAGAGCCAATACATGGGGGTCGACAGCATCAAGCCGCCGCCGGGCGGCGCGGGCGCGCCGCCGAATTCCCCGATCGGCATGGGATGACCCCCCGGCCCCTCTTGCTGCACCGCACCCTGTCGTTTTTTCATCATCGCGTCAACCGGTGCGCCGCACGCGCCCGCGTGGCACCCCCATAAACCTGTGCGCTAATTGTTAATTATGGATGCAGGCGCGATTTGACCAGTACGCAGGAGCCCGGACGAACTTGCCGGCGTGCCGCATTGCGGAATCATTCCCCGGTCTGCAGCAACGATCCGTGGCGACGCGCGTTCGCCAGCAGCGCCACGAAGCTCGCCGCCGTCGCGGCGAACAGCACCGCGTTGAGCGCCAGCGCCTCGATCATCAGGTCGGCGCGGAAGGCATGGTTGATCAGCAGCGCGCGCATGCCTTCGAACACGTAGGTCGGCGGCAGCGCCCAGGCGACCGCCTGCAGCCATTCCGGCAGCACCGCGACCGGGTAATAGACGCAGGTGAGCGGCAGCAGGACGAACATGAACGTCCACGCCAGGCTCTCGGCCCCCATCCCGTTGCGCAGCACCAGGCCGGACACCAGGATGCCGATCGACCAGCTGGTCAGGATGAGGTTGACGAAGAACGCGGCGAGCGCGAAGCCCAGCCCGTAAAGATTGAAGCCGAAGAACGCGATCGCCAGCAGCGACACCGGCACCATGCCGATCGCGAGGCGTATCAGGCTCATGATCATCAGCGCGGCGATGAATTCGATCGGCCGCAGCGGGCTGATCATCAGGTTGCCCATGTTGCGCGCCCACATCTCCTCGAGGAACGAGATGGAGAAGCCGAGCTGGCCGCGGAACAGGATGTCCCACAGCAGCACGGCGCCGATGAAGGTGCCGCCCGCGCGCGCGAAGAACCCCGCGTTGCTGGAAATGTAGAGCTGCAGGAAGCCCCACATGAGCATCTGCACCGCCGGCCAATAGATCAGCTCCAGCATGCGCGGCCACGACGAGCGCAGCAGGTACCAATAGCGCAGCACCATGGCGCCGATCCGGCGCGGCGAGAACGCGCCCGAGGAGAGCGGATGCGCGTTCACTGCGCCGCCTCGCGGGCTTCGCCGCGGCCGCGCGCCACGTCGAGAAAGACCTCCTCGAGCGTGTGCCGCCCGTAGCGCGCGAGCAGGGTCGCCGGCGGATCGTCGTCCTCGATGCGGCCTTTCTTCATGATGATGACGCGTTCGCACAGCCGCTCGACCTCGGTCATGTTGTGGGAGGCGAGCAGCACGGTGGCGCCGTGCTCGGCGCGATAGTCCTCGAGCCTGCCGCGCACCCAGTCCGCGGTGTCCGGGTCGAGCGAGGCGGTCGGCTCGTCGAGCAGCAATATGTCGGGGCGATTGAGCAAGGCCTTGGCGAGCGAGACGCGGGTCTTCTGCCCGGCCGAGAGCTTGCCGGTCGGCCGGTCGAGCAGGTCGAGGAGATCGAGCGCGGCGGCAATCTCGACGATGCGTTCTCCGAGATCGACGACGCCGTAGATGGTGCCGAACACTTTGAGATTCTGGCGCACGGTGAGGCGCATCGGCATGTCGACGTAGGGGCTTTCGAAATTCATGCGATGCAGGACGCGGTAGCGTTGCCGCGGCATCTCGGCGCCGAGCACCCGCACGCTGCCGGAGGTCGGCGTGACGAGCCCCATGATCATCGCGATCGTCGTCGTCTTGCCGGCGCCGTTGCCGCCGAGCAGCCCGGTGATCGAGCCCGGCGCCAGGGCAAAATCGATGCCCGCGACCGCGCGGGTCGTCTTGTAGACCTTGACGAGGCGCTCGACCGCGATGGCTGGTTGGGGTTCGGCCATGGGGATACCGGCAGTCCCGCACAATTGGCGCCGCTGCGCCATCGGTGCAAGCCCGCAGACTCCCTCTCCCCGCTTGCGGGGAGAGGGTCGGGGTGAGGGGGCGTCTGAGGTTGCGCGCTGTCCTCGCAGGCCCCTCACCCGAATCGCTTCGCGATCCGACCTCTCCCCGCACGCGGGGAGAGGTTTGAGCGGCACCGGGTTCGCGCGGGCTTCCACGGGCCACCGCTTGCGGGGAGAGGGTCGGGGTGAGGGGGCGTCTGAGGTTGCGCGCTGTCCTCGCAGGCCCCCTCACCCGGATCGCTTCGCGATCCGACCTCTCCCCGCACGCGGGGAGAGGTTTGAGCGGCGCCGGGTTCGCGCGGGCCTCCACGGGCCAAATTGATCAACCAGACTCCTTATGAGACCGCCTGCCGACCCGCTAAAGTGAGCCCATGCGCCTCCTGCTCCGCGACGATCAACCGGACCGCGCCCTCCCGCACTTGCGGCGCAACGTGCGGCTCGGCACGCTGGTGCGGCTGCGCTGGCTTGCCGTCATCGGCCAGACCGGCGCCGTGCTCGTCGTCCATTACGGGCTCGACTTCACCCTGCCGCTCGGCCCCTGCCTGGCGGCGATCGCGCTGAGCGCGCTCGTCAACGTTCTGGTGCGGGTGCGCTTTCGCACGGCGCACCGGGTCGAACCGGCTCCCGCCGCCTGGCTGCTCGCCTTCGACACCGCCCAGCTCGGCGCGCTGCTGTTCTTGACCGGCGGCCTGGAGAACCCGTTCGCCTTCCTGTTTCTCGGCCCGGTGCTGATCTCGACCACCGTGCTGCCCCGGCGCATGACGCTCCTGCTCGGCGGCTTCGCGGCCCTGTGCGCCACCGCCCTGGTGTTCGTGCACATGCCGTTGCCGTGGGTGAGCGACGAGCCGCTGGTGCTGCCGCCCATCTACATGCTGGGCGTCTGGCTCTCGCTCCTGCTCGCGCTCAGCTTCATCGGCGCCTATGCGTGGCAAATGGCCGAGGAGGCGCGGCTCCTCGCCGATGCACTCGCCGCGACCGAGCTGGTGCTCGCCCGCGAGCAGCATCTCTCCCAGCTCGACGGGCTCGCCGCCGCCGCCGCCCACGAGCTGGGCACGCCGCTCTCCACCATTGCGGTGATCGTCCGGGAACTCGAGCGCACGCTCGAGCCCGGCTCGCCCCACGCCGAGGACGTGAAGCTGCTGCGCGAGCAGGCCCAGCGCTGTCGCGAAATCCTCGGCAAGCTGACCGAGCTGTCGACCGCGAGCGGCCCGTTCGACCGGTTGAAGCTCTCCGCGCTGATCGAGGAGGTGGTCGCGCCGCACCGCAACTTCGGCGTCGCCATCGACGTGGTGCTGCCGCCGGACCGCGCCGGCGAGCCGGTCGCCCCGCACAATCCCGCCATCCTCTATGGCCTCGGCAACCTCCTGGAAAACGCCGTCGACTTTGCCCGGCAGCGGGTGGAGCTGGCGGCGCAATGGGACGACCGGGAGCTGACGGTCGCCATCGCGGATGACGGGCCGGGATTCTCGCCCGAGGTCGCCGGGCGCATCGGCGAGCCCTATGTGACCAACCGGCAGGGGGACCGTCCCGGCCCGGACAGCGAGACCAGCGGCCTCGGGCTCGGCTTCTTCATCGCCAAAACCCTGCTCGAGCGCACCGGGGCGACCCTGACCTCGCTCAATCGGGCGCCCCCGCAGAGCGGCGCCACCGTGCGGGTGCGCTGGGCGCGCGCCGATTTCGACAAGCCGGCGGGAACGCCCGGTCCGGAGGCGGGTTCGTGGGCTTGAGCGCCCCGCCCGAATACCTACCTAGAGGGGGTGTGGCGTTGTGCCGCCAGTGGCAAACCGGAGCCCCTCATGGCCGAAGTTGCAACCGCGGAACTTCCCGGCGACCGTTCCCTGCTGATCGTCGAGGATGACAAGTCGTTCCTGCAGCGCCTCGCCCGCGCCATGGAGACGCGCGGCTTCACGGTGACCACCGCCGAATCGGTCGCCGACGGCCTGCTCCAGGTGGAGACGGCGCCGCCCGCCTTTGCGGTGGTCGACATGCGGCTGACCGACGGCAACGGCCTCGACGTCATTTCCGCCCTCAAGCAGCGCCGGCCCGAGGCGCGCGGCATCATCCTCACCGGCTACGGCAATATCGCCACCGCGGTCAACGCGGTGAAGCTCGGCGCCGTCGATTACCTGGCGAAGCCCGCCGATGCCGACGACGTGGTGACCGCGCTGCTGGCGCCGGCGGGCGGCAAGGTCGAGCCGCCGGAGAACCCGATGTCGGCCGACCGGGTGCGCTGGGAGCACATTCAGCGCGTCTACGAGCTGTGCGGCCGCAACGTCTCGGAAACCGCGCGCCGCCTCAACATGCACCGGCGCACCTTGCAGCGCATCCTCGCCAAGCGCGCCCCGCGCTGACGCTTTCTACCGGCGGCAACAAACCTGTCGTGGCCCGCGGAGGCGGGCCACCCAGTAAACATAAACGTCGAAATCTATTTGATACGCTGGCGATTACTGGATTGTCCGCCTTCGCGGACAATGACGACCGACAGATGATCGCGTCGGCCTCACGGCATCAAAACTCGATCCCGTACGGCCCGTCCGGGTCGCCGAGCGCCTGCAGGCGCAGCGCCGCCGCGTGCGCGAAGCGCAGCATCATGCTCCGGCGCGTCGCCGCGGCGATCCGGTGCAGCGGCGCCGCGCGCTCGATCGCGGCCCCGAACGCATCGGCCAGGATCAGGCCGGCGTCGGCCGGAAAAATCTCCCGCGGCACGGTGAGCGCGGTGGCGAAGAACAGGCGGTCGCAGTGCAGCCGATAGTCCGGCCATTTCTGGTCGGCGCGGAAATCCTCGATCGACGATTTTATCTCGACGATGACGATTTCGCCGTCGCCGCCGAGGGCCACGAGGTCGGCGCGGCGGCCCGAGGCGAGCGCCAGCTCGGCCACGGTGCAGTAGCCGAGCGAATGCATGAGCCGCGCGGTCCCGCGCGCGACCGCGAGCGCGGTCGCCGATTGCCGCCCATCCCGAAGTCGGATGTTTCCGACTTCGGGCACTCTTGGTTGATCGAATTCGGGTGAACCCGAATTCGATTGCGGGACAACGACGGGCTCGAGCCGCTCGATCGACATCGGCCTCACTCCGCCGCCGGCCGGGCGAGGGCCTGCGCGGCCGCGGCGCGCTCGGGGAACGCGGCGGCGAGCGCCGCCCGGTCGGCGGCGAGGACGCCCCGCTCGGTGATGAGCCCGCTCACCAGCCGCGCCGGCGTCACGTCGAAGCCGTAGTTCGCCACCGCCGAGCCGTCCGGCACGATGGTCACCGTCTCGACGCGGCCGTCGCGCGTGCGTCCGGTCACGCTCGCGACTTCGGACGCCGCGCGCTGCTCGATCGGGATGTCGCGCCCGTCCGCGACGGTGAAATCGATGGTCGGCGAGGGCAGCGCCACGTAGCACGGCACGCCGTTGTCGCGGGCGGACAGCGCCTTGAGATAGGTGCCGATCTTGTTGGCGACGTCGCCGTTCGCGGCGACCCGGTCGGTGCCGACGAGGACCATGTCGACGAGGCCGCGCTGCATCAGGTGGCCGCCGGCATTGTCCACGATCACCGTGTGCGGCACGCCGTGATGCTTGAGCTCCCACGCGGTCAGCGCCGAACCCTGATTGCGCGGACGCGTCTCGTCGACCCATACATGGAGCGCGATCCCGCTGTCGTGCGCCGTGTAGATCGGCGCGCTCGCGGTGCCGAAATCGACGGTGGCGAGCCAGCCGGCGTTGCAGTGGGTCAGAACATTGACACGCTCGCCCGGCTTTTTGCGCGCCGCGATCGCTTCGATGAGTCTGAGGCCGTGCCGGCCCATGGCACGGTTGGTCGTCACGTCCTCGTCGCAGATGGCGCCGGCGCGCGCATAGGCGACGCGCGCGCGCTCGGCCGGCGCCTGCTCGCGCACCGCCGCGACCATCTGGTCGAGCGCCCACCTGAGATTGATCGCGGTCGGCCGCGCCGCGTGCAGCGCCGCGTAGGCGTGCGCGAGCGATTGATCCGACGGGTCGGCGTTGAGCGCGAGGCAGATGCCGTAGGCCGCGGCCGCGCCGATCAGCGGCGCGCCGCGCACCTGCATGGCGGCGATGGCGTGCGCCGCGTCCTCGACGGTCGCGAGCCGTACGGTCTCGAATGCGTGCGGCAGCAGCGTCTGGTCGATGATGCCGACCGACCAGCCGTCCGGCTCGAGCCAGATGGTGCGCCAGTGCTTTCCGTCGACCTTCATGCGTCGTTGCCTCGCCCGCCGCATTTTCCGGAAAAGTGGATACTGGTTTTCCGTAGAAAATACGGCCAAGGAGAGTCACTCATAGCGCGCGGCCGCGCCGGCGGCAAAGCGCGGCTTGCTCCGCTCCCGGCAATGCCGCAAGCTCCCATCCGTTTAGAGCAGAAATGCGTCATGCCCATCGACTACGAGGCCGAGTACAACAACCGGGCGCGGGTGCCGGAGCATCCGCAGATCTTCGCCGCCTGGGCGCGCGATGCCGCCGCCTATCGCGAGGAGACCGCCGCCGAGCGCCGCGCCGAGCTCGGCATCCGCTATGGCGCAACGGCGCGCCAGACCATCGATCTGTTTTCGCCCGCCGGCGGCGGCCCGGCGCCACTCGCGCTGTTCATCCATGGCGGCTACTGGCGTTCCCTCGAGCCCGCCGCGTTCAGCCATATGGCGCGCGGCCTCAATGCGCGTGGCGTCGCCGTCGCGGTCGCCGGTTACGACCTGTGCCCGCAGGTGCGCATCGCCGACATCGTCGGCGAGATGCGCCAGGCCTGTCTTTATCTGTGGCGCCGGTTCGGCCGGCGCGTGCTGGTGCTCG
>WNFB01001654.1_pt1 | contig 19161 bp, 14 predicted proteins | sample 5400501 | NCBI WGS metagenome assembly WNFB01 (sample SAMN13153341, study PRJNA577476) | soil metagenome | isolation source: 200 cm saprolite under Douglas fir tree site 2 hole 1 | place: USA:California | collected 2015-04-18 | reverse complement strand
CGGATCATCAGTTCACTTTGCCATGAACATACTGACTTACCAACTCCTCAAGATCGAGGCCCGATTCGGTATCGCGTATTGTATCCCCCGGCTTGAGCGGATCGCCGCCCCCTCCCGGAGACAGGGCCAAGAATTTCTCTCCAATGATGCCCCGCGTCTTGATGGACGCAAAGGTGTCCGTATAGAGCTTGACAGTCTTGTTGACCGCCAGTTTCACCTTCGCACGATCCTCGATGAGCGTAATCCCTCGGACCCTGCCGACTTCGACGCCGGCAATTTCGATCGTCGAACCCGGTTTGAGCCCCGAGGCGCTGTTGAACTGCGCCTCGACTTCGTAGACGTCGCCGCCGATCATCTCGAGTTTCCCGAGCTTGATCGACAGATACGCGAGGCACAAGATACCGACGAACACGAACACGCCGACTACCATTTCCAACTTGGCTTTTTCCATCCTTGGTACTCCTCCCTCACCCAACGAGCGATCCAGGCAGCGCCACAGTCCCACCGACTGAAATGAATTCATGAATCTCCGGATCGGTGGTCCGCTGGAACTCAGCGGCCGTAGCCATCAACGCAATCTTGCCCTTCCGAAGCATCGCCACCCAATCGGAGATCGCGAAGATCTCCGGAATTTCATGGCTGACCATGATCGCAGTGAAACCGAACCGCCGGTGCATCGTGACAATCAAATCGTGAATCGATTTCGCCATCAAAGGGTCCAATCCTGTTGTCGGCTCATCAAAAAGGATAATCTCCGGTTCCATGACCAATGCGCGTGCCAATCCAGCCCGCTTTCGCATACCACCGCTCAACTCGGCGGGAAACTTGTGCCCCATCCCCGCCAACCCAACTTCCTCCAGCTTTTCTTCAACCCGTCGCGCCACCTCTGGGCCCTTCATGCGCAACTTCTCCCGCAACGGGAACGCCACGTTCTCGAAGACCGAGAGCGAGTCGAACAGCGCTGCACCCTGAAAGAGCATGGCGAACTGTTTCCGGACATCGTTCAAAGGCGTGCCCGACAGCCGAGAGATCTCCACATCGCCGACCCACACCTCACCACGATCCGGCTGCATGAGCCCGATCATGTGCTTGAGAAGCACGCTCTTTCCTTCTCCGCTGCGACCGATAATGGTCGTGAGTTTGCCGACAGGAATCGAGAGATCAATGCCTTGCAGCACCGGCTGCCCACCCAGCTTCTTTTCGACGCCGATCAGCTTGATCATGCGGACTCCGTGAGGCGTACGGCGTCAGGCGTAAGGGGTACAGGACTTCGCTTCTTTGAAATCGCCTCACCCCTCACCCCTCACCCCTCACGGCTTTATAGCAGTACCGACGTCAAGACATAGTCCCCTACAAGGATGAGCACCGACGACAAGACCACCGCCTCCGTCGTCGCGCTCCCAAGTCCCTCGGCGCTCTGCCTCGTGTAGAACCCTTTATAGCAGCAGACCCAACTGACGATCAGCCCAAAGCTGATCGACTTGAGAATACCGCCGTAGACGTCTTTCCATTCCACGGCCGATTCGATCGAGTTCCAATAGGCCCCTTCGCTCACTCCCAACAAGTCCACTCCGACGAGGGAGCCGCCATAGATACCGACCACATCAAATATGGCCACGAGCAATGGTACCCCGAGCACGCCGGCCACCAATTTTGGTGCGACCAAATATTGCAGCGGATTGATCGCCATGGTATCGAGCGCATCGATCTGTTCCGTAATCCGCATGATGCCGATCTCGGCGGTCATGGCTGATCCCGCCCGCGCGGTCACCATCAACGCAGCCAACACCGGCCCCAACTCCCGGATCATGCTCAACGCCACCGCGGAGCCCAGCAAGCCCTCGGAACCAAACTTCCGCAAGCTGTAATAACCTTGAAGCGCCAACACCATCCCCGTAAACCCCGCGGTAAGCACGACGACAAACGTGGATCGATACCCGATAAAGTGGAGCTGTTTCATGATTTGATGGAATCGAAACGGAGGCCGCACCAGCCAGGCAAAAGCCGACAGCATGAACAACAGCATGCGGCCCATCTCCTGTACACGAATGACGGCCCACGCACCCAGCTGTTCAATCACGTTCGTCATCGGTTACCTGGACGGTCGAAGAGATTCACTGTCTGTCTCCGCATAGCGCTGAAACCATTCTGTCAATCGATTCGCTGCCACCCGACTCTGCTTTCGCAGCCGATTCAGCCCCTCGACGCTAGAGGGGCGACCAACGATCGCCTGCATACCTTTAACCCAGCCAGTGGGCCTGAGAAAGAGATTGAAGTCAAGAGGGAGATCTTCATCCACCAGATCGGAGACCGTCCGCACGATCGCCATAGGTAGGCCTCGTTCGTGAGCCACCGCCGCCACCGCGGCACTTTCCATATCGAGCCCGGTCGCGTCGGTCAGACGACGCAGCCGGCGCTTCTCCTGCGCCTGGCACACCACGGTCCCCGCTGATACGACTGTTCCGACCCGCGCGACCAACCCCGCATCCTGCGCCGCGATGAGAAGGCCTGCGCGTACAGCCTCATCGCAGAGCACACGGTCATTCCTCATCGTCCAGGTTCCTTCAGCATATACAGAAGAAACCGCTGTGCCAACGATGAGGTCTCCCACCTGAGCCGGTACGAGCGCGCAGGCAAAACCCGTGGACATGACCAGCGACATGGCCTGTTCCTTCAGCACTTTTCCCGCAACAATGCCGGCCGCAGCAGGACCGACACCGGTTTGGATGAGCCAGTACGTGCGATCCCCTTGCTGTCCAATATGGCAGCGGACTCCGTCGATTGTCGCTACACGGTCCGTCGCTAACGCGCGCCGAACCGCCTGGAGTTCCCAGCGAGTCGCGGCAAAGATGGCGATGGGATTCACCGCAGATCCTGAGAGAGGTTGCCCCGCGCCAACGGATGACGTCGGCGGAGTGTTCAACGATCGGCTCGATGACACCCGGACGCGAGTATGTGCTGCCGTAGTTCGTCGGCCCGCATCTTCCCGCGCGTCCGTAGATTCCGGTACATCGCCAAGGCCCACAACGGAAAGTATTGGCAGTACCAATGGTAGCGGAGATAAAACACTCGAGGAAATCCAGTGCCTGTATGGCGGACCTCTTCCCACGACCCATCCTTTATTTGGTGACGGAGAAGATATTGGACACCGCGAGCGACGCTAAAGGCATCGGTCATCCCGGCCGACATGAGGCCCATAATGGCCCAGGCCGTTTGAGAAGGCGTACTGTCCCCCTTCCCGCTCCACGCAGGGTCATCACCATAAGAATGACAGGTTTCGCCCCACCCGCCATCGGGATTCTGCTTCGACTCAAGCCAGGCGACCGCACGGTGAATATAGGGTTCCGAGAGATCCACTCCGATGGCACGGAGACCAGCTAGGACGGACCAGGTGCCATAAATATAATTGACGCCCCACCGACCGTACCAACTCCCGTCGGTCTCCTGCTCTCGCTTGAGGAACCGGAGGGCCGGCGCCACGGCGGGGTGCGTCTGATCGTAGCCCAACGCCGCAAGCATCTCGAGGCAGCGTCCGGTCAAGTCGGACGTGCTCGGATCAAGTAAGGCATGGTGGTCGGCAAATGGGATATAGTTGAAAACGATTCGATTGTTATCCTTGTCGTATGCACCCCATCCGCCATCGGACCCTTGCATGGCGAGAACCCAATTCGTCCCCCGCTGGATGGATTCCTGCAATTCGGTGGTCCGAGCCATCCGAACTTTCGACAGGGCCATCAACACCACTGCCGAGTCATCCACATCGGGATAGAACTCGTTCTCAAACTGAAAATACCAACCTCCCGGCTCCGCAGCGGGAGACGAGAACTTCCAATCTCCAACCGTTTTCGTTTGGCAAGAAACCAAGTACGCACCCGCTTTCTGGAGGGAGGGGTGGTCCTGCGGCATCCCGGTTTCAATAAGGGCGTTCATGAGCAATGCCGTATCCCAGATTGGAGAGAGGCAGGGCTGAAGATGCAGCGCCTCGACGCGCTGATCACCGATCGATACCGTGTCGTGGACTTCCAGCGATTCGATTTCGTGGAGCGCCTTCCGCACCAACGGATCGTCGACCTGATAGCCGAGGCAGCGAAGGGCCACGATCGAATTCGCCATGGCCGGATAAATCGCTCCCAGCCCACCGCTACCCTTGAGGTGTTCCAACATCCAGGTGGCAGCCTTTTGCAAGGCCTTTTCCCGCAACCAACTCAGTGGCATCCGGTCGTACAGTTTCAGCACCCTGTCCAGCTGGACAAAGAAATTATGCGGCGTGAACCACCGTTGATCCTTATTGAAGGGTGGTACGTTGCGATAACGAATCTGTGATCGAGGCGCGACATAGAGCTCGTCGATACCCTGTTCCTGAGAAATACGGCAGACAGGCTGATTCGCGAAGACCACGAGCAAGGGAATCAAGACAGCACGAGACCAATAGGAAATGGCATAGATGCTGAAGTAGAACCGCCTCGGCAGGAGCATGATTTCGGGCGGCATGCTCGGGATGCCCTTCCAATCATATTGCTCGAACAGCGCCAGAGTGATCTTTGTGAAGACGTTCGTGCACACGACGCCACCCATAGGCAGAATACAGTCACGGGCCCGAAGCATGGAGGGCTCGTCTGCCGCAATGCCGCTCAACTTCAGGGCGAAATAGGCTTTCACGGAGGCGCTGATCTCCGAGGGCCCTCCGTAGAAAATCGGCCAGCCGCCATCGGGCAATTGCATGGCACGGAGATAGCGGACCGCCAGGCGCTCCCGCTCGGGATCGACCCGATCGAGAAACCGCCGCAGCAAGAGGTATTCAGCGGTCAGCGTGGTATCGGCTTCGAGCTCCGCAACCCAGTACCCCTCCGAAGCATGTTGCCTAGACAAAAACCAGGCTTGGCTGCGCCGAACCGCGTCGTCGAGCGCATCCGCTTGACTGATCGAATGGCTGGTGGGACGGCGTGTCGCAGCGTCGACGGGTGCCGAGAGCGTGGACTTGTCCGACACCAGACGTAGCGGCGGAACGTTGGACAACTCGGTCGCCAGCTCCAGTTTCTCTGGACCTGAGACGAAGAGACTATCAGATAGACGACCCAGAAGCGTTCGAATCAGCTTCATTGTATTGGTCTGTGGAAAACTGCAGGTGGAGGGGACAACGCGGGTGACTCGCTTCGCCCCCATGAAGCTCGAACTACGAGCGGCGTGCTCATAGATCTGCCCGTGTGGGGGTATATAGCAGACACCCTACTCTAACGTCAAGAAACCGAAAGACGGAAGTCCTCTGAAGTACGAATGTTTTAGCCAGTCTGGCCTGCTTAGGCCGGCTGCAAGTTGCCCAGTCTCACCGAGACGACTTTTGAGATGCCCGGCTCTTCCATGGTGACCCCAAACAACGAGTCTGCAATGGCCATCGTCTGCTTGCTGTGGGTGATGACCATAAACTGCGCACCTTCGGAGAGTTCAAGCAATACGCCGGTAAAGCGCCCGATGTTCTCTTCGTCCAGCGGCGCGTCGATTTCGTCGAGAATACAGAACGGCGTCGGTCTGATCAGGAAACTCGCGAAGAGCAGGGCCATCGCCGTCAAAGTCTTCTCACCACCCGAGAGCATGGTCATACTCTTCAAGCGTTTGCCCGGTGGTTGCACCACGATGTCGACTCCCGGCTCCTGCGGTCCGCTGCCTTCTGCCGCCTCATCCGCCGGCACCTCGACCAGCTGGAGTTCGGCCCGGCCACCGGGGAAGAACTTCACGAACACCTCACTGAATTTCTGTTGGAGCTCGGCAAAGGTGCTGGCAAACATGTCTTTCGTGGTGCGGTTGATACGCCGAATGATTTCTTTGAGCGAGCCGATGGACGTGGAGAGATCTTGTTCTTGCGTCGTCAGGAATCGATACCGTTCATCCAACTCTTGATGCTCGTGAATAGCCGCCAAATTGATCGGTCCCAGCCGATCGAGCTTTTCGCGAATCTTCTGCAGTTGCTCCCGTAGCGCGACTTCATTGACTGCCGGTTGGCCTTCCGGGATCGGCGCCTCCCCGATGGACAGCTGTTCGGATGTCATCTCCACGACCGGTGAATCGAACAGCGTCGCGAGTTTGACCTGGTACGTTCCCAAGAGCGTGGATTCGACAGTCCCCAATTGCATCCGAATTTCCGCCTTCTTGACCTCTACCGCCATGCGAGATTCGCGAAGAGACGACACCGCGCGACGAACATCCTCCAAACCGGCATCGAGCTGGTGCGCCGCCGCCATGTCTTGCGCCTGTCGCTCCTGTACCTCGACCAGCCGAGCCTTGACCTGGGCTGCCGACTCACCGAATTCGCGACAACGCGCTTCTTGGCGCTCACGTTCGACCCGGCCCTGTTCGATCGATGTCGCGAGCCCCTCGACATGGCGCGTCAACGTCTCAATGCGTGCGATCGCGTCTTGCTGCTGTTGCTGAATCCGTAGGAAGTCGTGATGGCGATGCTCACGGGTTGTCCTGATTCCCTGCGCCACCAATTGCGCCTCCGTGAGTCGCTGTTGAAGCCCCTGCATGTCGTCATCAATCTGCCCCAGCCGTTCGCGCACACGACTGAGCCCGGCTTCCTGGCCGCCCTTCTCCCTGAGCCACTGTGCGAGCTGCGCTTCGCCGGAGCGCACCTCCTGCTCAAGCCGCTGCGCTTCCGCCGAGCCTCGTTGCGCATCACTCATCAATGTATCGATCCGCTGGGTCAGATCTCCCAACATATGCTGGAGTCCGGCTTCGTCTTTCCGCAGTGAGAGCCCCTGCATTTCAGCGTCACGCAGCGACTCCCCGAGTTGCCGGCTCTGCTCGCGCAACTCCTGTCCCTGTACCAGCAAACGTTCCCGCCGCTGCTTCCCTTCCTCGACGCATACCGTCAGCGAGACGCTCTGGGCTTCCAAGTGAAGCACCTCTCGGCGACGTTGCAGCAGTCCTCCTGTTGCGCCGGTCTGTCCACCGGTGATCACCCCGGCCGCATCCATTATCTCTCCTGCACGCGTCACGAAGATGGGCCCATCGGGAGCAGAGAAAGGCTGTTGTTCCCACAATGCTGTCGCATCCTTGAGGGTGTCGACGAGCACGATCCGATCGAAGAGATAGTCGCGGGCCGTTTCGCGCTGCCCCACCACGTGGATCAGATCAACCGCACGTCCGACCACACCGGGCCGGCCCTCCATCGCGGGCCACCACGGATGAGATGCCGTATCCCGAGTCGTCCATCGAGGTTGCTGAGGGATGAACGTGCCCCGCCCGAGATCTTTCCCTTTGAGAAACTCAATCGCCTCACAAGCGGCGGCAGGATTGTCGACGAACCATCCCCTGACCCGTTCGCCCAAAATCGCTTCCACCGCGCGGTCCCATCCAGGAGGCACAGCCAACCACTCAGCAATGGCATCACGAACCCCGGTACAGACTTTGAGCGCAGTCGATTCTTCGTCGCCGCGCCGCCCATAACCCATATCTTCTTGAAGCACGCCTTGCAGTGCTCTTAGGTGAGAATCCACTGCGGCCAACTCTTCCGACTGACGAAATACCAACTGATCGACCTCGGCCAACTCGGCCGACACGCGTTCGCTCTCTTGCTCGACACCCTGCTGCTGCCGACGCAGGTCAGCCACCAATCGCTCCGCGTCATGGGAGGCCTGTTGCAGCGCCTGATGCTTGTCCGTTGCCGTGACATGCTGCAGGCGAAAGTCTTCCCGCTCACGAGCCAGCCGGCCTTCACGATCCGCCGCCTCTTGAATGCGAGCGGCCAATTGCACCAATGTCTGCTTTGTATTGGCGACCAACACCGCCAGGTTGAGGACGTCCAGACGCCCTCGTTCCTCTTCAGCCAAAGCCGCGGTTCGTTGCTGGACCAGCTCTTTCATCTCCCGGTCGAGCGTCGCGAATACCTGCTCCCGCTCCGCGCATTCACGCTCGAGCGCGGCCAGGGTGTTCTCGATGGCCGCAGCTTCCGCCGCGCCCTGCTTCTGCTCCTGGGTGAGGCGCGCGAGTTCCTGCCCACCCTGACTCTGCTGCTGCGCATAGAGCTCACCGCGATTACGCTCGACTTCTGCGGCCGTCAGCGCCTGCGCCTGTTGCTGTTCGACCTTCGACAATTCCTCGCGCCGCTGCCCGATCGCTTCGTTCGCTGTGGCAATCGCGAGCTTGATCCCCTCAAGTTCCGCATTCAGGCGCGCAAGTTCGGCGGACTGTTCGGACTCATAGTCCCCCAACGTCTGCAGCTCCGATTCCACCTGCTTGAGCGTGGTTCGTAGGACACGGTATTCGTTGGTCAGCAACCGAATCTCCAGCGACTTGGCTTCTTGGTGCAACGTCTGATAGGACCGCGCCTGCCGCGCTTGGCGCTCAAGGGAATTCAACTGTTTTTTCACTTCAGCAATGATGTCCCTCACCCGCAAGAGGTTTTGTTGCGTCGCGTCCAACTTGCGCAACGTTTCGGCCTTCTGCTTCTTGTAGCGAATGATGCCGGCGGTTTCTTCGATCAACTCGCGTCTATCTTGTGGTGACGCGTTAAGGATCTGATCGATCTGCCCCTGCGCAATGACGGTGTGTCCTTTTGTCCCGGCCCTGGTGTCCAGTAGGAGGCTCCGGACATCCTTCAACCGGCAGACGGTCTTATTGATGAGGTATTCGCTGTCGCCATTACGGTACAGGCGGCGTGTGATCATAAGCTCTTGATATTCCGACAGCTGGCTCGAAAGACCGGACAGGGGATCTACATTGATCCGATCCAGTCCGCTGATCATGAGCGACACTTCCGCCAGGCCGAGAGGCTTCCGCATTTCGGTTCCATTAAAGATCACATCTTCCATCTTCTCGCTGCGCAGGGCCTTCGTGCTCTGCTCGCCGAGTACCCAAAGCATCGCATCGACGACATTACTTTTCCCGCTCCCGTTTGGCCCCACGATGGCGGTGACGCCATCAGGGAATTCGATCCGGGCCTCCGCGAACGACTTAAACCCCACCATTTCGATTGATTTCAAATACATCGGCGACTCCTTCGGTAGCGTGTCTCGAGAGGACTTAATCCGCATTATTCATGAGCGCTTCTGCTGCAATCGTGGATTCTCCGCTGCCACAAGCCAGGACACGGTTAGCACGGCGTCCAGGCGGGCGGGCTCGCCGCTCGGTCGGTCAACAGACTGTTCAAGTCTGCCTCCTTTCCCACGTCTCCACGCGCCTGTCTCGCTAGGCGACTGCCAGACTTCGCGACGAACCGTCATAATAGTGCTGGTTAGCGGATAGTACGCCTGGATTTCTAGCACAGACCTAGGGGAAGAATCAAAGGAAAATACTGCCGGTGGTAGGCACGAGGAGAGAGACCTACAACATTTGGGGGAGTAGAATGGTGGCGAGGGATGCGGTTATCCCACCTGAACCCCAACAGATTTGTTGGAGGACTCAATGGTGATCAGTTCCTTAGGAAGTAGAAACTCAACATCTTCTTCGATCACAGTCAGATCTTGGACCTCTGCGGTCCCAAACGTCTTGAGGTACATCACCACCTCTTCGACCAGAACCTCGGGCGCTGAAGCGCCGGCGGTGATCCCGACCGCTTGCACGTTCGTGAGCCAGGTTGGATTGATATCAGACGCGGCATCGATCAAGTAGGACGCAATCCCGCACTGCTCCCCCAACTCACGTAGACGGTTGGAGTTTGAGCTATTCGGGGAGCCGATGACGAGAATGACGTCCACCAGCTTGGAGAGCTCCTTCACCGCATTCTGGCGGTTCTGTGTCGCGTAACAAATATCCTCCTGGTGCGGCCCCTTGATGTGCGGAAACCGCTTATGGAGTGCGCCGACGATATCCCGGCACTCATCAACGCTCAGCGTAGTTTGCGTGACGTACGAGAGGTCGTGGACGTTATCAACCTGCAGCTTCTCGACATCTGTTACGGAGGAGACCAGATGGAACTTGTCCGGAATCTGTCCGAGCGTCCCGATCACTTCGGGATGGCCGGCATGGCCGATCAGAATGAGATCATACCCCTGCGTATAGTCGCGGTTGACCTCGTTATGCACTTTGATGACCAACGGACAGGTGGCATCGATCACATGCAGCCGCCGCCGATTCGCTTCGTCCCAGACCGACTTGGCGACCCCATGGGCACTGAAGATCACGACCGAACCTTCCGGCACTTCTCCCAACTCCTCCACGAACACGGCACCCTTGGTGCGGAGCGAGTTCACAACATGCCGGCTATGGACGATTTCGTGTCGGACATAGATGGGCGCCCCATACTTCTTCAGCGAGAGATCGACGATATCGATCGCCCGGTCGACTCCGGCGCAGAACCCTCGTGGATTAGCGAGATAGATCTTCATGACGGTTACCTTTCCTTCACACCGGACATGGCCACATTCGTGCCCACGTCCCCACACATCACTGGAGTCCACCTTACGTCAGAGCAACCGGCCCCGTCAACACAATTGGCCCACGCCTCTCTTCCCTGCCCGTCTTGACACGATGCCCACTCCCTCGTAGGCTCACACCACCAGCTATGCCAAGCCCTACAAGCAAGAAGATCCTCATCGTTGAAGATGAGCACGACATTCTCCAACTGGTCACACTGTATTTGGAGAAAGAAGGCTTTCAAACCGTATCGGCCAAGACCGGTACGGAAGGCCTCCAGCAAGTGAAACAGGAGAAGCCTGATTTGGTCGTCCTCGACTTGATGCTGCCCGAGATCGACGGCCTCGAGGTCTGTAAGCGACTTCGATCGGCTCCAGAGACCGCGATGCTCCCCATCATCATGTTGACTGCCAAAGCCGAGGAATCGGACACCATCATTGGCCTGGAGCTGGGAGCCGACGACTACGTCACCAAACCATTTAGCCCCAAAACCCTGGTTGCCCGCATCAAGGCCCTCCTTCGACGGCTTGAGCGGAAACTAGACGACAGCCCAGCCCAATATCGCTACGGCAATCTCGTCATGGATCTCGCGCGGCACGAAGTCACCGTGAAGAAGATGGAAGTTCCCCTCACGGCAAAAGAGTTCGGCCTGCTCGAGCATCTCTTGCGCAATCCCGGCAGAGTCCTGACAAGAGACATCCTCCTCAATACCGTCTGGGGATACGATTACTACGGAACGACGCGGACGGTCGACGTCCACATCCGAAGACTCAAGCAGAAACTCCCTTCGCTCAACGAGGCGATTATTTCGGTCAAATCCCTGGGGTATAAGCTCAGAGAGTTGGATCGTTCGGCATGACCCTCTCCATCCGATGGAAGGTCACTATCGGAACCCTGCTGGTCCTCGCCTGTGGGCTTCTCATCGCCCGGGCATTGGCGGTTCGCTCCCTTGATCAAAAGGAGATCGTCCGATCGGGCCAGATACTGGAGGCTCGAACCAGTCTCGTCGCATACGGGCTGCAGCCGTTTCTGACGCAATCAGGGGCACTGTCTTCGACCCCCCAATTACAGGCAGCCGTACGAGATCTCAGCACGCGAGCCCTCGCACGTGTGACCGTCATTGCTCCGGATGGACGGGTGTTGGCCGACAGCGCCGTCTCGGATAGCCTCCTCGCCACGCTTGAGAACCACCGGGCACGACCGGAAATTCAGCAAGCCGTTGCCACCGGGCGCGGAACGGATCTCCGCACGAGTCACACCACCGGTGAGCGCACGTTGTATTTGGCTGTCGGTCTGAGCGGTGCGAACCAGGCGACGCCCGCTGTCTTCTTGAGGCTGGGGTTACCGATGACGACATTTGATCGTGAAGTGGCCAAGTTGCACCAAGACTTGGCCCTCGCCTTCGGGATTGCATTCTTGATTGCCGTCGCGCTGAGTGTGTGGCTCGCTCACAGCATCACGAAACCCCTGTCCGATATTGCGATCGCCGCACAGCAGCTGGCGAAGGGGGACCTTGCGGTCCGCATTCGGACCGGATCACGGGATGAAGTCGGCCTCTTAGCCGACACGCTCAACCACATGACGGACCAACTGAGAACCAAGATCGATGAACTCTCCGACGATCGATCCCAGCTCTTGGCCATGCTGACCTCGATGGTCGAAGGCGTGATGGTCCTGGACCGTCGAGGTCGCGTGCTGCAAATCAATCCAGCGCTGGAACGGATGTTCGACGTCACCAGGATGGAAGCACGGGGACACCCCTGCTCCGATGTCTTCCGGCATCCTCAGTTGGATACGTTAGTCTCAACGGTCCTGACGAAACGAATAAACGAAGAAGATGAAATTCTCCTGCACCCGAGCGGTCGCCGTCTCCATATCGAGGCCTCGGTTACTGATTGCGATCGAGAGAACGAAGCGTGCGCGATTCTTGTCTTTCACGACATGACAGAATTACGCCGCCTGGAAATTATCCGGAAAGATTTCGTCGCCAACGTGTCCCACGAGCTGAGGACCCCGCTCACGTCGATCAAGGGGTATATCGAAGCCTTGCTCGATGGCGCCAAAGACGATCCTGAGACTAACACAAAATTCCTCGACATCATTCTCAAGCAAAGCGACCGGCTGAACCTGATTCTAGAAGACCTCCTTCAGCTGTCAAAAATCGAATCCGGGCAGGTCCAGTTCAAGCGAGAGCCGCTCCATATCCAGGGTGTCATCGAACGAACGCTGGCCATGATCAAGCCCTTAGCAGACAAGAAGGGGCACCGGCTCGTCTCCTTCGTGGAGGACAATCTGCCTGCTGTGCTCGGCGATGAAGACCGGCTGATACAAGTCCTGTCCAACTTGCTCGATAACGCTGTCAAATACACCCCCGAGAACGGGACCATCACCGTGGCGGCCCACCCGGTTTCGGACGATGCCGAACAGCCCGTGATTGCCACGGCTGTGGAGCTGAGCGTGACCGATACCGGCATGGGAATTCCTGAAATGGATCGCCCACGCGTATTCGAACGATTTTATCGAGTCGATAAGGCCCGCTCGCGTGAGTTAGGTGGAACAGGGCTCGGGCTGGCGATCGTCAGGCATATTGTCGAAGGTCTAGGCGGGCGGGTGTGGGTCGAAGCGAACGTCCCGACCGGCAGCCGTTTTGTCGTCCGGCTACCCGTCCAACAGATCAGTCACCCGGTCAGCTAAACCTGATCCCGATCAGATAATAGATGAGCGACGCGAGAAGAGCGGCGCCAGGAAGCGTGAAAATCCAGGCGTACAGAATTTTTGCGGTGACGCCCCAGCGCACCGCCGAGAGTCGCTTGATCGCGCCGACCCCCATGACCGACGTCGTGATGGTCTGAGTGGTGCTCACCGGCAGACCAATGTACGCCGTCACGAGCAGCACCGCCGCGGCACCGGTCTCCGCAGCAAACCCATGCACCGGTTCCAGCTTGACGATGCCCATTCCCAGCGTTCGGACGATCCGCCAGCCGCCCACGGCCGTTCCCAATCCCATCGCAACCGCGCAGGCGCCGATCACCCAACCCGGCACCTCACCCGAAGGAATCTGCCCCGCAGAGAGCAACGCCAACGTAATGATCCCCATGGCCTTCTGCGCATCGTTGGAGCCGTGACTGAACGCCATGAAACAGGCGGACACCAGTTGCAGCCGTTTGAACAGCCGAGTGGCCACGCTCCGGGTCACACGAAAACAGACCCAACTGATCAACACCATCAACGAAAACCCGATGGCAAAGCCAAAGAACGGCGCAAGCACCATGGCTTCCATCACCGGTCGAAGCCCGGACCACTTCACCGTGGCCCACCCTCCATGGGTCACCGCAGCCCCGACCAGTCCGCCGAGCAAGGCATGAGAGGAACTGGTCGGCAATCCCAACAACAGCGTGAAGAGATTCCACAAGATCGCACCGGCCAACGCCGCCGCAACCATTTCTTGGGTGACAAAAGCCGGATTGACAATCCCAGACCCCACCATCTTAGCCACGGCGGTGGACATGAACGCCCCGGCCACATTGAGGACGCCGGCTGCCATGACCGCCACAAGCGGGCTCACAACTCGCGTGGAGACCACGGTCGCAATGGCGTTGGCACTGTCATGCCACCCGTTCGAAAAGTCGAACAAGAGCGCCAACACAACCACGATGAGCAACATTCCAGTCAGGTCAGGCATGGCCCAACCGTGAGACGTGAAACGTAAAAGGTGAAACGTGTGGAATCATTCAGGTAGGAACCGGACTGTCATGAGGTTCTCTCTTGCATCCGCCTTTCACGTTTAACGTATTCCGTCTTACGTGAACTAGTGGTGTTTGAGCGCGATCCGCTCAAGAATGTTCGCGACGTCTTCGCAGCGGTCGGTTCCCGCTTCGAAGTTCTCGTAAATTTCTTTCCACATGATCACCGCGATCGGATTGGTTTCTTTTTCAAAGAGGGCGGAAATCGCATCGCGGGAGACTCGGTCGGCCTCGTTCTCCAGGCTGTTCACCTGCACACTGCATTTCTTCATCTCCGGATGCGGAAGGCCCAGGAGGTCTACACCTCGCCCCACGGCCACAGATGCCTGGTAAAGAATGTCGGCTAGCTTGATCGCCATCTCGGTCGGCTTCGCCACCTTGTATAACACGAAGCGGTCGGCGATCGCCTCCGTGACATCCAGAATATCGTCGAGGGCGCTGGCGAGGTCATGAATGTCTTCCCGATCGATCGGCGTAATAAAGGTCTTGTTCAATCGACGCGCAATGTCGTGCGTGATGCCATCTCCAACGTGCTCAACGTCTTTGATCCCCTTGGCTTGTTCGATGGGAGACCGGAAATCCTCCATCATCACCTTCAGGAGACGGCTCCCCTCAATCATGTTATGTGCGGCCTCCTTGAACAGCTCAAAGAAGGCTTCTTCTTGAGGGATCAATCCAAACAGCATCGCGTGGCTCCTCAGTTCAGATACAATCGGCGTTTCTCACGGCCAGATTGACAGCACCGTCACACCCGTGCCTGGCAGGCTACAGAAAAACTCTATAGGCACGCCAGAGCTCTACTAGTCAGCGCGTCTGAGACAACGGGCGGGAAAGGCGAGACATGCGGGACGAGCGAGACGGGCCCAACGAGGTGGGAATCCAATCTGTTCACGTCGCGCCTTGCTCGCATATCTCGCGCTTCACGCGCCACGGTCTGTGGTGCTGGCGGACTGTTTCAGCATCCTATTACACAGCCTTACCACCGAACCAACCCTGTCGCCCACGTCACGCCACCGCCAAAACTGCCCAGCAGGACGATGTCGTGTGGCAGGATCCTTCCTGACCGGACTGCATGGTCGAGCGCGATCGGCAATGACGCCGACGACGTATTGCCGTAGCGTCCGATCACGGAACAGACCCGTTCCGGCGAGACCCCAAGCCGCTTCGTGAGCTGGTCGAGAATCCGCCCGTTGGCTTGGTGCAATACCAGCTGCGCGATATCCTGTATATCGACACCGAACTCTTTTACGATCTCGCGGATGGCCTGGTCCAATCGCTTGACCGCCAAACGAAAAAGCGGCGCCCCTTGCATCCGCAACGTATGGCTCTTCGCCTCGACCGTCCCCGACGTAGTTGGCCGGCGCGATCCGCCTGCGGGAATCCTAATTAAGCCATGCTGGGCACCGTCCGCGTGGAGACGGAGCCCCAAGAGCCCCCGGCTCAGCTGGCCTGCCTCTGTCTCGCCCCGCAACACGACCGCACCGGCCCCATCGCCGAATAAGAGACCCGTATCGCCATCGGCGGGATCGACGGAACGAGACTTCACTTCTGCGGCCACTACCAAACACGTCTTGACCTGCCCGCTCCGAATCATCGCATCGGCCATTGAGAGTCCATAGAGAAAGCCCGAACAGGAAGCCGCCACGTCGAATGCCGGTATCGTGGAACACCCAAGCATTCGCTGAACATGGCAGGCGGTGGAGGGAAAGACCGTATCGGGAGAGGTTGTCGAAAGCAGAATCGCCCCCAGCTCAGAAACCGGGAGTCCGGCAGCCTTAAGCGCCGGCCTAGCTGCTTCCACCGCAAGATCAGAAGACGCTTGGGACGCATCGGCCCTCCGTCGCTCCTGAATTCCTGTCAAGCGAGAGACAACCGCGGGCTCAATGCCCAACGAAGCCCCCACCTCACGATTCGACACCACCCGTTCAGGGAGGTATGAGCCCGTCCCAATAATCCTCGTCCGTATCATATGTCTGAATACTGTGTGGTTCGCTGCAATATCGGCGGGATTATAGCAGGATGCTCAAAAAGTCCGCCAGCGGCGTTCTCGCTTCGCTCAGAGGCTCCCCGTACCGAACAGAGTACGCATCGCCTCTTCGCTCACTGCGGCCTTGCTGGACGGCCTTTTTGAGCATCCTGTGGGGGGGGGTCCTCCTCTTGTCCTAGACGTGTCGGCCATCGAAGTTCTACTATGCCGAAATGGTTTCCCCCGCAGCCTGATAGGTCCCGGTTCCACAGGGGTCAACTTATGGAGTCGAAACCTTGCATTCAACCGGGACTCCTGCTACATTTTCACGCAGTGATGGTACGCTCCTTTCCCATCTTGACTGCTGCGCCACGACTTACAGCGGCCCTTGGCCTCTCTGTCGCGGTGTTCTGTCTCATCACCGCCTGCTCCAGCACACCCAAGAATCAGGACACCGCGAAGAAAGCTCTGAGCGGCACTGACGAGCAGATTTTCTTGGGCGATACGATGAAAAAGAACTACGACCCCAACGTCATCATGAAGCGAGGAGAGGCGTTCTTCGAGAGAGAGGAATATGCAGAAGCCATCGTCGAGTATAACCATTTCCTCGATCTCCATCACACCCACATCCTCGCCTCCTATGCGTTGTTCCGAATCGGGGAAAGCCAGATGAAACTGACCAAGGGAATCCAGCGTGATCCGGGCCCCATTCAGAAAGCCATCGAGGCCTTTGAACGGCTGCGGAAAGATTTTCAGGGAAGCCGGTATGACGGCCCAGCGCTCCAGAAGCTCCAAGAATGTCACGACCTCCTGGCGCAGATGCATCTCTTTGTGGGGGAATTCTATTATCGGCGGGGCTCATATCTAGCCGCCGCACATCGCTTCGAACAAATCATGAAACTGTACCCCGACAAGTCGGTCGCGCCCGATGCCCTGTACTTTCTGGCACTCAGCTACCACGACCTGGGTGCGGACGATTGGGCCAGCGAAAAGCTGACGCTGCTGGCAGAAAAATACCCGGACAGTGCGCGTTCCAGTGCGGGGAGGAGCCTGCTCGCGAAAATTGAAGGGGCGAAACCCGCGACGTTACTGGCCGAAAATGTCGAACCCACGCCCTCCTCTACTTCGCCAACTGCACCCCCATCGGGGAATCAGCCGAGTCGCGCCGCTGGACTGATCCCTTCTGTCCCCGCTGGATCGTTCCACCTCCCTTCCGCCACGGCATTGCGCCAGTCTTTTGTAAGCTGCCGCCTCGGCGCCTGGTGCTGAAAGAATAGCCGGGAAGCCATCAGCTCTTAGCTCTCAGCAGAAACTCGCACTGCAACAATTTCAATACAGTCTCTAGCCTTTGCTGAAAGCTGACCCCTGATCGCTGAAGGCTATTCTGAATTCAACGGAGCGCAACCGCTTCAAGGAGCAGTTCTTTGAAGGAGGATTTGATCACATACTTCGCGCGGGCGAAGAACGTTTGGTAGGTCTCACGCCCGCGAAGCACGTCGTAGTAGAGCATGATGATGTTTTGATAGCGGGGCATAAGGCGGTGGCAGAGACGCGGAAACGTATAGACGATGAGCGCCATGCGGAACGCCACCCGAAATTCCTCGTATATTTCCCGCCGGACAGCCTCTTCGTAATCGGCCAGCGACCGTCGCCGATCATGAACTTGATCCAGAATCGATTCTGCAGCCAACTGCCCAGACCTCACCGCGTAATAGATGCCTTCGCCGAACAAGGGATCGACAAGGTGCCCGGCGTCTCCCACCAGCAAGGCGCGGCCACGCACCAATCCGACTGACTCCCGATAGTCCTTGGCCCCGCTTTGTTCACTGAAGAGCGGAAGTGGATGGCCGGCCGGCTGTGGTACCTGCCACGGAGCCAATCCTTTTTCGTCCCGCACGAACTGATCGAAAGTCTTCTTCGGGCTCGCTAGGCTTCCGCAAATCTCTGCCACCCCGATCGAGAGTCGTTCCTGCTTCGGGAAGATCCAGGCGTAGCCTTTGGGTGTCGCGCCGATATCGATGAGCACGCGGCCGGTGCCGGGATAAAGAGGTGCAGGCCCGATCGCGAGTTCGCTCTCCAGGGTCGCCATCCGACGGCTCTGGCGTCCCGGGAACAACTGCTGCGCCACCAGGCTGTTCGCCCCATCCGCTCCGATCAGAGCCTTGGCCAGGTACCGGCCCCGGACCGTCGTCACTTCAATGCTGTCGGAGAGCTGCCGATAGGACGTCGCCTGCTCGCCTTGGTGCACCTCGGTGCCCACGCGCCTCGCTTTTTCCACGAGGAAATGGTCAAACCGATCGCGCATGACCATGTAAGCAATCGGGCTGGAGGAATCGATGGAAAAGGGATCCGCACCGCGGTATGAAAACTGTACACCGTAGACTGTATGCTCGACGACCGACTTGTAATCGTCTTCCAAAATGCGGTCGATGCGGGCGGACAACCCGCCGCCGCAGACTTTGTACCGTGGATGCGTCGCCTTGTCGAGCCCGAGCACAGACAGGCCGGCTCGACTCAACTGGTAGGCGGCAGTGGCACCGGCCGGCCCCATGCCGACAACCACGGCATCGTAGGCTTTGACGTCAGGCAGAGTACGCATTGGGAGGAGGAAGTCTAAATTCTAAGTGCTGAGTGCTCAAAGCTGAGTTGCAATTGTGCGTGCACGGTTATGAGAGCGGAGTTCTGCTGACTCAGAACTCTACACTGGCAGTTACACCTTCTGCGTCACTGCCCAAGATACCAACCAATCCCATACTGCTGTAAAAAGCCGGTAATCATCGTGATGGTATTGGCGTATATCATGACGCCCACGACGATCAGCACCACCCCGCTCAAAGTGGAGACGCCCCACAAATACAGACGCGCCTGTTTGAAATAGCTGAGGAACCGATCCACCCCCAGGGCCGTGAGCAACAACGGCAACCCCAATCCCAACGAATAGCTCGTCAGCAACAGCACCCCTTCCAGCATCGAGTTGGTGGTGCTGGCGTACATCAAGATGGTCCCGAGTACCGGCCCGACGCAAGGCGTCCACCCGGCGGCAAACGCCACGCCGATCAAGAACGATCCCACATACCCGACCGGTCTATTTCTGAATTGGAA
>WNFB01001653.1_pt1 | contig 19166 bp, 23 predicted proteins | sample 5400501 | NCBI WGS metagenome assembly WNFB01 (sample SAMN13153341, study PRJNA577476) | soil metagenome | isolation source: 200 cm saprolite under Douglas fir tree site 2 hole 1 | place: USA:California | collected 2015-04-18 | reverse complement strand
CCCTCCACATAGTGGACATAGGAGCCAGGAGCGGCGATAATCAACGTGCGCTCGAACTGACCCATGTTCTGGGCATTGATACGGAAGTAGGCCTGCAAGGGAATTTCAACGCGCACGCCCTCTGGCACATAGACAAAGCTGCCACCACTCCACACCGCGCTGTTGAGCGATGCGAATTTATTATCGGACGGCGGAATAACGGTGCCGAAGTGCTCTTTTATGATGTCGGGATACAAGCGCAGAGCCGTATCCATGTCGGTGAAGATCACGCCCAGCTTCTCAAGGTCTTCACGCACCTTGTGGTACACCGCTTCACTCTCGTACTGTGCCGTTACGCCTGCCAGGTACTTCTGCTCAGCCTGCGGAATACCCAGTCGATCAAAGGTATCCTTAATGTCTGATGGGATGTCGTCCCAGGTTTTGCCCTGCTGCGCGACTGGCTTGATATAGTAGTAGATATTGTCGAAGTCAATCCCCGAGAGGTCCGCGCCCCATGTTGGCATTGGGCGTTTCTCGAAGAGTGCCAGGCTCTTGAGGCGAAACTGCCGCATCCAATCGGGCTCGCCCTTCATTTCGGAGATCTGCTCAACGATCTTCCTGCTCAGTCCTCGCTCGGACTTGAACACATAATTTTCGGCCATGTGGAACCCAGGAGAATATGCCTGCTGTTCCGTATTGTATGCCTGAGTACTCATCAGAATTCACTCCTTCTCATTCTATGTTCGTACAGGAAACCTATCGTTCCTGTTACTCCTTACTTACTACGCGGATGTACGCATTCGTATGTGTGTTGTAAGTCAGGGTGCTTTGTGCGGTCTCTGGAATGTCAGATGACCGTTGTCGTATGCCTGGCTCCTCGTCAAATCGACAGAGGGGATGTGCAGTGGCCTTACTGGGAGAACACAGAAGCAGGGAAGTGCCGAAGCTGTTCCTGTTGGAAGAAAGAGACATGTGTTTGCTCTTTTTCTTAATTATATTATAGCACAATTATTTAATATTTGTCAAATATATAAAAATCTGTTGATAAATGTTGCATTTTTGGAAAATATAGTGTATACTTAAAGTGTCACATCTGTATTCTTGCTTATGAGACATACCCCTCCAGCCATGTCCCTCGTTTGAATGGGCACTCAGAACACCTCTCCATCATGGAGCGTGATTTCTGGGATGGTCTTGTTCGCTTTCAAGCTTTTGTGTCCTCTCTCTCCCGCCATTTAGAGGTTGACAGGTCAATTGAAAAGGCACATTTGTCACCTGCCAAAACATCCCTGATGGATGCTCACATGGATGAGCAGGGGTATAAAGTCAAGCAGGAACGAAACTGAGGAGGAAATGAGCATGACCAATCAACCAAAGATCGTCCAACTTCTGGCCCCACGTCCAGGGTGGGAGGTCGTGTACATCCATTCAGAGGCGTCTGATAACCACTATGATGGGAAAGCCTGGCACACGCTCCCGCTGGAGTGCCTGGCACTGATAGAGGGAGAGGAAGAGGGGAAAGCATATACACGTGTGGTGGGGATGGTCATGCAAGACTATTCAACAGGGCGGTTTGAGATCGTCTTACCGGATGACGGCGAGTTCTTAAGCTATACCCGTACAACTGACCCTTGCGACTGGCAAGAGGAAGCATTGAAGCAACGGGCACAGGTCAAGGAACAACATGCAGAACAGAGAAGAGAGTGGCAGGACAGACGGGTACACCAGAAAAGTGGCATCACACAGGATTGATCCTGTTTCACAAAGCGAAAGATCCGTTAATGGGAGATAGTTGGCAACGGTAACTGTGCCAAATTAGCCCTGTTAGATATTGTATAGGCCTGTTCGCGATCTTTGAGATAGCTGTAGATGTAGCCAAACAATGGCCTGTGGTACCGCTCCACCAGGGACTCAAAGGCACACTCGTCACCTGTGAGGGCTTGTCGTACCAGGACACTATCAGGAGAGCCTGCTGGCGTCTGCGATGTGATACGCTCCTGCCTCTGTAGAGATCTCATAGCCAGCACCTGCTTCTCGATGAGGTATTGAGCGAGTGGGGGATGTGCGCCAGCCAGGAAAGAGGTACTGGTGCTCCAGCTGTAGAGCAAAGAGCTTTCCCCTGCTCCTCAAGCACCTGTAAGAACGCCTCAACCACACGCGGATCAAACTGACTTTCTGCACACCGTTGCAGTTCTGCTCGGGCCTGGGCGGTAGAGAGTGGGTCCCGCTGATAGACTCGAGGCGAGGTCATCGCATCGTAGGAATCCACTACCGCAAGAATACGAGCACTCAACGGGATTTCGTCTTTCGCGACGCCATTGGGATAGCCGCGCCCATCCCAGCGTTCATGATGCGTTCCTACAATGCTTGCCAGTGGGTGAAAGATGCCCCCAGCCTGCTCCAAGAGATGGCGACCGATGTCTGGATGACGATGCATAACGTCCCACTCCTCATGCGTCAGTGGTCCTGGCTTGAGGCGAATCACATCAGGAATGCCGATTTTGCCAATATCATGGAGCAATGCTGCCAGGCGAAGCAGATGAATTTCCTCCTCAGATTGAGCCAATCGACAGGCAATGGCCTCGGCAAGCTGCATGACCCGCTGCGCATGATCACCCGTTTCACGGTCAAGCGCTGACGCAGCAAGCGCTTGGACGGCGAGGACGACTGTTTCCTGGCGCACTCGCGCTTGTCCTGTGCTTTGGATGGCCAGGACGACTGGTAATCCGCCGGGCATGGGGACCGCATGTGTGAGTTGCCCTAGCTGTTTCAGCATCCACACCGAGGCATCGTCCAGTTGCTTAGCCTCCTGAGCAGCGCGAACAATGAGCTCCGGCGAGGCATGTTGACCATCGCGGGGCCGATTGATAGTGATGTTCATAACGAAGAATCCTTACTGGCGCCTCTCCCACCGCAGCATCCTACACACAGGACTTGGCATGGAAAATGGGTATGACGCTGATAACCAAGCATGTTCCTCAGGCATCCTTGGTCTACAGTTAATGGTACTGGCAGAGCGTGAGAAAATGCGTGAGGTGGACCGTTAGTCTCTTGTTTGCGCCACTCAGACGGCAAACATCCGCAAAAAATACCAGTGAAGGGAAACCCTTCACTGGTACCTCTTTTCAAGCTTAGAAGCTCCCTCCAATGCTGACAAAAGCGTGAGCCCGGTGCCCCGTCTGCTCGTCCGTAGCGCTAACGCGGATCGAGATTGGGAACTCCCGAGGGAAGAAGCGGAAGCAGAACGGGAACCGCTCGTGGAAATGGAAGCGACAGAAATCAGACACCGATAAGCGATGGAACCCACACTGGAACTGTCTACAATCTGAGAACTGGCCTGGGAACTGGCCTGGGAACTGGCCTCGGGAACAGAACGCGTTCGGCTCGAAGTTGAAGCCACAGAAATCCCGCGAGGGCAGGTTAAATCCACAGAAGAACCCCGGGTTCTCGATGAAACCACCACAGTTCTCGAACCGGAAGTTGCCACAAGCTGTAACCCCAACGGAGAATCTGCCATTGCCGTTAGCACGAACGCGATCAGGATCAATGCTCGCACCTCCACTAGCATGAGCGGAAAGGTCGACATTATGGTGAGGTGTGAAATCCCCCCCTTCAAGCCGGAAGGAGACGCAGTTACCAAACCTCTGAAGATCAGAGACGACGTTGATAAAGGGGTGGACTGCGCTATGCGCTGAGGCTGTACCCGTCGTGGCGTACAGACCGAGCAAGAGCGCGAAACACGAGAGAATGCTGGCAAATGCTACCTTCATAGCAGGAAACCGTCGCATATGTACTTCTCACTTTCGGAAATTAGGAGAGATAGCTATGCGGGTGCATATCTCTCCAAAAACATTTTCAAAGCTAACTCAGAACTAGCGCGCCTTTCTCGCGGAAGCCTCCTGCACAAAGAGCTTGACATGCAAAATGGTTATATCGCTGATAAACAAGCATGTTCCTCAGGCTTGCTTGCTCTGCTCTTAATGATACTGGCAGAGCGTGAGGAAATGCGTGAGGAGGACCGTTAGTCGCTAGGGCGAGCTGAGGAGTTACCAAGGGTAGATGTGGGGATGTACTGATTGCCCTTTCTTGCCTCCCTACCTTCGGGGTTCCAAGACATGGCGTACCTGTGGTGCCGCCAGAAAGCTCGTCCGCAAAGCCTCATCCTCGATCTTCCCGGCAAGTCCTTGTACTATGGTAGCCGCCTGGGCAAATGCCTGATCTGCTGGCATCTGTTCTCCCCGAGACTGATACAGGTCTCCGAGTGCCGCCTGGACATGCCACAGTTCACCTGGCAGACCAATCTCTTCAGCTAGAACGCAGGCCTCCTCCAGGTAGGAAAGCGCCTGCTCTAGATGGCCATCCCACCGTGCTAACCCCGCATATGCCTGCAGGTACTGAATGCGATCGCGCCGACCGTCTCCGGTGCGCGTACCTAGGCGACCTAGATGCTCCTGGGCCAGCGCGATATCCCCACCACGCAGCAACGCCTCAGTTATAAACCACTGGGGAATCCCTGCGTATGACAGCATGTTATAGCCTTCTACAATCGATGCCTGTCGTGCGTAGCGATGTGCATCAGCCCACTTCCCTGTAAGTGAATAATCTGCACACAGGACCGTGGCGACTACCGCTGTGTAGGGTTGCGACACGATTGCCTCGTTGAGCTTCAGCGCCTCCAGATCGACCTCACGGGCAGCATGAAATGCCTGCATTTTCCGATATACACCGCCTAATTGAATGAGGCTGCGCAGTAGCATCGGGTTCGCCCACGAAGAGCGCATGCCCAGGGCACGCGCTCTCGTCACAGCTTGTAGTGCGATCTCCAGCGCTTCTGTATAGGCACCAATGTCGAGTAACCCCGAGGTGAGTTCATAGATGGCATTAACCTGCCCCCAGACGTTCTCGATGTCCTGGCTAATGGTTAGAGCACTGCGTGCTCGCATGATCCCCGCTTGAGGTCGACCAAGGTGAATGTGCGTGTTCGCGAGCAGGGCGAGGCAATCGGCTTCCATAGCACGGTCCCGCATGGTGACGTAGAGCGCGTGCGCCTCTGCGACTAGCTTCTCGTTCTCCTCCCACGCACCCATTTGCATCTTGACGTAGGTCAGTGCGGTCAAACTCTGGACAATGAGGTCTGGTTGTCCGAGGTTTCGGGCCAATGCCAATGCACGCTCCGCATGCGTGATGGCCGCTGCCAGATCCGCCGAGTACATGTCGATCATTGCCAGGTACCATTGTGTCTTTTCCAACTCGATCGTGTTGTCAACCTGTACTGCCACACGCAGCACCTGCGCGAGCATCGCTCCATACATAGGGCGGGCCTGTTCCCATACTCTTGTGAGTTCGCAGGTTCGTCCCAGAGAGACGTAGAGATGTTGTAATTCGGATGCTCCGAGCCTTCCCTGCATCGTGTGCCCAGGGGGTTGCTCTGCCAGCAGCCGCCACGCCTGTTCGTATTGTTCGATTGCGTCATGCAACGCAAAAACGGATAAAGCCTCGTCCCCCGCCATCACACTCAAGCGGAACGCTGGTTCTAGCGCCCCTGCCGACCGGGCATGGTACGCCAGTTTCGCCGGTGCGACAGAAGCGTCTTGCAAGGTATGGAGCGCACGACGATGAAAGATGCGAATTCGCGTCTCACCTGCCTCGACGTAGACCACCTCGCGGATCATGTCATGGCTGAAGGTGTAAGCTTCATTGCCCGGTCGACCACTCTGTGGCCTCGACTCGAGCATCAGCCTGCTCCTTAGCACCTCGTCCAGGGCGACCAGCCCCTCCTTTTCGGAGAGATCCGCTACCAGGCAGAGCCGCTCAAAGGTGGCATCTTGCTCCAGCACGGATCCAGCTACGAGGAAGGCAAAGGCCGCTGGGCTGAGTCGATCGAGCTGCAAGCTGATGAGTTCACGCACGCTCGGCGGGAAGAGACGGGCGACACCAAGTTCCTTGACAATTGCTGCTGCAAAGTCACCGTTGCTTGCACCGTCTCCACCTGGATACGGAGTGAAAAGGCTGCGTTCAAGCAGCAGCTTGAGCGTTTCGATCAGATAGAAGGGGTGCCCACCTGTTTCGGCGAAGAGCCGTTGCCCAACCCGATCTAAGGAGTCGGCTAGCGGCTCCTCGCCGGGGCCGGAAATCTCCGTCCTTTTCGCCCCTCTATTCCCGTTTACACCCGCAAGTACATGCAGCAGGTGCAATGTGTCCTGAGCTGAGAGTGGACCTAGCTGCAGGCGAGTCAGGGACACAATCCGCCCCAGGTTCGCTCGCCACTCAGCAAGGCGAGTGGTAGTCTGTAGCGCTTCTGTGCGCAGCGAGAGGAGCAGCAACACCGGCGTGGCGCGTTCAGTGAAGCTTCGTGCGAGGTAGTGCAGCAGGTCCAGGGTGCCGGTATCGGCCCAATGCAGATCATCGAGGAAGAGAACCAGCAGGGTGCGTGCCGCCAGGGCGTCCAGAAGGCGTGCCACCGCCTCGAACAAGTGGTTGCGTGCCACCGAGGCATCTGCAACCAAGTTGGACAAGTCAGGATAGCGCTCCCGCAGTTCTGGTAACAGGCGAGCGATTTCAGCTAACCAGACGTCATGCAGCAGATCATCGGGAGCATTTTCCTGATCGATTCTGGGCCGCAAAGCCTCGATGAGCGGCTGATAGGACAACCGCCCACTGCTTTCAAACGCCTGGCCGCGCAGCACATCGGCCCCTTGTGCCGCTGCCCAGCCCACAAATTCTGTGGCCAGTCGCGTCTTGCCGATGCCAGCCTCCCCTTCCAGAAGCACCACCTGCGTCTGTCCTGAGCGGGCTGCATAGTAGCGCTCGAGTAAGGTGCCATACTCCCTGGCCCGTCCCACGAGAGGAGTATTTAGCAGTGTTAAAGACGGGGAAGATACCCAGGAGGCTCGCTGCTTCTGGTGGCGAGGAAGGGCAGTGGCCCGAATGCGCTCAGCCAGAGCCATAGTTTCAGGGGTCGGTTCAGCATGGACCTCTGAGTCCAGGATAACCCGTAAGGCCTCATACGCTTGCAGCGCAGCGACGCGGTTGCCAGTCGCAAAGTGCAGGCGCATCAAGCGCAGCGACGCGTCTTCGTTTAGCAGGGAGATGGAGAGCCAGCGGATGATAGTCGCAATAGCCTGTTCGATCTCGCCTGCTTCCTCGTACCACTGTGAGAGTCGGTCGAAGACCAGCTGCATGCGCAAATGCCAGTATTCGCGCTGGAAGCGGGCCCAGTCGTCGAAGCCTGGGGCGTTGTGCAGCGAAAAGCCGGCCAGAAACTCTGCACGCGAGAGTGTGGTCGCCTCCTGGAGTTGTGCACCCTGCGCACGACGTATCTCCTCTGGGAGCGTAGCAGCCGTACGCGAGCTGTCACGCGCGAGCACCCAGGCCGCTTGCAGGGTTTGCAGGTCCAGGCTGACCCCTGAGGTCAGGTCCAGGCCCAGGGTGTCACGGTCGATGAGCAGGTGTGGGACGCGATGGGGCACATGCCTATACTCCGGGGAAGTGCCCCCAGTCAGCACATCGCGCAGCTCAAGCACCGTCGCACGCAGCGTCGCACGCGCATGTGAGGCATCGCTCTCGGGCCAGAACAGCTCTGAGAGCGTTTTGCGCGCATGTGCCCCTTCCTCCACGGCCAAATAGATGAGCAGGGCGAGGGCTTTGCGAGAGGGAAACGCGAGCAACTGACCACCGTGGTACACCTGCGGCGGACCAAGCAAGGCGAAATGTAAATTACCCCGCTCCGATGATCCGAGCACAACGAACTCCTCGTCTCTCGTGAGTCTCTATACTCTGCTTCAAAACGCAGTACAATCATCTCTGTGTCCTGGTATGTATTTTACAACCTTGGCGGTTCAGAGTCAAACTTTTGTAGATGTAGCGTTAGAAAAAGCGTTATATAAGCGTTAGATGAACCATCTGCTTGTTTTGATAAATGTTGCATTTTTGTAAAAACTAATGTATGCTTAGAGAGTCTCATACATATTCTCATGAGTCATATCCCTCGAGTCATGTCCTTCGTACGAAACGGTGCTCGGAGCACATCTCCATCATGTGAGCCCAGTGCTCACAGGTCTTCGCGTTCACATTTCTCTAGCACGGGAGCGTGATTTCTGGGATGGCCGTGTTCGCTCTCCCACTTTTGTCCCTCCTAATCTCCCTCCGTTCAGGACCTTACGTAGCAATGGAACCAAAACAGGTTCTGAATGCAATTTTGATGGTAACCTCATCAAAATCAGCGGAGAGATGAAGTGATTGAGCCTCGTGCGCTTTCACCGTGTGTACCACAGTGAGATTGGAATGGCAGTGGGAGCTGTGACCACCACATTGCCTTCAGAATAGGGTATTGTGGGGCAACACGTATAAGATGCTCAACAGCATCACATCAACAAACAGCAGCGCTACCTTAAAAAGGAGAAGCCATGTCACACCTCGCTATCGTCCTAGCAGATGGGATCACCATAAAACTTGGCACCTACATCTGGACATTCGGTTGGAACTTCGTTCTCTACCTCGTCATTGCAGCTATTGTCGGCCTCGTAGCAGAATCCCTCATGGGGTCTCGTCTCCCTCTCGGCTTTATCGGTGTCATTGCCGCAGCCCTCATCGGCATCTGGGTCATGACCCAGGTGATCGTTATCAAGGGCATCGGCGACATTTATCTGTTCGGTATTCCCATTGTGAGAGCCTTGATTGGTGCCCTCGTCCTTACATTCATCTGGCGCCTCATCACATACACCATCGTAAGACGGCGAAACAGGACAGTGCCAGTATAAACAGGGACAACCACTTCCGCATTCCCCCTATGAGAGGATGTGATTTCAGGGAATTCATGCCCTCTTCTGAGAGGCATAAGCGTTGCCAGGAATTGGGTAAAAGACTATGGCAAACTTATTACACGCGCACCTAACCATGACCTTCACTTTCAATGTGGACATCACCGATGATGAGACGAAAGTGCCTCCAGGGGTAGAAGACCCGGAGAAAATCTTCGATCTAAATATCAACAGACGGCTCTTGCTCGCTGTCCTGGCGCAACGTGAGCAGCTACAGCACTGTTTGCTTGAACGGATAGCGCTGAAGATGGAAAACTTGCCCAGCGAGCATAGACTCAACTGGGGTGCTTTTCTGCCAGGACAAAAAGATATGAATTATTATGAGCTGCTTGCTCCAACGATTGCGAGCATGAGTGAGGAAGATCAGCAGTATTTTCACCGCTGTGTCGAAAGGGAACAAATACACGAACTGAACTTCCACACGCAGATTCAGGACTTCCTCGACAGTTTCCACATCGAGCTTGAGCATATCAGTATCGACGTTTCGATGGAGCAAGAGACGAGCGAGCAAACACAGATAGCTGCCGAATGGCGCGAGTATCGCACTGAAGGCGACGAGACGCCAGGTGCAATATGAGCGACCAAGACGACATCAGCACCGCGCTTGCTGGCTTACGCTCTCGACTTGATTCACTCGCAATAAAAGATACTGAGGGCATTTCCTATGAAGCTGGCTTTCTACCCAAACCAGCGCCTCCTTTCGGAACGCCCTGATGATCTGGCAATCAAGCGCAGGATCGCCAACAGCACAATAGCCCCAATGACAGCAATGAGCAGCGTGGCCCAGAAATGAAACGTGGAGTTTGGGAATAAGAGGTCTGCCACCAGACCTCCGAGGAAGGCACCAACCAAGCCGATCACGAGATCACCAATGATGCCAAAGTGAGGGCCGCGAACCACTCTTGTTGCTAGAAAGCCAGCAAGCAAACCCACAATAATCCACAGGAAAATACCACCTGGATTAAGAGCTCCTTGTGCCTGATCCCCCTCCGCATGGCTCCTTGCTATTCAGTCCCTTACGATTCCTTTTTGCGTCTCAGTTTCCTCTTCCTCTTGACCTTGCGCCTTCTGCTGTAAGAGCAAACGATGCTCATACAAGAAATTAAGCAGGTTATACGCTTGCTCTGCCTTCAGGATGGCGGCGCTCCCGCTATCCAGTGTGAGAACGAGACCTCCGGTGTCCAGCAGCGAGACCTCAAAGTTGCTTCCGAGGTTGCGCCGTTTAACAATCTCAGGTACATCTTGTTGCATGGAACTCCCTTCTGCGCGCTGGTCAGTGACATCGCGCTGCTGCTCTGGCCTTTCATACTGCTGATGAAGTAAGTGATGCGCTTCCTCTTCTTCCTGGTCGCTCATGATTGAACCTCCTGTTTGCTCGTCCTTCTCTACTGCTCAGCAAGTCGCCTACACTCATCCATGACTACTTCAGACAATGAAATCATATACCCACTGAGGAGCAGTCTGCAAGAACTCGTTCCATGTCCTTTCTCGACTCTGGCCCGGTCGTGCTGCTTCTGTATAATTCATAAGCCAAACAAGCCGATCTCTGTTGTGCCAGTCAATGGCAGAAAATTCTATAAGATGAGTTTTTATCTTTCCTTTGAGAGTTTAACCTTGTTTATTTAAATTTACCTAAATTGAGCAATTTTCTATTGTGATCGGACTGAGATTTATGATATAATTAGCCGTAGTGCTCCACGTTCCACTAAGTTTGAAACCCGTATAATCATTTCCATCCTTCTCCAATGCAGCCGTTCTTCTGAAAATGGGAGAACCACATTTTTATCGGACGGATCAGAAAATGTAATGCCCACGTGGTAACGTTGAGACTACTGATACGAGCACGTACTGTAGAGGGTGTGGAACTCACCTTCACCTTTCCACACCATACAGTCAAGCTCAAAGGGAGTAGAGGATACCACCTCCTCCGAAGGAGACGACCAGTGAAAACAGTATGTAGCATTCCAAATTTTCTGCGGGGATTACAGAGTAAATCGATAGAACTACTTATTCCGTATGCATTTGCACAATTTCTCACAGCAGCGCATGTGCCCATTACCATTACTGGAGACACATCAACATGGAATAAGGCTGGGAAAGGCGCATTGTTTATTGGGGATCACCGCAATGGACTGGAATATTTTTTGCTGCTTGCAACGATGGGATATGTTGGGCGAGATGATATTAAAGTCATCGCGAAACCCTACTCCCTTTCCGTACGTTTAACAGAAGCATTAGATGTCCATCATGGAGAATATGCACTAGCAGTGATACCAAATACGTTAGCCAGTGATAGAAGGAATATTTTCAATCGGGATATAGGCATGCGTCTCTTATATAGACGAGAACTCTCCACTCAGAATGAAGCAAAAGCGATAAATGCTACAGCTATGAAGGATGCCGCATCCTTCTTATCTCATGGTCATGTCGTAGGAATTTACCCAACAGGCGGAGTGAAATGTGCTACAACAAGTGACTGGTATCGTGGGGTAGGAGAAATTATCAAATTATTACCAGAAGAAGCAAGAGAGAGAGTCGTCATTGTACCATTCCAATTTGACCATTTCACTCAATTCCAATTGATTTGTGCATTATGGTTGCATAGTAAAGGTCATACAAGAAAGCAAAGAACTATTGAGCTTCATTTAGGGAAACAACTTACTGTGGCAGATTTTCTTGCTTCAGAAGCAATAGATTGTTCTGATACGCGCCTCGTAACGGAAAGACTTCGTACGAGATATATACAAGATTTTACTCCTAACGGTGGTGTGAAAATTTATTACTGAAATGGGCATCACCTGAACATTTTCCCTTTGATGCCTCCGGATCGCTGAATAGGGTAGGGCTTACGTGGTGCTCTACCTCCTAGAACATGATATTCTTTTATGAATTTCACGCAAGCACTAACACTTCTCCTAACGCTCAACGGTTATACTGGAACCAGAGATGCTACGATGCACACACTGCTGATCAAGAGAAAGTAAACCTCATGTACAAGACACAAAATAGCCTCCCTGAAGAGCAGCGTGCGAAACTGGTCGAGTTGTTGAATCGTCGCCTGGCCGACAGCATTGACCTGATGCTCCAAGCCAAGGAGGCTCACTGGAACGTGAAAGGCCCACAGTTCATCACTCTGCATGAGTTGTTCGGCCAGATTGCTCATGGAGTCGAAGGGTATGTCGACCTGCTCGCCGAGCGTGTCGTGCAGTTGGGAGGCAGTGCCGAGGGAACAGCGTACATGGTCGCCCGGCGAACGTCGCTGGCCAGGTATCCGCTCGCGATTGCTGACGGGAACGGTCATATCGAGGCCCTTGCAACGGTGCTTGCCTCCTTTGGCAAACATGTCCGGTACGCTATCGGGCAGGCGACGGACCTGATCGATGCTGATAGCGCCGATCTCTTCACCCAGATCTCGCGTGGCACCGATAGCTGGCTCTGGCTCGTCGAAGCCCACCTGCGATCAGCGCAGTGAGTCTTCGCTCTGGCTGTCGTCAAGTAACCCTCATCCGTTAGCACATGAAGAGAGACGCATGGTAGGTCGCCGGTACCAGCAAGGACCTGCGACAGGGCTGAGAAGATACAATGAAAGGCGAAGCAGCATATGCAAGAACAGGTGAAGCAGCAGCGTATTCCGGTCAAGGTCTACCGAACAGACGATCGTTTGATGATCGCGGCTCCGATGGCTGGACTGGAACCCGAGAACATTGTGGTCGAAGTCACCAACGATGGTCGCCTCATTCTTCATGGAGACCAGCGTGCGATGCTGAAGGAGGTCAAGGAACTGCTGGTCGATGAATGGAGTGTTGGCGTCTACCACCGTGAGCTTGCACTCCCAGTTCCCGTCAATGCTACCTGTGCCAACGTCACCTATGGCAATGGCGTGTTGCTGGTAGCCTTGCCCATCAGCGACCAGACATCTCCCGCACGGCTGACACTCGAACGGGTCACTCCTACCCACGGGGAGCACAAAGGCAACGCTGGCCACCTTGCGACCTGCGTTCAGATATGATCGCATGAGCTACTCTTCTGGCCCAAGCGACTAACGGTCCTTCTCACGCTTTTTCTCACGCTCTGCCAGTACTATTAGCAGAAGAATATGACAACTGCTAGTAACTCTCAGGAGGTGTATTGATGGTCACGGTAAGCGTATCAGCCCCAAGACAAGTTGGCCTTCTCACAACGGCTTCGAAAGTTTTCTATAATACAATCGTCCCCCCTTGCTTCATCCAGAATATTATGTCTTGTTTGTCAGGTTGATTAAGCTCTGAGCCGAAGAGGTGGATAAATACTCTTTCTTTCAATACGGTGGATATTTGATAATAAGGGTCTTGTTGCATAAGCGTGCCAAAAGTGTCGTTCACTACTTCAAACCCCATGGCTAACGCAATTTGATGGGTACGCCAGAGCGGAATATGTTCTGCAACTTTATACGTATTAGACCTGCTTGTTTGTGCTATTTTTTCCGCAAATTCTCCCTCAGAAGCTAAAAGTTTTCCTACCCGTTTTTTTACTTCTTGCTCAAACGGTGTATCTTTCGCAAAACGTATCACTCTTTCTACATGTCTTCTGAGGCTACGACCCACTCTTTTCGTTTCTTTATCATCCCAGGTCTCTATGGGTTCAAACATATCGCTGACTGTTTTTACCGAGGTTTGTTGTTGGTCGGGATGTATTCCCCACTGATTCGGTTTTGCTTGGTCTGCATCTTTTCTTGAAAGAGTGCTGCCCTGGCTAGCAAGTGGCGCAAATAGTCCTCTTGCTTGCAATGGTCCTGGCATATCGTTGAGATTGTACATACTTGCCTGCTTCTTGTCAAAGTTGTCTGTGTACTGTTGACTTTACATCGTAGATTTCCGGAAGGATCTCGGGGCTCTCTGCTCGCTTTCTGGAACCCTCTCAAAAAGTCTACGAACTGGATAAACAGTACACCCTGTGTCAGCAACCCTTCCGTCCACCCTTATAAAAAAGAGCGGGGGCATCTAGGAGGGTATTGCTGCGTTCTCAAGGACTGGGAGATGTACCGCGCAGAGCTGACGGTGCATGTAATCACAGTACCACAACTGCGTACCGTCCCAACACAAGCCTGTGGGATCACCTGGGAGCCGATACCGCTGCCTCTCTTGCCCTGTCCGAAGATCGATCGCTGCCAGTAGCCGCTGTATGCACTCCTACGAGTTGCTCCTTCGATTGATCTGTGGTGCCGTCTTTGATCGCACTTTGGTTCCGTTTCGTTTCCCTCGCTTGCTCCTCGGGTGAGTGCCGTACATCATGGTACCAAATGCCACCAAGAACGATCACGATGGCAAGGAACGAGAATATGATCGCTTGCATACTGCTCTCCTTTTCTGTTGTCTACTAAACACACTGCTTGCTCACACCGAGTAAGCTACGGCGAGATTGAGAACACGCTAGCATTCATCAGGGGCGTTCTTGCAGCTGACGAACGCGTCATCGAGTTTCCTTTGATTCAATGCGAGAAGAGTCGTCCAACCTCCGTTTAGCGGGTCAGGGATGGCTCGTTCGTACGAGGGCCGTTCAGTGGCTCATGGACTGGCTCGCCTGCGTGGCGCTGCAAGATCTGGATTATCGGCGCTACTAGGTCGATGGGCAGCGGGAAGATAATGGTCGAATTCTTCTCCACCGCGATCTCGGTCAGCGTTTGCAGGTAGCGCAGTTGCAGGGCAGCAGGCTGCGAGCCGATCACTGCGGCGGCCTGCGCCAACTGTGCCGAGGCGAGTAATTCTCCCTGGGCATGGATTACTTTGGCACGCTTCTCACGCTCAGCCTCCGCCTGTTTGGCCATGGCTCGCTGCATCGTCGCAGGCAACTCCACATCCTTGATCTCGACCGCCGTCACTTTCACACCCCAGCGCTCCGTCTGCTCGTCGATGATCGCCTGCAGGGCGCGGTTGATCTTGTTGCGCTCCACCAAGAGTTCATCCAGTTCCGATTGGCCCAGCACGTTACGTAAGGTCGTCTGACCGATCTGCGAGGTCGCCTGGTTAAAGTTCACCACATTGACCACCGCCGCAATCGGATCGACGACGTAGAAGTAGATCACCGCCGTCACCTTGATTGTCACATTATCGCGGGTGATCACCTCTTGCGGTGGTACCGTGAGGGTGACGATACGTAAGTCAACTTTCATCATGTGTGAGATGAAAGGGGGCACCAGGAAAAGCCCGGGGCCTTTCGCCCCGATCAAGCGCCCCAGCACGAAGATCACGCCACGCTCATACTGTTGCACCACACGAATAGCGGAGAGAGCGACGATCACTAGAACAAGCACGATAGCGCCAAGCACGATCAACACAAGTGGACTCATGACAAGCCTCCTTACGGCCTGAAAAACTGGAGAGGTTTTTCACCTCTCACGTTAAACGTAACCTCGTTGTCCGACGTGCCACCATCATCAAGCCATCTCTCCATCGCCTCAGAATCCACTTCCTGCAGACCGACATCAGGATGAGGTGTTCTGGTTCGGTTTTCCCGCACGACCCGTGTTGGAGCGGGAACCCCAGGTATGCCTCGCTCTTGATCATAGCACGCGTACACCAACCACTTTCTCATTTACCGCCGTCCCCATCCTCTCGACCTGAATGCTCCTCCGCGACTGACAGCGTGTAAGATGGCAAGGAGAATACAGGCTCCAATAAAGGCAATCACGATGGTCCCGAACAGGCCAAAGGAGCCTAGCCCCAGGAGGCCGGCCAACCATCCTCCGATGAAGGCTCCGATAAGGCCGACGACAATATCGCCGATCAACCCATAGCCTCCCCCACGCATCACCCGGCTCGCGAGAAAGCCAGCAATCAACCCAACAACCAGCCACCAAAGCACATTTGACAGACTAAGATTGATATCAGCAAGTATAAGCGTTGCAAGTGTCATGACCGAGTCCTTTCCTTAGATACAGATGTATCGCTCTACGTTTTTTCTGTCTCTCCTTTGGGCCTGCCGGGCCTGGAAGGAAAGCCATTCTCTGCTTTTAAGTGTACCTACGGAGCGTTATACCAAGCGTTATACAAGCGTTAAATGAAATCCCTCCCCGCTCAACTGCCTGATTGCTGGCTCGTCTCGACGAACCAGAGCCATTTGTCGATGCCTCGGGCGATCTCTGTGAAGATGGCAGCAGTATCAGCGTCCTTCAGTTCGGTCGCCTGCTCGCTGGCGTAGCGCGCATGTTTGCCAAAGGCGGCTAGCGTCGCCGTTAGAGCATCGATATGGCCGTTCCCATCTGCCGTTGCCAGCAGATACTCGTCGAGTGAAGTCCGCCTGGCGACCGCGTGCGCCGTTCCCTCGGCCATGCCGCCAAGCTGCACAATGTGCTCAGCAATCAGGTTCGCATACTCCTCCACTCCCTGGGCAACCTTGTCGAACAGCTCGCGCAGGGCCATGAAATGAGGCCCTTTGACGTTCCAGTAGGCCTGCCTGCTTTGCAACTGCAGATCGATGGCGTCGGCTAAGCGGCGGTTCAACAGCTCGATGAGTTTGGCCTGCTGCTCTTCGTGCAGGACATTATTTTTCTTGGGCATGGGAGCGCTCCTTTCACTCACGTCGTGTTTTGTGCGATAATGGACGGGTCACTTGTGTTAGTTAACTTGAAACTCCCTAACGTACTTTTGTTCCTTTCTGTGAAGTCAGTTCTCATATCTGTATCTTCTCTTCTCACATGATAGCAGCAGAGCGTTATGAGGAACGTTAAATGGGCGACCTATACTTGACATTACTGGGCCCACCGGAAGTGCGCCATGCTGATCAGATGCTGCTGTTCTCCACGCGCAAGGAACTCGCGCTCCTCATCTATCTGGCGGTGGAAGGCCGCGTCCATTCGCGCAAGAAACTCTCCGAGCAGTTCTGGCCAGAAGGGGACGCGAGGCATGGCCGGGCAGCCCTTCGCATTACCCTGCTCCATCTACGTCATATGCTGGGTGAGGGCGCCGATGTTTTTCCTGCACCTCACCTCCTCATCAAACGCGACACCCTCGGCCTGGATCTCACCTCCGCTATTGAACTCGACCTCCATACCCTCCACGAAGCCTGGACGTCGGCGCGTGCGTCGACCCACACGACGCTGACCATGCCGGAAGAGATGCATCGCACCCTGCTTGCCAGCCTCCAACGCGCGATCAGTCTCCCTCGTGGCGAGTTCCTGGAGGGCTTCTCGCTCCGCGATGCCCCGGCTTTCGACGATTGGGTTCGGTTCCAACGCGAGTACTGGCACCTGCGCACGAGTGAGGTCTTCGACCGCCTCTCCCAGATGCAATTCGAAGCAGGAGAGCTTGAGGCCGCCATTGAAACGGTCAACCGCTGGCTCGTCCTCGCCCCTCTGCATGAGGACGCCTACCGGCGTCTGATGCGTTTGCACTTCGCGGCCGGTGACCGGGCCGCTGCGCTGCACGCCTATGACAATTGCCGGGCTATGCTGGCAACGGGCATGCAGACCGAGCCAACCCCAGAAACCGTGGCCCTGGCCAGCCGCATGCGGGCCGTTGCCCCTCCCCGTCGTAAGGAGGCGCCCACGCCCGCGCTCGCGCTTTCCCCGGCGACGTTCCTCGAAGGCCCGCTCCTGGGGCGGACAACGGAGTTGAGTACGTTGATCAAAGTCTACCATAGCGCCCGACGTGGTCATACGCAGGTCGTGCTCCTGGAAGGGGAGGTCGGCATTGGCAAGACGCGGCTGGCGACCGAATTTCTTGCCTGGGCAGAGATGGAGGGGGCAGACGTGCTGCAGGGACAGGCCTTTGAAACCGGGGGTCACCTGCCCTATCGGCCCGTGATCGAGGCCTTGCGCCCGCGCATCGAGCGGGAGAACGCCCCGGACGACCTGCTTTCAGACACGTGGCTGGCGGAACTCTCGCGCCTGCTCCCCGAACTGTGCGAGCGCTATCCCGACCTGCCTGACCCTGTAGGGGACAAGTCGGTGGCACGCACTCGGTTGTTCGAAGCGGTGGCACAGCTGGGTCAGGCCCTGGCGGCACGGACGATGCTCGTCTTGTTCATCGATGATGTGCAGTGGGCCGATGCCGCGTCGCTCGACGTGTTGCATTACCTCGCACGACGCTTCGCGGAGAGCGAGACTCCTGCGCTCCTGCTCCTGACGCTGCGCATGGGAGAGAGAGCTATGCCGCCAGGGCTTACCGAGTGGCGAACTGGTATGGAACGCGCCGTACCGCTGACCCATCTGCAGCTTGGCCCTCTCACCGCCGAAGACATCCTGCGCCTGCTCCAGGCATTCGGGGGGAAAGGGGGCAAAGACGGGAGGCGGTCGGCGGACCTGGAACGCTTTGGGCAGTGGCTCTTTGCTGAAACAGAGGGACAACCGTTCTATCTGATGGAAACGCTCAAGGTCTTGCTCGAGCGTGGCGCACTCACCTCCCGCCCGAACGAAGATGGAGGATGGACCATTGACTTTACGGCAGCCATGGAGCATAAGATGGTGGTGCGTGGGTTCTTTCCGCCCAGTGTGCGCGAAGTCATCTGCGCCAGGCTCGATCGACTTCCGCCGAATGCTTTCGCGCTGCTGGGGGCAGGAGCCGTCCTCGGCCAGGGGATCACCTTTGAGCACCTGTGCCAGGTGGCCGATCTCGCAGAACAGGATGGACTCCCTGCCCTGGACGAGGTGCTGCACAGCGGTCTGCTGCTTGAGACGGAGCGCCAGGGAGGGCCAATGACTGATGGGCGCTACGTGTTCGCGCATGCGAAGATACGTGCGGTGGTCTATGCTGAGGCGGGTGAGGCGCGGCGGTCCATCTTTCACCGCCGTGCGTTGGAAGCGTTGCAAGCGGCTGCTGCACCTGCAGCGGTACTGGCATACCATGCCCTGGCTGCGGGGCTTGCGGAAGCAGCCTTCCACTGGAGTCTCGCGGCAGGCGATGAGGCGATGCGGGTGGTAGCCGTGCGCGGTGCCATCTCCTTCTATGAGCAAGCACGGCATCTGCTGACCGAGCCTGTGCAATCGCTAAGCATGGAAGCCACGCTTCCCGCGCCGGAGATCGAGCATCTTTACACCCACCTGGGCCGGGCGTATGAACTGAACACTGAGTGGGAGAAGGCTCGGACGGCCTACACCTCGATGCTCGCGTACGCACAGGATGCCTGCCAGCCTGCGATGGAGAGCGCCGCCCTCAACCGCCTGGCGGCCCTGGCCGCGCAGTAGTCCTTCGACCTGGAGATAGCACAGGCGCTGCTCGCGGCGGCATGGCGGGTTGCCGAAGTGAGCGGTGACCTGCTGCTCCTGGCAAAGGACAGGAAGGACATCTGGAACCGTTTCTTCCTCTATCGCGTCTTGCACTTTAAGAGCTTGCGCGCGCGAGCAGAGGAGAGGGCCAAGCTGGCTCCCCACATGACGCTGTTCTTTCCCTCGTA
>WNFB01001652.1_pt1 | contig 19168 bp, 18 predicted proteins | sample 5400501 | NCBI WGS metagenome assembly WNFB01 (sample SAMN13153341, study PRJNA577476) | soil metagenome | isolation source: 200 cm saprolite under Douglas fir tree site 2 hole 1 | place: USA:California | collected 2015-04-18 | reverse complement strand
CTGGGTGATGAGGCAGCCCTTGTGCGGGTGGGTGAACTCGATCGGGTCCTCGATGGTGATGATGTGGCCGTGGGAATTCTCGTTGCGGTAGCCGACAATCGCCGCGAGCGTGGTGGATTTGCCCGAACCCGTGGCACCCACCATGATCACGAGGCCGCGCTTGGTCATGACCACGTCCTTCAGCACGTTCGGCAGGCCGAGGTCCTCGATCTTGGGTATGGCGGTGGTGATCACCCGCAGCACGATACCGACGTTCGCCTGCTGGACGAAGGCGTTGACACGGAACCGCCCGATGCCTGCGGGATTGATGGCGAAGTTGCATTCCTTGGTTTCCTCGAACTCGGCGGTCTGCCGGTCGTTCATGATCGAGCGGGCGAGGTCCATGGTGTGCGCCGGCGTGAGCGGCTGGTTCGACACGGGCGTCATCTTGCCGTCGATCTTGATCGCCGGGGGGAAGCCCACGGTGATGAAGAGGTCCGAGCCCTTCCTCGTCACCATCAGCCGCAGCAGGTCGTACATGAATTTGATGGCTTGTTCGCGTTCCATATTCGCCTTTCTGAAAATCTAGATCCCGAGATCAGCCGGGGTGTGTGTCTCCGGCCGGGCGAGCGTCGCTCGCCCTTAACGTTCGGCTACGCCGAAGTTAGCCTCCGCTGGGCAACCTTCGTCGTAATTTCCCCGGCAGCGAGGCTAGCCGGGGAAATTATCCTTGTTCGCGGCCTTGCCCCGCGCCTCGGCCGAGGAAATGACGTTGCGCCTCACCAGGTCCTGCAGGTTCTGGTCGAGCGTCTGCATCCCGAATGTCTGGCCGGTCTGGATCGCCGAGTACATCTGCGCGATCTTGTTCTCGCGGATGAGATTGCGGATCGCGGGCGTGCCGATCATGATCTCGTGCGCGGCGACCCGGCCGGAGCCGTCCTTGGTCTTGCACAGCGTCTGGGCGATGATCGCGCGAATCGACTCGGAGATCATCGCTCGGATCATCTCCTTCTCCGCCGCCGGAAACACGTCGACGATACGGTCGATGGTTTTCGCCGCGGAGCTCGTATGCAGCGTGCCGAACACGAGGTGTCCGGTTTCGGCGCCGGTCAGCGCGAGACGGATGGTCTCGAGGTCGCGCATCTCGCCCACCAGGATCACGTCCGGGTCCTCGCGCAGGGCGCTGCGCAAGGCGTTGGCGAACGACAGCGTGTGCGGTCCGACCTCGCGCTGGTTGATCAGGCACTTCTTCGACTCGTGCACGAATTCGATCGGGTCCTCGATGGTGAGGATGTGGCCCTGTTCGTTTTCGTTGAGCTGGTTCACCATGGCGGCGAGCGTCGTGGACTTGCCCGAGCCCGTGGGCCCGGTCACCAGGACGATGCCGCGCGGCTGATCGACGATCTCGGCGAAGATCTTGGGTGTCCTCAGTTCTTCGAGCGACAGGATCTTCGAGGGGATCGTGCGCATCACCGCCGCCGCACCGCGGTTCTGCACGAAGGCGTTGACGCGAAAGCGCGCGAGGCCCGGTATCGCGAAGGAGAAATCGCACTCGAGATTCTCCTCGTAGTGTTTCCTTTGCCCGTCGTTCATGATGTCGTAGATCATCCCGTGCACGTCCTTGTGCTCCATCGCCGGCAGGTTGATGCGGCGGATGTCGCCGTGCACGCGGATCATGGGGGGCAGTCCCGAGGACAAGTGCAGGTCGGAGGCCTTGTTCTTGACGACGAAGGCTAGGAGTTCCGAGATATCCACTATAATCCCCTTGAATGTAAGGCCCGAACCGCATCCGGAGCCGAGACCTAAGCAAATGAAAGAGCGGGATTTTCCAGGTCCGCCGTGCTCACATTGCCGCGCTGATTATGTCCTCAATTGCAGCGAACTTGCAAGCCGTGAAACAGCGCATCGAATCGGCAACACGGGCGGCTGGCAGGCCCGCCCAATCGGTGCGATTGGTGGCGGTGAGCAAAACGTTTCCGCCTGCGGCCGTGCGCGAGGCGGCGCAAGCGGGATTGCGCGATTTCGGCGAGAACTACGTCCAGGAGGGTGTGGAAAAGATCCGCGAGCTTTCCTCCCTCGGGCTCACCTGGCACTTCATCGGCCCGATCCAGAGCAACAAGACGCGCGCGATTGCCGAGCATTTCGACTGGGTGCACTCGGTCGATCGCGAGAAAATCGCCGCGCGGCTCGCACAGGCGCGCGGCCCGGGACAGAGCGAGCTTCAGGTCTGCATCCAGGTCAACGTGTCGGGCGAGGCGACCAAGAGCGGCGTCGATCCGGCGCAATCGGCGCAGCTCGCGAAGCAGGTCGCCCAGTTGCCGCGCCTGACGCTGCGGGGCTTGATGGCGGTGCCCGAGCCCACGCCCGATAAGGCCCTGCAGCGCGCTCGCTTTGCGCAACTGCGCGAGCTGCGCGACCGGCTCAACCGTGACGGCTTCCCCATGGACACGCTCTCGATGGGCATGTCGACGGACCTCGAGGCGGCGATCGCCGAGGGCGCGACCCTGGTACGGGTGGGTACGGCGATTTTTGGAGAAAGGCAAGACTAGCCTGTCATGAGAATCACCTTCATCGGCGGCGGCAATATGGCCGACGCGCTTATCGGCGGGCTCCTGCGCAAGGATTTCCCGCTGCAGGACATACGCGTGGTCGAGATCAGCGCCGAGGCACGCCGCAAGCTCGTCGACAAGTACGGCGTCACCTGCTTCGACAAGCCCAAGGATGCGGTGCGCGCTGGCGACGTGATCGTCTTCGCCGTGAAGCCGCAGAACTTGCGCGAAGCGGCCTCCAAGTCCGGGATCGCCGACAACGCCAATCTCGCCATCAGCATCGCCGCGGGCGTGCGCCTCGCCAATCTCTCCAAGTGGCTGAAGGGACACACGCGCCTGGTGCGCGCCATGCCCAATACGCCGGCGATGATCGGCGAAGGCGTCACCGGGCTCTATCCCTTCTCGAAGGCGGTCAATCGCGAGGACCGCGAGCAGACCGAGACCATTCTCGGCGCCGTGGGCGCCACCGTCTGGCTCACGGACGAGTCGCAGATGGACGCGGTGACGGCGATCTCCGGGAGCGGCCCGGCCTACGTGTTCTATTTCATCGAGGCGGTCGAGGATGCGGCGCGGGAATTGGGGCTCCCGGTGCAGATCGCCCACCAGCTCGTGCTGAATACTTTCACTGGGGCGGCCAAGCTCGCTTCGAGCAGTCCCGATCCGGTGGCGGTGCTGCGCGAGCGCGTGACCTCCAAGGGCGGCACGACAGAACGGGCGCTCGCGAGCATGGCCAAGGACGAGGTGAAGGAGGCGGTCATCCGCGCCATCCACGCCGCGAACGAGCGCGGCAAGGAACTGGGCGAAGAACTGGGCAAGGAATGAATCCGCGATGTTGAGCCAGATCGCCCACTTGCTGATCCAGACTGCGTTCGGTCTCCTCGTCTATACCCTGCTCTTGCGCTTTTACATGCAGGTCTTACGGGCGCCGTTTCGCAACCCGGTGGGGCAACTCGTCACCGCGCTCACCAACTGGATCGTGCTCCCGGCACGGCGCGTCATTCCCGGCCTCATGGGAATCGATCTTGCGACTTTCCTCCTCGCCTGGCTCGCGCAGGCGTTCATGCTGACCCTGCTCCTGTGGGTGCGCGGGGCGAACCTGGCGAGCGCCCCCGGGATCGCCACGGGCCTGCTCTTCGGTTTGGCGGCGATCGGCCTGCTGCAAGCCTCGCTCTACATGCTGATCGGAGTGGTGCTGATTCAAGTCCTGTTCAGCTGGTTCAATCCCCATGTGCCGATCGCACCGGTCCTGGACGCGCTCACCCGCCCCTTCTATGCGATCTTCCGGCGCTTCATCCCCCTGATCGGGAACGTGGATCTCTCACCGATCTTCGTGCTGGTCCTCGCGCAAATCGCGCTGATCCTGCTCGATAACCTCGCGCCGCTGGTCGCGCGGCTGGTGCAAGCGCCGGTTTGATTCCCTGGGCCAAGCGCGTCCCGGCCGGGTGGCTGTTTTCGATCTACGCACAGCCTGGCGCAAAGAGAACGGAAATCTCCGGACTTCACGGCGATGCCCTCAAAGTGCGCGTGGCGGCGCCGCCGGCCGAGGGCCGTGCCAACGATGCGCTGGTTGCGTTTCTGGCCGAAGCGCTCGGCGTGCCGAAGAAAAGCGTGGCGGTCGTTCAAGGCGCGAGATCGCGGCGCAAAACGGTGGCCATCGCCGTGCCGCAGGCTGATCCGGCGTCGTTGTTGCGGCTCTAAGTCCCCCTTTCGGGGAATCAAGCCTGGTATACGACCTGCCCGCCGATCAGGGTGTAGCGTACACGGCCGGGCAGCTCGTAGCCGATGAAGGGTGTGTTCTTTCCCTGGCTCTTCAAGGAATCCGCGGTGATCTTGACGTGCGCGTTTGGGTCGAACACGCACAGGTCCGCGTCCCTGCCGACGGCGAGATCCCCCGCCGGCATGCCCAGGATCGCCGCCGGTTTGGAGGTCACCGTGGCGAGCGCCTCGGGCAGGGCGACGCGCATTTCTTCGGCCCACTTGAGCGTGAGCGGCAGCAGCAGCTCCAGGCCCGTCACTCCCGGCTCGGATTCGGCGAACGGAAGCTGCTTCGCGTCCTCGTCCACCGGCGCGTGATCCGAGCACAGCGCATCGATGGTTCCATCGGCGAGTCCCGAGCGCAGCGCATCACGGTCGCGCAAGGACCGGAACGGCGGGATCACGTGGCAATGGGAATCGAAGTAGCCGAGGTCGATTTCCGAAAGGTGCGCGTGATGCGCACTCGCGTCGCAGCTCACGGGCAAGCCTTCTTTTTTCGCCGCTCGCACCATCGCGACGCCCTCGGCGGTGGACAAGCGGCACAGGTGCACGCGCGTGCGCGTCGTGCGCACCAGCTGCAGTATGGTCGCGAGCGCGATCGTCTCCGCGAACGCGGGGATCCCCGCAAGCCCGAGCCGGGTGGCGACTTCGCCGTCGTGCGCGACGCCGCCGCGCGCGAGGTACCCGTCCTGCGGTCGCAGCCACACCGAGATGCCGAAGGTGCCCGCGTATTGCAGCGCGCGCCACAGGACCTGCGTGTCGGGAATCGGCGTATCGGCGTGCGAAAACGCGACGCAGCCTGCGTCGCGCAGCACCACCATTTCGGTGAGCCGCTCCCCGCCGAGCTTCCAGGTCAGCGCGCCGACCGGATACACGTGGACGAGATTGAGACTCTTGGCCCGGTGCTTGAGCATCTCCACCAGACCCGGCTCGTCGAGCGGCGGGTCGGTGTCGGGCGGGCAGGCGAGACTCGTGATGCCGCCCGCGACCGCGGCTTGCATTTCCGACGCGAGCGTCGCCTTGTACTCGAAACCCGGTTCTCTCAAGCGCGCGGAGAGGTCGATCAGGCCCGGGCACACCACCAGGCCATCCGCGGCTATCGCGCGCTCGGCGCGAAATCCCGCGGGGGCCTTGCCGAGTGCGGCGATTTTTCCGTCCGCCATGAAGACGTCCTGTTTCGCATCGACGCGGTTCTTCGGATCGATCACGCGGCCGTTCTTGATGTGGACTGTCATCACTTGTAGGGGCTTCCGTCCTTGTGAGTGAATACCCATTTTCCGTCCACGAGCTTTGCCGCGAGATCCGCCTCGCTGTAGGTCGCGCCGTCACCGGGCGTGCGATCGCCGATCTCGAGATAGAGTGCGGGCTTCTTTGTCTCGTTGACGAGCTGGTGCCCATCGGCCTTGCCCGCAGGAAATCCGGCCGCCGTGCCGCGCTTGAGCTTCTGCCTGCCCGCGTCGCTGACCAAGGTCACTTCACCCTCGAGCACGTAGATGAATTCATCCTGCTTGGTGTGCCAGTGCCGCATCGAGGACTCCGCGCCCGGGTCCAGGCGTGTGAGATTGACGCCGAAATTCTTGAGCCCTGCCGCATCGCCCAGACGTCGCTTGTGTCGGCCCGCGACGCGGCTCTTGTACGGTTCCGGGTAGCCGGTGGTCGACTGCTCGGGTACTTGGGCAGGTTCGAGGGCGGGCGGGTTGGGTTTCGTCATGGTCAGTTTCCGGCAAGGATGCTCATCACCGCCATGCGCACGGCGATGCCGAAGGTGACCTGCGGCAGGATCACCGAGTGCGGACCGTCGGCGACTGAAGAATCGATCTCGACGCCCCGGTTCATCGGCCCCGGGTGCATGACGATGGCGTCGGGCTTGGCGCGGGCGAGCTTCTGGGGCGTCAAGCCGTAGGATTTGAAGAATTCCTGGGCCGAAGGCAGCAGCGGCCCTTTCATGCGCTCGTTTTGCAGGCGCAACATCACCACGACGTCGCACCCTGCGAGCCCCTCGAGCATGTCGTGATGCACGGAAACGCCGAGCTGCTCCACACCTTCGGGCAGGAGCGTGCGGGGGCCGATGACGCGCACGTCGGGCGTGCCGAGAGTGGTGAGCGCATGGATCAGCGAGCGCGCCACGCGCGAGTGCAGCACGTCTCCGACGATGGCGACCGAGAGCCGGTTGAAGTCCTTCTTGTAGTGGCGGATGGTGTAGATGTCGAGCAAGCCCTGGGTCGGATGCGCGTGGCGCCCGTCGCCGGCGTTGATCACGTGCACGTGCGGGGCGACGTGGCTTGCGATCAAGTGGGCGGCGCCGCTGGAGGAATGCCGCACCACGAACATGTCGGCGTACATCGCCGAAAGATTGTCCACCGTATCGAGCAGGGTCTCGCCTTTGGTCGAGGACGACACGGCGATGTTCAGGTTGATGACGTCCGCGGACAGGCGCTTGGCGGCGATCTCGAATGTGGTGCGCGTGCGCGTTGAAGCTTCGAAGAACAGGTTGAACACCGATTTGCCGCGCAGGAGCGGCACTTTCTTCACCTCGCGCTCGGTCACGGCGATGAAGGACGCGGCCGTGTCCAGGATATGCACCAGCACTTCGCGCGGAAGCCCCTCGATCGTGAGCAGGTGCTGGAGCGTTCCGTCGCCGTTAAGCTGCGGGTTTCGCATCTGAGAGTCGCAGGAAGAATTTGCCGTGCTCGTCGCGCGCCAGGCGCAGGAGTTTGCCTGCCGGCACCGAAAGCGTGGCGCCCACGTACTGCGCGGCGATCGGCAGCTGCCGTTCGCCGCGGTCCACCAGCGCCGCAAGCTCGATTTTTCCCGGGCGCCCGTAGTCGAACAGCTCGTTCATCGCGGCGCGCACGGTGCGCCCGGTGTAGAGCACGTCGTCGACCACCACGATGTGCCGGCCGTTGACGTCGAACGGAATCTGGGAGGGCTTCACCTGATGGTGCAGTCCGGCCGCGTCGAAATCGTCGCGGTAAAACGAAATGTCGAGCGCTCCCAGGGGGGTCGCGAGCTTCAGTTCCCGGTGCAAGCGCTCGGCAAGCCAGGACCCGCCGGTGCGGATGCCGACGAGGCCCGTCGAGTCCGTGACGCCGGAGCGAAGCCTGCGCACGAGCTCCTGGCAGAGCAGCTCAGCGTCGGGGAGATTCATCGAGATAGCTTTGAAGGATGATTGTCGCAGCGAGCGTATGCGCGGCGTTCTTGTGTTTGCGTCCGCCGCGGCCTGTCTCGCGCAGATGCGCTTCCGCCGTCACCGAGGACAGGCGCTCATCGGCGAGCGCTACTGGAAGCTGGAAGCGCCCCTCCAGCCGCCGCGCGAAGCGCCGGGCGCGTCGCGTCATGTCGTGCTCGCCGCCGTCCATAGCGAGCGGCAGACCGACCACCAGTTCTTCGGGCCGCCATTCGCGCACGAGCGTCTCGACCTCCGCCATGCACCGGCTGGCGCTTGCCGCCTCGAACATTCCCAGGGGATTGGCGAGCCGCGTTTCGGTGTCACCCACCGCGACGCCGATCCAGCGCGCGCCGAAATCGAAAGCAAGTATGGTGTGGCCGGAGACCTTCGACGGAGCCACGGCCGCCTTGTTCACGCGTGCCCTGCCTCCTCGGACAACGTGGCGAAGTCGATCCCGAGCAGCTTCATCGCGGCCGGCAGCCGCTCCTCGGTCGGGGTATCGAAAATGATCCCGTCCTTGGCTTCGACCGTGAGCCACGCGTTTTGCTTGATTTCGTTTTCGAGCTGTCCCGCCGCCCAGCCTGCGTAGCCGAGCGTGACGAGGAGCTTGCGCGGGCCGCCGCCCCGACCGACCGCCTCCAGAATGTCCTTGGAGGTCGTGAGACCCATCCTGTCGCGCACCGAGAGAGTGGACTGCCACTCGCCCAGAGGCTGGTGCAGGACGAACCCGCGGTCGGTTTGCACCGGCCCGCCGAAATAGACCGGCTCGTTCACCAGGATCTGGGAAGTCAACCGCAGGCTCAGGCGGTCGAACAGGGCGCCCAAGGTCATTTCAATCGGGCGGTTGACCACCACGCCGAGCGCTCCCTGTTCGTTGTGCTCGCAGATGAAAGTCAGGGTGCGGGAGAAATACGGATCGGCCATGTTGGGCATGGCGATCAGGAAATGGTTGGTGAGATTGACCTGGGCCATGGCGGCGAGCGTGTATTGTAATCCCCCGGCGGGGTCGCGCGCGAGCTTGAGCGCAAAGCCGGACAAGCGCTTGGTTTTCAGGCGGCAGCCCGGCGCTCCTTGAGAAACCCGGAGATTTTCGCGATGAGATCGTCTTCCTGGTAGGGCTTGCCGAGGAAATGGCTGACGCCGATCTCTTTCGCGTAATTCTGGTGCTTGTCGGCGGTGCGCGAGGTGATCATGATGATCGGCACCCGGGCGAGGCGCTTGTCCGCCCTGATGTTCCGCGTGAGATCGAACCCGTCCATGCGCGGCATCTCGATATCGACCAGCATCACGTCGGGAACGAGCTCCAGCAGCTTCTCCATCGCTTCGACACCGTCGCGCGCGGTTACCACGATATAGCCGTGGCGCTCCAGCAACCTTCCGGTGACTTTGCGCACCGTGAGCGAATCGTCGACCACCATGATCGTAGGCTGCGTGGCCGCGGCCTGCGGCTTGGGCGCTTCGTAGACGATCGCCGGGCGGGTGGCGACTTCCTTCAGCGCGAGCTGCACCGGATTCAGGATGAGCACGATCTCGCCCGTGCCGAGCACGGTGGCGCCCGTGATGCCGGCGACCCGCTGCAGCTGCGGACCGATCGCCTTCACGACGATTTCCAGGTTGCTGCCGACCATTTCGTCCACGTGCAGCGCGATGGCGTTGGTGCCGCTGCGCAAGTACAACGTCGGGGAGAAGCGCTTGCGTTCTGCAACCACCCCGGACAACCCGAGCAGGTGCGGAAGATAGTGGAACGGGTAGCGCCGGTCCTGCCATTCGGTCTGGCGCGAGGCATAGGCCGCGACCAGCTGCTCCTGTCTCAGTTGCAAGACCTGCTCGACCATCACCGAGGGAATCGCGTAGCTCTTGCTGCCTGCCCGCACCAGAACCGTCTGGGTGACGGCAAGCGTGAGCGGCAGATAAATGGTGAAGCGGGTGCCCTGCCCGCGCGTGAAACGCATCTCCACTCGCCCGCCGAGCGCGGCGACCTCGCTGCGGACGACGTCCATGCCGACGCCACGCCCGGCCAGCTGTGAGACCTCGTCGGCGGTGGAGAATCCGGCGTGGAAAATGAAATCGGCGATTTCCGCCTCCGTGAGCGTCGTGTCCGCTCCCATGAGGCCCCTTTCGATCGCCTTCTCTCGGATTCGGTCGATGTCCAGGCCCGCGCCGTCGTCTGACAGCGAGAGCTGCACCTCGTTGCCTTCCTGCTTCAGCTCGAGACGAATTTCGCCGAGTTCCGGCTTGGACGCGACCCGGCGTTTATCCGGCGACTCGATGCCGTGCGTCACGGCGTTGCGCAGCAGGTGCTCGAACGGTCCGGTGATGCGCTCGAGCACCGAGCGGTCGAGCTCGACCTGGGTGCCCTTGATGTCCAGATTGGCGCGCTTGCCGACTTCCTTCGCGGACTGGCGCACGACGCGGTAGAGCCGTTCCTGGAGGCTGCCGAAGGGCACCATGCGCACGCGCATCAGGTCCTGTTGCAGGTCGCGGTTCAGCCGCGCCTGCGCGAGCAGCGCCTTCTCCGTCTCGTCTACCGCGTTGACGAGGTTTCCGTGCACTGTCGACACGTCGCTGACGCTCTCGGCCATCAGCCGCGTCACTTCCTGAAAGCGGGTAAAGCGGTCGAATTCGAGCGGGTCGAACTCGCGCATGGATTCCTTGGCGAGTTCCAGGCGCGATTGCATCTGCGACTCGGACTGGATTTCGATCTCGCGAAGCTGCGCGCGCAAGCGCGCCACGTTGTCGGTGAGTTCCTGCATGGCCGCCTTGAGTGCGCGCATTTCGCCTTCGATCCGGCTGCGCGCGATGGCGACTTCGCCCGCCTGGTTGACCAAGCGGTCGACGACGTCGGCGCGCACCCGCAACAGCGCCTTTGGCTGTAGCTCGCGCTCTGCGAGCGGTACCGCCTTCGCCGCGGCCGCCGGTGCCCCGGCCAAGGGCGCGGGCTCGGGCGGCGCTTCCGGCTCCTCGATGGCTGCGGCCTCCGGTCCCTTGGGCGCTGCGACCGCTGCAGCCAGGTTTTCTTGCAGGACGCGGGGCTTCTGCAGCTCTTCGAACAAAAAGCCCATCCGGTCCCAGGACGTCTCCAACTCCTCGAAGAGGGCGGTGGGCAGCGTCTTGACCGACATGGCGTTCTCGACGCGCGTCTCCATGTGGTGGGTGAGCTCACCCATGGCCATGGCGCCCGCCATGCGCGAGCTCCCTTTCAGGGTATGCAGCACGCGCTGCAGCGCTTGGCCGAGCGCGGGATTGCCCGGATTGTCGCGCCAGTCGCGCAAGGCTGCGCCCACCGAGGGAACAAGCTCGTGGGCCTCGTCGAGGAAGATCTGCAACAACTCCGGATCAAGGTCGTCGTCGAGTCGTCGTTGGCGGCGCTCGAGCGTGATGTCCAGATCGAGGTCCTCCAGACTCTCAGGTGGTTCGGCCTCGGTCGCGGCGAGTTCCGCGGCGGCGACGGGTTTCGCTTCGCGGGCAGGCGCGGAGGAGGCGCGCGTCAGGTCCGCCTGCTCTTCAGCCGCCGATTCCCTCGGGGCGCCCGCCTGCTCCCCGATGTGCTCGAGCCGCGCAACCAGCTCGGGAACAGAGGGTGGCACGCGCAATTCGACCACGCTCGCGACCATGGTCTCGATCGTGTCGATCGCCTCCCCGACCAGCGACTGTTCCTCTTCGGAAAGCTCGCTGGTCGCGAGTTTTTGCAGCGCCTTCTCCAGCGCATAGCCGAGATCCGAGAGGGTCGAGATCTTCACCGTCCCGGAAGTGCCTGCGAGCGTGTGCACCGCACGCAGCAAGGCGTCGCTCACCACGCCGTGCTGGCGCAGGGTCTCGTGCTCTTCCCTGATCGCGCCGACGTGCGCGCGCGCCTCTCCGCTGAAAATGGCGAAGAGCGTCTTGGAGACCCCATACCCGCCGATCTGGACGAGTTCCTCGCGCTCCATGGACACATCCGGCACCGGGACTAGAGCTTCGGCCGCCGGGACGGCTTTGGTTTCTTCCGATGCCACAGGCTCGGCTGCCGAGGCCTTGGGCGCGTCGACCGCCACAGGCGCCTGTGCCCCCTGGGTTTCCCCGCGGCGTACGCGCTCGGCGGCCGCGACGAGGGCGTGCTCGTTGCTCGAAGCTCCGCCCGCCTTGAGGCGCTTGACGTTGTCGGCAAAGTATTCGTGCGCCAGCTCGATCAGCTGCAGCAGTTCCTGGGTTGCGGCGCGTTCTTCCTGCACCCACGCGTTCATGGTCTGCTCGACGGCCCAGGCGGCTTCGCCGAGGCGCATGAGCCCCACCATGCGTCCGCTGCCCTTCAAGGTATGAAAGCCGCGGCGGATCGTCGTGAGCGCTTCCTTGTTCGCGTGCTGTTCGCGCACCGTGTCGAGGTGTTCGCGGATCGTTGCCAGCACCTCGTCGGACTCCTCCAGATAGACGCCGAGGAGCTCGGCGTCGATCGCCTCGGCGCTTGCGTCGATAAGCTTGGCGGCTTCAGGTGATGGAGAGGGTGCCGCCGCCGACGTGATTTTCTCGATGGCTTCCTTGAGGAAAGGCGTAAGCGGCATGGTGCTCGTCTTGTCGAGCGCCTTGAGCGCGTTTCCGGCGGAAGCTTCCAGCTTCTGGTCGGCGATGAGTCCTGCGTCTTTCTGCAGGGCCACGAGGTTTTTTTTCAGCTCGGCCCGAAGTTTGCCGTCATCGGGTTTGATCTTCCATTCCTCGTACAGGTTCGCCGTTTCGCGCTGCTGCTCGGCGACCTGCGCCTCGACGGTAGCGATCGGCTGGGCGGCGTCGGCTTCCGCTTCTCGTGCCGCTGCGATCGGCTGCATCGCGGCTTCGAAGTCGGCCTTGCCGTGGGCCAGGCCCTCGATGTAGAAACCCAGGCCCGAGAGAGTCTGGGCGATGTGCTCGAATTCCTGCGGGCCCGCGTGGTGGGCCGCGCCGGAGAAGCGGCGGATCTCCGCCGCCGCCGCAGCCAGGGAATCGCGCGCGCGCTGCTCCCCCAGCATCTCGAGCGCCCCAAGCAGCTGGTGCACGGGTTTGTCGAGCGAGGCGAGCTCGTCGCGCTTCGATGAATCGCGGAAGAATGCGTCCAGCACCTGCTCGATGGTGCGCAGGTTGGCCTGCATTTCCGAGACCACCTGGCTCATGAGCAGGCGTTCCTGCGCCTTGCGCGACATCTCGTCGAGCATGGGAATCTCCGGTGCGGTGCGCCGGAGATTGCCGAGCATGCAGTCTTTCAAGCGCGAACGCAGAAGCTGCGCCTGCTGGGCAAACTCGCCGGAGAGATTCGTCAACCCGGCAAGCGCATTCTCGAGCAGCAGGAGCGCCGTTGCGACTTCGAGCGCGACCGCTTCACTCATGCTTTCGCGGTTCGCGGTGAGCCAGACGGCGACCTCGGCGACTTCGCCGGCGAGGGCAGTGAGATCTGCGTTGCCCAGATGCTCCGCCTCATCCCTGAGCGCCGCTGCACTGTCGCGAAACGCGAGCAGCGACGGAGGATTGCCCGATGCGAACTTGTTCCAGGCATCCTTCGCATGGGCGAGGTGCTCGCGCGCTGACTTCAGCGCCGGCAGTTCCTCGACCGTGCCGCCATCGTTCTCGGCCGCAGGAATGGTCTGGCCCAGATGGTAGGCTTCCTGGACTTCGCGCACGCGCCCGCTCGCCGGCTTCGCGCGCGCCACGTAGTACAGGACCTCGCGCATCAGCCTCTCGGCGACGCTCGGCGTCCCTTCGACCAAACGCTTGATCTGTTGCTCAATGCGGTTGCACAGCTGCTTGGTGCCGGGATCCTGGGGCAACGCCTTGTGTGCGAGCGCATCGAACAGGGCGAGTGACGCCCACCAGAACGCCCGCTGCGCGCCGGGGCCCTGTGCGGCCTCGATCGTTTCGACCGCCGCGCGCATGTCCTCGGCCCCGCTCGCGTCGTTCTTCAGCCACTTGAGAAGGCCGCGCTGATAGCGGCCGCGCTGTTCGCGGAGAGTCTTGTCCGCATCGGCCGCCTTCAAAGGGGCCAGGATCTTGTCGCGCTTGGGCGGACGGAAAGACAGATCCGGGAAGTAAAGATCGGTGGGATCAGCCCGACCGCCGCGAGCGGCGACCACCTCGCGGTACAGCGGATAGAGCCTGAGCGGCTGATTGGAGTTGCCCGCCATCAGCTGGTCGAGGTAGGTGCGAATTCCGCTAAGGGCGCGCTCCACCAGCCCGAAGATCTCGGTTTTCCTGAGCGAAGCTTCCTTTTCGATGCCGGCGAGCAGGCCTTCTAGCTCCTCGGATACGCGCGTGATGCCTTCCAGACCGACGATCGAAAGCGCGCCGTGTGCCTGGTGCAGGTGCGATTGGCTGGCCTTGAGCTGCGCGGCATCCGCGTTGTTCGCGGCGAACGCGCGCAGCGCCTCTTGGGCACGCTGGACGGCGTGGTCGATCTCGCCCTTGACCCAGGAAAGCGGTCCGACGTCGAAATCGGCGCGTGCAGTCATCGCTCCCGACCCGCTCTCCCGCCTCAGGCGATCTTGAAGCCCGACACCGAACCTTTCAACTCTTTGGCGAGCTCGGCAAGCTGACCGATCGACACCGCAGTGCGTTTGGTGCCCTCGGTGGTCTGCTGAGTGATGTCGAGGATGTCTTTCATGCTCGTCGCGACGTCGTTTGCGGACTTCGCCTGCTGTTCGGTGGTCGTCGTGATGCCCTCGATCAGCTGCGCGAGCTGCTGCGACACCGTTCCGATCTCCGAAAGCGCCTGGCCTGCGGCGTCCGAGAGCTTCGCGCCCTCGACCACGCCTTGAGTGCTCTTCTCCATGGCGGAGACCGCGTCCTGCGTGTCCGTCTGAATGGTCTTGACGATCGCGCCGATCTGCTTGGTCGCTTCGGCGGAACGCTCCGCGAGACGCTGCACTTCTTCCGCAACCACCGTGAACCCACGCCCGGCCTCGCCCGCGGAGGCCGCCTGGATCGCGGCGTTCAGAGCGAGAACGTTCGTCTGCTCGGTAATGTCCGAAATCAGCTCGACGATCTCGCCGATTTCCTGAGAGGATTCGCCCAGTCGCTTGATGCGCTTGGACGTCTCCTGGATCTGCTCGCGGATTTCGTTCATGCCCGAGATCGAGTTCTGCACCGCTTGCGTGCCTTTTTGCGCGGCGGCGAGCGACTGGCGTGCCACGCTGGCCGACTGCGAAGCGCTCTCCGACATCTCGTTCATGGCCTTTGCCATGCCGAGGACCGAAGCGCTGGTCTGGCGAATCTCGACGGACTGCTTTTCCGCGGCGGCGAGCAGCTGCGCGGACGTATGCTGCGCAGACTCGGCAGCGGTCGTCACCTGAGCGGCGGCGGCGTTGATCCGGCCGACGAGGGTTCTCAACTCGTCGATGGTGAAGTTCACCGAGTCGGCGATAGCGCCGGTGATCTCTTCGGTCACCGTTGCCTTGACCGTGAGGTCGCCTTCCGCGAGGTTCCCCATTTCGTTCATCAGTCGCAGAATCGCGTCCTGGTTCGACCGGTTGGTGCGCTCGGTTTCTGCGCGTTGGCGCTCGGCCTCTTCGGCGCGCCGGCGCGTGTCGCCGAGGTACACCAACACCAGCAGCGTAATGTTGCCGATGCCGAGCAGGATCAGCACGGCGAGAACGATGAAGTTGGTCGTGCGCTCGCCGAGTTCCTGTTCATAGGCGTCGGCAAGCTTTTGCGACGCGGCAAGCAGCTGCTCGGAGTCGTCCACGACCCTGCGGCCGGCCTGCTTCGCGTTCACCAGCGCCTGGAGGTTGCCCAGAATCGAGGCCACCGCCCCCTGAAATTCCTGGTAGGCCTTGTCGAGCTCGGCAAGCTTTCCCTGCTGCTCCGGGTCCTTCGCCGCGGCGACGCGAAGCACGTCGCTGCCCTTCATCAAGCCCTGCAGCAACTCGCGGAAGGTGGTGGTGTCCTTGCCCATCAGGAACGCCACTTCGGGGTCGATCACGTCGGCACCGAGCATGGCATTCGCGTTCCGCGCGAGCCGCTGCGTCAACATAACCAGCTGCCCTGAAAGAGAGACCTCCCGCGCGGGAGCCTGGGACTGCAGTTTGAGCGCCTGAACCTGCTCGGCAAGATCGAGCAGCAAGGGGTTGTTGTTGTTGATCAGGCGTACCGCATTGGCGAGCCCGATAAGGTTCTTGCTTTGCGCGAGCACGAGCTGCACGCTGCGGTCGGTCTTTTCCCATTCCTTGGTCAACGCAACGAGCTGCGGTTTCACGGTGTCGGATGTCGGCGGCAGGGAAACGTCACCCGCCTGCCCACCTTGCGTAAGCACTTTCAGCGCCGCGATGAACTCATCGCGCGACTGCTGCAACTGCTTGAACGCCTCGGGGCTGCCGATGAGCCCCGTTTGCGCCGCCTTGGCGATGCGTTGCGTGAGCATGCGCATCTGCGCGGAAGTCGAGACGTAGAAGGTGCCGTAGGTCGCCTCGCGATTGTCCTTGAACACGATGTATGCGGCCGCGACAAAGAGCACTGCAAATAGCGCGCCGAGAACAGTGTACTGCCGGCCGACGCGGACGGCGCCGAGGCCGATCATCCGCCGCTTCGGCCCTTCGATGACGGTTGTCGGGCCGGGGGCGGGCCTGGCCGCGGGCTTGGGCACGGCCCGAGGGATCGCTCTGGGTGCCTGGGTGGCGGGCGTCGCGCCTTTCTTTGTTTCCATCTTGGCCGGAAGTCTGAGAAATGCCATGAGTGCCTCCTGTGTTCGGGTTACCGTGGATGGGCGCTAGGCGCCCACCTGAAGAAAATCGTCGTGCGCCACGAGCGCACCTATGTCCAGCTCGTGCCAGAGGCGGCCATCCTCGTCGCGGTAGGCAGCTCCGATCCAGGACCGGTCGGTCGCCTCCTCCGCCAGCTGCATCGCCTGCACGTTTTTCAGCCCGAGCATGCGGCTGATCAGCAGTCCGCTGAACGAATGGAAGCGTTCGGCGACCAGCAACAAGCGGCAATCGGGCGTACGCACCGTTTGCTCCCCCCCCATGAAGGCGGCGAAGTCCACGATGCTCGCGAGCACGCCGCGGATGTTCGCCAGGCCCAGATACCAGGGCTTGGTGAGCGGAACGCTGGAGAACTCGGGCAGCGGCAGCATCTCCCCGGCGTCGTCGAGCTTGAGCAGCCAGTTGCGGCTACCCGCCTGCACGCCCAACCGCGAGGTGGGCTCGGCTTCGGTCTCGGCTTCGCGCAACCTCTGGGCGAGTCCCTGCTGAAATTCACGCAGGCTGATCTGTTTTGCCACGGCGCAGGCCTATTTGATCGCTGCGATCTTCGCCAGCAAGTCCTTGGCGTCGATCGGTTTCATCAGGTAATCCTTCGCACCCTGGCGCATCCCCCAGACGCGATCGGTTTCCTGGTTCTTGCTGGTGACGACAATCACCGGGATGTGCTTGGTCGCCTCGTCGCGCGTAATCGCACGCGTCGCCTGAAAGCCATTGGTGCCCGGCATGACCACGTCCATCAGGATGAGATCGGGCTTCTCCGACTTCGACTTGGTGATGGCCTCATCGCCGTTCTCCGCCGTTACCACCTGGTACCCCTGTTTGGACAGGGTTTCCATGAAAAACTGCCGGTCGGTCGGCGAGTCATCCACGATCAAGATCTTCTTTACGGCCATGGCGATCTCCTCAAGTACGAACGGGCGCGTGCGCCCCTATGGTTTTCAAAAGACTGTCCTTCGTAAATGGCTTGGTCAGATATTCGTCCGAACCCACCATTCGGCCACGCGCCCGATCAAACAGGCCGTCCTTGGAAGACAGCATGACCACGGGCGTGGTGGCGAAGTGCGTGTTTTTCTTGATCAGCGCGCAGGTCTGATACCCGTCCAGGCGAGGCATCATGATGTCCACGAAGATGATGTCTGGCTGATGGTCGGCGATCTTCGCGAGCGCGTCGAAACCGTCCTCGGCGAGGATGACCTTGCAACCCGCTTGCACGAGGAAAATCTCCGCGCTGCGGCGAATAGTGTTCGAATCGTCGATCACCATCACTTTGACGCCGGCAAGATTCGCGGTTTCGCTCACTCTCTCTACCCCCGCAATGTCCTCGGTCTCTTATTCCGACAGTTTCGTCGGGCTTTCCCTGGCGGTCGTCTGACTCCGCCTTGTACGGATCTTTACACTATACAACCAAATCCAGTCAAAACAAAGCCTTGTGCGGCGTATTTCAGAAGCGCTATCAGGATCGCCGAGTGGACCTGATCGCTACTCGTGGGATGGTTTGAGAGGGTGTAGCAGGGAATGTGCCCGAACTCAGATTTCGACCATTTCGAAGTCCTCCTTCCGCGCGCCGCATTCGGGACAGGTCCAGTTCATTGGGATATCTTCCCAACGCGTCCCGGGCGGGACCCCCTCCTCGGGGAGGCCCGTCTCTTCGTCATAGACGAAGCCGCAGATCAAACACATCCAGGTTTTGAAATCTTGCTTTTCCGTCATTAGGTTGGGATGGGTTACAATGGGCCGTCGCATCATAACCTGAGCGACGAGCCGCCTGTCAGTTACCGCCGGTTCTTCGCCGCCCATGTCCCCCTCTGCCCTCCCCCCTATCGTGCTTGCGTTTGCAGCAGCAGACCCGACCGGTGGCGCGGGGGTGCAAGCGGACCTGCTGACGCTCGCCTCGATGGGTTGTCACGCGCTCTCGGTGATTACGGCAATCACTGTCCAGGACACGGCCGGCGTCGAGAACTTGCAAGCGATCGATTCCGACTGGGTGGTGGACCAGGCGCGCTTGGTGCTCGAGGACATGCCGGTCGCCGCGTTCAAGGTCGGAATGGTCGGCAGCATAGAGAACATCGCGGCGATCGCTGAGGTCGTGTCCGATTATCCCGATGTGCCCCTCATTTTCGATCCGGTGCTTGCCTCCGGGCGCGGCGACGAGCTCGCGACCGAGGATATGATTTCGGCGATGTGCGAGCTGCTTCTGCCCCAGACAACGATTCTCACCCCCAACAGCCGTGAAGCTAGGCGCCTCGTTCAGGGCGAGGGCGAGGACGACGACGAGCTCGCCCTCCCCAGCGCTGCGGAGAAACTGCTCGGCCTGGGCTGCGAGTATGTGCTCATTACCGGCACGCATGAGAACACGCCGCAAGTCGTGAATACGCTCTACGGCCCGGAAGGCGTGGTGCGCTCGGACAGCTGGGAAAGATTGCCCGGAAGCTATCACGGATCGGGTTGCACGCTTGCCGCAGCGATCGCGGCGACGCTCGCCAACGGCCTCGAGCTGCCCGAGGCGGTGCGCGAAGCCCAGGAATACACGTGGCAAACGCTCAACGCAGGGTTTCGCCCAGGCATGGGTCAATACATACCGGACCGGTTTTTCTGGGCACGGGAAATGGATGAGTCGGGCACAGGCAAAGCCTGAGCACCGGGTCGTTTCACAAGCGGGAATTCGCGGACTGTACGCCGTGACACCCGACGAGCCCGACATCGGGTTGCTCGCTCGCAAAGTGCGCAAGGCTCTTGCCGGTGGAGCACGGATCTTGCAGTACCGCAACAAATCCGCGAATGCGGCGCTGCGCCGTGAGCAGGGCGCGGCGCTGCTTGCGCTCTGTCGCGAAGCGCGCGTTCCGCTCATCATCAACGACGATCTGGATCTGGCTCGAGCGATCGGTGCGGACGGCCTGCATCTTGGCCGCGAGGACATCTCGATTGCAGCTGCGCGCGCGCAGCTGGGTAAAGACAGGCTGGTCGGGATTTCCTGCTACGACAGGCTTGAACTCGCTCTCGCCGCGCAAGAGGCCGGTGCCGAC
>WNFB01001649.1_pt1 | contig 19182 bp, 15 predicted proteins | sample 5400501 | NCBI WGS metagenome assembly WNFB01 (sample SAMN13153341, study PRJNA577476) | soil metagenome | isolation source: 200 cm saprolite under Douglas fir tree site 2 hole 1 | place: USA:California | collected 2015-04-18 | reverse complement strand
AAATGGTCGCCGCAGAGCGGGTTGTAGCCCTCGACGGTGCGGTTGGCGGCCTCCAGCGTGCGGTAATTTCGCGGACGCTTGCTATGTTCCAGGATGATGTCCTGATACAGGTCGCGTAGCTCCGGCATCAGGCGAACACCTCCCTCACCTTGTGGAGTGCGGCCGCCAGGGCGTCCATTTCCTCCATTGTGTTGTAGAGCGCCAGCGAGGCGCGCGCTGTGGCCGGCACGCCGAAGCGCTGCATCAGCGGCTGAGCACAATGGTGGCCGGTGCGGATCGCGATGCCTTCCCGATCAAGAATAGTGCCAATATCGTGCGGGTGGATGCCCTCGACCACGAACGAAAGCACGCCGGTCTTTTCTCTGGCCGTGCCGATCAGGCGCAGACCGGGAATTTCCTGCAGGCGCTCGGTGCCATAGGCCAGCAATTGGCGCTCGTGTCTGGCGATCCTGTCCCTGCCGATTGCGTTCAGGTACGCAAGTGCCGCACCCAGTCCGATGGCGCCCGACACGTGCGGCGTGCCGGCTTCAAATTTGTATGGCAGGCGGTTGTACAGCGTCTTCTCGAAGGTGACGGAGCTGATCATGTCGCCGCCCCCTTGATATGGCGGCATGGCATCCAGCAGTTCCGCCTTGCTGTGCAGAACGCCGATGCCCGTGGGCCCGTACACTTTGTGACCGGAGAAAACGTAGAAATCGCAATCGAGTGCGCGCACGTCCACGGCCATGTGCGGAATCGCCTGCGCCCCATCCACCAGCACGCGAGCATTCCACCGGTGCGCCATCTCCACGATCTTGCGCACTGGATTCACCGTGCCGAGAGCGTTGGAGACGTGCACGATGGATACCAGTTTCGTCTTTGGCCCCAGCAGCTTTTCGAACTCGTCCAGCAACAGTTCACCATTGTCGTTGATCGGTGCGACTCGCAGCCGCGCTCCCTGTTGTTCGCAAAGGATTTGCCACGGGACGATGTTGGAGTGATGCTCCATGGTCGAGATAACGATCTCGTCGCCGCGTCCGACGTGAGTTCGCCCCCAGGCTTGCGCCACCAGGTTGATGCCCTCGGTAGTTCCGCGAACAAAGACGATTTCGCAGGCCTCGGCGGCATTCAGGAAGCGCTGCACGGTGACGCGTGCTTGTTCATAGCTCTCTGTGGCCTGCTCGGATAGCGCGTGCACGCCGCGATGGACGTTGGCATTCTCCGTCGTGTAGTAGCGCACGATGGCATCAATGACGGCTTGCGGCTTCTGCGTGGTCGCAGCGTTGTCGAGGTAGACGATCGGCCTATCGTGCACCTTGCGCCTCAGGATCGGGAATTCCGCGCGCGCCTTGTACACGTCGAAGTCGGTCTGCGCGGTGGGTTGCGGCCAGCGAACCGTGTTTGCGGCAGTCATCCGACCTCCTTCCATCGTCTCTCAACCTCGCCGGCGCGGGCATCGCTTGGGCGTGCTGAGGCAGAAGTGCCGGGCAACCAGCCCTGCACTACTCCCTCCAGGTAATCACGCACCTGGCGGCACTTCATGCGCTCAAGGCACTCGTTCGCAAAGGCAAGCAGCAGCAGCCTGCGCGCGGCAGCTTCATCAATGCCGCGGGAGCGCATGTAGAAGAGCGCATTCTCCTCCACTTGCCCGATGGTCGCGCCGTGGGTGCATTTCACGTCGTCGGCGTAGATTTCCAGTTGCGGCTTGGTATCGATCTGGGCATCGTCGGAGAGCAGCAAATTGCGATTGGTCTGTTTGGCGTCGGTCTTCTGCGCGCCTTTGTGGACGATGATGCGCCCGTGGAAAACGCCGTGAGAATGCGCGTCGAGAATGCCGTTATAGAACTGCCGGCTGCTGCAATGCGGGCTGGCATGCTCCACGAGCATGTAGTTGTCCATGTGCTGGCTGCCAGCACCAATGAACAATCCATTGATCAGACACTCGCCGCCCTCCCCGGCCAGCACCGGATGAACATTGTGGCGCACCAGCGCGCCGCCCAGAAGCACCGAATGCGAACTCACGTTCGCGCTGCGTGCCTGTTGTGTGCGCAGGGTGGAAATGTTGAAGGCCTGCCGGTCCTCGCGCTCGATCAGGTGGTGTGAGATCACCGCGTTCTCGCCCGCGACCAGCTCGGTCACCACGTTGGAGAAGAAAACACCGCCGCCGAGCGAGATGTAATCTTCCACCACGCTGGCTTCCGTCTCATCCTCGGCCACCATCAGGTTGCGCGGGTGCGCCATCCGGGGGCCGTCGCCCGGAACGGAAATGAACAGCAGGCAGATGGGCGCTTCGACCACCGTCCGACGCGGCAGATAAACGTACGCTCCGTCTTCTATAAACGCTGTATTCAGTGCGCAAAAGGCATCGCGCTCAATGTTGACGTAGCCGCCCAAGTGTGTTTCGAGCGCTTGGCCATTTTCCGCAATGGCGTGTGCCAAGCTCCCGACCTGTACGCCGCGGGGCAAGCTTCCAAAATCCGACAACTCGGGAGCGAGTCGTCCGTTTACGAACACCACCTGGCAAGCCGCACCAGGAACGCGAAACGCGTCCAGAGTGGCAGACGAAATGCCCCTATGCACATCGCGTGCCGGTTCAAACGAGGTCTGCGCGATCGCATTCGCATTGGTGAAGCGCCAATCCTCGTCCTTGGTAGTCGGGAAGCCGGCCTCGCAGAAGCGCGCAAACGCGCGTTCGCGCAGGGTGCGCAGCCACGCGGGCTGCTGCTCGGCGCGCACATTGAACACGCTGAACGTCTCCAGGTAATTCCGAAGCCCTTCTGTTGTCGCAATGGCCATCGCTTGCCTTGTCCCGTGTTGTTTAGCGCGCCGCCGTGGCCGCCGCTGCCTCGGCCCAGCCGTAACCCTTCTCTTCCAGTACGAGCGCCAGTTCCGGCCCGCCAGATTTCACAATCCTGCCGTCCACCAGCACGTGAACGTAATCGGGAATGATGTAGTTGAGCAGTCGTTGGTAGTGTGTTACCAGCAGAATGGCGCGGTCGGGGCTGCGCATCGCGCTCACGCCTTTAGCGACGATCTTGAGCGCATCAATGTCGAGCCCGGAATCGGTCTCATCCAGGATCGCCAGCTTGGGCTCGAGCACCGCCATCTGCACGATCTCGTTCCGCTTCTTCTCGCCTCCCGAAAAGCCCTCGTTTACCGGCCGGTTCAGGAACTGCTCATCCATCTCCAGCAGGCGCATCTTCTCTTTCAGCAGCGGAAGGAAATCCATCGCGTCCAACTCCTCCTCGCCGCGATACTTGCGAATGGCGTTCAGCGCCCCTCGCAGGAAATACGCGTTGCTGATGCCCGGGATCTCCACCGGGTACTGAAAGGCCATGAACAAACCATCGCAGGCAGCCTCCTCGGGCTTCATGGCCAGCAGGTCTTTGCCATTGAACAGCACCTGCCCCTGGGTGATTGCAAAGGTCTCGCGCCGCGCCAGCACTTGCGCCAGCGTGCTCTTGCCCGACCCATTCGGTCCCATGATGGAATGCACCTCGCCGGCGTGGACCACCAGGTCCACTCCTTTGAGGATTTCGTGATTGTCTATCCTCGCGTAAAGGTTTTTGATTTCCAGCATGCTCATGTCCGTTTATCCCACGCTTCCTTCCAGGCTGATGCTGAGCAGTTTCTGAGCTTCCACGGCAAACTCCATCGGCAATTCACGGAAGACCTCTCTGCAGAACCCGTGGATGATCATGGAGACAGCTTCCTCGCTCGAGAGCCCACGCTGCCGCAAGTAGAAGATTTGGTCCTCACCGATCTTCGAAGTGGATGCCTCGTGCTCCATGCGCGCGCTGGCGTTCTTCACTTCGATGTAGGGGAACGTGTGTGCGCCGCATTTATCGCCGATCAGCAGCGAGTCGCACTGCGTGTAGTTGCGCGCTCCCGTGGCGCTCTTTTGGATCTTGATCAGCCCGCGGTAAGTATTCTGCCCGTGCCCTGCGGAGATGCCCTTCGACACAACCGTGCTCCTGGTGTTTTTGCCCATATGAATCATCTTCGTTCCGGTATCGGCTTGCTGGTAGTTATTGGTCAAAGCCACCGAGTAGAATTCGCCCACCGAGTTGTCTCCCATCATGATGCAACTGGGGTACTTCCAAGTGATGGCGGAGCCAGTCTCGACCTGGGTCCACGAGATCTTGGAATTCCGCCCCACGCACTTACCGCGCTTGGTGACAAAGTTGTAGATCCCGCCGCGCCCTTCCTTGTCGCCGGGATACCAGTTCTGCACCGTGGAGTACTTGATGGTAGCGTTATCGAGCGCGATCAGCTCGACGACAGCGGCGTGGAGCTGGTTCTCATCACGGATCGGCGCCGTGCATCCCTCCAGATAACTGACGTAGGCGCCTTCGTCAGCGACGATCAGCGTGCGCTCAAACTGCCCTGTTTCCGCCGCATTGATGCGGAAGTACGTGGAAAGCTCCATCGGGCAGCGGACCCCCTTGGGCACATAGACAAACGAGCCGTCGCTGAACACAGCCGAGTTCAGCGAGGCAAAGAAGTTATCCGTGTACGGCACTACCGAGCCCAGATATTTCTTCACCAGCTCGGGGTGGTTCTGCACCGCTTCCGAAAAGGAGCAGAAGATCACGCCGCGCTCAGCCAGTTTCTCCTTGAACGTTGTGGCCACCGAGACGCTATCGAAGACGGCGTCCACTGCCACGCCTGCCAGCCGCTGCTGCTCCGCCAACGGAATCCCCAGTCGATCGTAAGTTCGCAGGACCTCGGGATCGACCTCGTCCAGGCTCTGCAGACTCGGCTTCTTCTTGGGCGCCGAGTAGTACACCATGTCCTGATAGTCGATAGGGCCGTACTTCACATTCGCCCACTTCGGTTCAGCGTGTGACTTCTCCAGCGAAGCCCAGTGGCGATACCCCTTCAAGCGCCAGTCCAGCATGAAATCAGGCTCGCCCTTCTTTGCCGAGATCAGGCGGATGACGTCTTCATTCAACCCCTTGGGGATCCTGTCCTCTTCCACCGAAGTGACAAAGCCCCACTTGTATTCCCGGTCGGCAAGGTCCTGAATGGTCTTGGTCGTGGTCATTACTGTCTCCCTGAGTCTAAAGTAATGGATACGACGCTTCTGTCACTATTTCCCGTGGCCACCAGGTGCAACGGCCTGGTCAGGTCCGACAACCGGATGTTCGCCAGCGCACGCTGCAACGTTCGCCCGATAACTCCTGAGTTGTAGCGCACCGTGCATGACGGCTCCAAATCACAAGAGCCCGGAGTGGCGTTGCACTCGGTGAAACCGATCGGTCCCTCAAGCGCGGCGATGATTTCAGCCACCGAGATCTCGTCGGAATCGCGCGCCAAGGCGTAGCCGCCTTTCACGCCGCGATGCGAGACCACCAAACCGTGGTCCAACAGTTCCCTGAGGATCTTGCCCACTGTGGCCACTGGCAGTTGCGTGCCCTCGGCTAATTCCCGCGCCGAATGCAGCGATGGCTCGGGGCTGCTTGCGATATACGTCATCAGAACGACTGCGTAGTCGGTAAGTTTGTTCAGTCTGAGCATCGTTTCTGCGACCTGTTGCGCCGTGCCATTAATCTTGACTAATTCAGTCAGATTTCATTATAGGCTCCTCACGGAAAACTTGTCAACTGGCAAACTGAGCCGTGGCCGATGCCTATTAATCGCACGCCTAAATTGGGGCGTGCGTCGGATCATCGACAGTGGAAGGCCTGAGAAAGCCCCTGCGCATGCTGCACACCTTTGCACCCTTCGGGCGAAAAAAAAGGGGGAATGTGCAGTGAACCTGCTCATTCTAAAGGAGAAGTTGGCGGGCAAGTCTGTAAGCCGGATTCTGTGCGTCCCGGTATCGGGGCGCGGTGACCATTCCTCTGGGTCCGGTCTCGCGACCGGACTCAAGCGGCCTACCCGAGGGTCACCACGGTTTGTCCGCCTAAAGGCGGACTCACCGTAAACGGGCCGGGCCAGCCCTCCCCTCCTATTTGGCCTTGCTCCACGCGGGGTTTGCCGTGCCTCAGGCGTTACCGCCCGAGCGGTGGGCTCTTACCCCACCTTTTCACCCTTGCCCTGCACAGCCGGCCTGAAGCGGTTCGCCCGCCTTGCGGCAGGCTCACCACAAAAAGACGAACCGAAGGTTTCGCCTCCGGCTTGTCATCGAGGCCTTGCGGCTGGCCTGCAGCAGGCTCACCGCAAACTGCACCGGCGGTATATTTTCTGTGGCACTGTCCGTGGCCGAGGCCTTCGTGGTCCGCCCGCTTGCGGCGCGCTCCCCACAAAAGCTCAGCCCCCTGGTGTTACCAGGCGCGCTGCCCTTCAGTCCCAAGCCTTGCGGCCGAAGACTGCGGAGTCCGGACTTTCCTCCAGTCCGACAACCGTTCTAAGTCGGACCAGCGATCACCCGACCTGCCCGCCAATTTCATTATACGCGCTGGGCGGCCTCCCCTCAACACACACGGCCCTCGAAAAGCGAAACCGCAAACGCGGCAATCGGAACTCGAGGCGGGATTTATTTGAGGCCGAGGAGTTTTTCAAATGCCGCTTCGTCGAGGATGGCGACGCCGAGCGTTTTGGCTTTGTCGTACTTCGAGCCAGGGTCGGCGCCGACCACCACGTAGCCGGTTTTCTTGCTGACCGACGAGGAAATCTTCCCGCCGTGGTTGATCACCAGCTCAGCGGCCTCCTCCCGCGTGCGCCGGGCCAGCGTTCCGGTGAAGACAAGCGTTTTCCCGGCCAAGCGCGTGTCGCGCGGCGCCTTGCGTTCTTCGGTGAGCTTCAACCCGGCCTTGCGCAGCTTTTCGATGACTTTGCGGTTCGCGGGCTCGGAGAAGAACTCAGCGATACTCTCGGCGACCTTCGGGCCGACCTCGGTCACTTCGGTAAGCTCTTCCAGGCTGGCGGAGGCGAGCTTCTCGAGCGAGCCGAAATGCTGGGCGAGCAACTGGGCGGTGCGCTCGCCGACGAAGCGAATGCCCAAGGCGTAGATCAGCCGCGCAAGGCTGTTGTTCTTGCTGGCTTCGATTTCGTCCAGCAAGTTCTGCGCCGACTTTTCCGCCATGCGCTCCAGCCCCGCGAGTGTTTCCAGGTCAAGCTTGTAGAGGTCCGCGAAATCTTTCACCAGGGCCTTGCCCACGAGCTGGTCGACGATCTTCTCGCCCAGGCCGTCAATGTTCATCGCGTGGCGCCCGGCGAAGTGCAGCAGCGATTCCTTGCGCTTGGCCGGGCAGGCGGCGTTGACGCAGCGGTAGGCCACCTCGCCCTCGGCCTTATGGATTTTGCTGCCGCACTGGGGACACTCCTTCGGTAAGCGGAAGGGGCGGCGGTCCTTCCCCTGCTGGACCACTTTGAGCACGTGCGGGATCACTTCGCCGGCGCGTTCGATGAGCACCGTATCGCCAATCTGCACGCCGAGCCGCTCGACCTCGTCCATGTTGTGCAGGGTTGAGCGGCTCACGGTTACTCCGCCCACCTGCACCGGCTCGAGGATGGCCACGGGCGTGAGCGCGCCGGTGCGGCCGACCTGCACGCGGATGTCCTGGACAACGGTGGTCTCCTGCCGTGCCGGGTACTTGTAGGCGATGGCCCAGCGCGGCGCCTTGGCCGTGAAGCCGAGCTCTTCCTGCAGGGAAGTCTCGTTCACCTTGATGACGATGCCGTCGATCTCATAAGGCAGCTTGTCGCGCTTGGCTTCCCAGTGGTCGCAGTAGCGCAGAACTTCGTCAATGCCGTGGCACACCGGCGCGTCCTCGGAGGCTTTGAATTGCAGCCGGGCCAGCGCCGCCAGCACGTCGGAATGCCGCCTGAGCGGCACGCGCCCGCTCACAAAGAGGTAATAGGCACAGAAGTCGAGGCGCCGCTGCGCCGTGATGTTTGGGTCAAGAACGCGTACCGATCCTGCCGCGGCGCTGCGTGGGTTGGCGAAGCGCTTGCCTCCCTGCTCTTCCTGCTGGCGGTTCAGCTTTTCAAACGCCTTGCGGTTCATGATGATTTCGCCGCGCACCTCAAAATCGGCGCCCAGGCCGAGCTTCCTCAGCAACGCCACGTCCACTCGCAGTGGCACCGAGCGGATGGTCTTGACGTTGGGCGTGACGTCCTCGCCCGTGGTGCCGTCGCCCCGCGTGACCCCTCGCACCAGCAGCCCGTTCTCGTATTGCAGCGAAATGCTCAAGCCGTCGAACTTGTGCTCGGCGACGTATTCGATGCGCTCGCGCCCGGCCAGCTCGCGCACTCGCCGGTCGAATTCCCGCAGCTCGTCGTAAGAGTTCGCGTTGTCCAGGCTCAGCATCGCGCGCTTGTGCCGGACGGTGACAAAGCCCTCGCGCGGGCTGCCGCCGACGCGCTGCGTGGGCGAGTCGGGAGTCACCAGCTCGGGATGTTCCGCCTCGAGCTGCTTCAGCCGGTTCACCAGCCGGTCGTAGGCTGCGTCGGAGATCTCCGGGTCGTCGAGCACGTAATAGCGATACTCGTGGTAGCGGATCTTTTCCCGCAGCTCCTCGATTTCTTTGGCCACCGCCTTTTCTTTGGCCACCGCTTTGCTCGATGCCATGCGGGCCTCGGGAGGGATAGGAGTCAAAACCGGAGGGTATTATACAATGCGCCTAACCGTCAGCCGGTGCGCGCCGGCACAAACATGCTGAGCGGAATCCGCAACGCCGTCATCATCCATAACCCGCTGGCCGGCAGCAACCGCAGCCGGCGCGCGCAGCAACTCGATGCGGCGCGCCGCGTCCTGGCGCGCGCCGGCATCGAAGCGGAGATTGCGGCCACCACGGGTACCGGCACGGCCACGGCGCTGGCCAAGCGCGCGGCGGAGCAGCGCCGCCAGCTTGTCATCGTTTGTGGCGGCGACGGCACAGTGAACGAGGCGGTGAACGGTTTGGCGGGCAGCCAGGTTCCCCTGGCAGTGCTGCCTGCGGGAACCGCCAACGTGCTGGCGAAGGAGCTCGGCCTCCCCTGGGACATCCCGCGCGCCGCAGAGCTTATCCCTGGGGGCAATGCGCGGCGCGTCGCGCTGGGCCTGGCCGCGCCGCTCGGCGCCGCTGCGGCGCGGCGCTACTTTCTTTGCGTCGGCGGCGCCGGGCCGGACGGCGCGATTGTGTACGCGCTGAACCCCGCACTCAAGCTGCGCGCGGGAATCTTGGCTTACTGGCTGGAAGGATTCCGGCAATTCTTCGGCTACGATTTTCCGAGTTTCCGCGTCACCGCGGCGGGCCGGGAAATGGAAGCCACGCTCATAATCGTTGGACGCACGAAGCATTACGGCGGTCCCTTTCGTATCACGACTGGCGCCGAGCTGTTCGAGGATCAGTTCGAGCTGGGCGTGCTCACCGCACGCGGCCGCTGGCGCTACCTGAGCTACTTGCCGGCCTTGTGGCTGGGCCGGCTGCGGCGGATGAAAGGAGTGCATTTCTGGAAAGCAGCCTCGGTGTGCTGCGCGCCGGTGGGAGACGCGCCCGTGTACGCCCAAGTGGATGGCGAGCCCGCAGGAAGGCTGCCTATGCAGTTTACCATCGTGCCGGACGCTTTGACGCTGGTCATTCCGGAAGCGAGGAGAGAGAAGCCCAGAGTACTCTAGTGTCCCGAGTCGTAAATTTGCAGAACAATTTGCGACGCCCTCAGGCGGCGCTTTGGAGTGCGGGAGCTTGCTCCCGCCTTACCGCCGGGAGGCTTGCCTCCGCCTAGAATCAACAACTTTCGGCCGGACCAAGCGCGGGCTTCAGGAAGGCGGCGGCAAGCCGCCGCACTCCAAAGGGTGCCACGTCTTGCAGCGAACTTCTGACTCAGGACACTAGCAGAGGGCTGAGAAACGCTGTCGGAGGCTCATTGCGAGGCCTGACGGTTTTTTCCCAGGCCGAGGAATCTGCTTTCCAACCGAACGGCACAGCTCACAAACAGATTCCTGAGTTCGCTCGGAATAACAAACCACAGCCTTTCTCCGCAGCCTGCTAGACTTTCCACTCGGCCATGGAACCCGTCACACATGCGCTGGCCTCGCTGGCGCTGGCGCGCGCCGGGCTGAAGAAGACCACGCGCCTGGCAACGCCGATGCTGCTTGCCGCAGGGCTTGCCGCTGACCTGGATTGGATGAGCCTCGCCGGGGGGCCGCGCGCGTTCCTGCACGGCCACCGTACCGCGACGCACTCGCTCGCCGGAACCGTGGCGATTGCGTGCGTGCTGGGCAGCGTGTTCTGGCGGCTGGGACGAAGACATCCGGTCGCCCCGGTGCGGCTCGCGCGCGCATGGATCGTGTGCGGCATCGGCGCTGCGGCTCACGTGCTGCTCGACCTCACGAATAGCTACGGTGTCCAGTTGCTGTGGCCTTTCCGCGAGAAGTGGTACGCCTACGATCTGATGGATACCATCGACCCGTGGGTGGTTATTCTGCTGCTGTTGGGGCTGCTGCTGCCGGGACTGTTCCGGCTGGTGAGCGAAGAGATCGGGGCGCGGCCGAAAGCTCGCGGGCCGCAGCGCGGAGCGATCGTCGCGCTGGCCTTGCTGGCTGTTTATCTCGGCGGGCGCTGGGTGCTGCACGACCGCGCGGTGGAGCTGCTGCACGCGCGTATGTACCGCGGCGAAGTCCCGCTCGCCGTCAGCGTGTTCCCGCAAGGCGCCTCCCCCCTCACTTGGTCGGGCGTGGTGGAGACGGACAACACCCTCGACGAGGTCGAGGTGTCGCTCGCCCCCGGAAGCGTTTTCGACCCTGGGCTGGCCCGCACGCACTTCAAGCCGGAAGCTTCGCCGGCGCTCGAGGCGGCGCGAAAAACGCAAACTGCTGCGGAGTTCCTGCGATTCGCGCGCTTCCCGCTGGCCAGCGTGCAGAAAACCGAGAACGGATACCGCGTCGAGTTGCGCGATCTGCGGTTTGCCTCTCGCTTGCCTGGCCGCCGTGGCGGCATGGTCGCGGTGATTGAGTTGAATCCCCAGTTGCTCGTGATCAACCAGGCTTTCCACCTCGGCTCCGACCGCCGGAAATAGGCTCCGCAGCGCGCTGAAAAGCGCCGTCCGAGGGCCATTCCGGGATCTCACGGTTTTTGTCCAGGCTGAGGAAGCTGTTTTTCAGCCAGAGCTCGAGGCAGACAGGCTACGACTTTGCACGCGGCTTGGGAAGAACCAGGTGCAAAAGCAAATAAGCTGCAACAACCACCGCCAGGATTAGCAGGCTGATTTGCAGCTTGTGTTCGGCCAGGTAGCGGCTCGTCTCAGCGCCGTAGCGCACGGCAAGATAACCCTCGCCGAAATACCGGACACCGCGCGCAATCAGCAAAGCCACTGTAAACGATCGCAGCGGCACCTGGAAAACTCCCGCGGCAAGCACGAACAGCTTGAACGGTGTCGGCGGCGGCAACATCGCGGGGACCAGCACGCTCAAGAAGCCGTTGCGTTGCACCCAGCCGCGGACGCGCTCCGCGCGCGCTCCGGCGTGCTTGTGGAACGCCAGCTCCCCGCCCTTCCGCGCCAGGTGGTAAAGAAGAACGCAGCCGCCCAGCGAACCGAGCGTGGCCATCAGCGCGTAGTACGGCATCCGCGCAGGGTATTTCATGGCCAGGTGGATCACCAGCAGGTCGTTGATCACCGGAAAGGTGAACACCGAGGAGTCAATAAAGGCCACGGCGAACAGCCCCAGGCCGCCCAGCGAGCCGACCAGCGCCTGCATCCAGTGCGGAAATTTTTCGAGATTCATCTACGCGGAAGCGCGCCTGTTCGAAGGCGCCGATTGTAGCAGACAACCCTCGCAGCCACGTACCGCCGCTCCGGGCGCTGTGGCACAGCCACTCCTGGCTGTGCAAGCTGCTCGCCCCTCCCACCGAGGAACCCTGGCAAAACAATGCGCAAAACGCGCACCCGCTCCACCCATTCTGCGCTAGCATGAATTGCGAAGTCTGGGACGCCGTTGTGGGGTCCGCTTTCTGCGTCGCGAATGGTTTTTCCGGGATGGCCATGAAGTGCATTGTGGTGCTGGGCGGCGGCTTTGGCGGCCTTCAGGCGACCATTGAGCTCGACCGCATCTATCGCCGCCGCACGGACGTCGAAATCATTCTGGTCAACCAGCAGAACTTTTTCCTTTTTACGCCGCTGCTGCCTCAAATCGCCTCGAGCTATATCAATCCGCGGCACATCGTTCAGGCCATCCGCGATATCCGCGGCCGGCGCCGCTTCCGTTTCCGCCGGGACGATGTCCGCGCGATTGATGTCGGCCGGCGCCGCGTCGAACTGGCCTCCGGTGCGCTCGACTATGACTACCTCGTGGTCGCACTGGGCAGCCGCACCAATTACTTCCATGTCCCCGGTGCGCGCGAGCACACGTGGGACTTCAAGTCCCTGGAAGAGGCCGTGGTGTTGCGCGAGCGCATCCTGGACCTGTCCGAGCACGCCGACCACACCCGCGACCCGGCCGCACGCCGGCAGATGCTCACGTTCGTCGTGGTCGGCGCCGGCTACACCGGTATCGAGCTTGCCACCGAGATGCACGACATCCTGTTCGGTTACGTCGCGCGTCGCTATCGCGGCATTTCGGCCGCCGATATCCGCCTGATCGTGCTCGAGTCCGAGCCCGAAATCCTGCGCGGCGTCCACCCGAGGCTGCTCGAGAACGCGCGGAAGCGCTTGCAGGCCACCGGCATTGAGGTCCGCCCGGGGGCGAAGGTCACGCGCTGCTATCCGGGCGGGGTCGAAGTGAACGGCAGCGAAACGATTGCCGCCGAGACGGTGATTTGGACCGCGGGCGTATGCGCGCACGAACTGGTCGAGATGCTGCCCGGACCGCACGACCGCATCGGCCGCGCCGTCGTCAACGAGCACCTGCAGCTCGAGGGATACCCGGAAGTCTTCGTCGCGGGCGACTCTTCCGCCGCCATCACGGCCAAGGAAGCGCCGCGGGTTGCGCCGGTGGCCATCGCCCAGGGAAGGCTGGCGGCGCGCAACATCGCGCACGCCGAGCGCGGCGAAGCGCTCGAAAGCTACCGCTACGTTTCACAGGGCATGCTGGTTTCCCTGGGAATGAACCACGCGGTGGTGGACATCGCCGGGTTCAAGCTCAGCGGGTATTTTGCCTGGCTGTTCTGGAACGCGGTGCACCTGTTCAAGCTGGTGGGGCTGAAAAAGCAGTTGCAGGTGGCCATTGACTGGTCGCTGGCAGTGATCTTCCCGCGGGACGCCTCGATTGTGCGCCGCCCGCGCCGCTGCAAGCTCTGCGGCACCGATGATAGCCAGCGCGACACTCGAAACGCGGGACTCTGGGAGATGCCGGGGCGGTAATACAGGGGGCTCGGCGGCCGAACGAGTTTCGCTTCAGTTGGCTGCTTCGGCCGCTGGCTGGCGCGCGCCCATCAGCGCGCGGTAGACGATGAAGCTCACTGCGAAGCCCACGAACCATGCGTAGTTGTAGAGCACGCGCAGCGGTGCGTACGCCAGCCCGACGAATGCAACTCCTGCGCCGGCTGCCAGCGCCGCGATGCCGCTCCAGTTGAATCCTCCGGAGAATTCGTAGAAGCCACCGCGCTGGTAGAGGTCTTCGACCAGAATGATTTTCTTGCGCAGCAGGAAATAATCGCAGATCAACACTCCGGCGATGGGCCCGAGGAAACCCGAATAGCCTACCAGCCAGCCGAAGATGTAGTTGCTGTAGTTGGCCAGCAGCTTCCACGGCTGAAACACGGCGATGCTCAGCACGCAGGTGATCAGCCCGCCGGTGCGAAAGCTGATGCGCCGCGGATAGAGGTTTGAGAAGTCGTTTGCGGGGGAGACCACGTTGGCGGCTACGTTGACGTTCAGCGTGGCCAGCAGCAGCGCGATCATGGCAATCACGACCGCCAGCGGATTCCCCAGCCGGCTCAGCACGGCCACCGGGTCCCACAGCGCTTTCCCGAAGATGACCACCGTGGCCGAGGTCGTGGCCACGCCGATGAAGGAATAGAGCGTCATCGTTGCCGGCAGGCCCAGCGCCTGCCCCAGCATCTGCGCGCGCTGGCTGCGCGCGTAGCGCGTGAAGTCGGGGATGTTCAGCGCCACGGTGGCCCAGAAGCCGACCACGCCGGTCAGCGAGGGGATGAAGAAGCGGAAGAACTCGCCGAAGCTGCCGAACTTCGAGGGTGCCGCGAGCATGGGGCCGAAGCCGCCGGCCTTGGTCCGCGCCCACAGCAACAGCGCGAGACCGATCAGCAGCAGGAATGGAGCCGTGATTCCTTGCAGGAAGCGGATGGTGCGGATGCCGCGGATGATGACCGCCACATGCAGCAGCCAGAAGCCGATGAAGCACAGCGGCGCGCCCCACGCAAAATTCTTCCAGCCCGGGGCGACCGCCGCGATCATGGCGTTGATAGCCTCGCCGCCGATCCACGTCTGGATGCCGAACCAGCCGCAAGCCACCAATGCCCGCAGGATCGCCGGCACATTCGCCCCCAGGACGCCGAACGACGCCCGCGCGAACACAGGAAAGGGAATGCCGTAGCGCGCCCCGGCATGCGCGTTGAGCAGCATGGGGATCAGCACCAGCACATTGCCCAGGAACACGGTGAAGATCGCCTGCTTCCAGTTCATGCCCCCGGCGATCATGCCGCTCGCCAGCATGTAGGTGGGGATGTTCACGCTCATGGCGATCCACAGCGCGGCATAGTTGTAGGTGCCCCAACTGCGGCGCTCGGCCGGCACCGGTGCCAGGTCTTCGTTGTAAAGGAAGCTCTTGCGCAGGCTTTCCGTGTCGAGCGCGCCCGAGCGCACTGTGCTGCCCGGAGCGTCTTCAGGCGCGGCCGGCATGTGCGGATGCTACCAGCGAAGCCCGAAAAGCGAAACTCGAAACTCGGCCCGTGTGGCTCACGCGGCCCGGGTCTTCAGAACCGGGGCATTTCCGGGGCGAAGGACTCCGCCTCTGAGGCGAGAATGCCGGACACAGTTGCGGGGAGGTGGGGTGTACGCTCGCCGGCGGACGGACGCGCGACTTCAGTAAAACTGCCGCAAATCGGGCCTGATGGGCACTTGCAAGTCGACCACGCGCCCCTCGGCGGAAAGCTTGGTGCGAATCCGCTTGGCGGGCCCCACGTCGCGCACCGTCCAGTCGGCGGTGGGAAGGGGCTTCGACGGTTTGTCGGCCTCGCGCCAGAGGAGGGTCTTGTTCTTGGTGCGTTCGAGCTTGGCCGGGTCGAGCTCGAAGATCTCTTGCGCGCGGATATCCAGCATCAGGAAGCGCCGGCCGAGCTGCACCAGCACGAGGTGAGCTTTTTTCTCGGCGCGGTAAACGTTCCAGGTCTTCGCCGGCCGGTCGTCGATCCTGAGGACCGCATTCTCGAGCGGCTTCCAGACGATTTTATCCGCGGCCGGTATCGCCCCGGGCGCGAGCGCAATGATCGCGCTTAGCGCCAGGGCAGCGCGCGGAATCTTCATCGTGGCCGAAATAGTTGATCGCCTCAGTAGACGCTCGATTCGCGCTTGCGCCCGGTGTAATCGATGTACACCGTCTTCAGCTCGGTGTAGAAGTCAATGGCCACGCGGCCCATCTCGCGCAGGCCCACGCCGGTGGCCTTCATCCCGCCGAAGGGTAGCTGCGCCTCGCCGCCGACCGTGGGCGAATTGACATGGGTAATGCCGGTTTCGATGCGGTCGATGAACTCGAAGATTTTCGCCGCATCGTTGGTATAGATCGAGCTGGAGAGCCCGTAGCGCACCGAATTCGCCACCCGGAGGGCTTCGTCGAAGTCGCGCACGCGGATCACCGAGAGCACCGGGCCGAAGATTTCGTCCTGCGCGATCCGGCTGTCCCACTTGACGTCATCGAAAATCGTCGGCGCCACGAAGTAGCCGCGGTCACATCCCGCCCCGCTGAGCCGCTCCCCGCCCAGCAGCAACTTCGCTTCCTTCTTGCCGATTTCGATATAGCGTAGATCGGTCTTCATCTGCGCCTCGTCCACCGCGGGGCCCATGTCCACGCTGGGCTCGAGCCCGTTGCCCACCTTGAATTTCCGCGCGCGTTCCACGAGCATCTCGACAAACCGGTCGGCGACTTTTTCTTCCACCACCACGCGGCTGGTGGCGGTGCAGCGCTGTCCGGTCGAAGCAAAGGCGCCGAACGCAGCGGACTCGACTGCCAGCGGCAAGTCCGCATCGGCCAGGATCACCAGCGGGTTTTTCCCGCCCATCTCGCACTGGCACTTCTTCATCTTCCGCGCGCCCTGCGCGTAGAGTTCGCTGCCTACCTCATTCGACCCGGTGAAGGACACCGCGCGCACGTCGGGATGCTGGAGCAGTTCGTCGCCCACCTCGCCGCCCGCGCCCACTACCATGTTCAGCACGCCCGCGGGCGCGCCCGCCTGCTCGAAGATCTCCACCACCTTGGCTCCGGTAAACGGCGTCAGCGTCGCGGGCTTGAAGACGACCGTATTGCCCGCGATCAGCGCCGGGGAGATCTTCCACACCGGAATGGACACGGGAAAATTCCACGGGGTGATGGCCGCGACCACGCCCAGAGGCTGCTTGAGCGTGTAGGCGAAGTTCTTGGGCAGCTCGCTCGGCAGCGTCTCGCCCCCGAGGCGTCGCGACTCGCCGGCCATGAACTCCAAGATGTGGATGGATTTCTGGACCTCGCCGAGCGAGTCCTTGAACGTCTTGCCCTCCTCGCGCGTGAGGATGCGCGCCAGCTCTTCTTTCTGCTGCTCCATCAGGATCGCTGCCTTGGCGATGACGCGCCCGCGCACCGGAGCGGGTGTATCGCGCCACGCGGCAAACGCGGCGCGGGCCGCGGCGATAGCTTCGCGAGTCTCCTCGCGCGTCGAAAGCGGGGCCAGCCCGATGACTTCGTCCAGATTGGCGGGGTTGCGCCGCTCAACCGTGCGCGTCGAACGGGATTCCACCCAGCGCCCGTTGATAAAATTACGGCAGATTTGAGCGGTGGTCGTGGCAGTGGCCATGATGTGTTCCTATCCTCCCGGCGTCGTCCTGCGCCGAGATCGCAGAATCTAGCCGTTCTAGCCCGCAATGCTGATAGGGAAGGCGGCAAAGGTCAAGAGGCACCCGCTAGCGGAAGGCGATTGGCCCGGCGCCACGGTCTGCGCTAGACTCAGGGCGCCGGCGTATGCTGTCTGCCTATCGGTGAATCTCGTGCGCCGGCATCCCAGCCGCTCTACCGCGCATCATTTCTGGAGGGGGAACCCATGACGAGGCGCTCCAAGAATCTTCTGACGTTCGCGGTCGCTTTTGCGACGCTCCTTCTGGCAGGCTGTCCCCAGGGCACAACCATTCGAGATATTCAAAACGATCCCGGCCGTTTCCGCGACCGGGAAGTCACTGTCACCGGCCGCGCGGTCACTTCGTTCGGCGCGGCGGGCGAAGGCGCCTATGAACTCGACGACGGCACAGGGCGCATCTGGGTGCTCGCCTCACGCGGCGGAGTACCCAGCGAGGGAGCACGCGTGCGCGTGACCGGCCGCGTCTCTTCCGGCGTCGCTTTTGCCGGGCGCAACTTCGGCACCGTGATCCGCGAGACCGAGCGTCACAGCGAAAGTCCGCGCTAACCCAGAGCGGACGCCCGGGGTCGGGCATTTCGCCTTGTAGGGGCGCTGCTTGCTGCGCCCTGGGCTACTCCACGCGCAAGGCACGCCGTGCGCCCGCGCTCCAAAGCTCAGGCGGGGCGGGTTTTCTAGGCTGGGGCTTCGGCAGCTCTACCTTTGCGGTGGCTGGCCTTCCAGAGGGCGGCGAAACAGGCCGTCCAAGCGGGCCCGGGCAACTGTCACGCGCGGACTTCAGCAAGGGATTTGTCGAGCAGGCGGATGGCTTCCCCGGCGTCGGCCTTCGAGATATTGAGCGGCGGGGAGAGGCGAATGACGTTGCCGTAGAGGCCGCCCTTGCCGACCAGCAGGCCGTGGTCGCGGGCGCGCTCCATCAACTGCACGGTAGCCTCGGGCGCGGGCTCTTTGGTTTCGCGGTCTTTCACCAGCTCGAGCGCTTGCATCAGGCCCATGCCGCGGACATCGCCGATCAGCGGATACTTGGCCTTGAGCTCTTCGAGTTTGCCGCGGAAATAATTCCCCACGGTGTGGGCATTCTCGAGCAGCTTTTCTTCCTCGATGATCTCGATGGTCGCGCGCGCGGCGACGGCAGTGACCGGGTTGCCTCCGAAGGTGGAAATCGTCAACCCCTGAAAGGAACCGGCAATCTCGGAAGTGGTGATCGTCGCGCCGACCGGAGCGCCGTTGGCCATGCCCTTCGCGCAGGTGATCATGTCCGGCGTGACTTCCCACTGCTCGATGCCAAACCATTTCTTCCCCGTGCGGCCGAAGCCGGTCTGGACCTCGTCGGCGATGAACAGTCCGCCGTATTTCTTCACGATTTTGAAGACGATCTTGAAATACTCCGGCGGCGGGGTGATGAATCCGCCGACGCCTTGGATAGGCTCGGCAATGAATGCGGCGATTTGGCCGCTCGTGCCTGTTTGGATCAGGTTTTCGACGTCGTTGGCGCAGGCCACTCCGCAATCGGGGTATTTCAGGCCCAGGGGGCAGCGGTAGCAGTAAGGATTGATGGCGTGCGCGACGCCAACGCTGATCACCGCAGCCTTGCGCCAGGGCGCCTGCCCGGTGACCGACTTGGCGAGCTGCGAGCTGCCCGAATAGGCGTGGCGCAGCGCGACCACGTCGAAGCTGCCGGTGGCCATGCGCGCCAGCAGGATGGCAGCCTCGTCCGCCTCGGTGCCGGAATTGGTGAAGAAACTTTTTCGCAGCTTGCCGGGGGTGATCTGCGCCAGCTTCTCCGCCAGCGCGACGATGGCCTCGTTGGGATAGAGCGTCGAGGTGTGCTGGAGCCGGTCCACCTGCGCTTTGATCTTGGTGGTCACCTTCGGGTTCGCGTGGCCCACCGAGATGGTCAGGATGCCGCCGAAGAAGTCCAGGTATTTCCGCCCCTCGAGGTCCCAGAGGTATTGCATTTGGCCGCGGTCGGCCACCAGCGGCTTCTGGTAGTAATTGATCACCGCGGGCCAGAGGTACTCTTTGTGCTTGCGGAGAACCTCCTCGCTGCGGCTGGCGGTCGTCTTGGGCTGCGTCGTCATGGATGAGTCCTTTCAGAATCGACACTCGGAGATCGAAACTGGAAAACCGCTGGCGAATCGGCGAATTTCGCGTTCCCGGTTTCGAGCTTCGTTTCTCTAGTTGGCGGCTTCGGCGCGGCCCGCGGCGACTGTGCGCGTAATTTCGCCGTAGGTTTCCGGCCGGCGGTCGCGAAAGAACTGCCAGGTGGAGCGCACCTGCG
>WNFB01001648.1_pt1 | contig 19182 bp, 20 predicted proteins | sample 5400501 | NCBI WGS metagenome assembly WNFB01 (sample SAMN13153341, study PRJNA577476) | soil metagenome | isolation source: 200 cm saprolite under Douglas fir tree site 2 hole 1 | place: USA:California | collected 2015-04-18 | reverse complement strand
CGATTGACAGGCGGCAGACGATCTACGTCGGAAACGATCCCGTGAACATTCATCGCCTCGGGTCGTTCGTCCTTGACCACCTGAAGGGGGCGGGCGAGTCGCCGGTCTTCATCCGTTGCGACAAGGCGGTCCCGTTCGGGGCCTTCGCGCAGGTCATCGATGCTCTGAAGCAAGCCCGCTTGACCAACATCAACATCGTCACCGAGCCCCTGTCCACGAAAGGCACGTAGCGGCCGCGAAGGGCCCGCGCACTCGGGGGGGCCAGACATTGAGAATTGGAAATGAGTAAGGGTCAATGACCCATGGCTGAAACAACCGGGACCGTAACTTATCCGTTAGGACCTGACACCCGCGAAAGCCTGGGCGGCACCCTGGTTCTCTCGGTGGTGCTGCACGGCCTGCTCTTTATCTCCGCCTTTGTTTACACGATGGTTGGGCCGCGCCTCGGCAAAGGCTGGGGCCAAAGCTGGGCGACGGGCAGCGCCATCCACGTGAACGCGGTCGCTTCGCTCCCCAGCGTGCCCTTGCCCGAACCCATGCAGACGACCCCCTCCACCGTGGCGACGGACAACCCCGGGCTCTATAAGAACGAGCCAAAACCTGAGCCGGTCACGAAGACGCCGGAAATGAAAATCCCGAAGTTCAAGGAAGAGGCAAAACCCGAGCGAACCCTCCGCGTCAACACACGCATCCAGAAAGAGCCGCTGGCGGCTCCGGAAAACGCCGTCCCCTTCGGCGTGGGGGGAAAGCCTTCGATGACTTACGCGCAGCTCGCGAACTCGGCCGGAGACGGCGGGCTGAGTTTCGGTGAGGGGAACTTCGGCGAACGATATAGCTGGTATGTCTCCGCGGTCCGGAACAGGATCAGCAGCAACTGGCTGATGACCACCGTCAGCCCTAACATTCAGACGGCGCCACGCATTTACCTGGACTTCGACATCCTGCGCGACGGTACGATCACCAATGTCCAGATCATCCAGTCCAGCGAAATTCCGGAGGTGGACCGGTCCGCTCTTCGCGCCGTCCTGGCTTCAAACCCCCTCGGGCCTCTTCCGCCCGAGTATGCCGGGAACAAGGTCTCAGTCCATTTTTACTTCGACTTTCATCGGCGTTGAGTGACTCCCTCGGTCTCCGGTCCGCGCCGCCCGGCGTGAAATACATCACAGTGTGAGACATCCATTTTATGAGTTCAAAGCATCTTCTTATCGCAAGGCTCTTATCGAACAGGAAAGCCGCCCGGGTCGCATTTCTCCTGTTGATGCCGACGCTTTTTTTGCTGCTGGGTCCGGGCCAGCGGCTCACTCGGAGCCAGGACTGGTTTTCGACGGGCATCAACCTGGGTGCTCCCAAGATCCGCCTGGCGGTCTCGGAGTTCCCTCCCCGTTCCGTGGACCAGGCGCTCGTCAGCCTGACCGGAGTGTTCAACAAAGTCCTTTGGAACGACCTCGACAACTCCGGAATCTTCGACGTGGTCAGCAAGAGTTACTACCCCCTCAAACCGCCCCAAGAGCCCGAAGACGTCGTGCTTCAAAACTGGACTGACCCTCCCGTGACGGCCCAGATGCTGGTCTTCGGGCATGCCGAAGTCACCGGGTCAAGTCTTGTCCTTACCGCCCGCCTCTTCGACGTCAAGAACGCTTCGAACCCGGGCATCCTGGCCAAGCGGTTCGTCGTGATGATGAATGAGCCCTCGACGCGCGAAGCCGCGCATCGCTTCGCAAATGAAATTATTCAGACCGTGGGTGGCGGGATCCCGGGCATCAACTTGACCCGCGTTGCGTTTACGAGCAACCGGACACGCCATCCCGAAATCTGGGTCATGGACTATGACGGGTACGGCCCGAGGCCGATCACCAACTTCGGCTCCATCTCCCTCACCCCGCGGTGGTCGCCGGACAATAGCAAGCTGGCCTTCACGACCTACATCCTGGGGAACCCGGATATCTTCCTGTTTTCCCTGGAAACCAACCGGCGAATTCCCTTCCCTCGGTACAAAGGCCTGACGACCACACCCTCCTTCGCCCCGGACGGGAAAAGGATTGCCTTATGCTCGAGCATGAGTGGAGACCCGGAAATCTACGTTTCCGACGTCAACGGCTACAACCTCCAGCGCCTGACGTTCTCGCCGGGGGTGGACATTTCCCCGGCCTGGAATCCCAAAACGGGCAATGAGATCGCTTTTGTTTCCGACCGCAGCGGCTCGCCGCAGATTTACATCATGTCGGCGGACGGCACGAACCCGCGTCGGCTGATCACGGGGGGCGGCGACGCCAGTTCCCCCTCCTGGTCGCCCAATGGCCTGCTGGTCGCCTTCAACTGGCGCGTGACGGAGACGGGGACCTACGACGTTTATGTCGTGGAAATCGCAACCGGCCGGATCATTCAGTTGACCCACGACGCCGGCCGCAACGAGCACCCAACCTGGTCGCCTGACGGCCGCCATCTGGCCTTCGAGTCCACTCGTTCCGGCTCGAGGCAGGTCTGGACCATGCTCGCCGACGGCTCGAACCCCAGGCAATTGACTTTCGATGGGGAGAACTGGAACCCGAACTGGTCAAACTGACGGGGCGGTACTGGGCGCCAAAAGGTCTCAAGCAGGAACGGGAATTATCATTTTTCTCTTAACCTGAAACGGTTGTGTTTTATTTAAGGTTGGTGTTAGTATGACCGGCTTTGCGAGCCGCAGGCCCTCTTCAAACGGGGGGCTCGCTGGCACGGTGCCCTACCAAAGGAATAGACGCAAGAAAACCGAAGTCATCCGCGGGAGCAAAATCATTTCTTAGCCGACCAAGGAGGAGAACGCATGCGACAGAAGAAACGCAGTCTTCCATTTCTCGTCGGTCTTCTTGGAGTGGTTGTTCTGCTAGGCGCGTGCAAGAAGAAAGTGGCAGCCCCGCCACCGCCGCCACCGCCACCCCCACCGCCAGCGGCGCCAACAGTCACGCTGACGGCCGAGCCCAGCACCGTCGAAAAGGGAGGGTCCGTTACTTTGACCTGGACTTCCGAAAACGCCACCGACCTCGATCTGCAGCCGGCAGTCGGCACCGTCCAGGCAAAGGGCTCCTCGACGGCGAAGCCGGAAGATTCGACAACTTACACCATCACAGCGAAAGGCCCGGGAGGGACGCAGACCGCTTCGGCCCGCGTTACCGTGACGATTCCACCTCCTCCACCTCCGCCGCCACCGCCACCCCCCAGGGTAGCCACGGAGGAGGAACTCTTCACCCAAGTCAAGGATGCGTACTTTGACTTTGATAAGTCCGACATCCGACCGGACGCTCAGCAGGCCTTGACGGCAGACGCCGACTTCTTCAAGGCCCACCCCGAGATCAAATTCACGATTGAGGGGCACTGCGATGAGCGCGGCAGCGAGGAGTACAACCTCGGTCTGGGCGACAGGCGGGCCAACGCCGCGAAGAACCTCCTCGTCAACCTCGGGGTGGCTGGCGACCGGGTTTCGGTCATTTCCTACGGGAAGACTCGACCGGTGTGCACCGACAGCAACGAGGATTGCTGGCAGAAGAACCGGCGGGCCCACTTCGTCCTCGGGAGTGTCAAGAAATAGATCGTTCGGGCCGGGAGCTTGGTGCTCCCGGCCGCCTCTTCTCGATCTTCCGATGACGACATAACCTCACGGTCTTACCGGGAGTACCGCCGACCCGGCGTTTGAACGGGTCCACAAAGCGGGACTCTTCTGCTTAAGGCCGCATCTTACTCTCCCTTGTCAGTTGACCCGAGTGCCAGGAAAGGGGTAGATTGACGAGGGATTTTATTTTTAGAAGCGAGGACCGACTACCCTTGAAAAAGCATTTCTGCTTTGCGCTTCTGTCCGCGTGTCTGTGGCTGGCCGGGGCGCAGCCCGCCTTGGGAGTGAGCAAAGAGATCCTTCAAATCATGCAGCAACTGGACACCCTCCAGCAAATGCTGCTGAACCTTCAAAAGACGGTGGATACCCAAAGGGGAGAAGTGCGGGCCTTGATCGAACATGCCGACGACAATGTGAGCAAAATGAAGGCCACCATGGCCGACCTCCAGAAGGCCACCGAACAGAACCTGGCTTCCACGAGCGTTCGCTTTGACGCGATGACCAGTCAAGTCCAGGCCCTGAGCGAAAGCCTCGAGGAGGTCAAGGCGCGGCTGGCCAAGCTGAGCGATCAGGTCGCGCAGACTCAAAACATTATCCAGACCCTGAACGCCGCGGCGCAGGCGAGCGCAAAGCCCGCGACCGGCGACGCCCCTGGAGCCGCGGATGCAAAGCCGGCGCCGGCCGTCCCGGACGCCGATACGCTGTACAAATCCGCCTTGAGCTCTTACAACGGCGGGCAGTACCAGCTCGCCGTCCAGGCGTTCCAGGAGTACCTCCAGTACTACGGCACCACCGACCTGGCTTCGAACGCTCAGTTTTACATCGGGGACTGCTATTACAACCAGGGGAACTACGCTCAGGCGGTCGAAGAATACAATAAGTGCCTGGAGCGTTATCCGAACGGGAACAAGCTGGCTGCGGCTCAACTGAAGAAGGGTTACGCCCTGCTCGAGCTCGGACAGAAGCAGGCAGGGATTCGCGAACTCCGGTCACTGGTCCAGCGGTATCCGAATGCCCGTGAGGCGGACCTCGCCCGGCAGCGCCTGCGGAAGCTTGGCGTTGCTGTGCCGGGCCGGGGCGGCAGATAATCGGAAGCCCCCCATTCGGCGATGCGCTTCCAAGGCGGACGACGGGACCGCCCGGCTCACCGGTACGGATCTCCCGTGGGGCGCATGAGTCCCCTTGGCGGCTGAGAGGTCACTATGGGAGGCTCAGTCAACAAAGTCATCTTGATCGGCCGCCTGGGCAAGGACCCTGAGATCAAGTACACGCCCAGCGGGGCCCCCGTGGCGAAGTTCAGTCTCGCCACGGACGAAGTCTTCAAAGACCGCACGGGCGAGCAGCAGCGGCGCACCGAATGGCACTCGATTGTCGCCTGGAGCAAGCTTGCGGAAATCTGCGGGGAGTACCTCACGAAAGGCAAGCAGGTCTATATCGAGGGCAGCATCCGGAGCCGACAGTGGGAAGACCAGACCGGGAATAAACGCACGTCCTATGAGATTGTTGCGCGAGAAATGAAGATGCTGGGTTCGAGGGCAGACTCCGAGCGGGCAGCGGCGGCCCCATCTTCCCCGGCCGAGCGCGCTGCGCCCGAACGGCCAGCGGCCGCCGAGCCGGCCCCTGAGAGCGAAATCACCGACGAGGATATCCCCTTCTAGCGCCGTTCCAACTGTTTGGAGCTATTTCCGTGAGCGGCGCTTTCGAGCATTCTCGAAAAACCTCGGCTTAAGCATTTCGGCCCGTCAAGTTGGAACGGCACTAGCCAGGAATACTTTTCAGGTAACTCCGCTTTAGTCCCTTGACCGTCATCGGCCCTTTCCGAAGCCGTCGGGCGACGCGCGCGCCGCTCGAGTCCGAGTAAGACGTGACGTAAACCGTATCCCCCGCTCGAAAATCGGAAAGCCGCAGCGGCTTCCCCTGCTCGTCCTGGAAGGCGGTCTTCTCCGTCACCAGCATCAACTCCGTTACCTCCGTAGGACGTTTCAGGAGGACCTGCTGCTTTTTCGTGTCGATTGACGAGACAATGAAGAATTCCTCGTCCAGCTTTCCGTTCGAGCGCTCTTGCTCGCCGGCCAAAGCCGGGAGCAGAACCAGCGTGCTTAAAGCCAGCGCTAAAAGGATGGAAGAAGTTTTCAGCTTCATAGTGCTTTGGCCCTCGACAGGATTATTCGTATTTGCCCGCCGATCTGCCCACCCTCGCTGACGTTCGAGGAAGCGTCAATCCTCGGCTCGACCGTGGAGGCGTGTCACCCGGCCTACTCGTACCGCAGCGCTTCGATCGGATCGAGGTGCGCCGCCTTGTGCGCCGGATAGTAACCGAAAAAAACACCGACCGCGGCCGAGAACAGGACCGCAAGGGCCACCGAATTCGGAGGAATCCGGGTCGGCCATTGGAGCATGCTCGACACCGCGACGGAACCGGCCACCCCGACGAGCACTCCCACCGAGCCGCCGAGCAGACTCAGGACCAGCGCCTCGCTCAGGAACTGCATCCGGACGTCCTGCTCTGTCGCGCCCACGGCCATCCTGACGCCGATTTCCCGGGTGCGCTCGGTGACGGAGACCAGCATGATGTTCATGATTCCGATGCCGCCCACCAGCAGTGAGACGGAAGCAATGGCCGCGAGGAGCAGCGTCATAATGCGGCCCGCCTGCGCTTGAACATTGGCGAGGTCCGTGGGGCTCCGGATCATGAAGTCGTCCTCTTCGTCGGGCCGCAAGTGGTGCCGCTCCCGCAGCAGCGACGTCATCTGCTGCTGGGCGGGGTGGATCGCTTCCTGCGATACGGCCGAGCAGACGATGAACTGCAGCCAATCGATTCCCGCGACTTTTTTCTGCACGGTCGTGAAAGGAACGATCAGGGTATCGTCTTCGTCGTTGCCGAAGGGTGACTGGCCTTTGGACGCGAGGACGCCGATGATCCTGAAAGGAAGGTTCTGGACCCGGATGATTTTGCCCACCGGGTCTTCGTCCCCGAACAGGTTTTCCACCACCGTCTGCCCGATGAGACAGACGTTGGCCGCAGAATCAACCTCCCGTTGAGAGAAGGCGCTGCCGGAGGCAATCACCCAGCGGCGGATCTCCAGATACGCCGGAGAGACTCCGCGCAGGCGCGTGAACCAGTTCTGGTTTCCGTAAACCACCTGGGCCTGAGAGCCGACCCCAGGCGACACCTTGCTCAGAACGGGGATCTGCTGCTGGATCGCCCTGGCGTCCGACAGCTTCAAGGTCTTTGTCGCCGTGCTCCCCATGTGCACGCCGTGCTGGTTGACGCTGCCCGCGGAGACAAACACGATGTTGTCACCCAGGTTGCGGAGCTGTTCCTGGACCTGATTCGATGCCCCTTCCCCGATGGCCACGGTGCAAATGACGGCGCCGACGCCGATGATGATCCCCAGCATCGTCAGGGCCGTGCGCATCTTGTTGCGCGCCAGGGCCCGCAAGGCCACGCGGACTACCGCTCCAAGTTCCATCAGGCCTTCTCCTCCTCCTCGTCATCGTCCGTCAGCCAGGGCATGATCGCAAGCACCTGCCCGGCGTCCGCCCGGTTCTCGAGAGGCGTGTCGCGCCTCACTTTCCCGTCGCGGAAGAGGACAACGCGCTTGCCAAAGCGGGCGATATCGGACTCGTGTGTGACGAGCAGGATGATGATGTTTCGTTCCTCATTCAGCCGCTGGAAGACTTGCATGATCTCGACGCTCGTGCGGCTATCGAGGTTGCCGGTCGGCTCGTCGGCGAGGAGGATGGTGGGGTTGTTGACGAGCGCCCGGGCAATGGCCACACGCTGCTGCTGCCCGCCGGAGAGCTGCGTGGGGTGGTGCCCCTCTCGCCCTTCCAGGCCCACCGAGCGCAGGGCCTCGCGCGCCCGGCTCACCCGCTCCTCGCGCGGAATGCCCGAATAGATCAGCGGCAGCTCAACGTTTTCGAGCGCCGGGGTCCGCGCCAGCAGGTTGAACCCTTGGAACACGAACCCGATCTTCCGGTTCCGCACGCGAGCCAGCTCGCGGTTCGAAAGCTTTGAGACATCCTGGCCCTCCAGCAGGTAGCGCCCGCGGCTGGGCCGGTCGAGGCACCCGATGAGGTTCATGAACGTGGACTTACCCGAGCCCGACGCGCCCATAATGGCCACAAACTCCCCGGAACCGATCGAGAGCGATACTCCCCGCAGCGCGTGGACCTGGACTTCACCCAGGTCATAGACCTTGTGAAGATTCTCCACCCGGATGACCGGAGTCATCGCGCCGGCGGAAGTTTCGATTTCAGATTGGGACTCGAGCGCCTCTTCAGGCGTCATCAAGCATTACCTCCGGGGTCCGCCGAACCGTGGCCCACCCGGGAACTGGCCTTGGGCCGGCGGCGCATTGCGCGCGACTTCTTCGCCGGTAATCAGCACCTCGCCTTCCTTCAGGTTGCCTTCCAGCAACTGCGAAAAATTATAGTCCGTGATCCCCACTTTCACGGCGGCGGGCTCGGACTTTTTATCGGCTCCCGACTTCCAGACCACCTGCCACCCGCCGAGGTGGGAAGTGGCTGCAGCCGCAGGAATGTGGTAGCGGGAATAGATCGCTTGAAGTTCCTGCCGCGAGATCTCCGGCGAATAGCGCAGCGCCGCGTTCGGGATTTTGACGGTGTCCGGAGCTTGTCCGGTCGGAATGGTCACGTAGGCCGTCTCGCCGGGCAACAGCTTTTCCTGCGGGTTTTCGAAGTCAATGATGGTGTTGTAAGTCACCACGTTCTGAACGATTGTGGCATTCAGTCGGATGGCGCTGACGCGCCCGTGGAACGTTTCGGTGGGGAAAGCGTCCACTTGAAAAGTCGTCTCCGCGCCGATTTTGACGCTCCCGGTATCGGACTCGTCCGTCGCGGCATAGACCTGCATCCGCTTCAAGTCCTGGGCGATGGTGAAGACCACGGGCGCCTGGAGTGAGGCCGCCACGGACTGCCCGACAGTGATGTTCCGCGCCACAATCGTTCCGTCGATGGGTGACAGGATCGTGGTATAGCGGAGGTTGGTCTCCGATTGCCGGAGGGCGCCCGTCATCGTCTGCACCTGGGCCCGCGCCTCTTCGACTTGGGCCTTGGCCTGGTTGAGTTCGGCGACCGACTGATTGAGCTGCGCCTGCGCGACGCGCACCTGGGCTTCCGCCTGGTCCAGGTTCGACCGCGTGAGGTCCCTCTGGTCCTCGGAGAGGACTCCTTCCCGGGCCAAGTTCGCGACGCGCCTGGCATTGACCCGGGAGTATTCTGCGGCCGCTTGCGACCTGGCTACGTTCGCCTGGTTGGATTGAATCGCGGCCTCCATGGCGGTGATGCTCGCTTCGAGGTCATTCACGCGCGCCATCGCGTTGGCCAGGTTGCCGCGCGCCTGAATCACCTGGGCCTCGTAGATGGCGGGATCGAGTTGCGCCAGTACCTGCTCGGCATGCACGCGGGAATTGAAATCGGCAAAAATGTACTTCACGGTGCCGGAGACATAGGAGCCCACCGGCACGGTCGTCAATGGGTTGATGGTCCCCGTCGCCTGCACGACCGCGGTGATGTCGCCGCGCTGGACTTTTGCCGTCAAGTATTTGGGATCGCCCGACCTCCCCCGCCTCACCATCGCCACGGTCAGGACCACGCCCAGCCCGATCGCGACCAGGGTCACGAGGTTTTTATGTTCACGGTAATATTGGCGAATCGTCATGGCTCTAATCAAATCCTCTTCGCTGGGCCCTGCTCGAAAGAGCGCCCGATTCCCATCTCCAAAAACTCTTTAGATGTTTCAATGAGGTTTTTGTTTTTTTCTTCTTTCCTCCCAGCCGCGCACCAGATCGTTGAACTTGGCCACCTGGTCCGGGTTGAGGATCTGCCGGATGCGGTTGCGGCGTTCTTCCTCAAGAGCCGTGAACTGCGGCTCGACCTGGCGGTGGAGCCCGGCAAATTTCCCGTCGAATTCGTCCAGGATCTCATGGAGCTGCTGAACCTGTGTCTCTGAAAGGCCGAGCTCGTGCTTCAAGTGCCGGACGACATGCTCCTTGCTGAAGCCCCGGCTCCAGCGGCCCGAGTGCCAGGCGTAAAAATACATTCCCGACCCGCCGACGGCTCCGCCGAGCAAGAATGTGAGGACGAAATAGAGATAAGCGCGTCGTGTCATTTCTTTCCGTTTTCACTCGCGCCCGGCCACCGCGCTGGAGCGGTATCCGGCGAGAGCACGGGGTCGTTTCCGGCAGAAGCGATATCAGCCTGGGCCACGTAAAGGTCGGCCGCTGCGGACTCACGCAACGGCCCCGAGGACGGCAGCAGCAACGCGAGCAACATTGTGAGCGTCAGGAGCAATGCCGCGTAAACGAAACGCCGGCCGGCCCGCTCCCAGATCTCGCCTCCCGAGCCAAACCCCTGGCGCGCCTCCTCCAGCCGCCGGACCAACCGGGCGGCAAACCCGAGCGAGGCATCCGGCACTCGCTCCTCGGCGAGCACCTCGAAACCCGCGCTCACCAGCCGCCAGCTCTGCGCATACTCCTGGCACCCCGCGCACGCCGACAAGTGCTCTTCGACCGGAGCCGGAATCTCCTGCGGCTTCGACTCTACCAGTATTTCGCGGACCTCCTCACAACGCACGGGTCACCTCCCCTTCTGCCATCGGTTCAGGTCCTCCAGCATCCGTTTTCGGGCGCGGTGGAGCCGCACCTTGACGGTGCCGGGCTTCAGTTTGAGGATTTCGGCGATTTCCTCCACGGACAGTCCTTCGAGCTCCTTCAGGGCGAGTACTGTTCGGTCCTCTGCCGGCGCGCGCTCGAGCAGCTTGGCCACCAGGTCCCGCAACGCGATGTGTTGTTCGGCGCTCAGCTCGCCTCTTCCCGGACTCGCCAGCCGGCCCTCCAGGTCGCGCACCTGGTTTTCGGCCAGTTGCCAGTGGTAGCTGACCCGCGACACGCGCTCGCGGCGAAGGTAATCGTAACAATGGTTGACGGCGATCTGAGACAGCCAGGTGCCGAACGACGCCTGGAAGTTGTAGCTCCGGATCGCAAGAAAAGCCTTCATGAAAATTTCCTGAGCCAGGTCTTCCGCCTGGTCCGCGCGGCGGAGGAGGTGGAAGACAATCGAAAAGACCCGCCGCTGGTATCGCTCCACGAGGTGGCCGAAGGCCTCACGCTCGCCGTGCTGGCACTTCTCGATCCATTCGGCTTCCTGGTCAGCGCCTGGCTTTGGCGAATCCATCCGGTATCCATTCTTGGGCCTTCCTCAGATTCTGAGACGAAGCACGGGGGGCCCGGGTTACAGGCAGGAGCATGTCCCGGGGGGACGCATGTAAAAATTGATTGACCAACTGGTCACTTTATGAAAGAATTCCCCGCATGGTCATCGGAACTCGTCTCAAAAAACTCAGGGAAGAAAAAGACCTCTCTCAAGGGGACATCGAAAAGCGCACGGGTTTGCTGCGTTGCTATATCTCCCGAGTGGAGAATGGGCATACCGTGCCTTCGATCGAAACGCTGGAGAGGCTGTCGGCGGCGCTGGAGATTCCGCTCTACCAGCTTTTTTACGAGGGTGACGAACCCCCTCCGCTGCCCAACTTGAGCAAGCGGCGGACGACCGAGGAACTGGCCCTCGCCGGAGAAGACCGAAAAGATTTCCGCTTCTTCGAAAAGGTGAAGCGGCTGATCTCTCGGATCAACGACAAGGACCGCCAGCTCTTGCTCTACATGGCGCAGAAGCTCGCCAGCCGTTAGGCCTTTTGACCCTGCCCAGGCCTCGCCGGGGGACCTATTCCCATTCAATGGTCCCCGGCGGCTTCGAGGTGATGTCGAAAACTACCCGGTTGACCCCTTCCACCTTATTCACAATCCCTGTCGAAATTCTTTCCAGGACGCCCGCAGGCAGCTTGGCCCAGTCGGCCGTCATCCCGTCGTCGGACTCGACCGCACGCACGGCGATCGTCGAGGCGTAGGTGCGGGAGTCCCCCATCACCCCCACGCTTGAGACCGGAAGCAAGACGGCGAAGGACTGCCACAGGCGGTCGTAAAGCCCTGCCGCTCGGACTTCCTCGAGAACGACCGCGTCCGCCTCGCGGACCATCCGGAGCCGGTCCTCGGTGACCTCGCCGACGATCCGCACCGCAAGACCCGGCCCCGGAAATGGCTGGCGGTTCAAGATCGCCCCGTCCAGGCCCAATTCCCTTCCCACCGCGCGTACCTCGTCCTTGAACAATTCGCGGAGAGGTTCGATCAATCGAAACTTCAAGTTGGCCGGCAGACCGCCCACGTTGTGATGACTCTTAATGGTCGCCGCGGGGCCTCTCACCGAGACGGACTCGATCACGTCCGGGTAGAGCGTCCCCTGGACGAGGAACTCGACGTCGCCCACGGCGCGCGCTTCGTCTTCAAACACTCGAATGAACTCTTCCCCGATGATTTTCCGCTTCTGCTCGGGGTCAACCACGCCGCGGAGGCGGGCGAGGAAGCGGTCTGAGCGGTCCACCGCGCACACTTTGAGCTTCACCCGGTCTTGAAGAGACCCGGTGACCTGCTCGAATTCGTTCTTACGAAGGAGCCCGTTGTTAACGAAGACGCAGGTCAGGCGGTCACCGATCGCGCGGCCCACCAGCGTGGCCGCCACGGCGGAGTCCACGCCGCCCGAAAGCGCGCAAAGCGCGCGGGCGTCTCCCACCTGCTCGCGGACCCGCTCGACCGTCTCTACGATAAACGACTGCGGGAACCAGTTGGGCTTGGCCTTGGCGATGTCCAGGACGAACCGCCTCAGGATGTCGCAGCCGCGGTCGGTGTGGCGGACCTCCGGGTGAAACTCCACGGCGTACATCCTTGCCGCCGAGTTTTCGATCGCCGAGACCGCGTTTTCCGTCCGCGCGGTGACGCGGAAGCCGGGAGGGACTTCGGTGACGTGGTCGCCGTGGCTATTCCATACGCGTAGGGGCGAGGGGAGACCCGCCAGAAGCTCTGTCGGGGGAGAAACCTCGAGCTGGGCGAAGCCATACTCGCGCCGATCGGCGCGCTCCACTTTGCCGCCGAGTTTCGCCGCCATCCATTGCAGTCCGTAGCAAATCCCGAGGAGGGGGACTCCCAGCCTGAGCACCCGCTCATCAGACGTCGGAGAGCCCGGGGCGTAAACCGAGGCGGGCCCGCCTGAGAAAATAATCGCCTGCGGGCTCATCCTCACCAGGTCGTCGAAGCGGATATGACAGGGCACGATCACCGAGTACACATTCATCTCGCGCACGCGCCTGGCAATGAGCTGCGTGTACTGGCCGCCGAAATCAATGACGACGACGGGACGGGGCTGTTCCATCTCGAAACACTTCCAGGCGCTGGCTGCGCGCTTCCCCAAGAAAACCGGGACCGGGGCTCTCGGCCGATCAATTCCTGCGCTACCGGACGACGATGTTCACGAGCTTTTGGGGTACGATAATAATCTTCACCACCTGCCGGCTGTTCAGGTGCTGCGCGACTTTTTCTTCCGCCAGTGCCCGCCGGCGGATTTCCTCTTCGTCCGCGTTGACGGCCACGCGGATCCGGCCGCGCAGTTTCCCATTCACCTGGACGGGCAACTCCAGCTCGTCTTCGGCGGCCAGCTCCTGGTCGAAGGCCGGCCAGGGGACGCGAAGCGTGAACTGTGAATTCCCCAGGCCCTCCCAGAGTTCATCCGCAATGTGAGGGGCAAAGAGGGAAATCATCAGGACCAGGTACTCGAGCGCGCTTTTGAAAACCTCCGGCCTGATCTTCCCAGCTTCGAACGCCGGCTCGAGGTCGGTCAACTCGTTGACGAGCTCCATGGTCATGGCGATGTCCGTATTGAAGTGCCAGCGTTCCTCCATATCTTCCGTCACGTGCCGCAGCGACTGGTGCATCTTGCGGAGCAGGCGCTTTTCATCCGCGGTCAAGTCGCCGAGCCCGCGCTTAAAATCCGCCTCGGGCTTCGTCAGACCGCTCTCGACCCGGCGCAGCGCCTCGGCGTGCTTGGCCACCAGCCGATAAACACGGTTCAAGAAGCGCGATGAACCCTCGATGCCGGCGTCGCTCCAGTCGAGGTCTTTTTCCGGAGGCGCGGCGAAGAGAATGTACAGCCGCACGGCATCCGCGCCGTACTTCGCGCACATCTCCGTCGGGTCAACCACGTTCCCCTTCGACTTCGACATCTTCGCGCCTTCTTTGATCACCATCCCCTGGGTAAAAAGCCGGGCCACCGGCTCGCCAAAATCCACCAGGCCGATATCCCGCATGACCTTGGTAAAAAACCGCATGTAGATCAGGTGGAGGATGGCGTGCTCGATCCCACCGATGTACTGGTCCACCGGAAACCAGAATTTGACGGCCAGCTTGTTGATGGGCGCGGTGGAAATCTTGGGGTCGGTGTACCGGTAAAAGTACCACGAGGAGTCAACGAAGGTGTCCATCGTGTCCGTCTCGCGGCGCCCCGGCCCGCCGCATCTCGGGCACTTTGTGGAAACAAAGGCCGGCGCGCCGGCCAGGGGCGATTCGCCCCGGCCCGTCAACTTGACGTCCGAAGGCAGGACCACGGGAAGGTCTTTCTCGGGCACCGGCACGATTCCGCAGGTCTCGCAATAAACGATTGGGATCGGTGTGCCCCAATATCTCTGCCGCGAAATCCCCCAGTCCTTCAGGCGGTACTTGACGCTTCCCTTCCCGAACCCTTTCGCCTCCGCGTCCTGCGTCATCCGCTCGATGGCTTCCCCCGAGCGAAGGCCGGAGTACGGCCCGGAGTTGACCAGCCGGCCATACTCGACGTACGCGGCCTCGAGTTTTTTCGACAGCTTCCCGTCTTCCGGCACGATGACCGTCCGGATCGGCAGGCCATAGGCCGTCGAGAATTCGAAGTCGCGCTGGTCGTGAGCGGGAACGGCCATCACCGCTCCCGTCCCGTACTCCATCAGGACGAAGTTGGCGATCCAGACGGGAACGTCTTCGCCGTTGTAAGGGTTTCGGGCCTTGAATCCGGTATCCACTCCCTGTTTTTCGAGGTCCACTTCGACGCGAGCCCGCACGGCGGAAGCCTTGATCCGCTCCACATCCCGGCGGAGCGTTTCCCGCGACTTCGACCGGGAAATCAACTGTTCGACCACGGGGTGCTCGGGCGCGAGGAAAAGCGCGGTGCAACCGAAAATCGTGTCCACGCGCGTCGTGTAGATGCGGACCGGCTCGCCGAGCTCGCTGATCGTGAAGTCAACTTCGGTGCCAAGCGACTTCCCGATCCAGTTGCGCTGCATCGTTTGCACGCGCTCCGGCCAGCGGACGAGTTTTCCCATGTCGTCGAGCAGTGCTTCGGCGTACGCGGTGGTCTTGAGGAACCACTGCTCGAGGTCCCGCTCGATGACGGGCGTCTCCTCGTGCCGCCAGCAGCAGCCGTTCACCACCTGCTCGTTGGCCAGGACCGTCTTGCACTCGGGGCACCAGTTCACCCGGCTCTTCTTGCGATAGGCCAGCCCCCTCTCAAACATCTTGAGGAAGAACCACTGGTTCCACCGGTAATACTCCGGCGCGCAGGTGGCGATTTCCCGCCGCCAGTCGTAACTGAAGCCCAGCCGCTGGAGCTGCCCGCGCATGCGGTCGATGTGGCTGAAGGTGAACTCGGCCGGGTGCCGCTGGTGCTTGATGGCCGCGTTTTCTGCGGGCAGGCCGAAGGCGTCCCAGCCGATGGGGTGGAGCACGTTATAGCCTTTCATCCACATGTACCGCGCCAGGGCGTCACCGATCGAGTAGTTCCGCACGTGGCCCATGTGGATTTCGCCGGAGGGATAAGGGAGCATCTCCAGCACGTAGTACTTTTTCGTCCCGGGTTTGGGCTCGGCCTCGAAGAGCCTCTCATCCACCCAGCGCTTCTGCCACTTGGCTTCGATTTTCTGCGGTTCGTAATTCGGTTCCATGCCGATGGATTCTGACTCGTAGGGGCGAGGCGGCGCCTCGCCCCTGCGTCTGCCTACTGCCTTCTGCCTACTGAAATTTCTCCTGCCAGTTTGCGCATCATGCGCAGATTCCGCTTATCGTCGCCCGGACGGTCAATCGGCGTCTCGCAGATGAACGGAATCACCTTCAGGCTCGGGTGGCGGACGATGCGCCGGAAAGCCTCCTTGCCAATCTCTCCGCGGCCGATGTGCTCGTGCCGGTCGGCGCGGGAGCCGAAGGCCGTTTTCGAATCGTTTGCGTGGATCACGCGCACCTTCTCGAGGCCGATGGCGCTCTCGAGCTGCCTCAAAGTCTCCCGAAGCCCGCGCAGCGTGTGGATGGGGTAGCCGGCTTCAAAGCAGTGCGCCGTATCGATACACGCGCCCATCGGCAACTCTCGACCGGCGCGGCAGATGATCTCGGCCACCTCTTCAAACGTCCGCCCGATCGCGGAACCTTGCCCCGCCGTGTTTTCAATCAGGATGGTCAGCCCGTCGAGGTTCAGTCCTTGCGCGGCCTGAAGGAGAGATTCGGCGCAAGTCTTCAGGGCTGCCGAGGCCGTGCCGCCTTTATAGCTCCCCGGGTGCGTCACGAGGCAGTCCGCCGCGAGTTCCAGGGCGCGCCGCACCTCGCCTCGAAATGCCGCAATCGACTTTTCCCGGATCACTGGATCAACGGAGGAGAGGTTGATCAGGTAGTTGTCATGGACGACGACTGGCGCGAGCCCGCAAGCGACTCTGGCCTCGCGGAACCGCCGGTAGGCCTCGGGAGCAGGCTCCGCCGCTCTCCAGCCGCGCGGGTTGGCGGAGAACATCTGGAACGTGTCGCAACCGATCTTCTTCGCATGATGGACCGCGTTTTCAAGCGCTCCCGCGATCGAAGTGTGGACTCCCACCTTCAAGCTAGTTTCTCCACGGGTCGTTTAATCCCCCATCTTAACAAAGCGCTCGCGAGAGCGTCAACGAACGCGCCCCGGCGAGGAGCCCGCGCCGGATTGACCGAGTCCCATAAATATGGGATCATCCAGCCATGAAAACGACGCTGGACATCCCGGATGCGATCTTCCGTCGCGCAAAGGCCCGCGCAGCCGAACGAAAAGTCCCGCTGCGCCGGCTTGTTAGTGACGCGCTGGCAGAGAAACTGGAAGGCGAGTCCCCGGCTCGCCAAAAGGCGAGGACGAAGCTTGCGGGAAGGCTGCGTCACCTGCGCAAGGAAACGGATCGTATCAGCAAATTGGTTGATCGCGAGTTTGAGAGGGTCGAACCAGAGGGGTGGGTTTGATCCTCGATACGAACGCTCTTTCCGCTATCGCAGACGGCGAATCTGGCGCTGTCAAGTGGTTCTCCTCCGCCGCGCGGGTTGCCATCCCTGTTATCGTTCTGGGCGAGTACCGCTTCGGGATTGCGAAGTCCAGGCACAAGCGCGAGTAAGAGCGCTGGCTGGCGGAAATGGTGGATGTTTCAACAGTGCTGGATGTCGATGAAGAAACTGCCCATTGGTACGCGGAGCTGCGTATCCAACTGAAAGAGGCTGGCACTCCGATTCCATCCAACGACGCATGGATTGCGGCGCTCGGTCGCCAGCACACCATGCCCATCCTGAGCCGCGATCGCCACTTCGACTTGATCAAAGGTCTGAAGCGACTCGATTGGTGAACCCACCCTAAACGAAGCGGCCGTGAAAGCGGCGGCAACACGTCCCGGCGTTTTCGGGAGCCGCCACACTCCAAAAAGCACGTAGCGCAGACCTCCGTCTTTGAGGTCTGCGGCTTGACCGGTCATCCCGTCAACGGTCCTGCACTCTAGCGGCGTTTCGAGGCCGCGTCTATCGGACCGCATTCCTTCGACTGCTGCTCAGGACGGTAAACGAAGATCGAACCGCTTTTTTGTCATGGTGCGCCTGCTCAAGCGGCGCCGCGAATTCGATGACGCAGATTTCCAACGTCTGGCGCTGGCCATCCGCCGGGCGCGCGCTCTTCATCCGTTCTTCTTGACCGCCTGGCTGTTTCTTCCCGACCACTGGAATGCGATCTGCGCCGCGCAACACCCGCTGACCATTTCCGAACTGATGAAATCTATCACGTAGCGCAGACCTCCGCCTTTGAGGTCTGCGGTTTGTCCACGATATGAATCAACCGTGGACCCGCTACGTCGGGCGAGGTGTGGCAGGGCCGTTATTTTCGACCCCGCGCCGCTTCCTCTAAATATCTTTGTGGCGGGGCGGCGTCGTGCCCTGCGAACCGTGAGGGAATACAACGACAGGAAGAACCGCAGACCTCAAAGACGGAGGTCTGCGCTACGCCCGCTTCATGGCCCGTATCGCATCTGGCAGCGGCGCTTTTATGATCTGAATGTGCGGAGCGAAAAGAAGCGGCAGGAAAAATTGAATTATCTGCACGGTAACCCGGTCCAGCGAGGCATGGTTACGTCGCCTGACCTCTGGCCGTGGTCAAGCTTCCGGTTCTATTTCCATGATTCCGTCCTTCCCATGGACCGCCTACCGTGATCGCACCCATCCCGCAGTGCGGGATGAACTTGTCCCGCGGGTGGCGCATACATGGCGGGTTGTGCCATGTGTGCGGGGCTTTGGGCAACGATGCCGGCATGCCTCGCCAGCGGCATTATTACGGGTTGAACCACCTGCATTTTATCACTGCCAGCACTTACCGCCGTGACCGCACACATGTCCACGGATGCGATGAACCTGTCCCGACGTGTCGGGATGCGCCACCTGCGCTCTTTGAGCGTCGGATGGGCGGTGACTGACCGCAGCTACGAACTTGGCTCACACAGGTTACCCAAGATAAGTTGGAACGGCACTAGGCGAGGAGCTTCTTTAATGGCAGGGAAAAACCGGGAAACATCGGAGAGGTCAGCGCGTCAACGGCGCTGAGCTTGGCCGCGAGCTCAAGGCCATGCGGCGTGCCGCGGTACACTTCCGCCGATGGGCCGCTCGAGTCAATAATCCAGTACTCCTCGACGCCATATCGGGCATAGAGCTTTAACTTGGTCGTCCGGTCGGTCTTCTCGGTAGTTTCAGACAGGACCTCGACGACAAGGTTCGGAGAGCCTTGAACATTCTTCTCCGTCACAACCGAGGCCCGCTCGTTCGAGATGTAAAGCAAGTCGGGCTCGACGACGTCGAAATTAGAGAAAACAACATCGAAGGGCGCGACGAATACTTGGCCAAGGTTTGCGTCCTCAGCGAAGGCTGATTGGAAGCGAGTAAGTCGGGTGACGATCTTTTGGTGCGCAGTCCTCGGCGATGGTGTCACGAAGAGCTCCCCATCAATGATCTCGTACCGCTTCCCGTCGTTGGGCAGGAGGCAATAGTCGTCGTAGGTCAAACGAGTATCCACAGGCATGCCTGGATTATATCACCTCCTGAAGTGGAGTCCTGTCCTGGGCGTGTGGAACGCGCGCTTGCCGCATGCCGCGCGAGCCTGGGTTGGATGGCGTCCGTCCCTACACGCGATTTAGGCGGGAACCGGGCGCGGCCTACTTGCGCCGTGACGGCGATTGATGTACTACTCATCGCCCGGTTCTGGACTTCCGCAGGCTCGTTCACAGGCAGGAGGATTCGAAATGCGCGCGCAATTGCGGCTGGTTGGAGTACTCGTTGCTTTTGGGATGGCAAGTTCGGCCATCGCTCAAGAGAGCCCGTTCTTCCCTGAAGAGACTTACTCGAAGCTCGTCAATG
>WNFB01001647.1_pt1 | contig 19183 bp, 13 predicted proteins | sample 5400501 | NCBI WGS metagenome assembly WNFB01 (sample SAMN13153341, study PRJNA577476) | soil metagenome | isolation source: 200 cm saprolite under Douglas fir tree site 2 hole 1 | place: USA:California | collected 2015-04-18 | reverse complement strand
GCCCAGAAACCATGTTTCTCGCGTCGGATTAACTCGATAATTGGGAACTGAGCATTTACAAGCAGATATTCTTGAATACTTGGGCAGGAACGATACTGCAAAGACTTTTCACCTCGATCTCGAGCCTCAGTTGTGGGTGAGAGCACTTCTATAATCAGAGAGGGATAGTGGATAGCTTCTTGTGCTCCTCTATCTCGCGGATCGCAACTTACTGCCACATCAGGGCAAACACGGTAATTCTCGGATATCTGGAAATAGACATCCGAGTTATAGACAATACAACGGCGACCCTTGAGAAGGTCTCTTAGCATGCCATTCATATTTGAGCCTATAATAGAGTGGTCAGGGCTTCCGCCTGTCATCATGTAGACACGGCCATCGAGGTACTCATATCCATGTTCAGGGTCTTTCTCTAAGAGAGCAAAGTATTCCTCAAGGGTCAGCCGTTCCTTGTGCGCATTGTGTTGTATTGCCATGGGTCTTTTTCCTGCATTGTATGAAGATCAAAATGCTTGTCTATGCATTAACTCCATTATATCATAGCCAGCCCCATTTCATAGCAACCGTTAATGTGGTGTTGCTCTCATCTGGTGTTTTGCTCTCAATCCTGGTTTTATTCAGTAGAGCTTGTTGGTTGATGGCATAAAACAAGGCAGGAAGCTGTTTCGCAAAGCTGCTTCCTGCCTTGATCTTAGTCGGGGTGAGAGGATTTGAACCTCCGACCACTACAACCCCATTGTAGTGCGCTACCGGGCTGCGCTACACCCCGTTACTGGAACATAACAAGTATAGCAGAAAAATTGCCTATTCGTCAATAGTTCGCACGCACTTCCTCAGGGCTGTTGCAAGATCGACATGGCGGAGGCAAGCGCCACCACTACTATACACGAAATGCCCGTCGTGCTCGTGTATAGTAGTGGCGGCGCTTGCCTCCGCCATGCTGGTGCTTCTTGTATTCTCGACCTCGCAACAGCCCTGCGCACTTCCGATTAAACTGTGCCCAGCTATCTTTACATATTCTCAGCAAACCCCGCGTCCTCCAAAGCTCGCTCCAAAAGATCATCAACCTTCAAGGCAGTTGCCCACCTTTGTAGATAAGCCATATCGAGGTTCGTACCCTGCACTTTAAGTACGCCCAGGATATCGTTCCATTGGCGATCTGATACCTCGCCACCCATGCGGTACCATTCCAGCTTATTGAGGATGGTGCCCTCCGGCGAGGCTATGTAGAATGGGCGATTGCTCCAATGCTTCCACAATTGGAGTTGTAGCAGCCAAAATATCAGGCATATTTATTGACATCTTCGTCTCTCTAAATCTTTGCGCACACGACTGGCCAGCTCTTTACCATAGTAATGCTCGATGAAAATCAGGTCTAGTTCTTCTTTACTGGCGTTTGGGTGTAACCGCCGAATGTTTTCTCTGGAAGCTAATATCAGGCTTTGAGTTAGTGATCGAACAAGGCCAAATAGTTTGGCAGGAGATGCCTTGCGAATCAGTTCAATTTGGACTCGCTCTGCCTCCGGGCTGGTATCCATTGATTGGGTTCTCATCGTTGTTTGGCCTCTTTTGTCTCGTTCTTTCTGTGAAGAGTGTACCGGATGGTTAGCTACAAGTCAATCTTATTAAAACAGTTGTTATAACTCTTCAGGTCTCATTATTTTCTTGAATCCTCGCTACCTGCGGGGGTTAGCAGTTCGCAATAGCTTTTATAGTGGCAAGGTTTTGCTGCAAGCAGCAAAACCTTGCCACTATAAAAATAATAGAGCCGCCGCAGGCGGCGAGAAATCCTGGAAGTTGGCGTTGCTTACACGCACGAACCCGCAGGCTGGATGCCTTGAGAAGTGACCTGGTTGGGACTGCTGGTAATAACTTCTCCAATGCCAGGGTAGGTATGGTCGGCGGGCAAATTGCCCGACCAGGTAAATTGATAGTCTTTCGATGTTTCTCCGGCGGCGAAGGTCACGCTGGCATTTGTACTACTACTCCCGTTGTTGATCGTGTAGGTGAACTGAACGGTACCTCCTGGCGTGTTGGCCGGGACGGTAAAGGTGGCTGTGTAAGTGACAGTCACATACGTTCCACAGGCTATTCCTGCAATGGATGTCGGGTTAACAGCCATCGTAACACTTGAGACGGTGAAGGACACTGTTGCCGTGGCAGTAGCGGTGGCGGCACCTGCGGTGCCGGTGGCATTGAGATTGCCTTGCGCAATCGCCGTGGCCGTGGCGTTAGCTTTTCCCTGGGCGTTAGCCGTAGCCGTGGCGTTGGCCAGAAAATTGGCCGTGGCCGTGGCATTGGCATTTGTCAGGGCATTGGCTGTAGAGGTGTCGTTGGCCTGAGCAGTGTCTGTCCCATTATTGGAGGTCGCCGTATTATTATTGGCGTTGGCCGTGGCGGTCCCGTTGATATTTGCGGTGGCGTTCACTCCCGCGAAGTAATAGAAGGCCAACCCGATACTGCCCAGAATGAGTAGTAAAACAAGCCCTACGATCAGCGATGTCACGACGGGATTGGATTTCGGGCGGCTAGCGTTTGCCGCGCTGTTCTGGATGCTGGCCTGGGAGGCGTTGCTATAAACGGCCCGGTCAGAGTAAGGTGGGAGCACAGGAGTTGGATTATACGTGTCGGGTATCACGGTGGCATTATTGCTGATGGATGTTCTGCCTCCATCCTCGGGTATGTATGTAGGATTATTGCTCATCGATGTTCTGCCCCCACCCTCAGGCGAGAGTAGCGGGTTATTGCTCGTAGATGTTCTACCACTGCCCGTGAACGTATTAGGCATACCCCCTGTTGCTGTCCTGTCCTCGCGGGCGAGAATGGGGGGATAATTTTCTATTGTCGGTGCGATGGCGATGGTAAGGAGCATTGGAACGGTTGGGCCGCCGAACCCGCCGCTGCTGTCCTGCCCCTCTACCCGAATGACCTGGCCATGCTGGATGCCTGGTGGAACAGCCACTCTCACGCGGCGGCCTCCTGTCAGCGTTAAGGTACGGCTCGTGCCGTTGAGAGCTTCGGCATAGCTGATGGCTAGCGTTGCACGAATGCCCTCTATGCTGAGTTTGTTTTGCGTATTGACGATGGTTGGGCCGTCAACAAGTAGTGCTTGTTCGAGGGCATTACCAAAGGTTGCGATAGATGGAAAACGCTCCTGCGGTCTTTTCGCCAGGGCGCGCAGGACGATGCTATCGATATCATGCGTGATGGCGGGGTTACGTGTACTTGGCGGTGGTGGCGTAACAGTGAAGTGCTGGTACATCATTTGCTGTGGCCCGCCCAGGAAAGGAGGGCGGCCCGTCAAGAGTTGATAGATCATAACGGCCAGGGAGTATTGATCAGAGGCGGGTACAGGATGGCCTTCCCATTGTTCGGGTGCCATATAAACGGGCGTACCGCGTATGGCCTGGCTAGCTCCAGAGGTTCCCGCCGCCAATTTGGCGATGCCGAAGTCGGCTAGCAGCAGGTCAGGCACACTCGCGCCCCTATTGCGGCGAATGAGAAAATTCTGTGGTTTGACATCCTGGTGGATGATGTCGTTGTCGTGTGCATGTTGCAGTGCGTCGGCAGCCTGGCGCAGGAAATGCGCGACCTCCTGGGGTAAGAGCGGGCTGCCCTCTCCGCGCTGTTGTAGCCAGGAGGCGAGCGAGCCTTCCGCGCAGTAGGGCATTACCATGTAGGCGAGCGGGCTTCCATTGACAACCTCCTCACCAAAGTCAAAGAGAGGCAAAATATTGGGATGATTGAGTTTGGCAATCGCCTTGGCCTCGCGCTCGAAGAGTCGTGCGGCATCCGAGGTGGTATGGGGGTCGGAATAGGCGGCAGTTTCTGTACGAATAACCTTGATAGCCACTTGCCGGTTGATGCGTGTATCCTCTACAAGGTAGACTTCTCCCATGCTTCCACTGCCAAGTGGTCGCAGAATGCGATAACGGCCATTTTGTAGTGCTTCCAGTGGCATCGTACTACCTCGCTTACGCTATACACAGCTATAAATCCGCAAATAGTATAGCATACCAGGGAAGAGAGGAAAATGAAGTAATGCAGATGTTTATGGGTGAGGTTGGCACTCAGCGAGTGCCAACCTCACCCATAAACATGTTCAACTAAGCCGGAGGGTTATTTAGAATGTCCATACCTTTGCATTGCTAAAGACTACCTCAGTTGCATTGCCGGTATCGTCAGCAATGACGCCTATTTGACCTTGAGAGTATGTGTTATCAGTCACACTATTGACGTGTTGCATATTAATATACAGGTCAATCGTGCTACCGTTTGCCACAACTGCAATCAGGTTAGTTTCATTCAAACCTGCCTTAATGGCAGAACTAGGGCCCTGACTTAGTATTTTGATGGGGTTGTAAGTGTCATATATCGCGAGGGTGTAAGTTCCATTTCTGTTAATATAAAAGTAATAAAACGCACCCTTTCCAGAGTCAGCGCGAAAGGCAATGCCGCCCTGGTTGCCCGAAAGAAACGTCATTTGTACCTGGTACGAGAAATTGCTAAAGCTGGTGCTTTGGGCAAAGCACGTTGAAAAATAGCCTTGTTGTGAGACGACAGAATGATAGGCTCCTCCTGTGAATACACAACCGGCACCACCTGCTATGGGTGTAATGTCCCAACCATTGCCTTTGTTATTGTCTTGCAGTGAATCGTCAAGTGCCAGTTTCCCAAAAGCTACTGCTGTTGCGTAAGCTGTAGCCGTGGCATTCACAATAGCTTGAACTGTGGCGGTAGCACTGATAGCCGTGGCAGTAGCATAGGCCTGGGCTGTAGCAGTACTATTAACGGTAGTAGCTTGTCCTGTGGCCGTGGAATGCGTTTGAGTACTGGTTGTGGCTCCAGTAGTTGCGGTGTTGGCAGATGCGATGCGTGTGCTACCATTGGTAGGGGCATGAGAGATGTAAGGCCCTGGTCGTGGATTATTTGCAAAATAAAAGACCAATCCCATGCTCATGGCTATCAGGGCTAATACTGCACCGAACTGGAGGAAAGCTCTACTTGTAAAGATATTTTGCCTAGGCGGTGGCATTGCAGCAATGTTATCCTCCTCGAAGGCAGGCGAAGTTGGTAAGATGGTGGGGTTAACTTCCCTTCGAGAGGCTACCTTTTGTGTAGGAGTAATAGAGATAATCTTCCCGTCATTGAGTACGGCTTCTCGAAATGCACGGGCAAACTCAGAGATAGAACTGAAACGCTCCTCGGGGTCTTTTGACAAGGCGCGGAGCAGCACATCATCAAGCTCTCTTGAAATGCGCGGATTGATGCTACTGGGCGGCAATGGTGGAACGTTATGATGTTGATTCCACAAGTGTTGGTGCGTGTTGCCTACAAATGGAGGCCTTCCCGTTAATAGCTCATAGGCCATGACAGCCAGGGCGTATTGATCAGTAGCTGGGGCAGGATAACCATCCCACTGCTCTGGTGCCATATAGATTGGTGTACCGCGAATAGAGAGGCTCTCACTGGTCATCGTCATAAATTTTGCAACGCCAAAATCGGCCAGTTGTAAGTTTAGTAGGCCTGGATTTTCAGCATCACCGTAAATCAGAAAGTTCGAAGGTTTTACGTCTTGATGCACAATGTGATTGTTGTGTGCATGCTGGAGAGCACTGGACGCCTGTTTCACAATGCGCTCTACATCGCGAGGCAAAAGTGGGCTCGATTTTCCCCATTTGCGCAGCCAATCAGTAAGTGAGCCTTCGGGGCGATAAGGCATAACCATGTACATGTATGTTGTGCCATCGAGATATTCTTCTCCTGAATCATAGACAGATAAGATGTATCTATGTTCAAGCTGACCAATAGCTTGCATCTCACGTAGGAAGAGACGCGCTGCTTCGTGTTCTATGTCTGTGTCGAAATAATGGGAAGTGTCGGTCCGAATGACTTTAATAGCAACGTGCCGGCGTAGTTGTACATCATCTGCCAAATAGACCTCGCCCATGCCACCGCTTTTCAGCCGATGTACAATGCGGTAATGAGCAAATTGCTGTCCTTCTCGTAGCACCTTTACCTCCATTGTTTAGAAATAAGCAAAGAGTACAGTGAACATAGCGCGGCAAGACTAAAAAATAGTATAACATAAACAATAGAAGTATGAAAGTCTTATACAGATTGTATTTTTAATCAAAAGATAGCTTACCTGTCCGCTCTATGGCAATGGCACCGCCTTGAGTCCATCTGGAGAGGTATACAGGTTGAATGTTTTGGTCTGGTTGGGTTTCAATTGGGTGGGTGGCAAGGAGAAAGACTGACCAGGGTTAGTCGATGCTGTTGAGAAAACCCATGGATGCCCTTGCAGGTCTGAGAAAAATTGATCTTCACCATTACCAGGGATGAACGGAACATTGGAGTTTGTACAATCGGCATCAGGGCAGCAACCATCCATCTCAATAAGCTTATAGCCTGAGTGCAGGCTGAAAGAGTTCAACCAGGCTGCAAAATTGAGCGTATTTCCCTGGAAAGTCAAGGTATCGCCCTGCTTGATGTAGCAATCATGCGTGTCCATTACTTTGTGGTTCATATCTAAAAAGGTTGTATGAACGGCCAAAGTTTGCGGTTTGTGCGTTCCAGTGATTTGCACCTGTGCCACCAATTGATGATTGAGACCTAGATATGTTGGCATCACGGCCTCTGCCGCTTGCCATTGCGGCAAGAGTGAAATCATGAATGCACCTACCAGGCCTATGATGGCTATGACAAAAAGCCAGCGTTTTCTGTGCCGCCAACGTTTCCGCGGTGGCTGACCTGTTGGAGGCAATTTATCCTCCTCATTTGGGTTAGCTGTCCAGTATGGGTTATCTTCAAATTCATCATTGTCAAAGTTTTCTTGATACATTTCTATGAACCTCCTTATAATATACAGACGCATTATGCAGGAGCTTTATCAAATTATCCCTTCACAAACCCTTCACCTATCCGCTATAATAAGGGCAGGGAAAACAATGTACATTTACCTATCTGCATAAGAGCATCATATCGCTGCTAGGGGAGCTGTTTAGCTGAGAGGTAGCCGCATCGGGCGTGCTGCTGACCCTATGAACCTGATCTGGATAATACCAGCGGAGGGAAGCGGCAAACGGCTGATCCACCAGTTCTCTCGTTTAGAACAGACAAAAGGCCGCAATCCTCCATATCAGGATTGCGGCCTTTTTCTATGCTTAAGAACACATGGAGGTGAGGAGTATGGAGCCTCCTAAACTGTTGGTAGAACAAGTCTCTAAGACCTTCCGGAATGGACGGAAAGGACAAAAGACACTAGAGACGCTGGCATCGATTGATCTGACGGTCAATGCCGGTGAATTTGTGACGGTGATTGGGCCGAGCGGCTGTGGCAAAAGTACGCTTTTCAATATCATCGCGGGGGTAGATCAGCCCGGTGCGGGAATTGTCGCCATTGATGGCGAGCCAAATGCTGTGCGCACTGGCAAAACTGGCTACATGCCCCAGCAGCCACTGCTTTTGCCCTGGCGTACAGTTGAAGAGAACGTCATGCTGGGATTGGATGTGCGCCGTGTGCCACGCAAAAAGGCACAGTACGAGGCATACGAACTGCTCAAACGCTTCGGGCTGGCCGATTTTGCCGGTAATTATCCGGCGACGCTTTCAGGCGGCATGCGCCAGCGCGTGGCACTCTTGCGAACCGTGCTCTTCAACTCAGCTTTTCTGCTGCTGGACGAACCATTTGGCGCGCTAGATGCATTGACGCGGCTCTCATTGCAGATGTGGTTGCTCGACCTCTGGCAGACCTTTCACTCAAGCGTGCTCTTTATCACGCACGATGTGCGAGAGGCCATTCTGTTGTCTGACCGTATCTATGTGCTCAGTTCGAGACCGGCAAGGGTGCTGCGCGTCGTAGAGGTCGATTTGCCGCGTCCGCGCCGGTCAGAGCACCTGGGGCTAGAACAGGCGGTGCGATTGGAGCAGGAGCTTGTCGCGCTTTTAATGAAGGAGCAACAGCTATGAAACTACGCCGTTTGGCTGGCTACGGGCCTGCCTTTGTACTGAGTGCGACACTGCTGGTGTTCTGGGAACTCTATGTGCGCGTAGGCTTAATAAGCCAGCGGGTGTTGCCAACCCCCACAGCGATTGTACGAGCCTTGATTGATAATTGGGATATCATCTCCGTTCACACTATCCAGACGCTCTTAGAGACGGTGCTCGGCATGGCAGCGGCAACGCTGCTCGGCCTGCTGCTGGCAATCCTGCTCGACACATCGCAGTGGATGCGCAGGGCAATCTACCCCCTGCTGGTAACATCACAGACTATCCCGATCATTGCCCTGGCCCCGCTCTTGCTGATCTGGTTTGGCTTTGACATAGGGCCAAAGATAATCGTCGTCACCCTCTACTGCTTCTTTCCTATAGCTGTAGCCTGTGCCGACGGCCTGGCGGGTGCAGAACCAGAGATGCTGAACCTCTTAAAGAGTATGAATGCCTCGCGCTGGCAGATTCTCTGGCTTGTGCGCTTGCCACAGGCCATGCCAGCCTTTTTCTCCGGCCTGCGCATTGCCGCAACCTACAGCGTGACCGGAGCGATCGTCGGAGAGTTCGTGGGCGCGTACCAGGGACTCGGTATCTACATGCAGAGGGAAGCCAATTCATTTGGAACCGTTCAAGTATTCGCGGCCATCCTTGTGACAGCGGCACTCAGTCTATTGCTGTTTGGCCTTGTATCGTTGATCGAACGTATCGCCTTGCCGTGGTACCACGGAGCGGTGGCCCAAAAATCGTGATGCTAACAATGAAGGAACGTGTATCCCTACGGTTTACCTATCCATGTTTCGTTCGGTTGATGCACCCTTACGGAACCGTTCAATGAAAGGATGCTATTATTATGAATACTCGTACACGTATAATTACCAGTATTGCTATACCGGTATTGCTGATTATTATTGTCGTGGGTGCATTTTTGTGGCAACAGCGTGCTGCCGGGTCGACGGCAACTACAACACCTTCTTCAGGGACTGGGACGCAACCATTCCACTGTGCAGTCCCTGGGGGAGCCGCGCCGCAGAAGTTGACGACCATGACCCTGGCTCTGGATTGGACACCCAATACCAATCACACGGGTATCTATATTGCGCTGGCCCAGGGCTGGTATCGCGCTGAGGGCATTGACCTGAAACTGCTGCCCTATTCCGCCAACGTATCGCCGGATGTGCTGGTCAGTACAGGGAAGGCCGATGTTGGGGTAAGCTCTACGGAGGGCATTGTGGCGGATGCAGCCGTGGGCCAGCCGGTCGTCTCGATTGCCGCCATCATTCAGCATAATACCTCGGCGCTGGTCACGCTGGCCAGTTCTGGATTGACGCGGCCCAGCGATCTTGATGGCAAAATCTATGGAGGTTTTGGTGCTCCCTATGAGTCGGCGGTGGTGGGGGAGATCATTCAGAAGGATGGCGGAAAGGGTCAGTTCAAAAATGTGACCCTGAGTGTGGATGCCATGCAGGCACTGGAGTCTCACCGCATAGATTTTGTGTGGGTTTTTGAGGGCTGGGAGATCATTCAGGCGCAGCGCGAAGGCGTGAAGCTAAATGTGTTTCCCATCACCAATTATGGCGTTGCCGATTACTATACGCCAAATTTGATCGCCAGCCCGGCTGAGATTCAGCAGAAGCCAGATCTGCTGCACAAATTTATGACGGCCACTGCCTGCGGTTATGAGTATGCTCGTACCCATGTGCAGCAATCGGCGCAGATGCTGCTGGTGCAAAACAAAGGTGTGTTTCCCGACACAGGTCTCGTGCTGGCAAGCCAGCAATTTCTCAGCCCGCGCTACGCCAACCCCGGTCGCAAGTGGGGTATGCAGGACGCGTCAGCCTGGCACGGCTATCCCCAATTCATCCTCGATTCCGGTGGAGTTGATGATGCGTCGGGCAAGCCAGTTCACAGCCTGAATTTCGACGCCATGTATACAAACCAGTTTTTGGAATAATATGCTCTTTTGCGCTATAAGTATGGAGTGTGCCATACTGTTCAGCAGTATATGTTGCATCTTTGGTTTTCCGGGACTGTGAATTTCCTGGGCAATCATTCCCACGGAGGGCCAACTAAAAGGAAGAGGGCAGCGTAGCCCGTAGGGGCGGGGGTTGGGATGGGAAGGGAGGGGACGCTTGCGTCGCCCAAAGGGAGGGGTGTTTCGTTTAGGCGAACAGGACGCGGGCGACGCAAGCGTCCCCTCCCCTCATCCTCTCTGCCCCCGCCCCTACGGACCACGTTGTCACCCTCCATAGAGCTAGAGAGAAAAAACGATATCCATATGGCACGGGTACACACTCCTACAAATGTGAATAGCGTTTCTCATATTCACGAAGCGGAGCCAGCCGCTATAGTCGAGCGCAGGATTCGCCGGATTGGGGCATGGTTCTTGCTCTACTTGATTATGCAGGCGGAGCTGGGGCTGGCATGGGATAGACAGTGGCATGATCTGATTGGGCGCGATAGCTTCTGGATTCCGCCGCATATCATGATGTACTCCGGCATTGGCGGCGCGGGACTGATGGCTCTGGCTGTGGTGCTGGTGGATACGCTGCGCTACTTTCAGCAGGCACCTGGAGTTGACGATAGCTCGACCTTGACAGTTTTTCGCTTCTTCCATGCTCCTTTTGGCTATGTCATCGTGGGTTTTGGAGCACTTATCGACCTGCTGGCCGCGCCATTCGATAACTGGTGGCATTCTCTATACGGCATAGATGTCACGTTGTGGTCTCCTTTTCACCTGATGGGAACGGTGGGCGGACTGCTGGAAGGATTGGGCCTCATCTTTATTTTTGCCTCTGAAGTAGCCATTGAGCGTCAGGAAGAGCGACAGGGGTACCAGCCGCGCCGTTTCCTGGGGCTGAGTGGGCTCGAATGGGGAGCATTGCTGGTTTTCACAGCATGTATGGAAGTCATTCTGCCGACCTTGACCGCATTTCTTCCTCTTCCGCCCGGTTCACCAGGTCCTGGCTCTTGGCACCTGTTGACCTATCCTCTGCCACTGGCCCTGTTAGCTGGCTTCTGCCTGACCGGTGCCGTCAATTTCATGCGCAAGCCCGGCGCTGCCACGCTGGCAGCCCTGCTGCTCTGGCTGCTGTCACTGCTCACCATGGTCTTTGTCCCGTGGGCATTGCGCCTCTTTGTCGCGATCTATGGGCTTAGGTATCGTTTTCCAGACAGCGTGCCTGTCTTCAATTTGACCATTGCCCTGCTGCCGCTGCTCTTCCTCATTTCAGCCCTGACGCTGGATGGCATAGTCTACTGGCAACGCCGGGACAGTGATATTTCGCAAGCTGCACTGAGCAAGGTATGGCTGGTCGGTGCCATAATAGCCCTGCCAGCATTGATCGTACCTCCATTGATGGTTCAGATTCTTCTCAACTTCACCTCGCTGCGTTTTCTTCCAGCAGGCGTCAGTGTGCTTGCACCGGACTGGCTCAATACCCTGCTCTCTTTACCGCTTGTGCTCCTGGCGGGAGCGGTAGCAGCTTTTTGTGGAGCGAGATTTGGGGAAATGTGGTATAGGAGTAGGGGGAATTAACCTGAACGTGAGGGGCCGTCGCTCCTCAGACCTCTTTCCAAATTACCTACCATTGAAAGACCCTGGGGAAGGGATCACTTATCACCTTCCTCTTTATCAGTCAGTATCACCAACAAAAGCCCACTTTCCAGAAAGACCTCGGCCTGTTCCTGTACGAGGATATTACTTACACCGCGTGGCTTGCCAAAGTGCAGTGTTTCGCCGTGCAGCGGGTAGTATAGCCCCTCGGTTTGTATACCTGTTGCATCGTTGGTGAGTGGGAAAAGCGAGAGCAGGTCGCCGGCATGTCCATTGATGGCCGTTTGTCCAGGCCCACGCAGCAGCCAGCAGGTGGAGGGGCCATCGACAATGCGTATGGGAACTGTCTCGAAGCCCGCCAGCAGTAGAATATTTGCTATACTGTGCTCGAAGCGTGTCCCGCCCAACGCTCCCAACAGGGTGATTGTGCTGGCTCCTTGCTCGATGGCAACCTGGATAGCCAGCTCGGCATCGGTCTCATCCTTCTCCACGGCGGCACGGATGACCTGGCTCCCTTGCGCTTGCAGTTGTTGCAAAGGCAGAGCGTCGAGCGAGTCGAAGTCTCCCACTATTATCTTGGGGCTGCAACCGTAGTCCAGCGCGGTAGCGGCCCCACTGTCGGCGGCTATCACCAGGTCTGCCGAGGCAATGGCAGCATCCACCGCTTTTCCTGGCCGCAGTGCGCCGCCCGCAAAGATGACGATGTGCATTATAGATTGCCCCTTCGTGTATGATATGTGAAGTATAAGACGCTGTATGTGTTGGAAATGTTACAAGAAGACCAGGCTTCTTACCCTTTTGATGCCTTTCTACTCCAATATTTAGATAGTCTTCCCACAACATATATGTTATACTTTTTTTATCGATATTGTTCTGCTACTTATAATATACTGCCTGTTTACTTCTAAGAAGCGAGGTAGAACATATGCAACCTGGAGAATTGCAAAATGGCCGGTATCGCAGCCTGCAACTCATTGGAAGCGGGAGCATGGGTGATGTCTACCTCGCGGAAGATGCGCGTATCCGCCGGCAAGTAGCTATCAAGGTCATTCGCTCAGAAGCCATCGTCTATCCTGATAGTAGTAACATCCATGATGCTGCTCGTCTCTTCGAGCAAGAGGCAAGGACGATTGCTATCTTCAATCACCCATATATCTTACCCCTCTATGACTTTGGCGAAGAAAAGAACAATGGTGTTTCTCTGATGTATATGGTGATGCCGTTTTGTGCAGATGGCACGCTGGCTACCTGGCTGCGAGAAAGAAGTAATGCTGGCTCGCTCTTACCACGAGATAGCGTGCATTTCATTAGCCAGGCCGCGAGCGCCTTGCAGCATGCTCATGACCGCCAGATTATTCACCGTGATGTCAAACCTTCTAACTTCCTCATCCGCAGCAATAGAGACGATCCGAACTACCCTGATTTGCTGCTCGCTGATTTTGGCATAGCCAGGTTCGCTGCGGGAACCACCAATACAAGCCGTACTATTCGTGGTACTCCCACCTACATGGCTCCTGAACTATGGATTGGTGTCCCCGTTCCTGCAAGTGACCAGTATGCGCTTGCTATCATGGCCTATGAAATGTTGGTGGGTCGTTCACCATTTCAGGGTAGTCTTGAACAGATGATGTACCAGCATATTCATGCGCAGCCACATCCTCCCAGTCAACTCAACCCGAATCTCTCATCAGATGTCGATTCAGTGTTCGCCCTCGCCCTCGCCAAACGCCCTGAAGAGCGTTTTATGAATATCTCTGCATTCGCACGGGCCTTAGATCAAGCATTACTGCATACATTAAGCAACTTTGAGCGCACTCTCAATGCTACTCCTGCTAGCAATGCCATCCGCGCAACGCTGGCTATCAGCACAACGGAAGCCATCTATGGCACCAGTCGCAGATTGACCCTTCCTAACGGGCAGCAAGTCAACGTGAGTGTACCGGCAGGCACATCCAATGGTCAGGTTCTCCGATTGGAGGGTCTGACTGGACCATCTCCCACCGGAGTTGCGACAGATGCGCTGCTTCTTACCATCAGTGTGACGGACCCGGGAGTTTCCGCGAGTTCCCCGAATGCTGTAGATGCTGCACCAACTATTATTGGGTCTCACTCCTTGTCGGCCAATACGAGAGCAAACCGCCAGGGTTTATCGAAAGGTATGACTGTTCTGTTGATTATACTGGCGCTTCTCCTGGGAGCGGGAAGCGTTGCCTTCTTTGCGCTTTATCTTCCGAAGAATAATTCTACCTCTACAACGCCTACTACGACTGTCAGCGTCAACGTTAATGCTACGAGCACAGCGCGGGCCAGTACTCCTGTGCCAACTCATACAGGTGTTACTCCCACCGTTTCACAAAATCCCTACGGAGGGACGCTGGCACTCAATGATCCGCTGCTCGACAATAGCCAGAGCCACGGTTGGCTGACGGGTGCGAACCAGAAGGGAGCCACCTGCGAGTTTCGAGGAGATGGTTACTACTCAACTGAGCCCGCAAAACTATTTTTCCATTCCTGTTATGCCAGCAACCCTGATTTCAGCAACTTTGCCTTTGAGGTGCAAATGACACTGATTTCAGGTGACTATGCTGGAATCATTTTCTGTAATGCCACTACAGACACGTACTACCTCTTCCGCGTGGGTATCGGTGGAAGCTACTCCCTTCTCATTTTTGGGCAACCCAACTCTAATGGAGCATCCCTGGCGACGGGTTCAATCTCAGTGAATCTCTTCCAGCCAAATCTGATTGCGGCTGTAGTAAGCGGGGGTAGTATTAAGTTGTATCTGAATAGGCAATTGATCACGAGCGTCAATGACAGCACATATACTCACGGTCGCATCGCCGTCTTTTCCTGGAATGCTACGGGGAATGTTGCCGAGGCGGTGTTTCGCAATGCGAAGGTGTGGAAATTATAGCCCTATGCCTCCTTGCACGGTATCCATGGCTTCATTGAGATGGCCTGCACTGGGGGAGGAGGCTACTGAAAATACAGGAAAGGCCCTCCCGTTCGAGAATGAGAGGGAGATGTAATCGCCGACCTTATTATTTCCCTGGGCTATCCAACTGGCAGGAAATGGGCCTGCCAATTGCATTTTTGCGTTCCAGGAGACTCCTCCGTTGATTGAGGAAATAAATCCGACGGAGAGTTTGCAATTGGAGACGCAATTGGCTGTGTAGTAGTAGAAGACAAGCCCTAGATGAGCCGTGCTACCAGAAGTAGACGGATCAACGCCCAGGACGGAAACATAGTAATCGATACCACTTCCAAAAGAAGCAATGGGGATACGCCGCACTGGAGTCCAGGTGGTGCCATTGGTTGAAGTGGTGATGACGAGATCATTTCCCTGGCAACCATTTTCAAAACGACAATCCACCCAGGCGAGATAGACTTTGCCGGAACCATCAATGCCCGCGGTGAGCAGTATCCTGTCTTGAAAGTAGGCACTCTGAGAGAAGGAAGTGACCGGGGCAATAGTGATTGGCTGACTCCAGCTTGCGCCGCCATCGCGGGAGGTGAAAGCCATAACAGCCGTCTGGCTTGCGTTACTGAGGGGAACAATAACCGTGCCATCGGGTTGAACAAGGGGTTCTCCATCGAAGCCGGAGGCGCGGTTAATGGTCGTTCTGGCAGCCCCCCAAATCCTGCCGCCATCGCTGGATGTGCTGATCTGGATCAGGTTGCTCCTGTCGGAGTCATCCCATTCAGCATAGCAATTGCCAAAGTGTGGGCTGGTAGATGTATCGTCACACACTACCCAATCCTTGTCGAGGTAGCCATTGCTCCCAACATTTGCCACCGTTACAGGCTTACCCCAGGTAATTCCATCAGGAGAGAGGCTGGCTAACACCGCCGGAGCCGTAAGACCACCCGGCCCTTCCAGAAAAACGATAGCGATAATCATCCAGGTATGGTGGTCAGCATCGTAGGCCACGACGGGGTCAGTGATACGATCATAAGGTCCTCCTACGAGCTTCGTTGTGCCAGGTAAGAAGCCATTCTGCCATGTCGTACCTCCATCGGTAGAGGTCGCCCATCCAATATTTGAACTGCCTCTATCGCTATAACGGCCAGCCTGAAATGCTGAAACGATGGTTGAGCCATAGGAGTACATACCCGGCTCGACCTCAGTCTGGTGCTGACTCCCACTATTGGTATAAGGATCACTACTGAGTTGAAGCAATTGTGTTCCAACGTTGGAGGGATTACTAGCCTGAGTTGGCGTCATGGTTACTGGAGTGGGACTGTTGCGAGAGACGGGGGTCTCATTACCAGAAGGAGCGGTGCTAACGTGAGTGGGCGTACTGCTGGCTGATTTCCTGGAAGTGCCAGTCGAAAGCAAGTACAAGCTGAAAGAAATGAGCAGCCCAAGAATGACAATCACTATCACTCCAATAACGAGCCAGTGGTGCCGTAAAATGCCTGACATACCAGGTCCTTCGCATCCTTTTGTATTGCTACTCTATGTTAGCGGCAGTATATCATACCTATAGATGCAAGTATACAAAAAAGGGAAAACCTGGGCGTGCATAGGATTTTTGCATCAAGCTTGGTGTGCGGGACATGGCGGAGGCAAGCGCCGCCACTACTATACACTTCCCCTTACCCACAATTTGTGAAGCCGCTTGGGAAGGGCAACGGCCCTTGAAGACAAATGCAAAGGGCTGCAGATGTGGTAGGGCCTGGCATGGCGGAGGCAAGCGCCGCCACTACTATACACGAGCATGACGGGCATCAGCGTCTATAGTAGTGGCGGCGCTTGCCTCCGCCATGCCGACCTGGCAACAGCTCTGTTTTTCTACCCCAGGTGTATTGCGATATACCCCGTGATACGATACACTGGAACAATCACGCGGCCACATACTATCGTGTGTGAACGCCCATGTGACCGGAGGAGAGAGTGAGCAATGACCACAGAATCAACAGAGCCACTTGAAATCTTCTACTCCTATGATGTGAAGGACGAGGAGCTGCGCGGCGAGTTAGAGAAACACCTGGCCATTATGCAGCGTCAGAAACTCATTCGCGGGTGGAATCAGCGTCAGATCAACGCGGGCGTGGAGACGGCGAAGGAGAGCATGAAGCATCTCAACGCGGCCCACATCATCCTGCTGCTGGTCAGCCCTGATTACCTGGCCTCGGACTATTGCTACGACACAGAGGTACACCGCGCCATGGAGCGGTATGATGCAGGAGAGGTGAAAGTCCTTCCCATTCTGTTGCGTGCCATTGACTACAAAGACACACCCTTTGGGAAGCTCAGTCCCCTTCCTTCTAATGGTGTCCCAGTCAAGCAATGGTCCGATCTGGACGATGCCTTCAATAATGTAGCCCAGGGCATCAGGCAGGTGATCCGCGAATTCAAGTCAGCTCTAAGAATACCTGAAAGCAGGACAACGGAAGGTGTTTCACCAACGACTACACCCGTCACACCTGTCACAGTTGTCACACCTGTCACACTTGCCACTCCCTGGAACATCCCCTATCGTCGCAACCCCTTCTTCACCGGACGCGAAACACTGCTTACACGACTGCGTCACAACCTTACGACACACAAAGCCACGGCCTTGACCCAAACGCAGGCCATTCATGGGCTGGGAGGCATCGGCAAGACGCAGACGGCGGTAGAGTATGCCTACCGCTACCGTGACAAGTACCGTGCCATCCTCTGGGTCAGCGCCGCCACTCGCGATGTGCTGATTGCAGGCTTTGTGGAACTGGCAACCCTCTTGAAGCTCCCAGAGAAAGACGAGCAAAATCAACAGCGCGTGGTGGCAGCGGTCAAGCGGTGGCTGGAAGCGTATGACCGTTGGCTGCTAATCCTGGACAATGCCGATGATCTTTCCTTAGTAGAGGAGGATTTGCTTCCCGCAGGAGGTAATGGGCATATCTTGTTCACGACTCGGGCACAGGCCGTAGGAGCGCTTGCCAACGGTATCGAGGTACAGAAGCTGGATCAACAGGAGGGCGTGCTGCTCTTGCTGCGACGAGCTAGAGTGCTTGCCCTTGATGCCCCCCTGGAACAGGCACCCGCACGGGATCGCGCCAAAGCTGAAGAGATTGTGAAAGAGATGGATGGCCTTCCCCTGGCTCTTGACCAGGCGGGAGCCTATATCGAAGAGACAGGATGCAGTGTCGCCGCCTACCTGCAACGCTATCGACAGCGACAAACCGTCCTGCTCAAACGGCGCGGTGGGACAGGCAAAGAGCACCCCGACCCGGTTGATGGCACCTGGTCCCTCGCCTTTGAGCAGGTCGAACGGCAGAGTGCGGTAGCCGCCGACCTGCTGCGCGCCTGTGCCTTCCTCTCCCCCGATGCCATCCCTGAAGAGTTGATCGTGGAGGGTGCCTCACAGCTTGGGTCGCAGCTCAAGACGATTGCCGAGGATGCCATCCTCTTTGACGAAGCCATTAGTACCCTGCTGCGCTTTTCGCTCATTCGTCGCAATCGAGAGGACAACACGCTCTCCATCCATCGCCTGGTGCAGGTCGTTCTCAAGGCGAATATGGATAAGCGCAAGCAAAGACAATGGGCCGAGCGAACGGTGAGAGCCGTCAATCAGGTCTTCCCCTCTCCAGAATTCACAACCTGGCCCCAATGTCAACGACTGCTTGCCCATGCCCAGGTCTGTGCTGATCTCATCAACCACCATGCCTTTGCTTTTCCAGAAGCGGCACGCCTCCTCCATCAAACTGCAGTTTACTTGAAACAACACCATGCGCTGTATGGAGAAGCAGAACTATTGTACGAGCGGGCGTTGGCGATCAGGAAACAGAAGCTAGGAGAGAGTCACCCTGACACGGCGAGGAGCCTTAATAACCTGGCAGCACTGTATCGTATCCAGGGCAGGTATGAGGAGGCGGAACCGTTGTACAAGCAGGCACTAGCGATCAGAAAGCAAAATCTAGGGGAAAGTCACCCTGACACAGCTCAAAGCTTCAGTAATCTAGCATTGCTTTATAAGAACCAGGGTAGATACAAGGAATCAGAGCCATTGTGCAAACAAGCATTGGAGATCAGAAAGCAGGAGTTGGGGGAGAGGCATCCTGACACCGCGACCAGCCTTAATAACCTGGCAGGACTGTACCATAAACAGGGCAGGTATGAGGAGGCGGAACCGTTGCACAAGCGAGCGTTGGAGATTGATGAGCAGGAGTTGGGAGCGAGGCACCCCAACACAGCGAAAGATCTCAATAACTTGGCAGTCCTCTATCACGACCAAGGCAGGTATGAAGAGGCGGAACCGTTGATGAAGCGAGCGTTGGCGATCTTTGAGCAGGTATTTGGTCCCGACCATCTTGATACAGTGGTCGTTCGAGAGAACTATACTGCATTGCTCGAGACGATGAAAAGGACAAAAGAGCAATCAGGGTGAGAGAGGGCCTGAAAAGGGCCTATTCGGGTACGTTGGTGTCTTTGTCTGGTGTTATTACGTTATATTAGAAGTAAGTTTGTAGGGGTTTGATTGATTGTGTCCTGTGGACATTAAAGAGATAGAGCGGGAAACCGCCTGGGAACGGACGTCATCGCGTAGGGGCGGGGGAGGCGGGGAAGTGGAGTGGGGGCCCTTGTGGCCGCCCGTGGGTGGGGGAAGCAATCAGGAAGAGCAGGATCGAAAGACCAAACGGGCACGGCGGGCG
>WNFB01001646.1_pt1 | contig 19185 bp, 20 predicted proteins | sample 5400501 | NCBI WGS metagenome assembly WNFB01 (sample SAMN13153341, study PRJNA577476) | soil metagenome | isolation source: 200 cm saprolite under Douglas fir tree site 2 hole 1 | place: USA:California | collected 2015-04-18 | reverse complement strand
AAGAAGTCGTGTTCAAACCATACTCCTCGGACGAGCTATACGACATTCTGAAGGGACGCGCAGAGACCGCCTTTCGTTCTGGGGTTCTGGATGAGGGCGCTCTCCATCTTTGCGCAGCCCTGGCTGCGGGAGAACACGGTGACGCACGACGTGCACTTGACCTCCTTAGAGTGGCTGCCGAGATTGCCGAAAGATCGCGTGAGCTGCGTGTCGTGGAGAATCATGTCCGTGAGGCACAACAGAAAGTCGAGCATGACCGCGTAACGGAAGCCCTGTCATCTCTCCCGCTCCACTCCCGAATCCTTCTCATCTCCGTAATGCAGCTGGAGAATACTAGGAAAGAGAGCTCGGTAACGGGCGACGTGTACGAGGTGTATCGAGAGCTATGCGGCGCTGGATCAGTCGAACCTCTCACCCAGCGAAGAGTCAGCGGGTTGCTCAACGAGCTCGACATCATGGGCGTCCTAAACGCACGAGTAGTAAGTTTCGGCAGGTATGGTCGTACAAAGAAGATACGGCTCGGCGTCGAAGCTCGATCTGTGACGACTTCATTCGGCGAGGACGAAATGGTTCGAGGACTGCTTAACTACGTTCCACGGAGCGTCCTCAAACATCAAACCAATCTCTAGATGTATTGGCATAGATGATGGCCCTTTTCCGCGGAAAACCGATGATAAGGTCAGACATGCTCCTCTCTTAGCCGTATGGCTGAGAGGGCCTCATCTGCATCACTTCAGAACTGACTGGATTACAGTTGATGGACTAGACGGAACTAGAACGGCCAAGCTTCTACTGACAGGATCCCACCACATTCCTGTATTGCTGTCGGGCGTGACTTTTGGGGGGTTCAATCTTATCGACCCTTGGAAGGTCCAGAAGCTGTGCAAAGCACCGGTAATCGTGGTCGTCGGTTCCCGGCCCGATAACAGGGCTGTGAAGCGTGCCCTGTTCAAACACTTTCCTGATTGGGAGAAGAGATGGGAACTGATCAGATCACTCGGATCCTTACACAAAGCTCGGACGATGCCTAGCGAAGGTCCATTGTTCTTTGAAAGATTCGGATGCTCAACTCGTGAGGCCCGGTCGATTCTGAAAGCTTCAGCGTTCGTCTCGCGAGTGCCTGAACCCTTGCGGGTTGCGGGCATCATTGCTAGAGGTCTGTTCTCTTCGGAACCTTCCGGTTAGGTTTCCAGTTACAGGAGGCTTTAGTCGTCCAGTTGAGGCTGGTGTGGACAGTCAACGTCAGAGTTCATGGGTATTGTGATGGTGAGTTTGGCATGACTGGGAAAAAGGCCAATCGAGAGAATCAGCTGAACGATTACTTCCGCAGGCGATGTTGCAATTACGAGAACTTCACCTGCGACCGGGTCTGGGAGTGCGCGTTGTGCGCCCGCCAGTCGGTGAAAGTTGAGCCAACAATGGATGAGATCGAGTCGACTACTGTGACTTCTGGGAGGAGGTGAATTGAATGGAGACTTTGAGAGAGGAAGAGGTTCTACGGCTTGAGGAGGCGCTACTGAAGAGGATGGAAGAGAGGCTTACCCCTCTGATGGAGCAGGCCGCACGAGACGCAGCGAGAATGGCAATGCAAAGACTGCGGTTGGACATGATGGCTCACATCAGTAGACACGAGGAGACGATACAGCGGCTCGCCAAAGCGGCACTGGCCGCAGACCATATTCCAAGATAAGCTACCTGTTTCGCATATGTCAGAACCGGTGAAGGCAATGCCTGTCTAGTCGTTACGAAGCAAGCCTCAGCTCTCCGCGCGCTAGGAATAGAAGTTCAGCTTTCTCTAGGCACTCTTGCATGTTGGGCAAAGTGGAATCTTGTTTACGATCCCCCTTGTCACGACGCAATCCGTGCAAAGGTGCTTGCGGCAGGAGCTGCAAGTTCTCTCATGCTCGGCACAAACCGTCCCACCACAGACTTCGCATATCGCTCTGGACTTTTGATCGCAAATCGAACACTTCTGAGTATCGTCCCAGATCATTTTTCCTGTAGCGGCCTGAAGGATCTTTCGATAGGACTTGCCCGCAGCAAGCATCTCTACCGTCACTATAGGAACATGCAGCAGTTGAACTCCTGTTACGGTTGCATCGTCTTGACCGCTGACCACGTCTTTGGTTTTAGATCGAATCACGTCCTCGGTTACCCCTGCCGGCGCAACGGTAACAGTATTCTTCATCTCGAGTTCAGGAGGTAGCTTCGGCATGGAACCTGTTGACGGTTCGATTTCTAGACAATCGACAAAGAACCCAGTTGATGGAAGATCGTTCATGTGTCCCTCGAAAAGAGCTGCGTCGCACACTCGACCATCTACACCATCAAATACGAGAACTCCCCGAGCCAGTTTTTTCCTTTGATTATCGATCTGGAAATTGGCAAAGAAATATGGTCGAAACTCAAGTTTGGGCATAGAGGATAGTCTGAGGAAAGTGCCGTTCGCTAAGTCATGAGCCAAGAGGCGAGCTGCGGCAGCTCTGGCGACCGGTAGCGTTCCCGGAACCTTGTGTCTCTCTGGGGCTTTGATATTTTCCACTCTCTCTTTCAGCTTAGCGAGATCCCAAAGCTCGACGCCAAGCTTGCGTGCCATGAATTCGGCGTTGCCTCCGAACCCTCTCGGAGAAACATAGATTCCGCTCTGAATACCCAGGCTTTTCAAACGGGCCGCGAACTTCTCGACTTCCTGTCCTTCAACTTGACTAGTTCCTTCCCAACATTCGAAGGCAACTTTCTGTACCTTCTTGCCTTTCTTCCTAGAAGCTAGAATGTCCACAAAGTGACTCGGCGAATCTCCTGTCTGTGCGTTCTTCTCCACCTCAAAGCCCTCGACCCGGCAAACGTCACAAACCATGTCCACTACGAAATTGCCTGATTCCGTTCTTGCGTCTGTGGCCATATGAGACCCGGGTGTGCTTAATTCGGAAGTGTCAAAGTTGTGGAATAAGCGTGGTGTAACCTGCCAACGTCGTTGGCAGAAGGTGAGCAAGATAGAATAGTCGCGGATACAAAACCGTATCCATGGAGAACTCTAATACGTCGAAGGGCTGGTATGAGGGAACACGCGCGGTTATCGAGGAAACGCTTCGCGACAGAATACTTTCAGCACTATTGCAGCGGAGTAACCTAACCGGAGCGCAGTTCGAAACGCTCCTGGTAGACCAGCTTGGACATGATATGGCGAATAAACGCCTAACGCGCAGTGATATGGCTCAGTTGCGGCGAGATCAAAGGGGAATCAGCCGCGGATCCTTCAATAGAACCCTAAGACAAGCAAGAGAAAACGTTGTGGAGGCGATTCATACCGTTCTCCTTCTCGGCTACTGCGGCGTGACGGAATCGCCAAGCATCGCCCCCTTTCTGGAAGCTTCAGAACGCCTCAGATCTCAGACTTCACAGCTCAGGAATGCGGCTCAGTCTGACCCTGAGGTCTATCAGAGAACTGTGGATTCCATAATTGGAGACCTCGAGAATGCGTTTCACGCGATGTTTGGAAGAAAACGTGATACGTGACGTCACAGGTGATTGGGCGTCACGTACATCACAGTTGCCACGCCTACCGGGATACACTGAATTGCCCTCCTCGAGGCTGAGAATAGGCGTAGGTTGACATGTCATGCTGTTGATGTCATGACGCAACAGGGAAGTCACACCTTCGTCACTCGTGACGGCGTTATCTCTAGTTCAATATCACAATCGTTAGTGTTAAATGCGTTTGCCGAGTTTTGAGTGACGTCACAACTCGTATAGTGTGATGTCACAAGAATGTTTGGAATAGGGAAACGATCAATCGGAACTGAGGTCAAGGGTTCCAGGGACAGTGTGGACGTTGCGAAGCTATTCTTCGACACATTCTCTGCCAGACTTGGCTCTTTCGAGGCGAATTTGAAGGACTTGGCCAATGAGGTTGAAAGACTCAGGATCTCGGGTGATCAGTCCAAGCTTTCCGATTTGGTATTGCTTGAGCGGCTGCAGAAAACCGAGAAGCTGCTAGGGGAGTCGCTGAATTGGATTCGAGAGGTTGCCGATGCAGTTTTCCGCGCTCCCGGAACACTCTCAAGCGTAGCCATGGAGGTCGAAAAAACGCCTGAACTCGTAAGACCCAGCTTGCAATCAGCCATGGTTCAGTCTCCGACCCGGACGGACCCTTCCGTGGTGCAGCCTGGTTCGTTGAACTCGATAACGACTCCCACTGAGCTTCAGGTGCTTACTCTTTTGGCGGATGAAGGGCCGAAGTCCGCGCCAGAAATAGGAAGGGTTGTCGGACGTTCTAGGGAGCACACGGCTCGTTTGATGAAGAAGCTCTTTGGTGAGGGGTATGTTCGGCGGGACCAGACTCGGATCCCGTTTCGATACTCGACTGTGGAGCGTGTGAAGCAGAGCTTTACGAGGGCTGAAGGGAAGGAGCAGGAGCGAGAGACTGTTTCTGCTCATTAAGCCTGACCCGGTACGCTAAACCGAGTTTTTCCTGTTGTCTCTCAAGCACTCCTCGATCTGTTAGCCTTGTTAGATAGGTGGACACCGTGCTCAAGGGTATTTTCTCTTTGAAGGTCGTCTCGAACATCTTTCTCGCTTCACGTGATGTGAAGCTTCTTCCTTTCAGCTGGGATATGATTGTGCTGGCTAGTCTGTCGAATTTTCTGGGGGAAAGTCCGAGAGCAGTAGCCGAAGCTTGAGGGGTTCCGGACATCAGCTCAACGAGGTCCAATATTTTGCCCACTTTTTCCCTCGTAACGGGGCCATCGATCGCGATGGAGTGTCGGACTCCTTCTGTGTCATAGAACTCTATCTTCAATCGTCTTGGTCTCATCTTTGTTCCTCGAGAGAAACTGTAGGGGTTCACAGTTCGCAGTTCACATGTAGAAAAGGCTCACGCATCACGATTGATGTAGAGAGTGAAAAGATTTAGCGTGTAAAACTGGCATTTTTCCATAGGTTCCAGTGGAAACGAAGGGGTCTATGAACGACTTCACTGGTAGTGAAGCCATTCCAGGGCAAGATTGTGAAACGAAGCGTATGATGAGGCTGTGCTTTGAGTAAGGATCCGCGATTCTACAGGTTGTGAAGGGTGCTCAAAGATTCTTGGAGCTCGGAGTGTCGGCAGGTTTGTCAGGTCCTGCTTGCGGTTGGGGGGGTACCGGTGTGTTTTGAGGTTCTGTAGGGGTGTTCGCCCAGGGTTCGGGGTTTTTCTTTCGATGTCTGCGGACAAGTTTCAGGGTTTCAATGATTGGAGTGATCAGAAGAGGGAGAAGGAGGAGGTAGGAGTAGGGTTGCAGGTCAGTAAACGTTCTCGTGAACTGTGTCCAGGGTCCGCTTGATGACGAGATCAGGGGGTTGTCGGTGGTAACCGTGTATCGGATCCGTGTTCCGTTCGGTGCTTGCCAAATGAAATCTGCAGTTGCGGGTGATAGAACATATGTTCCGCTGCTTCTTGTTGTTGCGGTATAGCTGAGGAATTGTGTCTGGCCTGGGGGGAAGCTGGCAAACTGGCCAGTTTGTAGGCCGCTGGGGGAGATCTGGAGCGTCTTCTGGTATGAGGATGGTGCCTCGTCATCGGTGACGTTGAGGCTTGTGACGGTGACGTTGTCGAAGTTCTGGATCATAACAACGACGTTGTGGAGGGTTCCTAGAGATCCGCTAGGCGGATTCACGGTTTTCTGTATCGTGATGTTTGGAGCGAATGGGTAGGTGAAATTCGCTGCAAAGTCTGGTCTCGGTGTTATGGTGGCATTGTAGATGTATGTCGAGGTGAAGTTGTCGTAAACAGGGTTGTAGGGAGGCGTCAGGCCCAGTGGACTGTAGAGAATTGTTCCCCGTTGGAAGCTGATGGTGACGATGGACGCGTTTGAGTTGGTGTCTCCAACGATTCCGGTTTGGAATCCAAGTAGCGTTTTCAGGCTGAGGTAGTGTTGTCCTGCTTTGTAGAATTGGCGTGAATATTGGGTGTTGAGGATGAAGCTGAAGGCTTGGGTGGGCGTTTTGTTGAGGGGTGCTGGGAGGCTTATGCTTGCAAGGCCTATTGCCGCGAAGTATTGGAGGGTTTGCAGGTTGGCTGGTTTGATGAGGGTGGAGAAGCTTGAGCTGGGTAGGAGGCCGAGGACTCGTGTGAGGGCGTCGATGTTTGTCAGTTCAGGGTTTGGCGCATAGATTGTGACAGTTCCTTGGCCTGAGGGAATGGCGAAGGCTTTGGTGAAGGTGACGCCTAGGGCTTGGGAGAATTGGGTTGCGACGTTATCGGATTCTCCGCGGGTCGTGGCTGGGTCTCCTGTGTAGAATGTGATTAGGGCGGGTTGGGAGAAGAGGCCGAGGATGAAGCTTGGAATGCCGAGGTTGGAGTTGGTGCCGAGGAATCGCGTGTAGTTGTTGTTGATTATGAAGAGTGAGAGATTGTTTCCAGCGTAATTGTTGTCGAGGACAAGACCTTTGCCTGATAGGTCGAGGTTGGTCATCCGCAAGCTGGCGTTAGGGGCGCCAAGCATGTCTAGTCTGATTGCCAGGTTTTGTTGGTAGAGTCCACTGGGTGGAGCTTGGGTTATCGGTGGTGGATTGGCTGAGTGATAGGTCGGGATCAGAAAGAGGATTGCGAGTGCGAGTAGGAGGATTCCCTTCTTTGGTATGGTGCTGGGGCTGATGTTCGGTGGCAGAACTGATTTCTTTGTCTTGATCATCTTCCAGACTGTTTTGAGGATGAAAACGTCTCCTTGCCAGAAGAGGGAGGCTGCGCGACCGGATATTGTAGCGACGGCGAAGACGAGGCCTGCGTTTCTTATCATGGTCAGTATGACGTCTTGGATGACCATCTGGCTGGTCGGGGACGCGCCTTGGATGAGGATCGGGATGATGTCGCCTGCGACGGGTCCTGTGGTGGCGCTTATGATCGAGAAGCCTGGTGGTGGAGGGGGGAGGTTGGAGAGTGTGGAGAGGTTGACGTTCTGGTATATTGCGAGGGCTGCGAGGCCTAGTGCTCCGAGGGCGGATAGGTATACTGTCATGCCGACTAGGAAACCTCGTCTGATTTTTCCTCCGGCGATTAGGCCGCCTAGGAATCCTGCGAAGGTCCAGAGGTAGAGTAGTGGTGGGTAGGTTAGTGGGTTGGTGAAGACGAGGAATAGGGCGACCATCATCGTGTTGAAGTGGACTCCTAGGACTGGTGAGAGCCAGTCGCTCACTTCTCGGAGGCCGGGGGATAGCTGGGTGTAGCCGATGTAGAGGACGAGGAGGTATGCTGCGATCCATCCGAGGTAGCGGCCGAGGAAGATTCCTTCGCTGGAGTGTGGGAGGAGATAGACTGTTTTGGGATCGTCTGGTGTCCGTTTGACCATGACGTCGCCTATGCGGGTGTAGAGGTAGATGTAGAATAGTCCGGGGATGATGCCGCCGATTATGAATCCTAGGATGGCGGTGGTGAATGTGTTGCTGCGGGCTTTTTCGAATTGTCGTTCTGCGATCTCTTCTCTTATCCGGCTGCCTTTGCGTGAGACTATCGCGGAGCCGATTGCTAGGACGAGTAGTGTGACTGGTATGGTCTGGTGGGCGAGGATGCCGGGGACCCATGTTGGGAGGGTGGCTATGATGAGTGTGGTGAATAGTATTCCGAGGGCGCGGGTGAGGCTGCTGGAGATCTGGGCGACGGTGGCGGCTCGCCGGATCTGGACTGGGGCGTCTTTCAGGGCCATGTAGGGCAGAGGCTGGGCCACGTGTCCCTCATCTCGAGGAGACCGGTGCTGGGACTGAGGGAAGAAAGGGGTTCTGATACCCGGGTTTGCTGTCCGGAAGCGTGTGTCACGGAGGAAGGATGGCAGGGCAAGAGCCGGTGAACGTGGATTCCGGGCGTTTTCACGAAGGGCGGGGCGGGGGAAAATCGACCCTCCCGGGGGGTCATAGATTTGTTAGCAGAAAAAAATAGTTATAGAAAAGGAAAAAGTTACGGGGAAAAATAGTTTAGTGGGAAAGAAAGATACGAAGCAAACACTGTTTTGAAGAAGGCGTCTTTCCAGACATGGATGTTATCGGCCCTATCAGGTCGCTAGGAACTGGTTTTTCTATTCTAGTTCGTGCTTGATGCTTCTTTCCAGGTGGACCCGCAGAAGCGGCAGTCGTGGTATCTGAAAGGTGCGTTCGAGACGGGTCCGGGGTAGATGCAGGGGCTTATGCTTCCGCATATGGGACAGGTATGGCTCATGTTCTATGCCTCACTCTTGGGCCGTGATAGACGCTTGGGATCTAGTGCGTTGTCGATGCGTTGCCTGTAGGCGGAGGCTGGGTACGCGCCTATGAGACTGTCCTTGACGGTTCCGTTCTCGAACAGCATGCCCGTCGGTATGCTCATGATATCGTACTTCATCGCCAGCTGCTGGTTATTGTCTACGTTGATCTTGACGAACTTGACCTTACCCTCATACTCTTCGGACAGTGCCTCTAACGTGGGCGCAATCATATTGCAGGGCCCGCACCAGTCAGCGTAGAAATCGACAAACACTGGAACCTCGGATCGGATGACAGCGGAATCGAAATCGGTCTCGTTTACTAGAATTACTTTCTTGTTACTCATGTCTTGCTTGTTCATACTGCTATGATCAGGCTGTTCTGAATATAAATGTATTGATGAATGTCTATACGCGGCTTCCAGACAGGTTCAACGGACAAAGAGGCCTAATCCGAGCCCATAGATACATATCGACATGTTAATACGCACGCTGGGCACTAGAGATGGGTAATGAAGCTCGCAACCGAAGAGTTCGACAGGATCAGCAAAGCCCTAGCGGACCCACAGCGACGCGAGATACTCCAGAAACTCGTCGCAAGACGGATGAACTGCTCAGACGTTCACGCCATGTTCAACGTTTCACAGCCTACCGTGTCACACCACCTGAAGGAACTTGCGATCGCCGGGATCCTGGATAAGGAAAAACAAGGCCAATTCTGCTTCTATCAGGTAAAGGCGGAGGTACTATCGGCCTACGTTACTGAACTGCAGCGACGCCTAGGCTTGGGAGCTATCGCGGTTGCTCCAAGAATGAAGTAATACTGTGCATAGACGCTCATCAATACGTTTATATGTTTACGAGACACATAGCCGGACATGTCGGAACATTCAGAGCCTCACGAGTCATTACACCTGACAGTCGTGCAGGAATCAGCCAAGAATTACAACTCATTCCTCCGCAAGAAGAAAAATCCAGCTGAGAAACGCTCGATCCTCTCCTCATTGAGGAAACTCTTCACCGAAGAGCGAGAACCGAACAAGCAGCATCCACACACTGCGGACGCTGCAGGGATCAACTGAAAGATCTAAACACTATCGCGTGAAACGAGATGGAACAGGTAACAATTCAAAGGAGCGAAGACGCTAAGCCTCGAATCTCCGCTCTCACCAAATCTCGTACCAGACTAACTCTCATATTGATCATCGCCGCCGGATTCCTAGACGTCATCGACTTCTCCATAGTCCAAGTAGCCCTACCCACGATACGAACGGAGCTAATGATCTCTCTGGCAGAGAGCCAGTGGATCATAGGGGCATACGGACTTACACTGGCCGGCTTTCTCTTGCTCAGCGGCAGAGCAGGAGACATCTACGGACAAAAGAAATTGTTCGTCTTCGGAGTCGCCCTGTTCACAGTTGCGTCATTTACCGGAGGATTGGCCCCATCCCTTCTCTCACTGATTATTTCCAGGGCAGTTCAAGGTATAGGCGCCGCCATATCTACCGCTACAGCATTCGCGATTCTGGTAACAACCTTCCCCGAGGGAAGAGAAAGAAACCGCGCCCTAGGCATCTTCGTCGCGGTACTTTCAGCGGGCTTCGCCGCAGGATCCATCTCTGGAGGAGTCCTCACGGCAAGCTTCGGCTGGAGGTCCGTCCTCTTCGTCAACGTCCCGATCGGCATTGTCGCAGCTGTTCTCTCCCAGAAGTTTCTGGTAAGCTACCCGGGGCGAGCGTTGAACAAGCATCTAGATCTACCGGGCGCGCTGGCAGTAACGAGTGGGCTTGTACTCCTTGTGTACGCGCTGACAAATGCTGCGACGGATGGCTTCGCGTCAGCTCAGACGATTCTCCCGCTTCTAGTGTCCACTATCGTCCTAGCAGGCTTCATTGCCATAGAACACAGGTCCGAGTCGCCACTGATGCCTTTGGCCTTCCTACGACGCGGCACAGTCTTTACCGCAAACGTCCTAGCCCTGTTGCTGACAGCAACTGCAGGAGGAGTGGTCTTCATACTGACCACCTTCCTTCAGCAAGTATCCGGCTACTCTGCCCTAGATGCAGGCCTGGAATTTGTCCCGGCTGCAATGATCTTCTTCTTCGTAGGAGGCTGGGCCTCATCACGACTCGTAAACCGTGTCGGATTGAAACTAGTCTTGGTAACTTCAATGACCCTCATCACTGTGGGCTCCGCTCTGCTTACTCAGATCACCGTATCTAGCGGATACGTTGGGGTATTGCCAGGCATGCTTATCTGGTCGCTTGGAGCCGCCATCGGATTTCCCGCACTGAACATTGCAGCACTGGCAGGAACGAAGCCCGGGGAGGAAGGCCTCGCCTCAGGAATAATCGGTACCTCTCAACGCATTGGCTTTCCACTAGGACTAGCGATACTGCTGACCATAGCGACTGTCACCGACCCGCCAGCGATTGGAACAGCAAACCAGTCCGCATCACTCGTAGGGATAGTCACAGGGTTCCAGTACGCATTCCTGGCTTCCACAATCATCAGCGCGATAGGGCTGTTTATCGCTCTAAGGGTCAAGAACCCGAGAACGAGGATCGAACGCCCGATCTTCAGCTAGAAAAGACCAATCCTGCCTCATCATGAAAGGTCGATCACGCTTCTAGTTTTAGCTCTTGGTGTTCAGAATGTCGGAGACGTAATCCATGAAGGGCTTGTCGTACATTCCTTCCCCTGTGCGATGAACATCTTTGAACAATGGATGCTTCGCCACTACCTCTAAGAAAGCTGACCACTGATTCCAGGTTTCCTGATCAATCCATTTCCTTCTGTAGAGGAGGTGTGTTCTCTCAAAAAGTCCGTAGAGCAGCATGAGATAGTTTCGAGCAGTCAGGTCTTCCGGCGAGAGCGACGCAGTGTTCGAACTCGGTAAGGCCGCCCTCGCCATTTCGCTCTGAAGCTTGGCCAGCTCGGGCTTCTCCACAAGCATTCTGAACGCGTCAGTATAATCATCCAGAACCTTCTGATATGCAGCTTCTCTGTTGGCTTTGTTTTGGCTTCGAAACGACATTATGAAAATGACTAGGGTGAAGGTCAGAACGGCAGTCTGCGCGATAGTGCTCAGCACTACCGGGTCGGTTATATCCACGGTCAAGGTTGCGATTTTCTACCTTAGCATTATTTTACGTGAAGGACTGAGCTTTATTGTATCCATCGCGCCACTTTCGAATCAGTCACTAGAACCTTCGGGGACAAGAGCGATCTTGTCGATGACCGTGTCCATGGTTCCAATATCGCTGCCTTCGACAAGCACGATGATGTCAGGGGTGCCGAACAGAGCGTCCGCCTTGACGACTCCCCGAATCTTCCGGATAGACTGAACAACCCTTCGCGGTTCTCTTGTAGTTACGAAAACGTAAGCCCAGACCTTTCTCAACATCTCAATTCCTCCTAACGATTTGTCGACATGCACGACCGAATGAGCCCTACGGGCTACGCTCGGTTTCAACACGCATATGAACAGGAAGAGCAGGCTCCTCTCAACCTGCGTCGGGGGTCTAGCCGATATCAGAAAAACCAGTAGAAAGTATTTCGAAATTCTACTCGGCCCTCGGCAACCCTTACCGTCGACAGATTGTTCAGCTTCTCAGAGAAAAAAGAAAGCTAGGATTCAAGGAACTTCATGAAGCTCTGAAGATAAGCGTGGGTGCCCTCTACCATCACCTCGACATGCTCGAGGGAATCGTTACCCAAGAGTCCGACAGGAAGTATGTGCTGACAGACCAGGGAAGGTCTGCCATAGAGACTTTCAGCGTGAGCGAGGAGAAGATTGCTGTGGGACACGCTCAGGGGAGTAAGGAAACGCGAGTTGGATTCTTCTCGGGAGAGATTCTTCTTGGAAGGACACTCATGAACTACCTGAACGCTGACCCAGTCCGAAGCTTCCCTCTCGCAATTCTCATCGTGGCCTTCGGAGGCTGGATCTCTTCCCAGACGAGACTTGAGCCTCTCCTGCTCTTCTATCTCACTCCATCCTCAGGAACCGTTTCAGCCCTGTTCTTACTCATGTTTCCAATCGGCTGGCTGGTCACGTTCGTAATGGCCGATATTCTATCGACTTTTGTCTTTCACAGAAAGGGCGATGATCTGAGACTCCTCAACACAACTGCATTTGCAATGCTTCCTCTACTAATAGTGCCCGGCCTCTTCTCGCTCGCCCAGCTGCTTTCACCTGGAAGGTCTCTTGGATACACGGCGGTTCTTCTCCCGATTTTCCTTCAAGCTTGGGTTGTATGTCTGCTTGCAAGCGCTGTTTCAATCTCGAAGGGGCTGAAGCTTGAGCGAGCTGCGTTGATCAGTCTGGGAGTCGTGTACCTGAACATTCTCGTTCTCCTCGTTGGTCTACAGTTGGGATTCTTCTAGGAAACCCGAACCGCCAAGCATTGCCTCGGAAACATGTTCTAGTTATGTAGAAACGGTAAGTTTTGCCTATTTCGAAGAAAAACGCCTAAATTGAGCCCGAACCTTAGAATAGGTTGGAAAAAAGTGAGAAAGATGAAACGAACCCTCACTGCAATGCTCGGAATCTTCACCATCGCGATCATGATGCTTGGCACCCCACTGGCTCGAGCGGCTGAGACGCCCTCAGGTACAGTCGACAATGAAGGCAACAGGATTGTGTTCACCAGCGGATCTCTCACTGCAACCTTTGAAGGCATGGTCCCCAAAGTCACCTTCTACGATCATAACTCAATGATGCGGGACGTTCAACAGGTCAACTTTAGAGCCCTCATAGAGTTCAACGACCTAGACCACAACGGCGTCTTCGAAAGCAATGAAGCCGTAGCGAGAGCGGTCCTCGACGAGGGAAGATGGACACATACAGGCTTCTACAGTCTGCCAGGTGGGGTTGGTGTAGGAATCAACTTCACTCAGGCAGACGCAATGAGCCTCGTAGCTGGCAGAACCTTGGCTGCGGGTTCAGTGGTACTAATCGTCAAGGCATACAATACAACCCACACGGCGACAGTCGATGGAAAAGCGGTTACTATCAGTACTGCGGAATTGAAATTCGACGTTGTTATCAATAGCTGGCCATTCCAGAACTCGACCAACATGCTAGCACTCCAAGTGAACATGCACAGCTCAAGCGAACACTACGACCTCGGCGAGGACTCTGGAACTCAGACTGTCGATGGCTCCCATGACGAGGGAACCCCGGTAGCTGAACACCAATTCCATGAAACCTCTGGCGTGGAGCAGGAAACCAAGCTTTCCACAGGAGCTATCACCACAAGCAACACACTTGGCTTCTTCCGTTTCGTGAACACCGCCACGGTCACGTCACCTACTGGCACAACAACCTCCGTTCCGGTGACAGCCTCTTTCAAGAGCGAAGCAGATAACGACGGAGGAGAACACGAGACTTTTATGAAACTCTACCTCGCCTATCCCAACTTCGGCCAGGGATCAATGGTGCATGACCCTAGTATCGGCCTCGGCAGCGGATTCCCAACCCTATACCTCATAGTGGCTGGTGCAGCCGCCGCGGGGCTGGTCGCCGTGGTCGTCATCAGACGAAGACACCCGCAAGTCCAGAAAGATTCCGTGCGCAACTAGAAATGAAATGAAGCGGAGACAACTCCGCTTCACCCCGCATTTTTTGTAATGGTCGAATTTAGCGAGTGGCTTCGGTGGACTTTCTATTTATGGTGGGCGCGAGACTCGGAGAGGCCTTGGGGGGGTCGCTATGAAAAAGGAGTGTTTAGAAAAAATAGTTAGCAAGAAGGAAATTCTGTCCCACTGACTATTCCATTGATTTGCTGGGCGCTAACCCTATCTACTTCTCAGACTCTAAGAATTTTGAAGAACGGAATATACAACCGTAAAGAGACTGGTTCAGCGCTTCCAGAACGGCTAGAAAAAAAGGGGTGTGAGGTTTTTGGCTTGGCTAACTTCCGGATCCGATGCGTAGGAAGCTTCCGGGTGCTGCCAGTATACATGGGGGTGGACAGCCTTGGTCGCAGAGGCATGGGCCATGGCGGTCGGGGGATGGAGCAGTGGAAGTTGAAACTGTGTAAGCCACTACGTGTAGCACAGTGCCGAAAGTCAGCAACAGCAAGGGTAGCAAGAGAAATGTTTTCAAACCAATTCTCTCGAAATTAACGACAATACGTAGCGAATTTAAGACTATTGGTCACAAGTTTTCTAGGAATAGTAGATTATTAGCACTTTGATCCCTCGCTCTACCATGGGAATTTTCCGCCAGCCATGTCGGGAGATCTTGTCAGAATTGCCGAATTCAGTTTCAAACTCTCGGGTTGATTAGTCGAAGCGTTCAGAGGTAGCGAGCCTCACAGGAATTGTGCTTGGGTTCTCATGGACCCGAAAAAGTCTGGCAAAGACCCACGCGGTCTAGGTCGCTTTAAGGGTAACTACTCGGAGTGAATCCATTTCGTTTCCTTCAGCATCGAAAAGTGTGGCGGTGTCCCCCTCGTTGTTCCAGACGAAAGCATGTCTTCCCCAGTGTAGAATCCACCTAGAAGGATTTCCCTGTTCAAACAAATCTTCTCCTGGGCCCGTGTGAACGTAGGCTTTCTCACGGGGGGAAAGGGAGACTGTTTGTGGAAACGTGTAGACATGGCGTCTCGCTCCGGTAGTGGTCTCGTCAGTCAGGGTCCAGTTCGCTAGCGAGATTTTTTCGGTTCCCTCGTTTTCGAGAACGACAAATTCTTCGTCTAGTTTGTCCGAGGTATCTTTTCCATGTGGATTGTGGTTGATGTGTTCAATGATAATTCGGTATGGAGGCTTCACATCACATATTTCGGAGAAATCCGATATAAGCGTTGAATGGGCGAGCGCCGTGCTCAAGGAAGCATTGGCTCGGGTTATGTCTCGGGTCCCTTGATCCACCCTGATATTCCAAGTCCAGTCTTCTTCCGCGGTTTATCATTGATTGTTGAGACTAACTCCTTCTTTCCGAGAAAGCTTCTCACTTCGGACACGAACTTGTGCCAAGCAGGGTCGGTTTCCAATAAGAGATGGTTTCTGGTTTCGAGTGCGACCAGGCGAGAGTTTGGAATACCGGCGGCTACAAGCCGACCTTCTTCGAAGGGGACGGACGGGTCTCCTCGAGAATGGATTACGAGCGTCGGGGCCTTCACCTTAGGGAGGTCCATGGACACATCAACCGTGCCAAACTCTTCCTGAAATCGGACCGCGTTCTCAGGAGAGCAGGAGACTCGCTGAAGGTCGTTGAACCATCGCATCTGTTCCAACGTGCCGTCGGGAATGAACTTGGATGTGAAATATTGGCGGATAGCCGGGTCGTCACGGCCCCAGCCATGCTTGATCAGGGTCATCGTTGCTTGGCGTTCTTCGATTATCTTTGTCGATCCCCGTTTGGCCCATCCTCTCGCATATCCTCCATACACGACGAGTTTGCTCACTCTCTCTGGGTGGCGGACTGCGTATTCGATTGCAACAGCTCCACCCTGCGAAATTCCAAGCAGTGGGAACTGTTCAATGCCAGCGGCGTTTACGACTGATTCTAGGTCTCGGACCCAAGCGTCGAAGGAGAAGTCTGGGACGTCCCAATCGGACAAGCCGCACCCTCTCTCATCATATCGGATAAGAGTGCTGTCAGTGGATAGATTTTCGAGAAAGGGGCGCCAGACGGGGCTCTGCCAGTCGAATTCTAGGTGGCTGAGATAGTTGGCGGCTTTGACAAGCGGAGGGCCGTTACCTGTAGCGGCATAGGCTATACGTACATTGTCAGGTGTGGTGCAGAACTTAGTCTCCTGTCGCATACTATGTCAGAACTTGGTTAGCTCTTGGATATCGGGATTCAATCATAGATAAGCGGAGTGACTACTCCAGTCATTTCTAGATGGGTCCTAGATATAAGTTGATAGCCAAAACAGACGGAGTTAAGTCGGCAATTTCAACATCTTAGTTCTGCCTTGCTTAAGTAGAGCGCGCAGGAAAATCAAGGGTCTACGGGTTCACAGGTCGAGCAGCGCTTTGTCCAAGGGCTTCAGCAAATGGATCTACCGTCTAACACTGGCCAGATGGTACTACAACTATGCGTGGGGCTGGGTCATAGGATACTTCCTCAGCACCTTCACGATGATTGTGACGATATACTATCTGATACCAGGTTTGCGCGATCTGATCTCGTTTCCACTGTTTCTCGGGGGCTCGGGAATCTTCCTCGTCGGCGGAGGTTGGGTATTGGGAAAGGTCTTGGTGAAACGGTTCAAGATCCAGCCGATGGAGAACTACATCTCAAGCGAGGTTAACCCCTTTACGAACGCCGCGTTGACGGCCAAGGAACGAGTATACTGGAACGCTATGGTCGTCTTATTGAAGAAAGAGATGGCGAGGACACCGGATGTCGAGGTACAGAAGTGTGTCGACCAGATGAAGATGTACATCAACGGTCAGGTTCCCTTCAACTTTGACGAGCTCGACAACTTCCAATTTGGCGAACAGCAGGACCTTGGTGTACCTTTGTCGAAGAGCGTTACGAAATTGTCTCTTGCTACAGAGCTTGACGAAGGTTCAGACACGGCAGTGGCAAACTGAAAATACGACACCTAAGCCATCGGGCACTTTCGAACCGTTAATCCATGAAAAAGACCTAAGTCGTCACCTCCAATTCAACTGCCTTGTCGTTTCATGCTCAAGACAAAGTTCACCGAGCTGACGGGTTGCGGAGTGCCGATACAAATGGCGGCCATCGGGTCGCTCGCCAGACCGGCGCTTGCCGCAGCAGTTTCTAATGCTGGTGGTCTCGGCATGATACAATTATCTGGCTTCACTCCATCACAAGCAACTAGATCGCTAGAAGAGGTTCGGAAGAGGACGCGGGGAGTCTTCGGAGCTAACTTCATCGTTACAGAGGCGTGGTATCCTGATCTGGAAGAGCTTCGGGAAGTTGTGGAAACTGCTTCGAAACATGCAAAGGTCGTCGAGTTCTTCTATCGCCAGCCGGATTCGTGGCTTGTCGAGCTGGTGCACAGGAACGGAGCGTTAGCCTCGTGGCAGGTAGGATCGAACGATGAGGCAGTGGCTGCAGCTAAGGCTGGTTGTGATCTGATTGTCGCTCAGGGTATCGAGGCCGGCGGTCATATCCGGGGGAAGATCGGGCTGCTGTCTTTGCTTGATCAAGTTCTAGATTCTGTAGATGTGCCGGTATTGGCGGCGGGTGGCATAGGTAGTGGTAGGGCGATGGCCGCGGCGTTAGCTGCGGGCGCGTCCGGGGTTCGGGTTGGGACGCGTTTCATCGTTGCCGAAGAGGCGGAGGCTCATCCTCAGTATCAGAAAGCGTTGATCGGGGCGGAGCCGGAGGATACGGTTGTTACTGAGGTCTTCTCGGAAAACTGGCCTAACGCGCCCCACCGGGTCTTGCGGTCAAGTGTCGAGGCGGCTCAAGCGTTCAAGGGAGAGATTGTGGGACAGCGAAGGCTCGCGTCGAGTGGGGAGATGGCGCCGGCGAAGCGTTTCGAGTCGATCACGATTACCCGGGACACGACCGGGACTCTCGAGGCTATGCCTCACTGGGCCGGAGAGTCGGTCGCTAGCGTCGAGAGGATCCAACCGGTAGCTGTGATCATAGACGAGCTCGTGTCGGAAGCGGAGAGACTCCTACAAAGCTGGAAGTAGAATATTGCTGCTGCTCAGGACCCGGCGGAAACGGTCCATCTCCTAAAACCCTATTATCGCAACTAGCTCTCGCGGATTCTAGTAATGCTGCGAAGGCTCCGAATAGGGACATTTCGTCCCGCTCTGTCTTTCATCGGCTTGTTATCATTCGTAACCAGCTTCTTCGGATCACGACTCTTCGCGACACTCAATCCGACGATTGTGATCCAGCAGCAGGGGATTCACTTCCATCATTTCTGGTATGGGATAGCTTTGATGGGGATTGCGGGCTGGCTTGCGATTACTTGGAAGAGTGAGAGGCTTGACAGGGCCTACGCGGTGATGTATGGTCTTGGAGCCGGGTTCATCGGTGATGAGGTGGGGCTTCTTCTTACTCTGGGCAATTACCAGTCTGAGCTGACGTATGATTTTTTCATCGGAGCAATTTCGGCTTCTTTCTTACTCTTGCTGGTAGTCAGGTATCGTGTCCTCCTAAGAAGAGAGGTGTCGTATCTGATGACCCGCGAAGGGTTAGCTCTTCTTGGCGTGTTCGTCACAGGATTCTCGTTCATCCTCTTTGCCTTCGGGTCGTTGAGTTTCGGAACGCCCCTCGCTCTTGTTGGAATCATCGTCATCCTTAGAGAAGTGTTCGTGAAGCACGATGCTGTTGTTGAGGGTAGGATGCCCAGAGGGGTCACGATAGTTGCCGCCCTCTCAATTCTCGGTGGCATAAACCTCATTCTTGGAGGGGTCGGAAATGTTCTCTCCCCGCCGGTGATCAGTGCGTCTGATCTTGCGGGGATAGTTCTTCCAGCTGGTACTCTCGCGTTGATCTCAACAATATTCTTGTTTCTCGCATTCGTCGCCTTGGGGCTTGGTTCTCTGAAGATCTTGACGGGGCTGGTGCTTCGGACAGGCAAGAGTTGGGCTTGGGGCCTTGGAATAGCAACGAGCATCTCATCCCTCTTCCTGGACGCTTCCTCGCTAGGGGTCAGTTCAGGATTGGTCACGGGGAATGGGATCGAGTTTCCCACGTCTATCGTCGCGATTGTCTATCTCACGAGACCCTATGTGAAAGCCTTCTACAGAAGCGTCCCGGACACGGCCCCTAAAGAGAGTCTCTGAACTAGGGCTAGAATCTCGATTCTCATGAAGGGCGGGGCGTGGGAAAATCGACCACCCCCCGGGGGTCGAGAAAAGCATGCTTATTTTGAGAGAGACAAATCCCAAAAGTACGGCGTTACCTATAGCCACTGCAAGGGTAATCCGGGATGGGAGCAGCTGATGGGGGTCGTCAAACCAAGCTTCCAGATTTTGACAGCCTCTGGGATTACGACCATCCAGGCGCGACTGAGAGAAAGTTCCG
>WNFB01001645.1_pt1 | contig 19186 bp, 22 predicted proteins | sample 5400501 | NCBI WGS metagenome assembly WNFB01 (sample SAMN13153341, study PRJNA577476) | soil metagenome | isolation source: 200 cm saprolite under Douglas fir tree site 2 hole 1 | place: USA:California | collected 2015-04-18 | reverse complement strand
CGAGCCGCCCGCGACGGAGGGGACGATCATCAGGGTATCTCCCTCCTTCAGCCGAGTCTCTTCGCCGTTCATCGATCGAATGTCCTCTTCGTTGAGGTAGATGTTGATGAAGTTCCTCAGCCGTCCGTTCTCGGAGTAGAGGTATTTGCCCAGGTTGGGGTAGCTCTTGGTGAGCGCCTGAAGCGCGTCCTTCACCGTCTTCGCGCTCAAGTCCAACTCGTCTCTGTTGTTTGTGTGCTGCCTGAGGACGGTGGGAATTACCACCCTGACACCCGTTGAGGTCACCCCTCTACCACCTCGATCGGCTCCTCCGCCGCTCCTGTGCGCTTCTCGTTCGGGGTCCACGACCTGCGGTCTTTCGTTCCTCCACTCCCCACCGAGACTACGAAGTAGGAGTACCAGGGAAAGGCGTGGTCCAGGTCGAATCTAGAGAGGGCCGCGGGATAGTCGGGGTGTGAATGGTAGATTCCGGCGACAACCAACCCCCTCTGAGAGGCCGCCCTATCCGCCCGATACAGTTCGAGCGGGTCTATGTGGTACCTGTCTTGCTTGGGCCCCGGATACTCGTTCTTCATCCTGACGCAGTCAACCACCTTCTTCTCACCGGTTGCGATTAGCAGGCCGCAGCATTCCTCGGGATAGGCTTCTCGGGCGTGCGCATCGATTTCGTCAAACACTCTCCTCGGAATCTTTAGTGTCAGCTCTCCTCACCTTACTGAAGGTAATCCTACCCTGGGAACAGGGATTCATCATGGGGTACTTATGACGATCGACGGCCCGAAGTGTCTCGGGAGGCTTCGGGATGCTCCCGATCGGCTCGGTCGATAATGTTGCCGTTGTCATTGTCTATCCTGCCTTGCCTCCACTTTTGCTAGTAATGGTATAAATAGCATCTTGACAAGATTATTCCGATAGGAATAATTGGCTTTCGCGCTCGTACATCAGAGGCAGCGCAGGCGGCTCAGGGATGGTGACATCCGCTTCGCCGACTCGTTCTGGACCCAGAGGCCGAGGCTGGAGAGAATGATCACAGCCAGAAGGGCCAGCTCCAATGGGAGTCCCACTGAGGTCAGGACGTTCAGGAGGAGGAACCCGCCGAAGATCACCGAGACCAGAGAGAGTATCTTCGCAGCCAGAATCTTTCCGACGACGAAGAGCACCAATCCGACAACAAGGGATGCGACTGTGGAACCAACGATGGCTTGTGTAATCGCGTATCCCGCATATCCCAGACCAAGACCTATTGCAAATGATAGGAAAGACATCCCCAGAAATCCTCCGAGCAAGAATCCGACAAGCTCGGCCACGAGGGTACCAAGTGAACCGAGGAAGGCCGCTCCGAGGATGCCGCCGAAGTAGGCCCCCGCCAAACCCCCAAGAATGAACGCGACGGCCTTTATGACGCGACGCCCGAAGAAGATCAAGAACAGAGCCGCGAGTAGCAGTGCTACCAGGAAGATGGGGGTTGCGAGTCCGCTAGGAAGTAGGCTGGAGGGAATGCTCTCCGGAGGGCTCGTCATGCTTCAGCGTGTGACCAGGAAGCGGCTCACAGTTGAACGTTCACCTTTGATGGAGTTCCAGTCCAGGTACTTGGTTCTGTAATAGGCGAGTGCTGCCTGACCCAATCTCCCTCGAAACCGTCTTTGCAGAAGCCTTGCTATTCGTCTCGACATCTCTGCACTGAAAAATTTGGTTTGTTATATGTTTCCGCACCGCGTCGCAGGGTGCTCCTGTATGTGATTGAGAGGGCCCGGGGTGGGATTCGAACCCACGATCCCAAGGTCGCCGCGCGAGACAAACTCCACAGCCTCGTGTGCTAACCAAGCTGCACCACCCGGGCCAGCGAATTATTCACTCCCGAAAGTCACAATTTAAGCCGTTGGGGGACTACTTACTCGTGAAGCAGAAGTATGGGTAGCCGCCGTTCACCATCTCGACTGCCCGCTTGGTCCAGAAATTTGCCATTGGCTCTGATTCTAACGCACCCCAGCCGTGAGACAGTGAATCCGCGAAAGAGTCTGGTTTCGCCCGGTCGTCGTGGAATCTACTGAAATGACGAACGTCCTTTAATACGAAGTGGAACGTGACCTGAAAAGTGACGCCGCGGGCCACTCTTCTATCTGGTATCGTCGTCTTGCTCTTGGCGACGGCCGCTGGACTGTTCTATCTGCGCAGCATCGGCGAAAACCAAGCCTCGACGGCGGCAACGACCCCAACCAGCACGGACGCATTCAGCACGTACGCATCCAGCTCGAAGCTCCAGACGTCCAACACGATTAGATCAACAACCGTGACGCAACCTCTGGGTTGCCAACATAACATCGCGCCAGTCTTCACGAGGCCGTTCACCAATGCGACGCTGATTCAGTTCGTTTACCCCCTCGGCGGGATTTCCACAGGGTCTCCCGCAAGGAGCTACGTTTTCGTGAAGACGGCACCCGACGGCTCGCACCTGTTCGTCCCGGTGTATGCCCCGGTTAACATGACGCTTCAAGGCATCACGTATGCTAACAAGAACTACGGTCCGTTAGGAATGCGTCCAGAGTATCGTCTCGAATTTCAAGTGACTTGCGAGGTGTTTCTCACTTTTGACCACATCCCGACCGTCGAGAGCCGGATAGCGAGCCTCGGGCCGTCTATGCCTGCGAACAACAGCCGAACGGGTGTGTATGTTTCGGTTCCAGTACCAGCGGGAGAGTTGCTCGGATACACGGACGGGACGAGGCTGGCCGGGTCGTGGGACTTCATGGTGCTTAACAATGCCAAACCTGCGTTTCACGTTAACGATAGCAGGTGGACTGCGGACCAGTACAGATATGGCGATTGTCCTTATGACTACTTTGCGGGTGACTTGAAGGCAACATACTATTCTCTCCTCTCCACTTCTGGCACCACGACAACCCCTTTGTGTGGTAAAGTGTCGCAAGATGTCTCAGGAGCGATCGCGGGCGGTTGGTTCCAGGGCAATTCAACGACCGCGCAGGGTTCCCGTCTCCTGGTCGGGAAGTTCCTGAACTATATCGAAATGGTGGTCAGCCAAGCAAATGGGCCGATCCTCGACATCAGGGACTACAGGAGCATAGTAAACCCGGCGACGGTTATGGTCGGCCAGTCGGTTTGCTACAGTGACGGGACGTCGTACGCATATTTGGACCTTGTTTCGCAGCTCTCCATGCGTGTGGCGACGGGGACGGGTGGGTGCCCCACTCAACTTCCGTACACGTATCAAGTCTGGAATCGCTAGTACCCCGAAAATCCCGGAACGAGCCCAGCTCTGGGAAAATTTCCCCAAGCGAGGTCGATTATCGACGAATTCACGCCGCTAGATTTCTCACTTACTCGTGAAGCAGAAGTATGGGTATCCACCGTTCACCATCTCGACTGCCCGCTCCACTATCGTGTCCGAGATCTCCTTCCACTTCGAGCCCCAGTCAATATCGTCCACGACCATCTCCTTCTCCCCCTTGTGAGTCTTCGAGGGTACGCTCGACCAGATCGGCCTGCCGTAGAACGGCTTGACGATTCTCACGTCCCACTTCTTGCACTGCATCCGGCCGTTGTTCTTCTGGAAGTACTTGCAGTCGAAGCAGTGCTTGGAGAGCCATATTACCTCACGCGTCCTCTTCACTGTCTTGCCGAGCTCGGTGAGGAGCCGCTCCGACTCCCTCCGAATCATCTCGGCGAGCTCTTTCTGCCCGGCTTCAGTGTTCATGTAGTAGTCTGGTTTCTCGGCCAGGGCCTCGTACCAGTTCAGCAGCTGGTCGGTGTCGCCGTCGTCTTCGCTCAAGTCTAGTTTCCTAAATCGTTCGTTTCCTTATAAGCTGTCGGTGATCGGAGAATGGATAAATACCGAATCGGAAAGCTATCTCACCCAATAGACGCGTGGCGTGCTTCGACGGGCGACCTGGACTGACATTCGGTCAGGATGAAGACAACACTGCCACGCGCTCTAGGTGGCGGTTAAATGAAGTAGGAGAATATCTCCTAAGATTAGCACGAAATAAAGTGAAACGCTTGTCCGTGAACATTTGCCCGAGACATCCTTTTTGCTGGACGCAGGCTATCATGAATGGAGCCAAGTCGCCGGGTATTTCGATGGGGATGGGAGCGTTGTTTTCGTGCCTGGACTCTTTACTGTCCTGCTTGGTGCATTATGGACTGACACGTATAAACCTCAGATTGAGCACATCGCGAATTTCCTCAGACACCAAGGTCTTTCACCATCCAAAGTGTATGTGAACAAGAGAGTGCACCGTGTAACTACGTTTGCTTGGAACGTTCGTCTTCCGAAAAGAGGAGGAGTGCTAAAAGCATTCAAAGAGATGCTCCCGTATCTAGATAAGAAGAGAGAACAGACGAAAGCCGCAATCGATTATCTTGAGAACAGGACTACGGGAAGTGAACTCATTGGCGCCTTCAAGGAAGCTGTCAAACTGGGAGCGCGTTCCGGAGAGATTAGGGAAGTCGAAATGCCTTGGACAAGGGACGAAGGCATGAGAATCGGCCGGAAGATTGCAGGGGAAAGGGCGTGGAAGATAAGAAAGGGTTTGACTGCGACCACCCTGGAGAAGACGGCGGCCAATTACAAAGACTCCCGTTTGAGCATGAGAGAGCTAGGAAAAGTCTATGGGTTTAGCGCCTCAACAGTTTCTCGATTCTTGCGCGAACGCAAAGGAAGATGATTAATTTGAACGACGTCTGCTCTTCATCATCTTAAGGACGCCTTCGCTGGTCCTTTCTTTCGCGCCTCTGCCCTTCATCCACTTCAACGCGCTCGCTGAGTCGGTCCTCTTCAGATTGACTCCCCTGACGCAGTCCGTCAGAACGTTCACGTGAAACCCCTCCGTGAGTGCGTCCCCCACGGTGTTCTTGACGCAGTAGTCCGTCGCGAGCCCCCCGACGAAGAGCTCAGTCACACCCATCCTCTTCAGGGTTGATGACAGCTCGGTTCCTTGGAATCCCGAGTAGGCCTCCTTATCCGGTTCAGTCGCCTTGCTGACCACCAGCGCGTTCTTCGGCACGCGGAGGTCAGGATGAAACTCGGCTCCCTTGCTGTTCCTTACGCAGTGTGAAGGCCAAGGACCCCCATTCTCCCTGAACGAGCAGTGGTCCGGCGGATGCCAATCCCTCGTGAAGCAGACCGGGAGATTAGAGACAGTGAAGGCATCCACCAGGGCGTTCAATGGCGGTATGATCTTGTCGCCATCCTTGACGGCCAGAGCGCCCCCCGGGCAAAAATCATTCTGAACGTCGACGATTATCAAGGCGAATGCCGCGCCAGCCATCCCATCACCAAGAGATTGATGGGGGATGCTTTGACAGCAGATGAAGATCCCTGAGAACTCTTGACCTTATGGCCTCGACCCCCTCGTACTTCCGCACGATCTTCCCGTTCTTCAGGAGCGGGGTGAGCATCGCCTTGGTTCTGGGGGGGGCTTCCGCTCCTTCCAAGACGACGGTATCTTGGAACCCGACACTCGAGCGGTAGACCGCTTTCCTGCCGCCGAGCCCCCCTCTCTTAGCTCTGAACTCTCTCTTTGCGCCACGCCGCACCTCGACTATCTTCGCGCTCAGATCGATGACGGGTGGGTAGGCGACGGCGGTCCCCACCCCAAAGCCGTCCGCGATCTCCTTCAGCTTCCCCACCGACTCCTCGTCGAGCCTCCCGGATGCGATGAGTTTCACCTTCTCACCACCCCTGATGTCGAGCTCCCACCTGACCTCCTCGATGATCTTCCTGAAGTCACCTCTTCTGGAGGCGGGGGTGTCGAGTCTCACCCCCCAGAGGTTTGAACCAAGGACCTCGAACGCCTTGACCGCCTCCGACTTCTCGTCCCAAAACGTGTCGACGAGCGCAACCCTGGGGGAATCGCTCGCGATCGTCTTGTCGTACATCTTCCAGGCCGTTTCCTGGTCGCCAATGACCTGGATCAGAGCGTGCGGCATCGTGCCGGAGGCCTTCAGATGGAGGAGTTCTGCACCAAGGACGTTCGAGACCCCGTCGAAACCTGCGAGGTAACTGGCCCTCTCCACCATCGGAGCCAAGGCCGGGTGGACACGCCTCGTCCCGAAGCTGAAGAGGAGCTTCTCGCCCGCGGCCACCCTGAACCTCGCGGCCCGCGTCGAGACGCTGGTAGTTGAGGAGAGGAGGCCGAGGAGAGGTGTCTCATAATCGGCGAAGGCGCCGTACTTTCCAGCAATCACCATCAGTGGCTCGTAAATCACGGTCGATGAATCGGCGACGAAGACCCCACCCTCCTCGAAGGACCAGACGTCGACTGGCAGGCCCTCGAGGAGTTTCGCCGCCTCGTAGACGCCTGTGAGGATGCCCCAGTTCTGCGGGTAGGGAAGCTCCCGCGCATAGACCTCCATCACGACGTCCGCGTCGACGTTGTTCTTCTGCAGGACCTCTTTTGTGTTGACGAAGTACATGTCTGTCGTCCGCCCTTCCTTTATCTCGTTCTCGTTCGCGAGCCAGAACTTCCTGCCCTGGAGGTCGTAGTCCGTCATTTCTGCCGCCTACCATCTCGAGGTGTGGAAAAGCTTTTTCCATATAATGCGGCTGGAGGAACGATTTGCTGAAGGAAGAGCTGGACATAGTCGAGGCGAAGAGGAAGATAGTCATTTTCATCAAGAGGGAGGTCACGGAATCGAGGACAGATGGTGTGGTCTTGGGGCTGAGCGGGGGAATCGATTCGTCTGTCACTGCTTACCTCTCGGTGGAAGCCCTGGGTTCAAGGCGGGTAATGGGTCTAATAATGCCCGACCTCCGTGTGACGCCAAAGCAGGACCTGGATAACGCGAAGGAGGTGGCCTCTGAGCTGGGGATGGAAACAAGGTTCATCGATATCGCCCCGATTCATCGAACCTTCATGAAGAACCTCGAGCCTGACAGGCTGGCCGAAGGGAACCTCAGGGCGAGGATCAGGATGGCTCTGCTCTATTACTACTCGAACCGATTGAACAGGCTCGTCGTGGGGACAGGCGACAGGTCGGAAATATTATCGGGTTATTTCACTAAGGGAGGCGATGGTGGCGTAGACATCCTTCCCATCGCCGACCTCTACAAGACCGAGGTCAGGCGGCTCGGCGAAACCCTTGGGTTGAGCAGGCGCATCATCTCCAAGCGAAATAACCCCAGGTTGTGGCCGGGGCACGAGGCGGAGACTGAACCTGGCTTCTCCTACGACGTGCTCGACTCGGTCTTCAAACTGTACTTCGACCGAAGGCTCGGGATGGAGACTGTTTCCTCAAGGTTGAATCTAGACTTGAGCACGGTTCAGGGGTTGACCTCGAGATATCACGAGACTTCCCACAAGAGGCAGCCACCGCCCATCTGCAAGCTCCGCTGAGAATGCTTATACATAGAAAGCAATCGAGCTCGAATTTGCTGGGCCGGTAGTTCAGTTGGTACGAACGCCCGCCTCGCACGCGGGAGAGAGCGAAGAGCTCCCCAAAGTCGGGGGTTCAAGTCCCCCCCGGTCCACATTCAAAACCGCTTCATAGTACGACGTGGATAGGGCGTGATGCGTGTTGTCCCGACTTCGCAAAAGGTGATAGCGCGACCGCGGCCGTGCCCGGGCGGTGACCAGATCGGACCTTTACAGCCTGGCCAAGCCAATCCTGTTCAGGCTCGAAGCTGAGAGAGCTCACGCTCTCGGCCTGAAACTGATGGGCTGGTTGCCCGAGGCGAAGCCCTCAGGAGTCGACCTCGGCATCAGAACCTCGATTGGTGAGCTGGCCAATCCTCTCGGGCTGGCTGGCGGTTTCGACAAGACAGGCGTGCACCTCCGCACCCTTTCGAGACTTGGCTTCGGGTATCTGGTCGCGGGGACAATAACGCTGCAACCCTGGCCCGGCAATCCGAAGCCCAGGGTCGTGAGGAATGTAATAGAGAGGACGCTTGTGAACTCGCTGGGGTTCCCGAACCCCGGAGTCGACGAGTTCCTCCGAAACCTTTCGTCTAGCAAGCCCACGGTCCCTGTCGTCGCAAGCATCAGCGGCAGGGAGGCGGCGGAAATCGTTGAATGTTACGTGAAAGTTCAACCAAGTGTCGCTGCTGTCGAGGTGAATCTGAGCTCCCCAAACACGCCGAGGCTCCACGATCTAAGGGAAATCGACCTTTTCCAGAGCCTCGTAGATGACCTGTCGTCCGCCAAGAGAAAGCCGACCTTTCTCAAAGTCCCCCCGCTCCTGGATGAACGGCAATTCGATGATGTACTGCGGTTGGTGGGGATATGGGAGAACCATGGCTTCGAGGGAGTCACTGCCTGCAATTCCAGACCGGTGACGGAGCCGAGAGTGGCAACTGGGACCGGTGGCTACAGCGGCCCTCCGCTGTTTGCGAATCTTATTCTTGCAGTCAAGAAATTAAGAGTGAAGACGCCGAAACCGTTCGAGATAAACGCGGTCGGTGGAATCAGCGGCTCCGAGAATGTGAAAGAGGCTCTCGCGGCTGGCGCAACGACCGTTCAGCTCTACACTGCTCTCGTCTACGAAGGCCCGAGGCTCGTCTCAAGAATCCTGAACGAATTGACCCCCACTGACTCTCACAGTTACACAGAATGAGAAAGCTAGCTGTCGTAGCAGTAGCAAGGCCAATTCTCATCAGGCGGCGATAGTCCTCGGCTAGGTATTCGCATCCCCGCATGGGGTGATTCCGGTCACAACTCGAGAAGCGCCAAGGCGATACAGGGCTCGCCTCTTTCTCAATCAAGTATCAGGCAGATCTGACGGCTTTCTTGCTTAGTGTGGTGCCGCAGACGACGCAGTTTGTTATCTTGGGGTTTGTGTACTCCTTCCCGCACCCTTTGCAGAACATCTTCCAAGTAATCTGCTTCCACTCGCCCTTGATGTTTGTCCCAGACAGAGGAATCCCGAGCACCTCGGCAACATTTCTCACCGCGAAGTCATCGGAGACCAGGTTGACCTTGCTCCCATCTTTCGAAAGGTCGAGGGCGAGGGCGAGGAGTGACACATCAGTCTTCGACAGTGCATTGGAATCGCCAGTCTTGGCTGCCATCGCCTTTACCCGCTGGAGCGATTCCACCGACGGCTCGGTGACCTGCACCCGCGTGTGTAGGAGAGAGGAACCTACACTCTGGTGTTTGACCTCCTCGAGCACGAAGTATGTGGTGTAGTACCTCCCTCTGCCTTGGTACGGAATCCCCGCGTAGAAGGCGGTTGAATCCAAGACGTAGACTGCTTCAGCCAAATTTCAGACGCCGTTTATTCCGCGATTGGCAGGTGGGCTTGGGTGAGCCGACAGCTCCCGGGATTCGCTTGCAAATTCATTTGTGGTCTTAATCGACTCGCGGAAGAAGGCTCCCGAACTCAAGCTTATTTACTTTCGGTTCCGGTTCCGATAACTCCGGGATATCAACCCTGAGTCATCTTCCCGCCATCGACTCTGAGGATTAGAGCCGTCGTCTGCTCGTTCCCCTTCACCGCTTCAGCTGGCGGGCCGTCCGGCTTGAACCTCAAGCCTCCCTTGGCCAAGATGTTCTTGGCCGCGTTCTCGTCCCTGTCGAAGGTGATTCGACAGTTCGGGCAGTGGAGGGTGCGGTCTGCATTCGGGTATGTTCTAGACCCACATGTCGCACACTTCGCACTCGTTCCCCATGCTGCCACGTAGAAGACGGGAATTCCCTCCCATCTCGCCTTGTAGTCAATTAGTCTCTGGAGTTATAGCAGGTCGATTTTCCTTCAGGCCGATTCTGATGCAGTCATTGATCGTGCAACGGAAGCTTTCGAGGAGTTCGAGTATTTTCTGTGTCAGCTGGTATCTCTGCTTGACAGCTTTCGTTACTTGCATCCTAGTCAAGTACTTGGGTTTTACTTTTAAGCATCACACTCTGGCGCGTTATCAGAGCCAGCGTGAGCAAGCCTGTAGACCTAGGGAGCGTAAAAGAAGGAAGTTACATAATTATTGATGATGAACCGTGCAGGGTCGTGAACCGCGAGCACTTCAAACCGGGAAAGCATGGAGCTGCAAAGATTAGGCTCGTTGCAATCTCGATATTCACGGGCTCGAAGAAAAGCATCGTCGCCGGGGTCGATTCGAGGGTGGAAGTACCTATGATTGACAAGAGGTCGGGACAGATAATCTCGACGACGCAGGCGTCAGTGCAGGTTATGGACCTGCAGACATTCGTGGTCTTTGAAACGCCCACTCCTCCGGAGAGCGAAGTCGGGGGACCTCTTTCTCCAGGCGCCGAAGTCGAGTACTGGTCGGTTATGGGCAGGAACAAGATAATGCGGATAAAGGGCGGAACCTGAGTCCGTTGGCGCTCTATCTGTACATTGATCTCTTCATCGTGACCTCAGACGGCTCTTCCGATTTCCTTCATCTAGAGCGGTCCTACAGAATAGGAGAGCGAAATAAGTTTTCTCGACACCTGGGAGATTGGTGCGCTTCTGCTGATTCCCCGCCGGTGAGTTCTCTCAACACTTAAAGATAGGCGCAGAGGCCGCTGCCTCGAAATGGAACGCGATCTCATCATTGGTCTACTTCTGCTCGCAGTTGGCGGATTCTTCGTCGAGATACTACTCGATTTCGTAGGATTCCCCTTAAGCGGTCTAGGCTTTTATTACATCATTACGTCGGTAGTCAAAAAGACTTCGGCCCCAACAGCCCCAAAGCAGAGCCAGGCGTGAAATAGGCCCGGAGGCAGCTCACCTCAGCCGTGCTAAGCTTTCACCCACACAGGGCTTTTCTACTCGCTTTTCTTCTTCTGGTGTTCAAAACAGCTATCTGAAATAGAGCAGGGACGGAAGGAGATTCGTGCGCGTCAAAAGGGGATTAGGAAGGGCTCTCGCCGTTGTGTCCATCCTGCTAGTTGTCACCGCCGCAGCGACGGCTTACTCTTACTACCTCCTTCAGCAGAGCGGCTCGAGCCAGAGCCAGCTGCAACAGTTGGTCTCCAACCTGGAGAGCAGAAATACGCAGCTGCAGCAGGAACTGAATTCCGGAGTCACGCCGAACAATGCGTCCGTGCTGAGTCTCGACCCGGTCTCGATATACCGAAGCGCGAACAGAAGCATCGTCACGATACAGGGGGATCAGGTGACCACGGTCAACACGTTCTTCGGCCCGCAGCAGAGCCTCCAGGTCGTTCTTGGTTCTGGTTTCGTCATCCGGGACACGGGCTCATACTATATCGTTACCAACTTTCACGTCCTGTCGGGTGATACGAACCTCACTGTGACGTTCTGGAACGGCAACTCGTACGTAGGAAAGGTCGTGGGTACGGACCCGTACAGCGACCTTGGCGTCGTCTCGGTGACCGCATCTCCCTCCCAGCTATTCCCGATACAGATCGCGTCTTCCTCGTCACTGCAGGTTGGACAACCTGTCGTCGCAATTGGAAACCCGTTCGGCCTTGCGGGCTCGATGACTTTTGGAATCATCAGTCAGGTTGGAAGGACAATTCAGGACCCGGTTGCCGGAAACTTCTCGATTGCGAGCGCGATTCAGTTCAGCGCTCCGATAAACCCTGGCAACTCTGGCGGAGCCCTTTTGAACAGCAAGGGGGAGGTCGTGGGTATTACGACAGCTGTCGTTAATGGGGCGCAAGGCGTCGGGTTCGCGATTCCGTCGGACACAATAGTTCGTGAGCTGCCCTCCCTAATCACCACCGGCAAGTACAATCTGCATCCTTATCTTGGAATTGGGAGTGCGGATATGAGCTACGCCCTTGCACAGAAGCAAGGTACGAACGTTACCTACGGCGTCTTAATCGAGCAGGTCGTGCCAGGAGGTCCCGCGAGTCGCGCGGGCCTGAGGGCCGGAAACACGATGGTTACCCTCGAGGGAACACAGTACGTTATTGGGGGTGATATCATCGTCTCCCTCAACGGGACGAAGATAGTCAACATAGACGCCCTCTCAACCTACCTAGAGGGGCATGCGCTTGCGGGCCAGACAATTCAGGTGCGCTTCATACGGGGCGGGAGTTTCCAGACCGTGAACGTGGTGCTGGGGACGAGGCCTCCGCCTCCCTCCTCTTGAACCGCTACTTCGGAATCAGTCTCGCCTTGGTTATCTCAAGATAGCCGGAGTCGCCCCTCCAGTGCTTCGTGGACTCCTGTACTTCCACACGCTTCGTGAAGATGGGGCAGTCTAGGACGAGGGTTTCGCCCTCCCCTCCCTCCAGCCCCGCGTGTACTCCATACTTCGAGTGTAGATCGAGCAGATCGTCGACTGCTTTGTGGTCGAGGAGACGCCCCAGCCATCCCTCGTTGAAGCCAAGCGCTGAGACGCTCGTCATGATGACCCGGAAGCCACTCTTGAGCAGGTTTCTGAGGTGGGTCTCTGGGTCGATGTGCCAGAGGGGCGAGATACTTTCCAGTGCCAACTCATCACAGATTCTGTCGATCCTGGACTTCTGATAGACGCTGGCAAGAGCCCCGGTGTACAGGCCTTCGATCCGGTATCTTTCTTTCGCGAGGGAGAGGGCCTTGATCAGGTCTTGAAGCTCTAACTCTTTGGCCCCCTCCGTTTCCATCAAAATCTGCGGTACTCCCATAGCCTCGGCCTGAAGCCTTGTCACCCAGACGTTGGGGTAATGAAACATGTACGAATCCTCCCTCAGCGGGGAGAGGGTAACCAGACAGACCAGCGAATCCCTCCTCCTGGCGAGGTAGGCCGCGTAGGTGCTGTCCTTTCCACCAGAAAATAATACTGCGACCTTCAAGACGAAAAGGGCCTAGGTCGTGGTCCTCTCTTAGGGGCTCTTGTCCGGCGGAGATGTGTCGAATAACTTGATGGCTTGGCAATCCGTTCGTTCGATGGCAGGAGTTTCGAACTCTCCTAGGATACCGATGCCTTCATGAGTAGTTCGTTGACTATATTCTCCCACCTCACCGAGGTTATGTACTCCGAACGTCCTCTTGAAGGAAGATATCGCCGACTCCACCACATCGACCTCTTACCGTATCCGTGCCTCTTCTTCCACCTCTCGTAGTCTCTGAGTTGTTCAATCACGACGAGCTTCTTGGGCATGCACCATACGTGAGCACGGAGGCGTCCTTCCTGACCTTGACATAGGTTCTATTCAATTCGTGTCCAGCTGCCTGAAGATCTCCCTCGAATCGTATGCTCCGTCCCCGATCGCTCTGGTCACGCTACCTGTCGATGATGCCTCCTCCTCTACTAGCGGCACGAATATCCTGCGGTCGTGGACGTCCTCCTTCGTCACCTGCATCAAGAGTATCTTCCCTCTCTTCGTGTCCACCGCCAAGTGGACCTTGACGAACCCACTCTTCACCATCCACTTCTGCCTTATCCACTCTCCCCTGTTCGAGATTTCGATTCCGTTGGAGTCAAATTGTTATCGTTACGTCTTCGTCTGGGTCTACGCCTGGGTCCAGCTGCACCTTTGTCGTTGATATTCTCCACCACATCGTGGTGTAGTCCGGGACCCTCAGTCCTTCGACGTGCTCTGAGAACACTCTGACGAACCCTTACAGCTCCCTGTACGGCAGCAGGTACACGTGGATGGCTGCGAGCATACTCATTAAGGAGGCTGGATGGCGATACTCTGCTCCTTCCTTCTCCTCGTTCATTCTCCTTGGTTGTCTGCTCCATCCAGACAAAAAATCGATATCGAACAGGAGCTCTCCCCTCCTCACCAACGGCTCATTGTACTCCTTCCAGTTCCTCTTCTTCGTGACCGTCCTGCTACGGGAGGGTTCTGATACATCTCATCTATAAGAGCATGATAGAAGCTTGACAAGCTGGTTAGTCATTCGACACATCTTAAGTAAGGTAAAATCTCATAATAAGTATATTAGAATCTTAGGTATTATCTTATAAATGCTTATTAATTATCAAAAAAGTGGGGTTAATATGAATAAATTTTGGATTCCCATTCTCGCCATCTTTGCCAGCACTCTCCTAACAACCGCAGTATTCGCAGACAGCCCACACTTTCTGTTCGCGGACAACTCCGTCAGCACGAGCACCGGAGCCCTGACAACGAGCTTCAAGGATGCAGGGCTCGGGACGGGCACAACAAGCATCCAAATCACCCTCAGCGTGAAAACTGCTACTGCCGTATACCAGTGCTTCAACAATGGAGGCAACCACCCCAAGGCCGGCAATAAGGAAACCGTGTCCACATCCCTGACGAAACCGGGGACGTTCACAGTGAGGAACGGGCAGACCACGGGAAGTCTTATGGTCGGACCGCCAGGCCCCGGAAGCTTCACTTGCCCATCAGGACAGACGCTGTTTCTGCAATCAGCCACCTACTCGGGCATCTCCGTCAGCGACGCGACGGGCAACACGCTTGCGGCCACTCCTGACCCAATCTCCACCGGGCCGATCCATGTCAGTGTCTAACAAACTGGTCTTGGTGCGTGAGAGAGCACCAAGCTCCCTTCTTTATTATAGAACCCAGCCTGAGCTTCTAACGAGCTAGGCTGCAACGAGTGTTCATCATTTCTGATGTGGGCGACTGTTATGAACGCAGTCATGACCACGCTGCTTCGCCTGTCGCCCGGGTTTCACGATCATGAAGTGCCGGACGTTATTTGACGGCCCTTCAAGTCTCTGGGACTGGCTGTGCAGGATGCCTCAACAGCCATACTCGTCTGCAATGAAGCCAAGAAGAAAGGAATGGGAAGAGGGGTCCTCGGCTCTTGCACCGTCTTCGGGTAAATCGGCAGAGGTTTTGCTGTGATTCTCCGCGTCAAGTCGGTATGAAAAAGTTGATTGAAATGAATTAAGGTCATTGGAGGAATTTCGAATCCTTCCACACGGCGACATATGCTGCCCGGATGCTATCTGTCGCCCGCCACTACTTTCATCTGAGGTGAGAACCGTCTAAATAGCGGAGTATGAAGCGAAGCAAGAGACATGCTGGACTCTCTCAGGGATGGCCTCCAGAATGCGGTGAAGAAGCTCCTCGGGGCGTCGACGGTGGATGAGCAGGCGGTAAAGGAGTTCGTCCGCGACCTGCAGAGGACGCTCATTCAAGCCGATGTGAACGTGAGACTGGTCCTCGACCTAACCGAGAGGGTTCAGAGGAGGGCGCTCGAAGAGAGGCCGCTCGGCGGCATCACGAGGAAGGATCAGATCGTGACGATCCTATACGAGGGACTCTCTGGGCTCCTCGGCAAGGCAGGACCGCCCCCGCTCGACAAGAATAAGCTCAACGTAATCGTGATGCTCGGCATACAAGGCTCGGGGAAGACGACGACTAGCGGGAAGCTGGCGAGATTCCTCACGAAGCAGGGTTTCAAGGTCGGACTCGTCGCGGCAGACACTTTCAGGCCGGGAGCGGTAACGCAGCTGAAGACGCTCGGCGCCACGGTCGGCGTCGAGGTATACAGCGATGAAAAGGAGAGAGATTCCATCAAGATAGCCAAGGAAGGAAAAAAATACTTCCAGCAGAGTAAGAATGTGATAATCATCGATACCGCTGGAAGGCACAAGGAGGAGAAGGGCCTCCTCGATGAGATGAAGAAGATCATCTCCGAGGTCAAGCCAGACCTGAACATCCTGGTGATTGACGGAACGATAGGGCAGCAGTGTTACAATCAAGCTCTCGCGTTTCATCAGACGGCGCCGGTAGGAGGCATCATCGTGACGAAGCTTGATGGTGCCGCAAAGGGAGGAGGCGCGCTCGCTGCGGCGGCCGCGACAGGCGCACGGATTCTCTACCTCGGGACTGGCGAGAGGGTTGACGACTTGGAGGAGTTCTCTCCAACCCGCTTCGTCGGACGCCTCCTCGGGATGGGCGATATCAAGGGGCTCCTCGAGGCGGCACAGCAAGCCGAGATCGAAGTCGACCAGAAAGGCGTCCAGAGGATGATGTCTGGAAAGCTGACGATGGATGACCTCCTCTTTCAGTTCGACCAGATGAAGAAATTCGGCTCTCTGAGGAAGATCGTTGAGCGCCTGCCGGGAGTGTCTGGGGACATTAAGGGTGAGGACCTAGAAAAAGCTGAGAGCAGGGTCAAGGTCTACAAGCCTATAATTCAGTCGATGACGAAGGACGAGAAGGAGAATCCGGAGAGGATCAACGCCTCGCGAATAAAGCGGATTGCCGCAGGCTCCGGGACCACCGAGAAGGATGTCCGTGAACTGGTTACGAGGTACAAACAGATGAAGAACCTGATGAAGTCGGGCAAGACTCGTGAATTCAGACAGTTCATGAGAAGGATGGGCGGTCAGTGAGGTGATGGAGGGGATTCAGAGGTATGAGCTGTGCGAACCCTGTTCCCTCAGGCAAGGCTTCCGGGAAGCTCTAGCGATAAATCCCAGGCGCTGTTTCATCTGCAGAGGGCTAACGACAAGAGTGGACGAGATTCGGTCCGACATTCTGCGGAGACTAAGGGGCTACGAGTTTCGAACCTTCTCCGTCGGCCTCTCGCTGCCGGAGGGTATGCAGGAGAGGGAGGACCAGCTCCGTGCAGAGTACAAGCTGAAGGGTAGGGAGACGATAAAGGCCTGGCTCTCAAAGAGTCTCTCTGAGAGGGTAGCCAGGGCAACGCACAGGCGGGTCGACAAGCTGAACCCGGAGCTTGCTGTCTTGGCGGACTTGGATGCCTCCGAGGTCAGGCTGAACGCAAGACCCGTTTTCATCTACGGCAGGTACACAAAACCAGCCGGAGTTTCGCAGAGGAAGACTTTCTGCGCCAGCTGTCGTGGTGGTGGATGCGCGGTTTGCGGCTATTCTGGTTATGAAACGAAGGCGAGCGTCGAGTCCACCATACAGAAGAGGCTCGGCCCCCTGTTGGGTTCGAAGAAGATGAAGTTCACTTGGATCGGAACCGAAGACCTCGAGAGCACTGTAGGACCCTCCGGAAGACCGTTCGTGGTCGAAGCGAAGAATCCAAGGAAGAGGAGAGTGCCGAGAGGCTTCGTCTCAAGGACGGGGATGGGTCAGATACGCGTCAGCAGTTTGAAGTTGCTTCCAAGCAGGCCTTTGAAACTCCCGAGCTTCAAGTTCAGGACTAGAGTGGCAATCGAATCCACGATTACGATAAGCCCCGAGGATCTAAGGAGGCTCTCCAGACTGATGAGGAACGTCGTGGTCGAATTCCGGAGGCCTGGCGAGAAGCCTGCTTACAAGAGGGTTTATGGTGTGAAGGCGAAGGCGGCTGGGAAAGGAGGGATACTGGCGGAGATCAAGCTGGACGGTGGTCTGCCGGTGAAACGGCTCGTGAATGGGGACTCTGTCTCCCCATCGATTTCGGAAGTCTTAAAAGCCGACTTGAAATGTCGAAAATTTGACATTCTGAAGGTGGAGGTGGGCAAGTTCCAATTTGGCTAGGTCACACGGCTATAGGAGGAGGACGCGTTCTCTCCTGAGGAGCAAAGGGGTGAGGGGATTGAGCAGCATTCTCAGGGAGTACTCGCTAAACGACAGGGTCGTGATCAAGATCGACCCGGCTCAGGTCAAGGGTATGCCTCATAGGAGGTTCAACGGCTTGGTCGGGGTGGTGAAGGATGTCGGGACGCGTGTCCTCACGATTGAAGTCCCAGTCGGAGAGAAGATGAAGGTTGTGATAGCTAGGAAGGAGCACGTCTGGCCCCTAGAGGGACGCCGTTAATGGCTGAACATGTAGAGAAGAAGCTTCTCAGCATCCCCGAAGCCAACCAGGCCCTTCAGAAAATAAACGTGGAGAAAGCGGACCAGATTCAGAAGAGAACCCTGGACTACTTATCGAAGTTCTCGAAGGCCACTCCGGAGGAGGCGAGGAAGATGCGAAAGCAGCTCGAGAGCGATTGTGGGCTCACCCCGGAGGAGGCGGTGGAGGTGGTGAACATCATGCCGAAGACGATCGAGGAGCTGAGGACCTTCACATCCGGCTGGAGGAAGCTGCTCTCGACCGAGACCCTCGAGAAGGTCCTGAAGATTCTCCATCCGCGGAAGTGAGCAGACGCTTTGGGTGGGCCTCGCCGAGAGGCCCGACGGGGCAATCATGGTTGAGGAAACCGAGGTTAAATATCGTAACCACACCGGAAGTCCAGTGCTCAGAGAGGGAAACGTAACGGTGATGGTCTCGGACATGAATTCCGCGATTCAGTTCTACGTGGAAAAACTTGGACTGACTTTGAAGGCGAGGTACTCTGACCAGTTTGCCCAGGTTGTGGCTCCAGGACTTACCATAGCATTACATCCCGCTGACAGACAAGGCCGACGATTGGGGAAAGCTGAAGGTCTCTCAATCGGCCTAAGGGTCGATAATCTCGAGAGAACAATGAAGGACCTTGAAGGGAAGGGATTGAAATTTAGCCCGGTAGTTGAGGACGGACCAGTCAGGTTAGCCTCCTTCAACGACCCCGACGGGAATCCGCTCTACCTGGCCGAATCACGATGGTGAAGAATTAAATAGCTTTACGTCTCTGACACAAAGAGAGATTCGCAGAGGATAGATTATGAGCGCTCATAGGGTTTCGGAAGCTGGGCCGCTTCGACTCTTGATCTACTGAAAAGAACGCGTGAGGGGCGAATCTCGATAGATGCTATCTGCGGAGAAGAAGTACGAGGAGTATGCGTACGTATTGGACTTCTCGCCGAGAGGGAAGTCAGTCGTCATAAAGGGGCGAGAGGGACCAATCGTTCAGGCGATAGGTGAGGAGAGGTTGACACTCCTTGAGCTGCTCGCCGTTGAGAATCAGAATTTCGAACCCGGAGAGAGGGTCAAGATAGGAAAGGAGGGGAGAGAGAAGATAGTCAGCGTTCTCGGCAAACTCTCCTTCGACGAGCTGACACCCGAGTCGAAGAGCTATCTTCTCAGCGTTGTCGAGAGGATTGTGAAGTCAAACGAATCGAAGTACGTCGCGTATTTCAACGAATTACAACCCCTAACTCCAAGACTGCATGGCCTCGAGTTGATTCCGGGCATAGGGAAGACGTTCATGAAACAGATCGTCGACGGGAGGGAGAGACAACCCTTCAAGAGCTTTGAGGAGATTCAACAGAGGGTCGGGCTGAGGGAGCCCGCTAAGCTTCTCGCCAGGCGAGTAGTCGAAGAACTCTCTGGGGGGTCGAGAATCAATCTATTCATCAGAAAATGAAGCGACGAAGTCTCGGTCAGCACTATCTGAGAGATGAGGGGATTGTTAAGAGGCTCATCGAGCTCGCCGCGATAAGGAAGCGCGAGAGAGTCCTGGAGGTAGGCACGGGAAGGGGTACTCTGACCGCGGAGTTGGCCAAGGTAGCGGATAGAC